>Ga0068872_10000081_pt1 | contig 72408 bp, 56 predicted proteins | sample NOAtaG_7_FD_66441 | JGI IMG/M metagenome (GOLD analysis project Ga0068872, IMG submission 66441) | Freshwater lake microbial communities from Lake Erie, under a cyanobacterial bloom - NOAA_Erie_Diel1S_2200h metaG | ecosystem: Environmental > Aquatic > Freshwater > Lake | place: USA: Ohio, Lake...
ATGGGGTTGTAAAGCGGTGGGTATTCCAGCCTGTTTGTGGCTGAAAGGTGCTGTCTATGAGCACAGAAGTGAATGCAGACGAAGCGAACCTGTTTTTCCCGCTGCAAAAGACGACCATGTATCCGTTGGGCTGGATGATTTGATGGGGGAACACCCATTCGCCTGGATTTGAATTGTCGCTGAGACTGTACCCATACAGGTCAATGGCTGAGGTTCCGGAGTTGTGAATCTCAATCCAGTCCTCGAAGTCACCATCCTCATCGCCGATCGTAGCGTAGTTTTTGTTGCTCCCCTCATTGATGACCAATTGCCCGAACGCTTGGCTGAAAAGAAGGATAAATGCGGCAAACAGGGTGACAATTGCGTTGTTCATCGGGAGTCGTGACGTTTCAAATGATTTTGTTTGGGGATTTACACCATTCATCTCACCCACCATTGGGTCAATTTTTCTTGTTGATGTCAAAGTGGGGTTCAACATCACCTCGGCAAACAACCAGCCAGAATGGTTGGGGTTTCCGACCCAATGCTCCAATTTACCAAAACCTGCCAATCCATGCAACGGCCCTGCAAGGAGGCGTTCCTGAACCCTAACGCATTGGCCCAGCCTGCTTTCAATCCATCCGCTCCCCCTTGTCAGGGATGATGAGATTTTACAATCACGTCTAATAAGAATGACTGATAACGGTTGGCGTGTATGTGCAGTAGCGGATTAGAAGCTCTTTCCTGTCCGTTTAGCACAAGGTTCCTTAGAAACACATACCATCGATTTACCACTTCACCCGCTATTGCCACATACACGCTGTTAGGGGTTGTGCTTTTTGAGTCGCTTAGGGTCATATTTATACTCTTGTTAATATTACTGAGTAGATAGCATACAATAAAAATGAAAACAAAAAAAGTGTCCATGGTAACAGTATTTGTCTATAAAAAAGTAATTTAGTTGTTTTAGATGCCTCAATTAATTTGTCAATGCAACTGAAGTTATAAATGATTGAAGTCAAAATAGCAGGAATACCAATGAAATCTAACACGAAGTCTTTTTCAAATTGCGAGTTCATAATGTGAGACACTTTCATCATCATTCCTAAATATGCAATGAACAGGCAAATACTGTTTACAATATACAAATTGATTAGTTTATCGTATTTCAGCTCGCTATTCTTTGTCATTCCGATAATTTGTGAAACGATGGATAATAAAACACCAAGTGTCCCAAGTCTAAATACATAGTCACCGCCGAAAACAAAATGCATTTTTGCTGTCCAAGCGAGAAAAATTAGAATGATTGAGGAACAAAAAAGTCTAAATGTGAATTTCATAATTGTCTTGTTAAAATGTCCTTTAGCATTACCCCTAACGTTTTGCCGCTTGTCGCAGTGGGGGATTTCGGAGCACTTCACTGTCAATCAAGCACAAATTTTGATAGAAGCACTGCACTTTGATTAACCACAAATGTGTCATACAAGCACGTCAGCCCCCATTGCGGCAAACCGATGTTGGCAGTAGTTGTTTTCTTTATAGTCATAAGTTAAGTGTGTTAATTCTATTTTCTAACCATGTCCTTAGCTCTTCTGTGTAATTATTCCAAATTGGTGTTTGACTAAGCTTCTCGACAACTCTTGTCAGACCAATTGTTTTGTCATGATAACCAAGCAATTGGATAACTTGATTTATATAATCGTGCTTGTCTGCAACTGCATGTATTTGTGATGCCACATTTACAATTTCCGAATTGTCATTAATTTCCCTAATGTTTCGATTAATGAATTGTTCAGGTGTTTCTTCTGTCTGTATTTTAAATTGTCTAACACAACATAATGCATTTGTTCTATTTGTAACAGCTTGTGGCTCATTACCTGAAAAATACTTTTCCATTTGAGCCATTTTTTCAATTTGAAGCTTATATCTATCACCGTCAAGGACAATAAGTATATTCTCTAAATTCTCGCCCTTAAGATATAGTCCAATTGCCAAAGAAAAGCCGTTATCTATTGCCCCAAACCTTCTGATGGAACAATGTCTTCTTATGTTTAATTCTTCAATTACTTTATGGGCAATTAATTCTGACAAGTCATCTTCAACAAAAATTTCAAGCGTAGTTATTTGTTGACCAGTTAATCTGCTTATGCAATCTGGGTTAGTGTGATTAAAGCAAATTGTTCCTTGTGGTGTTTGATGAATGTGCCTGATGTTTATGTCATTTCTTTTGGTTAGTTCTTCTCTGTGACTTGTAAAAATGATCTGTAGATTTCTAGCATTTGCTCTATTGATAAGAATAGTAATTAATCTGTTTAAAGCTTCTGTATGTAATGTTAAATCAATCTCATCTATAATGATTAGTGAGTGTCTATCTGCTCTAAAAACCGTGTTTAGTATTTTAAAAACCCTTTGTTCCCCAGCACCCATAGCAAGAGATGAGTATGAAACATTGTTGTGCCGCACTCCGAAATATGTTTTATTTCGAGCTGGATAGGGATGACTATTATATTCAGAATATTGTCTATTTAGCACTATTTCAGCATTTGCCTTAATCTCATTGGAAATAGCATCATTCAGATTAACTGTTTGAAATCTAATTATACTCTCTGATTTTTCAATCTCAATTTCGGGAACACTGGTATTAATTCCTATAAAATAAACATCACGTTCTGGTCTGTTTTCATATCTCGGTTTCCACCTATCCGCCTTTTCGTACCTTCTAGGAATATTATTCGACTCGACTTGTTCCTGTCTGAATGAGTGTATAATCTCGAAGTTACTACCAACATATTTCGAGTGATTTGTGTGGGTGAAATATTGACTAAACTTGTGATTAAATCTATTTGGGTCTCTGTCAGTTGGTTTAAATAGGCTTAATACCGAATATATGATTGAGGATTTTCCACAACCATTAACACCAAAAATTCCAGTCACATTATTTGGTTCTAAGTCCAAAGTAAAGTTTCTAAGGTTTTTTAGTTCTCCATAATTTATCTTATGTAGTCTTTGCTGTCTTACAGGCATTTCGTGATGATTTATCTTTATTTGTTGTCACTGTTACAATTACTGCCAACTCAGTTATTTCCGCAATAAACTGGCGGTAATGCCACCAATTTGGAGGGATTACAGAAGTTTTCTGTTTTTAGTTCTACTCCTTCATTCTCCCCCCAAATTACCAAAACACCTCAAGCCCTACAACAAGTATATCAGAATCGGAAATGCAATTCCTGAAATACAACGGCATTTTAACCCCATTCACCCTGATGTCCTTGCTCCAATTTCCCTTTGGTTTTTGTACTTTGGGAAGCGCATGGTTGGTCCATGTATTCGCTGCACATGAAACAACGGATAAGCATTAACTTCACTTTCTGGTTTGGGTTGGTCATGGGATTGGCCTTCGTGTTTTCCCCTGTGGCGGCCCAAGTGGTTGTGAGGCAGCTTCAGGACGGTTGGTTTTTCCGAGCTACCGATGGCGGGGATTGGCTGCCGGTCCAAATTCCGGGCAATGTGCACACCGACCTCCTGCGGCATCAAAAAATTGGCGACCCCTACCAGGGGCAAAACGAACGTGTCCAATCCTTCATCGGGGAATCGTCTTGGGAGTACCGCCTGCCCTTGGTCCTGACCTCCGATGAACGAAAATGCCGCCATCAAGTCATTCGCTTTGAAGGGTTGGACACCTATGCGGATGTTTTCCTGAACGATTCCTTGGTGCTGCAAACCCACAACATGTTCAGGACTTGGGAAGTGGATTTGTCGGGCTTCCTGTTTGGCGGTCATGACACCCTTCGTGTGGTGTTGCACAGTCCGTTGAAGCAAGCCAGGAAATTGGCAGCTGCGCGGGGCTACAAACTTCCCGCCGACAACGATGCCGGGGAGGAGCCCTTGAGCGTGTATGTGCGCAAGGCCGGCTATCATTTCGGGTGGGACTGGGGCCCAAGGACGGTCACAGCGGGGATTTGGAAGCCGGTGAGCGTGTGCACCTGGAACGATTTGAGGATCACCGATTTTGCCGTGAGGACCACCCGCATCCAATCCCATACCGCTTCGCTCAAGGCGGAATTGGAACTGCAAGGCACTCGAACCGAGGTATTCGACATGGAGCTGAAGGTGGACGGACAATCCGTGTTGCGGGAACCGGTACAGGTGCCCCAAGGGTCGGGAAAGCACAATTTCACCTTCAGCATCCCCAATCCGCAACGGTGGTGGCCTCAGGGTGCCGGAGCGCAGAAACGCTACCACATCGAGGTTTTGTTTTCCAGCAAAGGGGTGGAGGTCGCCCGCGCGGAAAGAAAAATCGGACTGCGTGAAATCCGGTTGGTGCAAGCCCAAGACGCTGTGGGCACGGGATTCCTGTTCGAGGTGAACGGACGCCGAATTTTCATGAAGGGTTGCAATTACATTCCCCCCGACCACTTTCTCAGCCGGGCCCAAGACAAGAAAATGAGCTTGCTGCGGGACATGCAGGCGGTGAACATGAACATGGTGCGGGTGTGGGGCGGAGGTGTCTACGAGGACGATTCTTTTTACGATGCCTGCGACAGTTTGGGGATTTTGGTTTGGCAGGACCTCATGTTTGCAGGCGGGATGTACCCCTTGGACGATGAATACTTCTTGCAGGAGGTGATGTTGGAAGTGCAGGAGCAAGCCAAAAGACTGCGCAATCATCCCTGCTTGGCCTTGTGGTGTGGCAACAACGAAATCGAGGTGGCTTGGCACAACTGGGGTTGGCAGGCCAAATACGGCTTGGATGCCGAGCAATCAGAACGGTTGTGGAAAGCCTACCAGCAGTTTTTCAACCACATCGCCCCCGATCTCATCCGGAGCCGCATGCCCGACGCCAACTACGTGAGCACCTCCCCGCTCAGCAATTGGGGACATCCCGATCGGTACAACAGCGGCAGCATGCACGATTGGTCGGTTTGGCACGGCGGATACCCCATCGATTCCTTGCGCGCCCGTGCCCCCCGTTTCGCGGTAGAATACGGTTTTCAATCCTATCCAGACCCGGCCACCTTGTCTTCCGTAGCCCTGCCGTCTGACCTGCAATGGGGAAGCGAGTGGATGCAACACCGACAAAAGAGCTACAAGGGCAATCAACCCATTTTGGATGAAATCAACCGCTTGCTCGGGGAGCCGACGGATTTCGCTGATTTTTGTTGGAAAAGCCAATGGGTGCAAGCCAAGGCCTTGGAGAATGCCATCGAGACGCACAGGTTGTCCCAGCCCCGTTGCATGGGCACGTTGTATTGGCAATTGAACGATTGTTGGCAGGGTCCATCTTGGAGCAGCATCGACTATGAAGGAAGGTGGAAGGCCGCCCATCATGCGCTCCGGCGCTTGTATGCACCTGTCTTGTTGGATGTGGACTGCACGGACAGCAAGGTGGTGGTTCGAGGGGTCACGGACGGACAGGAAGCCGTGCAGGGAACCCTTCGGATCAGCCTCCGGGATGTTCATGGGAAGGTCCTGAAACAAGCGGAACGGGAAGCCTCGCTCCAACCCGATTCTGCGGTCGTATTGGCCAAATTGCCCCTTCGGTCATGGAAGCGGCTCATCAAACCGCATAAGGTTTTCTTGCATGTGGAGTGGATGAAGCAAGGGCATCGAATCGCCGAGGACAGTCATTTTTTCGTGGCTCCCAAAGATTTGCAAGTGCCAACTCGAAACATCGATTGGGAAGTTGTTCGCACGGAGGAAGGGTGGATGTTGAATCTGCAATCGGAGGGTTTGGCCTTGAATGTGCGGCTTGAATCGACCCTGCCGGGCATGGTTTTTTCACACAACTTCATGGATTTGCTTCCGGGACGGACGTATTCGGTGACGCTGAAGGGTGCTGACAGCAACACGAAGGAGGAAGTCGAAACCGCGATACGGGTGCACTGAGCGGCGTTTCCGGATTCGGGTGCGGGCTCAGTAGGTCAATCCGGATGTTTCCTTTCACGCCGTCCGGCGTCGTTCGGATTGGGGCAACTTTTGGAGGATTTGGTGGATGTGGTCCGTGATTTCCGGACCCTTGTTGAGCAGCATCAGGTGCGAACCACCTCGGATGCGGATGCAATCGGAAATATACCTGATGGGAAAAATCCGGTCGTCCTCCCCATGGATGTGATACAAGGGAGCATCAATCTGACTCGTGTTCCTCCATTTCAAAGCGTGGTTGATGGCCCAATCCGTATGGTCGGGGTCCATGTCCGTTGCCATTTGCTCGATGAAAGAGTGTTCTTCTTGGGACCGGGGATCGTTGAGCCACGTGTAGGCAAACCGAAAATTCCTTCCCAATTCGGCCGGGAAAAAGCGGTTGAGGTTCAGGCCCGAAGTGAGCGCCATGGTCACGGGCCGTTCGTGGTAATGTTTGATGCTGCTAATGAGGATCACCGCCGCGGCCGGGTTTTGCTTGGCAATTTCAATGGCCATCATCCCACCGAATGAATATCCGATGAGGACCGGTTTGCTGCTCCAGTCGATTTGGCTTCCGAAACGTTCTGCATAGGCTTCAATGGACTCTTTGTGGCGTGGTTTTTTCCAATTCAGGAACACCTTCTCATGGCCGTCGAGTCCAAGTCCCGCAAACACCCGTTTGTCGGTTGCCACACCCGGAATGAAATACAGTTTGTTCATGACAATTCTAAATATACGTATTTTGGAGGATAAATGGCGTCCTGAACGCCTTATGGCATGATTCCACCCGTTCAATTCCCACCCAAACCTGTTGCCGATTCATTGGTGGCTCCGTTGCGGTTTTATTTCTCGCCGAAGTTTTTGGGTTTGGACGAAGCCACTGCAAACAAGCCGGCCTTGTACGTGAGCAATCATACCATTTTTGGCCTCACCGACGGCGTATTTTTGGGGGTGGAACTTTATCTGCAAAAGGACATTCAATTGCGGGCGTTGGTGGATGAGTTGCATTTGGAGGTCCCCTTTTGGCGTGACATGGTAGGCAATTTGGGCATGGTGAAGGCCGATCGGGAATTGTGCGCAAAGTTGATGGACCAAGGTGCCCACATCTTGGTGTTTCCGGGCGGCAGGCGGGAGATTTTCAAAAAGAAAGGTGAAGCCTACAAGCTCCGTTGGGAAAACCGGTATGGTTTCATCCGCATGGCCTTGGCACACGGATACGACATCATTCCAGTGGCATGTTTGGGAGGCGAGGAGACTTACGACATCGTGGTTGATGCCAACGAAATCATGTCCGGACCGGTTGGTTGGGCCCTGAAAGTCACCGGTATTTCCGGCAAGTACTTGAAAAACGGCGACCATTTGCCTCCCATTGCCAAAGGGTTGGGTTGGACGGGATTGCCGAAGCCAGAGCGGTTGTACATCAAACTGGGTCACAGGATTTCCACGGCGCCTTTTTCCGAACATGCGGAGGACGTAGCGGTACAGGAGAGGTTGAAGGCGGAGGTGGAAGATGCTTTCCGGGTGCTTTTCGAGGAGTTGGAGGCGGTGAGGGCGAAAGACTCGGAGGAGGAACCTTGGCGGAAAATGCTCAAAAGGTGGTGATGCCACCGCGCGGCCATGTGTGGGGCTTGGCGTATATTTGTGTCGTGCGCTTTCGGAATATCGGTTTGATGCTCATCTTGTTGGCTTGTTGGGTCAGTCTCAGCGGCCAAAGTGCCATGCGTTTATACACCGAAGCGCAGGACCATTTTTTGGCGGATGAATTTTCCTTGGCCGAGGAGAAATTGAAGGTCTCCCTGAAGCTGCAAAAAAACAATCCGGATGCATGGTTTTTGTTGGGTCAATGCCGGTTGGCGAGTCAGGACCCCAAACGTGCGATTCGATGGTTCGACAAGGCCATTCGGTTGATTCCCAGCCATGCCGAATACCATTACCGGAAAGGAGTTGCATGGCAACAATTGGGAAAGTCCAGCAAAGCCGTTCGGGAATGGAGCCGTGCGACTAAATTGGATCCACGTCATGCTTCCGCTTGGAAGGCCCTTGGGCTTACCTTTTTCCAGGCTGGGGACTACGCGATGGCGATTGACCAATATGGCCGGGCCTTGGACATCAACACCACAGATGAGGAGGCCTACCTCATGCGTGGGGCTGCCCACTACAAGTCAGAGGCGTACCAGGAGGCAGCCGATGATTTCACTTTGGCCATTGCCCTCGATCCACAAAACAAGGATGCCTTTTTCAACCGGGGCAGGGCTTTTTCTGCAGCGGGAAACTTGATCCGGGGTGTGCAGGACTTCACCACGGTAATTGAGATGAGGCCCCGGGATGCGGAGGCCAGGCTGAGCAGGGGGTTATTGTTGCTCACCGCCGGTCTGTTGCCCCAAGCCTTGGACGATCTGGACAGCACGGTGGCCATCGACCCCAATTCGGCCGCCGCATGGTGGCATCGGGCACTTGTGCTGGATGACCTGAACCGGATTGACGAGGCACTGAACAGTGCCGTCCAAGCCACTACCTTGGCACCCGAAGACCCCTCTGCATGGCTGCTGCAAGGCAAAATCATGTTTCGCCTCAAACGTTATGAAGCCGCCAAAGAAGCCTATGACCGTTGTTTGAGGTTATCGCCCAAATTCGCGGAGGCCTTCCTTCACCGCGGGGAAGCATTCCGGATGCTGGAGCTCGAGCGGGAAGCGTGCAAGGATTGGAAAATGGCCATGCGGTTGGACGACGGCGTGGTCGGTAAGAAAGCCATGGATTGGCACAAGATTGTGTGCGAGTAGCTTTCTAAGCTTCAGTTCCTGTAACGGTTTTCGTAGCGGATTTCTGTCGTGACCCCGTAGGCAAACACCTTCCTGCTTGCTACCATGCCCCTTGAATCGTAGGCGTAAGTGGTGTATTCGTTGAGGTCCTTGCCGGCATAAGTGTCTTCCCGCATCAACTTGCCATCAGGGCCGTAAGTGTACATGACTTTGACTTTGCTGTCCCCGATGCCGTTGTATTGTTCCATGCGGAGGCAATGTCCGCTCGAGTCGAAATCCATTTCAAATCGTTTTTGCAAGGCTCCCATCGCGTCGAACCGTTCGGCTGTGAGCTTGGCCTCGCCCTGATAGGTGTACTCTTCCTTCCAATTGACGGCATCACCCTCGTATTCGATGACCTTCACCGGCCTGTCCGAGTCGTCGTAAACGGTTTCCTTGCGGGCCTTGAGGTCATTTTCCATCCGCCAAAAAAAGCCCTCGGTTTCACGCCCCCTGGCATCGTATCGATAGCGACGAGTGAGCATGGTGTCCACGGGAGTCCGCAGGACATATTCGAACAGTTTGTTGCCTGTGCTGTCGTATTGGCAATAGATGTGGATGACCCCTCGGGCGTCCAATTGGGAACTGTGCATCAATAGACCGTTCGCATAGTCGTGGCGTGTTTCTTTCAAGGCCTTGCCGTCGGCTTGATAGGTTTTGCTCAGTACCAAAAAACCTTTGGAATCGAAACTGTCAACGCCCACCAATTTCAAGGTGCCCAAAGAGTCCACGGGTGTGTAGGCCGTTCGACCTTTCAGACCGACCTTTTCCCGCTCCGCCCGGGCCTCGTCTTCCATCCGCAAGGTGTAGGGTTTCCATTTTGAGCGCTGTTCTGATTTGGGGGAAAGGCAACCCACCCCCCCTAAGACCCACAGGGTGACAATCAATGAATTGAATAGGACTCTCATTTGGCCAATGTTTCGGATTCAAAGTTAGGCGTCCGGACTCTTAGTTTTGGACCTGTCTCGTAAAAAGGGATGGATGCTCACCGAAGCGATGATGATGCCTGCACCCACGTAAAATCCAGCGTTGAGGTCGTTATGTTCCTTCAAAACCAGCCATGCCAAAATGATGGTATAGACCGGCTCGAGGTTCAAAATCAGATTCACGGTGAAAGTTGATAAGTGTTTCAGGGCGGAAAGGGATAGGACATAGGCAAGGGTGGTACATCCAAAAGCCAAAATTGACAAATAGGCCCAATCCTTTCCGCTCGGCAAAAACTGAAACTCAGGCAACAGGTGCCAAACCACGGGCAGCACCAAGGTCAGAAACAGCCAACCAGCCGACAATTCCACGAAGGTCATGGTCACAGGCGCATGGTCAGCCACCATTTTTTTATTGAAAATGCTGAACAGTGCTGCGCAAAGGGCGCTGAACAAAGCCACCAAGATGCCTTCAATCGGGAAATTGGTCGAATGGTGCACCATCACCACGCCGGGTATCACAGTCAATCCTAACACCATTTCCTGCCAACGAAAGGGAGAACGGAGGATCAAGGGTTCCAAAATAGAGGTGATGAAAGCCACGGATGCCATGACCGCCAACGTGACGGAGGCATTGGTGAGGGCAATTGCGCCGAAAAAAGTCACCCAATGCACTGCCACGAGCACCCCGATGCCCACCAGCTTCAAATTTGCCCTCCACGGAGTTGCGAGCACTTTGGAAATCATCCCGGGCCACAACAAAAAACTGCCGACCGTGAACAACATCCTCCACCACGTGATGGCAAAGCCATTTACTGAAATCAATGCACCCAGGATGCCTGTGAGACCAAACAGGAGCACCGCGACGTGTTGTTGGAGAAAGCCGGTTTTTTGGGGCGTCATGAAGGACGAAGATAACAATCGAATTCCAAAGGGAGTCCGCATTCTGTTCGAGAATTGGATTTAATTACGCTCATCTGCTGTTTGCCTATCTTTGACACCATGCCAAAACTGGAGGAAGGCACCGCTGTTTTCGATGGGATTCCCTGTCGGTTGAAGGTCCACGAATTGGGTCCTTGCAAAATCGAATTGTGGGAGGTGGAAGACCCCAACCGCCTGCTGGACCAGATGAGCGATGCGGATTTTGGGGAGGAAGAAAAGATGCCGTATTGGGCGGCAGTTTGGCCAGCCTCTTTGTTTTTGGCCCGACAGATGGCCCCCCTTCCCTTGGAGAACAAACAGGTGCTGGAGTTGGGATGCGGACTGGGTCTGAACGGGGTGATGTTGGCCAAGTTGGGTGCAAAAGTCACCATGACCGATTGGTACCACGAGGCGGTGCGAATGGCACTCCGGAACGCCGAACAGAACGGGGTGCAGGTGGAGGCTGCTTGGATGGATTGGAACAAAGTGGATTTGAACCCGAGCTTCGATTTGCTGTTGGGCTCCGACATTTTGTACGAAACGCGCAATCACGCTCCCGTATTGCGCGCTGCCGGTTCTCTCCTGAAACCGCAGGGGGAATTGTGGCTGAGCGATCCGGGAAGGGCTCATCTGCCAGATTTCGTGGCGTTGGCGCTTCAAAGCGGATGGGTCGTGGAGGAGCGCAGGGAGGGCAAATTGGTGGTGCTGAGATTGCATCGAGGGGATGAAACAGGTGTTTGACCGATTGGTTTCCTGTCGAATCAAGCGTATTTTCGTGAAGAATCCGGAAGGATTGAACCACTGACTCCCAAATGGATATGGAAAACAAACCCCTCGGCGAAATTTTGGAAGACCGCTTTGCTTATCTGTTCAGCCCGGAATTGCTGTATGCTTTGGAGCAGGTAGGTGAATTGCGCCGTATCAAGGCGGGACAGGTCATCATGGAGCCTGGCAACCCATTGGCTTTCATGCCGTTTATTTTGGATGGGGCCATCAAGGTGATGCGAGAAGAAAAGAATGGCCACGAGCTGTTGCTATATTACCTAGAATCGGGCGACACCTGTGCGATGTCCTTGATTTGCTGCATGGGAGTCAAAAAATCCAAAGTGAAAGCCGAGGCGGAGGAAGATTCCCTTTTGCTCATGGTGCCCATCAAATACCTGGAGGAGTGGATTTGTAAATTCCCGGAATGGCGGGCCTACATCTTCGACATGGTTAGGGTGCGTTTAGACGAATTCATCGAGACCATCGACAGCCTGGCTTTCATGAACATGGAAGAAAGGCTGATGAAGTACTTGCGTGACAAGGTGCGGGTCACGGGCAAAACGGAGTTGGAAACCACCCATCAGGAAATTGCCGAGGACATGAACTCTTCGCGGGTGGTGATTTCACGCCTCATGAAAAAGTTGGAGTCGGAAGGCCATATCCATCAGCACCGCAATCGGGTGGAAGTGGTGACATTTTAACGGCGTTGACATTTTTCCATTCAATTTGAATGCGCACATATTCTTTCCCCAATTGGTCACGGGGCAACTTTTTTCATACCTTCGTGATTCCAAAATCTTCAATTCATTTCCCAATCATGAGAAAATTCAGTCTGTTTCTGATTCCTGTAGTGGCCACTTTGTTGTTTGCCTCCTGCTCCGAAAATTATTCCAACGGCGAGCGCATTGGACTTGTCACCCAATTTTCGAATCGGGGCATGATGTGGAAGACTTGGGAAGGTCATTTGAACGTGACCCAAACGGGCATGAACTCCGCCGATGGATTTGATTTTTCAATCGATGCTTCCAACGAAGACGAGAAAATCATCAAGACCATCGACAGTGCTGCTTCTAACGGCTGGAAAGTGAAATTGATTTACCACCAAGCGGTCGGTAAAAACTGGTTCAGCACCCGTGGCGAAACCAACTATTTCATCGACTCCGTGGTCGTGGTAGACCGGAATTTCTCCACCCACAGCAACATCAGCCCCACCGCTTCGGCTCCATCTCCTGCCCACAGCGGTGGTTCAGGCCGTGTCGTGGATACGGTTTATGTGGTCATCACGCCTGACAATCCGGATTACAAGAAATTCTTCAAATGATTCTTCAGGCCGGTGTTTTCACCGGCTTTTTTTTAACCTTTTTACGACTTTCTTCAACTTGACAGATATCGGTTTTTCACTGACCTTTGAAGGTGAATTTTTTTTGGCTAATCTCCTAAATCAAGTGGGTTCAAAACCAAATACCAAAAACCTAAAACATCGTGTAATCGTCTTCGTTGCACTGTTTGGGATGGTATTTGCTGCATTCGCCCCACTGTTATCGGGTACGATTGGCTGGAATGATGCTGAGTTTTCTTGGGCGGAGTTTGGAGATGCGGAGGAAGAGTCTGAAGAGTCTGAGAGTCGCAATTCCGAAGAGTCAGCCGCAAAGAAGGCCGAGGAAGAGGCCAAGCATTTTTACGATTTTGGATCTTCTGAATTTTGCCAAATCCAAGCCCAGACGAGTTTTATCATGGGCTTTCAACAGGGAAGGCGTACCCATCAGCACCACCCCAGCATTGTGATACCTCCTCCCGAATTTTGCTGATTGTTCATTTTGCCCGCAATTCATGGGCAACCATTTGGCTTGATTGGGGTTTCTCTTGTGAGGAGCTCTACAAACTCAAGTCCTGTTAAGGCAATCAGCAAAAATCATAATGGAAATTGAAGTGAAAGGTAGAGGTGGGATTTTCTCCCACCTGTCGGAGGATGTTCGAGCGGGGGTCATTGTTTTTTTGGTAGCCGTTCCCTTGTGTTTGGGCATCTCAGTTGCTTGCAAGGCCCCCTTGATGTCGGGTATCATTGCCGGTGCAATTGGCGGTATCGTGGTCGGATTGTTGGGTGGGTCTCAACTTGGTGTCAGTGGACCTGCAGCTGGCCTTGTCACCATTGTGTTGGCAGCGCAAGCGACCTTGGGGTCTTTCGAGGGTCTGTTGTTGGCAACGGTTTTGGCTGGGGTATTCCAAGTGCTCATGGGTTTGCTTCGCGCTGGCACCATCGCCTACTACTTCCCATCTGCAGTCATCAAGGGAATGTTGGCTGCCATCGGGGTCATCATCATCCTGAAGCAGCTGCCCCACGCATTCGGAGACGACCTGGTGCCGGAAGGGGATTTGGAGTTTTTCCAAGCCGATGGTGAGAACACCCTCTCCGAGTTGGTGACCATGTTGTCCAAAATACAACCGGGCTCTTTGATCATTACGGCATTGGGCTTGTTGACCTTGGTTGTTTGGGACCTCAAATCGGTAGCTACCAAACAATTTTTCAAGGTAGTGCCCGGGCCTTTGGTCGTTGTTGTGATGGGTATCCTGCTTCAAGTTAGCTTCCCGGTCTTTTTGCCCGCATGGTCCTTGGATGCAGAACACTTGGTACACGTGGATGCAAGCAACATGGCCAATTGGTTCAGCCTCCCTGATTTCTCCTTGATTTCAAATTCCCAGGTTTGGATTGTTGCGTTGACGATTGCCGGAGTTGCAAGTGTTGAATCTTTGTTGTGCGCGGAAGCGACTGACAAATTGGATCCAGAGAAAAGGCTAACCCCGATGAACCGTGAGCTTTGGGCTCAAGGAGTCGGCAACATCTTCAGCGGATTGGTGGGTGGATTGCCCGTGACTCAGGTGATAGTGCGTAGCTCTGCCAACATCCAATCCGGTGCCAAAACGAGGTTGTCAGCCATCGTCCATGGTTTGTTGATCGTGCTGTCGGTCATGGTCTTTCCGTTTTTGCTAAACATGATACCCTATGCCTCCTTGGCTGCCATTCTCATCATGGTGGGCTACAAATTGGCAAAGCCGGCATTGTTCAAAGCCATGTACCAGAAAGGCAAATCACAATTTTTACCCTTTTTGACCACCGTGATTGCCATCTTGTTCACCGACTTGTTGGTAGGCATCGGCATCGGCATGATCGTCGGAATCCTGAGCATTTTGTATCGGAATTTTCAAATTCCGTTCTTTTTCCGTGCCGATAAAACCGCGGAAGGGAAAGCACAATACCGAATCGTGTTGTCGGAGGTGGTTTCCTTCCTAAACAAAGGCAACATTTCCGACACGTTCCGTGCTATACCCGCCGGTTCCGTCGTGGTGATCGATGGATCCCGTGCAGCCTACATCGACCCTGACGTGAAGGAAGTGATACAAGATTTCATTGATGCAGCCCCCTCTCGGGACATTCAGGTGGAATACTTGATTCATCACCAAGATCAGCCTGAAAGATTCACCTCCAAAGGTCAAATCCAAAACACCATCGATGCCATGGAAAGCACCTTGGCAACTGACCTTTCCTCTCCAACCAACCATTGAATTCACATCAAATCTTAGAAACACCTATGAAAAAGTATAAAGAAGTATTCGAGAACAATCGCCGTTGGGTAGCTGAAATGAAAGCCGCCGATCCTGATTATTTCACGGAAATGGCCAAAGACCAATCGCCTGATTTCCTGTACATCGGGTGTTCCGACAGCCGCGTACCGGCCAACGTCATCATGGGTTTGCCCCCAGGAGACATTTTTGTGCATCGCAACATTGCCAACCTCGTCGTGAATACCGATGACAATTGCCAATGTGTGATTCAATATGCGGTGGATGTGCTCAAAGTCAAGCACATCGTGGTCTGTGGCCACTACGGGTGCGGTGGCATCAAGGCGGCTATGGTTCCCAAGGATTTGGGCCTCCTGAACGGATGGTTGCGAGAAATCAGGGATATTGCCCGCATCCATAAAGACAAACTGACGGTGATTTCAGATCCCGAATTGCAACATCGCACTCTTGTGGAATTGAATGTCAAAGAACAATGTGTCAACGTTCTCAAAACATCTTCCGTACAACGATCCTACATCAAAACGGGCTATCCTATGGTTCACGGTTGGGTTTATGATCTGTCTGAAGGCCTCATCAAGGATTTGGACATCGACCACGATGCCTTGTTGGAACAGGTTCAAGAGGTGTATGACCTTCGTACAGAGATCTGAGCAGGCCTCCCTATTTTTTCTTTGAAAAACGACCCTGGGGCTTGTTTCCCCGGGGTTTTAATTTTCCAGGAAGTGCTTGTTTGGCTTTGTTCAATCGGGAGCGGACGTCACCATTTGTGGAGCCCTCCTGCGAATCAGGCTTGCTTAGAAGCTTTTGGGCCAAATCGGGTCGCTTGGCTTTGGCGAGCTGTTGTTTGATCCAATTCCGGTTTTCATCCTTATACCAAAAGAAGAATTTGTGCTGGTTGTCGCGTTCCTCTTTGGTTTTGGCCGTGTAAATTGGTTCCAAGGTGTATGGATGCAAACCCGTGTAATAAATCACCTCGGCCACGGTCATGGGAGTAGGTGTGAAGCCCTGAACTTGCTCTAGTTTGAAGCCCATGTCCTTGGTTTCAGCTGCCAAATCGGCCATGTCGGCTTCCTCGCACCCGGGGTGTCCAGAAATGAAATAAGGGACAAGTTGTTGGTTCAGGCCATGCTTGGCATTGATGGCGTCAAACTTTTTCTTGAAGGCATGAAAATGTTTGAATGAAGGCTTGCGCATGATCTTGAGCGTGTGCTCGGAGGTGTGTTCTGGAGCCACCTTCAACCTGCCGCTCACGTGGCGAGTGATGACCTGCTCCATGTAGGCGTTCAAACTTTCATCACCTTCCTTGTTGTAACTCTTCACGAGCAAGTCATAGCGGATGCCGGAGCCAACGAATGCCTTTTTTATTTTGGGGTTGGCATCAATCTTCCGGAGAAGGTCTACCATGGGTTGGTGGGACGTGTCCAAATTGTGGCAAACGACGGGATGGATGCAGGAAGGGGAGACGCAACGGTCGCAAATTTCCTGAACCTTGCCCTGCATGCGGTACATGTTGGCCGAGGGCCCACCGATGTCGCTGATGTATCCCTTGAAGTCGGGCATGTTCACCACTTGTTCCACTTCCTTCAGGATGGATTTCTCCGACCGGCTGGCAATGAACTTACCTTGGTGCGCGCTGATGGTGCAGAATGAGCAGCCTCCGAAACATCCCCGGTGGGTATTGATGGAGAACTTGATCATTTCATAGGCGGGAATAGGTCCTCTTTTTTTGTATCGGGGGTGGGGTTGGCGGGTGTAGGGCAGGTCGAAGGCTGCGTCCATCTCGCCCTCGGTCATGGTGCGGAAAGGAGGATTCACCACGAGGGTTTGAAGGCCGGTTTCTTGTAGGATGCGTCTGGCCTGTACCTTGTTGGACTCCTGTTCCACGATTTTGAAGTTGGCCGCGTAGCTTTTTTTATCGGCTTGACACTGCTCGTGGGAGGCAATTTTTACATCTTTCCAGCCTTTTACCTTGGGCAGTCTTTCAGTCGAGTTGGCCAAAAAAGCCGTTTGCGGCACGTTTTGAAGCGATTGGAAGGAGGCTCCTTTTTGGATGAGCCGGATGATTTGGCGCAAGGGTTGTTCCCCCATGCCGTACACGAGCAAATCCGCACCCGATGTGGCCAAAATGCTCGGCATGAGTTTGTCGGACCAATAATCGAAATGGGTCACCCGCCTGAGGGATGCTTCCACCCCGCCAATCAATACTGGAATTTCCGGGTATAGCTTTTTGAGGATTTGGGTATACACCGTCGTGGCATAATCGGGCCGAAATCCAGCCTCTCCGCCCGGGGTGTAGGCATCATCGCTACGTCGACGCTTGTTGGCGGTGTAGTGGTTCACCATGGAATCCATGCAACCCGAGGTCACCCCAAAAAACAGTTTCGGGGCCCCGAATTTCTTGAAATCCCTAAGATCGTCCCGCCAATTGGGTTGTGAAACGATGGCCACGCGCAACCCTTCGCTTTCCATGATTCGCCCAATGGCTGCGGTTCCGAACGCTGGGTGGTCCACATAGGCATCACCCGACACCAAGACCACGTCCAAATCGGTCCATCCCCGTGCCGCCACTTCTTCCCGGGTGAGGGGCAGCCAATCCGTGATCGGCCTATCCTGTTCCTGTCGCATCATCCTGTCCTAAGATGCACAAAGATAGCACGGAATGCCCTCCTTCGGGAGATTCAAAAGTCGTGTGCATCCATCCTTTGTTTCCTGCTTTTCTGTGCACCCTTCAGGTTAAATATCCGCTTGGATTCCGTATTTTCGTCGTCTTAATTCTTGGGGAGCATGCTGTTCAAGGGAAATTGGTTTTGGGCCCTGATTTGGATCGTCACCTTTCATGAGGTGTCGGGACAGCACATTGTGTTGAAAGAACCCATTCCTGCCCAAGAACAGTGGGCAAAGCATGCAGCCAGGTTGGAGCAATCTTGGGAAGTGATGCAGGGAAGGGTTGTCCAATCACCCTCTGCCCCCCAAAACTTACCAACCCCCTCGCCGGAAGCTGTGCATCAGCAGCTAATGGCCATCCAAGGTCAATTCCGATTGGATGCCCTGCCTCAAGCTTTGGACTTCATCTCATTTTTTTTGGGTCCACAGGCCAAATCCTTGGAGGCCGTTTTGGGAATGGCTGCTTATCACGGACCCATGATCGACCGCGTTTTGACCTTGCGGAAAATGCCCCTTTTGCTTCGCCACCTTCCCATTGCATTGTCTGCCATGAATCCGGGTGCTGTCAGCGAACATGGGGCTTCCGGGCTTTGGCAATTGAATCATCACGTGGCGTTGCGGTATGGGTTGGTTTGCAATCAATGGGTGGATGAAAGAAGGGATGTGGTGAAGTCCACCAAAGCCGCTTTGCATTATTTAGGCGATTTGCACCAATTGTATGGTGATTGGTGGTTGGCGGTGGCAGCCTTCGTGACCAGTCCACCTGCTGTCAATTCAGCACTTTCCCGCAGCGGTGGGTCGAAGGACCTTCGGATTTTATATGGGTTGTTGCCCAATTCCTTGCGTGATTACATTCCGGCATTTGCAGCGGCGAGTTATGTGGCTCACTATCAAAAAGCATTGGGATTTTCACCTTTGTCTGTCCTGTCACCCCCCGCGTCGGATCACATTTCCCTTCGCATACCGGTGGGTTTCCAAACGCTTTCCGAAGTGCTGAAAGTGCCGGAGGCCAAACTGCGTGAATTGAATCCGGTATGCAGGATGGAAATGTTGCCGGGTTTGGATGTCCCTGTTCAGGTTTGTGTTCCCGCTGGATATGGCATCAAATTCCAAAGTCTTCAGGATTCGGTTTACGCTGTCGAGGGCAGAAAGGCTGTTGCCATTGCTACCGATCCGGTTATACCCCCCGCCGAAGCCGAGACTAATTCTACCAATAAATCGACGTCCTCAAGCGTCTCGGCTTCCACCACACCTAAAGCTGCTTTCACACCCCCAGCCGGTCAGGTGCCAATGGTGTACACCATCCAACCGGGCGACGTATTGGGTACGATTGCCGAAAAACATGGGGTAGGTTTGAATCAGTTGATGGCTTGGAATGGGCTGAAGTCAACCAAAATCAAGGCGGGCGACAAACTCACTTTGTATGTCCCTAAATCAAAATCGCCTTCGATAAGCCCCCCCAATCCGACTCCCAATACTCCAAAGGCTTCTGCCCCGAATCCCAAGACCACAAGCTCGGGAGCATTTGTTTGGTACACGGTGAAGCCGGGCGACAACTTATGGGCGATTTCCAAAAAATATCCGGGCGTCACCGACCAGGACATCATGAAGTTGAATGGGATTTCAGCTGACATCAAGCCCGGAATGAAAATCAAGATCCCCACCACCAAGCCGTGAAGCGTCAACATCCATATCCGGGACGAAGGGATCAAGCCTTGGGGTTGAAACCGGTTCATGTGCTAGGGTTCTTGGGAGCGGTTTTGGCCATTTTGATGGTGTTGATGTTATTGATGCCGGAGAAAGGGATTGAATGGGGTGTGTTGAAGTTTCGATTCCCTCGCCTCTCAACCTTTTTCAGCATCGACACCACCCGGCAAAAAAGTCTGGATGAAATGTTGGCAGAATTGGAAGGTGATACTTCGTCCTTGCCCATGAACGCTGCAGTCAGAAGGGATGGGCAGGCTTCGCCGGTAGATGTCTCCGGAAGGTCTTTGAAGAAAATCCAATATCCTGATGGGAACCTAGGCGTTCTGTACGGCGCATTTGCAGCTCTTGAAAATGCCCGTGAAGCCAACAAACCAGTCAGGGTGTTGCACTTCGGTGACTCCCAAATCGAGGGAGACCGGATGACCTCCATGATTCGATCACGGCTCCAGGAACAATTTGGAGGCAATGGCCCGGGTTTGTTGGCGGTCAAGCCATTGGTCAATACAATTTCAGCCCGGCAGGAGTGTTCGGAGACCATGAAACGCTACACGATGTATGGCCAACGGGATAAGTCCGTGACACACAATCGGTATGGTGCCATGGCCCTTTTCAGTCGTTTTGCTCCCATTTACAAGGACAGTTCATCCTCTGAGGAACACACAGGATGGTTCAGCTTGGAGCCCGCGGGTTCTGCGGCTGGAAATGCAAAACAATACAACGTGATGAAGCTCCACTTTGGGTTCAATTACAAACCCTTTGTGATGAAGCTTTTTGTGGATGACAACCTGTTCTGGGAAGATACCATCCCCGTCAGCCGAGGGTATCGCACGCGTACATGGAAATTTACCTCGACCCCTCGAAAAATCATGATGATCATGAGCGGGCAGGACAGTCCAGACCTCTATGGGGTCAGCTTGGAGGGCAGCAGCGGAGTCAGCGTGGACAACATCTCCATGCGTGGAAGCTCAGGCACACAATTCACCACCACCGACCCGGCTATTTTCAAACCGATGCTTGACACCCTCAATCCTGCATTGATGTTGTTGCAATACGGGGGTAATTCGGTCCCCTACATTGAAAGCAAATCTGCCGCCGAAGGATACGGAAGGCAGTTCAAGGGTCAAATCAAATACCTTCAGGAGAAGTTTCCGGGGGTCGGCATCATTGTGATTGGGCCGTCGGACATGGCCACCAAAATCGACGGCACCTACCAATCCTACCCCAATTTGATCCACGTAAGGGATGCGTTGCGGCAGGCTTCTTTTGACTGCGGGGTAGCCTACTTCGATATATACGAGGTGATGGGTGGCCACAACAGCATGGTTCAATGGGTGCAAGCCGACGACCCCTTGGCGGGAAATGACTATGTGCACTTCAATCCTCGTGGTGCGAGGGTGGTGGCAGATGCTTTCATCAAATCCTTGATGGAAGATTATCAACTCTATCAATCAAGCAAAAAATCCTTGTGAAGACCGTCGCCAAATACCTGAGGTCATTTGCCTTGTTGTTGGGGTGTTCATGGATTTTGAATGGCTATGGTCAGGACTACCCTTATTTGCAAGCCACCTATCCGTTTATCAACCTCAAAGCCAATCATTTGATTTTTCCAGGGGACAGCACGGCATTTTCTGCGCTTCAGCGTCGTATGGATGAATTGTTGTTCAAAGGGAAGGGCCAAATCAACATCGTGCATGTAGGCGGTTCCCATGTGCAGGCCGACATGTGGACGGAAAGGATGCGTCGGCTTTTTCGCCATACCTACGATGGTACAAAGGGGCCGAGAGGCTTGGTATTTCCATTCCGAATGGCGCACACCAACGGTCCGCAATCGTATTCGGTCAGATCCACGGGCAAATGGAGCGTCAGGAAAAATGTCGGTCCACCCTCGGTAGGCTCATTGGGCCTCACCGGCTATGCCCTCACCACACAAGACAGTGCCTGTGACATCCAAGTCCAATTTTTGCCGCAGTCATCGTATGATTTCAATCGGGTCAAGATTTTCCACGATCAGGACAGCAGCTCTTTCAGCATGTTTGTGAAAGAGAACGGGTTGGATTTGCCCTTGGAGCATTTTCCCGAGAAGGGTTATTCACAATTCAAATTCAGTGGGCATGCCCAAACCTTGGACTTGGTGGTACGCAGGACGGATTCTACCCAACGGCAATTCACCTTGTATGGATTGGTCTTGGAGAATGACGACCCGGGCTTTGTTTGGCATGGGGTGGGAGTGAATGGAGCATCCACTTCTTCCTACCTCAAGTGCGACCTTTTCAAACAGCACCTTGCCGCATTGAACCCCGATTTGATTGTATTCTCCGTGGGAATCAACGATGCCAATACCCTGCAATTTGACGGCCGGTCCTACGAACGCAATTACGATACCTTGGTGAATTGGGTCAGGAGTGTGAATCCCGAGGTATCCATCTTGTTCACTACCAACACCGACAGCTATTACCGCAAGAAATATCCCAATAAAAATGCCGCTGAGGTGCGTGACATCATGATTCGATTGGCCAAACGCCATCGGGCAGCCGTATGGGATTGTTGGTCGGTCATGGGTGGATTGGGTTCCATCAAATCATGGGTGAAAGCCGGCTTGGCCAACTCTGACAAGGTACACATGCTAGCAGGGGGCTATGAATTGTTGGGTGACCTATTTTTTACCGCTTTTTGGCAGCATTATGATGCCCATCTGAAGCAATTTCCTGATCAAAGTGAGTGAAGCCCATGGAAGGATTCGTTACATTCTTGAGGGATTGGTTGGGAAGCTACGGAGCGGCTTGGTTCGAGCGTCTGTTTTTGTTTGACAAAGACAGTCCCCTGAATTTCATCACTTTTTATTTCTGGGGTTTTTTTGCAGTCGTCCTGATTGGATACTCCTTCCTCTATCCCAATCGAGCCGTGCGGAACGCCTATCTGTTTGCTGTTTCCCTGTTCTTCTACTACAAATCCAGCGGTGTCTTTTTTGTTATTCTGTTGTTCAGCACCGTGGTGGATTATCTCATCGCTTTTTCCATCGATTCGGCCGAAACACCTTTGAAACGAAAATTGTGGGCCGCACTCAGCATCAGCATCAACTTGGCAATTTTGTTGTTTTTCAAGTACAGTTACTTCCTCACCGATTCATTCAACTCCTTTTTTGGCACAGACATTCAGTACTTCAATCCGTTCAATGCCGCTGCCAACGCAGTTTTTGGTACTGAGCTGCCCGTGACCAAGCTCATTCTGCCCGTCGGGGTTTCCTTCTACACTTTCCAAACCATTTCCTATGCCATCGATGTGTACCGCAAGGAAATCAAGCCGGTAAAAAGCATCGTGGATTTTGGGTTTTTCGTCACCTATTTCCCGCAATTGGTAGCTGGTCCCATCGTGCGCGCGGCAGAGTTCATCCCCCAATTGTACTTGCCCTACCGCCTCAACAACGAGACCTTTTCCAAAGCCGTTTTTTGGATTTCAAAGGGCATGATCAAGAAGGTGGTTTTGGCTGATTTCATCGGGGTGAATTTTGTTGACAGGGTGTTTGAGAATCCTGAGTTGTTCACCGGCTTTGAAAATTTGGCGGCACTTTACGGCTATTCGCTTCAAGTCTACGGAGACTTTGCCGGCTATACCGACATTGCCATCGGGGTGTCGTTGTTGTTGGGCTTTACGCTTCCCACGAATTTCAATGCACCCTACAAGGCAAGGAATGTGGCAGAATTCTGGAAAAGATGGCACATGTCCTTGAGCACTTGGTTGCGGGATTACCTCTACATTCCCCTCGGTGGCAACCGTGGCGCCACTTGGCTTTCGTGGAGTTTTTATTTGTTGCTGCCCTTGCTCGCGTTGATGAAATTCGGGTGGTCCTCCTTCCCGTGGGTGGTTTTGGTTTCGGCTGGGTTGTCGATTTTGTTCCTGTTGCTCATCAACCGCTACGACAAAGTAGAAAATCACATGGCCACCAATGCCAACCTAATGCTCACCATGTTGTTGGGTGGTTTTTGGCACGGTGCGAATTGGAATTTCGTGATTTGGGGTGGGTTGAATGGGTTGGCTTTGGTCGTTTTCAGGTATTGGAAAAAAATCAGTCCTTGGGAAGGCAACAACAACTGGTATGCAGTGGCATGGACCACTTGGCTCACTTTCTCATTCATTTCGTTCACGCGGGTGTTTTTCCGCTCACCGGACTTGGCGACGGTCGACCACATTTTGGCCCGCATCACAGGTGATTTTGGTTGGCAATACATTCCGGCCGTGGTAGACAATTACGCAAACGTGTTTTATGTCATCTATGCCGGTTTGGTGGTCCATTGGATTCCCGACCGGATGAAGGCCCAAATTTTGGATTCGTTCGTGCGGACTCACGTGGCTATCAAAATTGCTTTGGTCACATTGGTTGTGTTTTTGGTGTACCAAGCCATGAGCAGTGACCTCCAACCGTTCATCTACTTTCAATTCTAACTCGTAGCATCATGGTTTTTGAAGGTGATCTAGACAAAATGCCTGTCGTTTTGGGCAATCCGGTTCAATACAATCTTGTGTTGGGTGAATCCACGTTGAACATCAACGGGCACTTGGGTCAGCCCATCCGACTTCAATTTACTGGTGTGATCCATTGCGTGATATGTGGCAAGGCAACCAAAAAAGCATTCGGCCAAGGATTTTGCTACCCCTGTTTCATCAATTCACCCGAAAACTCCGATTGCATCCTTCGTCCGGAATTGTGTGAAGGCCATTTGGGAAAAGGCCGGGATCTTCAATGGGAGCAGGAAAAACACGTTCAACCCCATTTTGTGTATTTGGCGTTGACTTCGGCCCTCAAGGTCGGCGTTACGCGCGTTGCCAATGTGCCTGGAAGGTGGGTCGACCAAGGGGCTTGGAAAGTCATTCGCTTTGCCGAAACACCTTATCGTCAGCTCGCAGGCCAAATCGAGGTATTCCTGAAAGAGCATTTGACTGACAAAACCGATTGGCGGAAAATGCTCAAGGACGAGCGTAACGAAGAAATTGACATGGTCGAAGAGAAGAATCGACTATTGGATTTGTTGCCTGCAGGATTTGGGGACTTTTTCAGCGAGGATGATGAGGTGGTTGAGATTCACTACCCCGTTCTGCAATACCCTGAAAAGGTCAACAGCCTCACCTTCGACAAGGAACAAGATATTCAAGGGACACTCATGGGCATCAGGGGCCAATACCTGATTTTGGATGGGGGCAGGGTGTTGAATTTGAGAAGACACAGTGGGTACCATATCAGGGTGGAAGTTTGATTCCTGAACGGGTTGGATGATCTTGGGTTGCTTCTCAAGCCTTTCCATTCGGGCTTTTAAGAAACTTTGTACTGCATTCGATAACCTGACACAGTAAGGGTATTCCTGTTTCCATGCTCGAATCTAATTGCATGATTCGTCATTTTTAAGGCCGGAGTAGCACTTTAGAATGAATTGTCAAATTGGGCTTATGCAGGGAGCAACGGCCTCTAGCCGGGTCTCTTTGGACATTTCCCAATGATTGATTATCTTGAAATACAACCTCCACAAAATAGGACCTTTCGGATTTTACTGGATGATTATGAAAAAGCTATTTACCTGCCTTTTGTTTGTATTGTCGATGGCCTTGGGCTTGCAACAAGTTCAGGCTGCTTTCGGTGGACCGGATGCTTACGGATACACTTGGACAGACTCAAATGAACCCAATGGGCCGGTCTACTCGTGGTTCCCGCTGAGTGTACCGGGATGGATGCCCGTCTCGGGATTGGCCGATGACAACTCGGTCGGGATGTTCAATTTTGGATGGAATTTCCACTTTTACTGGGGTGACTACAATTCCATCAAAATTGGAAGCAACGGTTGGGTCTCCTTCATGAACAGCTCCAACATCGCACACTGCTTTCCCAACATCCCTACGGCAGGTGGAGCATCTGACTTGTATTTGGCACCCTTGATGTCTGATTTGACCTTCAGTTCGGCATTTCCGGCCCAACCCAACCCCGGCCAAGTTTGGTATTGGTCCAACTTGAAGGACAGCCTTTTCATCACCTTCCAAAATGTGCCTTGGTGGCAAAACGGTACGCCAGATTGGTACGGCTCCAACACCTTCCAAATCTTCCTCAGTGGCCGTGACTCCTCCATCACCTACCGCTACCAATCCATGACTTCGGCCTTCCAAAACAACACGGGATGCACCAATGACATCGTGATCGGCATCGAAAATCAAACCGGGGGTATTGGATTGCGCTGTTTCTCCGCCGAGACGGTCCCGGCCAACAATTATGCCATCCGTTTCGACTATCCCGGTACCGTGCTCATCAACGTGGCCGATGTGTCACCCACATGGAATCAAAACAACAACAGTGCGGGTGTGTTTTTCCCGACCGGATTGATACCCTCCTTGAGTGCCAACATCAAAAATGTGGGCAATGTGACCTTGACAGCCAACACCGCCAATACTGGTAGGCTCAGAAATCTGTCCAATACAATTGTGTACTCGTCCACTTACAACATCGCCACCTTGGCTGCCGGGCAGGACAGTTTCATCACATTCACCCCGCAGGCCGTTGTGAATACAGCAGGTCAATATTTTTGGGAGGTCACATCCACCAACATCAGCGACATCAATCCCGGCAACAATCTGAGGATTTCGGAAATCGGCATGGTGAATTTGTTGGGGCCCACGGCTACCTTGACCTATTGCACGGGTGGTGCCAATACCGGTTCCCTTGGATGGAATGGCGGTGCCTTGGATGATGGCGCAGCTGTGTACCAAGAGCCTCCCATCTATCCCGTGTCCATCCAGTCCTTGGAATATTTCGTTGCATCCAATGCTGGCAACAGCATGATTGTGGCCGTTTACGACGACAATGGTGTGGGTGGTGCTCCCGGAAGTATCTTGTTTGTGGATACCATCCCTTCCACCGCCATCCTTTCAGGTGCTTGGAACGTGGTAACTTTGCCCGTACCGGTCACCATCTCATCGGGAGGGTATTACGTGGCTTGGTTCATGGGTGGACCCAACATCTTTCTCGGATACGAAACCAATGGACCCATTTCACGGAGAAGCTATGAAATCCTCGGTGGGGTTTGGTCGGGATACCGTGACAACACCATCCACGATTTCCTCATCAAAGTAAACGTGGGCGGGTATCCCTGCGCCGTGACCTCCGGATTCACTTTTTCGGGCACCGGTACCACGCTGCAATTTACCAACGGATCCACGGGAGGCACCAGCTACCAATGGAACTTTGGGGACGGTAACACTTCTACTTCGCTCAGCCCTTCGCACGCCTATGCCTCCACAGGCACTTACACGGTGTGTTTGATCACCACCAATTCCTGCGGAAGCGACACTTCTTGTCAGACCATCAACGTCACCTGCCCGGCTCCGATTGCCGCTTACTCCTACACCGCCAATGGCATCACGGCCACCTTCACCAACCTCACGCCCAACACCACCGCTTGGCTTTGGAATTTCGGCGACGGCAGCACCAGTACTCAACAAAATCCGATTCACTCTTACGCCAATCAGGGTTCCTACACCGTTTGCTTGATTGCCAGCGGACCCTGTGGCTCGGATACCACCTGCGGCATCGTGACGGTGTGCGTACAGCCAAACGTGGGCTTCATTCCTTCCGGCAATGGATTGAGCGTGACCTTCACCAACACCACTTCCGGGGCGAATATTTTCACCTGGGACTTTGGTGATGGCACCACCAGCACCGCAACCAATCCCAACCACGTGTTTCCTGCTGCAGGATTTTATCTGGTCTGTCTGGTCGCTGACAACAACTGTACGGCGGACAGCCTCTGCCAAACGGTGTACGTATGCGAACCGGCCCAAGCCAACTTCACCTTCAGCACCAATCAATTCACCACCACCTTCACCAACCAAACCGCAGGGGCTACCTCCTTCAGCTGGAATTTTGGCGACGGGCAAACCAGCACGGCCGTGAATCCGGTGCATACCTACCAAGCCAACGGCAACTACACGGTCTGTCTGATCGCAACCGATACCTGTGCGTCCGATACGATTTGCCAAACCGTGAATGTGGGCGTGGTAGGGGTTGAAGGATCCCAAGAATCTGCCTTTGACGTTTGGCCCAACCCGTCCAAAGATGTGGTGAACGTACGCGCCGAATGGTCGACGGCATCCGGAGGTGTGTTGGAAGTGATGGATGCCATGGGTCGTGTGTTGGTTTCCAAGGAGATCGAAGCCGGTGTGGTCAGCACCCTGGATTTGGCTGATTGGGCCAAAGGGCTCTACTTCGTACGCATCCATGCAGGTGATTGGGTACAGGTTCGCGCCGTCGCCCGGGAATGAAATTGCATCGAAGACATTCAGCAGCCCGCCCTCTTGGGGGTGGCTGTTTTGTTTGGAACGGCTGATGGGTCGGCATTCCAACTGCTGTTGGTTGGAGTGGCTGACCAGAAAGGTTAACTTGCCTTTTCGTTTCGCAGAGGTTTTATGTCCATGTCTCCGATCCATCATCCAATTCAAGGGTTCAGCCGCCCAATTCACCATGTGCGGCCGGAAATACTCGCATGCTGTCTGGTTATTTGGGTTTTCATCGGTTGTGGAGTGCCATCTCAACCCCAGGCCGAAATTCCTGCCGCAGCATCCCGAGAATCCCTGACAACCTTCGATTCAACATGGTCCGAGAGTGGGGTGATGGTGCGGGTGGTGGTGAACGACCCCGGCGGCAAGCAGGATTTGTTGTTGCTGCCCGGATGGAACTTCCCCATTCGGCATTGGGAGGACAGTACACGGGTGTTGGAATTGGCTGCCCAAGGAGGCTGGAATGTTGTGATGCCCGAAATGAAAAAAAGCATCTACCATCTTCAAACCTATCCCGATACACGCAAAGATTGGAGGTCGGAGAAGGGTCTGCCTTGGTTGGCGGATACGTTGATTCCGAAACTGCAGCTGGAGTTTGGCATTTTGTTGCCAGAACATCGGGTCAAGGTGATGGGCTTGTCTACCGGTGGTCGTGGTGCCGTTGCATTGGCGGTTTACAAACGGGGGTTGGTGGGCGAAGTTGTCTCGCTTTCGGGTGATTTTTCAACCCTTCAGTTTCCGAATGATAACCTGTACCGTGGATATTTTGGTGAATTGCGTGACCACGAGGACATCTGGCAAGCGGAGGACCTATGTCTGGCATCCTTGCCGTCGGGAGTGAAGGTGTTGTTGGTCCATGGTGAGGAGGACGATGTGGTCCCCATCCTGCATTCGGAGTTGCTTTCAAAATCCTTGACCGATCGGAAGCATCCTTGTGGATTCAAGCGCATCCCCGGTGCGGGTCATTCCTATGCATTATGGGCGGCTTGGATAGACTCTGCCCTTACCCGATGAATCATGGCCGTTTGGTGGCCAACATCAGGTTGGAAGTGCCGGTTTGAAATTGGTAACCGATTCCGAAAGGCAGTTCCCTGACGGTTTTACTTGAATCGTACAAAGCCTTCAAATCCGATTGGAAACTGCCAGCAAACAAGGGAATCGGCTGGGTGTAGGTTCCAAACAACTGAATGTCGAAGGATTGGGGGTCGAAATATTTGACGGGTATGCCGGAATCATCTTGCAACACGGCTTCCGATTCTGTCAAGATCAGATCGCGCATGATGGAAAAGTCGGGTTTGTGCAACAGGTAGGAGGCAGACTTCAGGTAGGTGGAGGCGATGTTGCGTTTTTTGAGGAATTCAACCAATTCAGTGCGGGTTTCAAGTCCATTTTCCACCAACCCCACCCGGCTTGCATAGGGCGTGTTCATGATGTTCACAGCAAAATAATACACCGTTTTGGTCTTGTTTTGGCCATTCTTGCGGATGTAATACCGGTTGCCGACGTAAGACTTTTCAGGGGCGGTTTTCAGGTCGGTCGTGACTTCACCCCCCGGTAAAATGGCCACATTTTCTTGGTACAGGACTTGGTATCCCGTGCGCTTCATGAAATGGAACAAGACATGCAGGGTGCCGTCCAATTCAGTTTTGAAGTCCTCGGCCATGGAATTGGTCCTGAAAAAGCTGTATTCCAAAATGGCATTCATGGATTTCTTGAGCTGGTTCAGGTAGAGGTCCAGGGTGTTGTTTTTGCTTTTCGCTTCCAGGTCGGGCAAGGTGCCGATGGGCTCCAAGGCCAATAGGACCAGGGTATCAAATTCCGGGAAAAAGGCATCGGCGTGTAAGAAATCAGCCCCAGAAAAAGGGTAGAGCAGGGTCCCGGCTTTTTCGTTCGGGGTTTTCAATTCTTTGTTAGTCCACTCCCGGATGACGGCGAGCTTGCTGTCGGTTTTTTTCCATAATTCATCCATTTTGGTTTTGAATTGGATGAAGGCAGGGGTTTGTTCCAAGGGTTTGAAGGCTTCCCATGCTCCGTTCTGACCTGCCAAGAAGGTTGCGATAGGGTCAACCTTGGGATCTACAGGGTATTCGCGCGTCACAACTGCCGTTGCGGTCTTGGCTGATTCCTCTGAGCTAGCCGATTGGGATTCTTGGTTCGGGTTGCAAGAAACCAAACAGGCCAAAAACAACAGGAGAAGGTATTTCACCGCAGGCATAGGAGTAATTTTGGGTCAAATTTGTGGATTTAATTTGTCAATCCGAGCAAGGGAAATTCTTGAACTGGTTGTTCGGGTTCATTTGACCACGATTTCGTCGACGAATATCCAGGCTTGTCCACCCGACCCCAAATGCCATTCCGGACAACGCCCGTAGTTGAGGGCATGCACCTTCACGTATCTGGCACGTTGAATTGCTTCCAGTTGAACATGGATTTCTTCCGTGGAGGCTTGGTAATCCCGGTCTGAGCGCGTGGTCGGTACCTCCAAGGGTTCCGTGAAATCCAGGCCATCATCCGAAAAGGAAACCCTCACCGCCTTGGGCATCCAAATCCAAGATCCGATGTCCTGAAGGCAGCCCAACCCCACATACCGGATGTCCTGAATGCTCCCCAAATCGACCGTGGCATGAAAATCTGAGGGATAGCCTTGCCACCTGCCTGTCCTGAAATTGGTTCCACCCCGCAATTGATCGATCACGGCCTTGGAGCCTCCGGCAGCGTATTGGTTGGCAAAAGAAGCGCCCAACACCACCGACCTGGCTTGGTTGATTTTGTAAAATGCGGCCGATACCGGTTTGCTCTCGTTGCCCTTCCCGTCCATGGCTTTGAACTCAATCTGCGTGGATTGATCGATGGTCAGACCGCCTATAGCCGGAACCCACGAACCGCCGTTTGCCCGGTACACGACTTGATGGCTTTTGTCAACGGCATGGAATTGCAGGGTCATGCTATCGCTGAAGGTCTCGGATGCCGCCACCACGTAGGGGGCGCTCACGGTGTTAGGCGAATGGATGCGGAAATCCGGAAAATCGAAAATCGAAAAGCAATCCGGCTTGGGTTGGATGCCCATGACGAATTCCAATTGGCCTCCCTTCATGATGTCTTTATGGGAAATCCACGGCCTGGGGTACTGCTCGCCGTTCAGCCGGACGTGTTGGACGAAAGGTGTCTCGTTGTTGTTACCCGGAGCGGAAATGGTGAATGAGTTTCCGTTTTCAAGGTTGATTTCGACCTCCTGAAACCATGGACTTCCGAGGGTGTAATGAGGTGAACCGGGTGCCACTGCGTACAGGCCCATCGCGCTCATCACCAACCATGCGCTCATTTGTCCGCAATCCTCGTTGCCCGAAAGCCCGTCCGGAGCGTTGTGGTACAGGTTGTCCATGATGTGCCGCACCCATTTTTGTGCCTTGTGTGGCGCTTGGCAATAGGTGTACAAGTAGGCCATGTGGTGACTGGGTTCGTTTCCGTGTGCATATTGCCCGATCAGCCCCGTGATGTCGGCTTGCTCCCGACCGGTCGTGTTGGAGTTTGTGCCAAACAAACTGTCCAGATGTCGCTCAAATGCCCTGTTTCCGCCGTGCAAATCGATCAATCCGCCGATATCTTGCGGCACGAACAGGCTGTATTGCCAGGCGTTCGCTTCAGTAAAATTGAAGTTCACTTCCCGTGGGTCGAAACCTGCCATCCAACCTCCATTGCGCCTTGCCCGAAAAAACTTAGTCTCAGGGTCGAAGTGGTTGCGGTAATGGAGCGCTCGGGCTTCGAATTCTTCGGCGAGGTCGTTTCTCCCCATCTTGCGGGCCATTTGGGCGATGGTCCAGTCGTCGTAGGCATATTCCAAGGCCTTGCTCACGGATTCGGATTCATCTTCGGCTCCTATGAATCCCTGCCGTTGGTAGGCTTCCAATCCCAAATGCGTTTGGTTGGCTGAGTGCCGCATGGCCTCCAAAGCCAATGTGCTGTCAAACCCACCCAAGTTTTTCAGGTAGGCATCTGCAATCACCGACACGCTGTGGTAGCCAATCATGCAATTGGTTTCGTTGGCTGCAAGCTCCCAAACAGGCAACAGTCCTGATTCTTTGTATTGCCTCAAAAAGGTCCTGATGAATGCCCGGGTGCGGTCTTGCTCGATGAGGGTGTATAGCGGATGGGTGGCCCGGAATGTGTCCCAAAGAGAGAAAACAGTGTATTGGGAATCGCCCTCAGGGAGTTGGTGGATACTGCCGTCCATGCCGCGATAGCGCCCGTCCACGTCCGACCAAACGTTGGGCACAATCATCGTATGGTAAAGGGCAGTGTAGAAAATGGTTCTCTGTTGCAGGGTACCTCCTTTTACACGGACCTTCCCCAACTGCTTTTCCCAGGCCTCCCGTGCGATTAGTTTGACCTCTTGGAAGGCCAATCTATTGCTTTCGATTTCCAAATTTTTCTTCGCCCCTTCGAGGTCTGTGCCTGAAATACCCACGCGGATGGTCAGGGGCTCCTTGCTGGGGGCAAAGCGCAGTTGGACGGCCATTCCCTTCCCATCCGTTTCCATTTCCTGATTGTCGCCATGGGTGAAATAGCCCGTGAATGGCCGTGAAAACTCTGCCACGAAATAGACATGCTGCTCTTTGGCCCATGCCGAGGAAATTCGATATCCCTCCACGCGACGGTCTCCCACCATGGCAAAGTCACTCTTCAAAACTGGGTCCCGATGCCTCAAATCGAGGAGAATCAGAGGGACTGCATCTGCAGGGTAGGTGTATCGTTGCACACCTGTCCGGGCCGTGGCGGTTAATTCCGCCGTGATGGGACGGTCTTTCAATTTCACTTTGTAATAGCCCGGCGAAGCTTCTTCCTCCATTTTGGAAAATACTGCGGCAAAATCGTCCAAAGAATGCCACGTGGCCCCGGTGTCGGGCATGAATAAAATATCGCCATAATCGCTCACTCCTGTGCCGCTAAGATGGGTGTGGGAAAATCCATACAGGAGGGTGTCGCTGTCGTGGTAGCCCGAGCACCCGTCCCATCCGCTGAGGCGCGTATCTGGGCTGAGTTGCACCAATCCAAACGGCATCGTGGCCCCCGGATAGGTGTGTCCGTGACCACCCGTACCGATGAAGGGATTCACATAATCAACCCAATTGGTGCTTTCGGCCTTAGGTGATTTAACTTCCTTAGACGCACGGGGCGTGCAGGCCACCCCGCAAAGCAAGAGGGTAAAAGAAACCAATAATAATCTGTTGCCACACATCATCAGTCTTTCCAATAGGTTTTGCAGGCAAGTGCCGCTGCCCCCAAAATGGCCCCGTTTTGGTCGTTCAAGGCGGAAGGCATCAATTTGACCGTGCCCGCGAAGATGTCCAAAAGGTTGTGGTCCAGACTTCTTTGGGTGGGACCAAACAGCAAGTCGCCTGATTTTGCCAAGCCACCGAACAAGAAAATTGCCTCCGGACTGGTGTAGGCCACCGCATCCGCCAATGAGGCACCTAGCACCTCGCCCGTAAATTCAAATGCCCGGATTGCGACCTCATCATTTCTCATGGCGGCATCGAAAATCGCCTTGGCATTCAATCGCTCTGGAGGGGTTTCGGCCAGAAGGCTTCTGTATCTGAATTCTTCCAACAACTCCAATGCTGTCGTGCGTAACCCTCTGGCCGATACGTAGGCCTCCAAGCATCCGTCCTTTCCGCAGGAACAACGCCTTCCCCACCTTACGGCGGTGGTATGTCCCATCTCGCCTGCAAAGCCTGTTTTGCCGTAGACCATCTCTCCGTCCACCACAATGCCCGAACCCAAGCCCGTGCCAATGGTGATGACAATGAAATGCTCCAGTCCTTTGGCATGTCCGTAAATCATTTCACCCAAGGCAGCTGCATTCGCATCGTTAGTCATCACAGCTGGGGCGCCCATCGCCTCTTCCATCATGGATGCCAAGCGAATTCGGCCCTTCCATCTCAAATTGGGGGCGTGCGCAATTTCCCCCGTGTAATAGTTGCCGTTTGGAGCACCGATGCCCACTGCCTTCAACTCAACAGGCTCAAGCAAGCCGCTGGCCAGGTTGTGGTAACTTTCCGCAATTCCTTTCACCAACATTTCAGGGCTTCCAAACTGTTTGGTGCTGAATGCGGCCTGGGCCAATACCTCGCCATGGCAGTCCACCAAACCCACGGCAGTATTCGTACCACCAATGTCAATGCCCAAAACCAATTGTTTCATGTAGTCAAAATTCGATGTACTCCGCCCCTCTCAACAACAAAACGATGCATTACTTGCAATATACTAAGCCAGGACCGATTGAATTCAGCCTGCCTTTCGAAGAGGTTCCCCCGAGGATTGGAATGAGACTGAGGAAAAATGCTAAGTGAGGTTTAAAATCGCACTCTAAATCGATAAAGGCAAATGTTTAAGATTTATTATCAATGGGTTTGTCAAGAGAAACGGACCATGTTTTTAATCCTCAATTGATACAATGAATTTGATTCAGTCAAAATTTTTTCCCCTCGGTCGATTTTGGGAATGATTGTTGTTAATTGCAAAGAAGAAGGACGGTTGCATGATTTAGACGGGGTCTCCGCCCCCTCTTCAATCCGGACCTTTCTTAGCGTTGACTGAAATCAATATCCTGCCGAATTGTGAAAAAGAAAACTTCGCTCGCCGATATCGCCAAGGCATTGGGAGTATCCAAGACGTTGGTCTCCATGGTTTTGAATGGGAAGGGAAATGAGAACGGCATCAATGAGGAAACTCAAAAACGGGTTTGGGCCAAGGCCAAGGAGCTGAATTACAAGCCGAATATGATGGCGAGGGGGCTTCGCATGGGTCGCTCCAACACCATCGGGCTCATCGTGGCCGATATCTCCAATACCTTTTATGCGAAGCTTTGCCGTGCAGTGGAAGACGCTGCAAGCCAAAAGGGATTCCAGGTATTGTTCGGCAGCTCGGACGAAAAAGCGGAGAAGGAGCGAAACCTCATTCAAATGCTCCGCGACCGTCAAGTGGATGGCTTGATTATTTCCACGACCTTGGAAAACAACAGGGATATCCAAGATCTTTTGGATGATCATTTTCCCTTGGTGTTGGTTGACCGATTCATTCCCGGGTTGGAGACACCCTTCGTGACGGCTGACAATTTCCAAGGTGCCGTGGATGCAACCGGCCACCTTATCTCCAAGGGCGCCAGGAGGATTGGTTTGCTTTCCATCTCGCCTTCCCACCTCAGTTCGATGACCGAACGCGTGAGAGGGTATCGTGCCGCTTTAGAGAACCACCATTTGCCTTACGATGCTTCGATTGTCAAGGAAGTCCCTTACGATGACATCCATGGAGGAATTTCGAAGGTGCTCCCTGAATTATTGGGGGGTAAGCAGCCAGTTGATGCCCTTTTTGTACTGAACAACAACCTCACCATGGCCGCTTTGGACATACTGGGAAAACTTAAGAAGTCCATCCCCAAGGAGGTTGCCGTTGTTTCCTTTGACGATGTGGAGACATTTCGCTTCATCCAGCCCTCCATCACGGCAGTGGCACAACCCATCGAGGAAATGGGCGTTTCTGCGGTTGACGTGCTCCTTGACATCATCCTAAAAAACAATGAGGCCCAAACACAGCAAGTGTTTTTGCAGACCCATCTGATCGCCCGCACCTCCACCGAAAGAAAGTGAAGGCTCTCAGCGCTGAAGCACGACTTTCAAACCAGATAAACCTGGTGAGACCACCCAGTAAATGCCATCTGGAAGTGGGGTCATGTCAATTAGCCATTCTTTTCCCATCAGGCTAGGTTTCAAGTTCAATTTCCGCATCGTTGCATCGAAAACCATCGGAGGTGTTCCGACTTGAAGGCCATCAAGCACCACTTTCCCTTGGCTGGGGTTGGGATACAAACGAATGGTGGATGGTTCCGTTTGATGGTCGGTGGCTGTCACGCAACTGTTGACTGCAGCATGTGTATGGTTGGCCATGGCGAATGCTCCCGTCCCATCTGGGCATCTTTGCATCGACTGATCTACGGTTTGGGCGCCGAAAACCACACTGTCCAATCGAGCTCCGGATGCGTATCCCAACAGGATTTCTTCCCCTGCTGAACTCAATTTGAAGTTGGCATGGAGGCCCGGCTGAAAATCGTCTTCATCCAACCACACAATGAGGTAACCATTGGCAGGGATTACAGCAGTGGATGGGAACGCCCATTTCGTTGATTGCAGGGCATCGTCGCTCAAATACATTCCGTACAAATTCAAATCGGCCGAAGTATTGTTTTTCAATTCCAACCAATCCGAATAGTCACCTGCAGGGTCTGTCACCGAAGTTTGGTTCACCGCCATGAATTCGTTGAGCACCAAGTCCCCTTGGACAAGACCTGAATTCACCGTGAGGATGCTGAAAAACTCGTGCTCAGCCCGGGCGGGTAAAAATGCTCCGGCCGAGGAATTGTCCGCATAGACATAGTACTCGACCAAACCGGATTGGCAGGGCATTTCTGCCCCATAAACCCCATCTCCCGATGTGCCATCGTTGTGGGCTCCGTCGTCAAACATCTGCACATAAGTGAAATTCAGGGACCTATGCATCCTGTATCCCAACCTGACGAATGTTGCGTTGGAAACATTGCATGTCACCGCGATGGTGTCACCAAAGGCTGGGGCTGGGTTTGACAACACAGGAGTCTGAATGGTGGGTGGGACAGCCTGAAATTCTGCCAAGCCTTGTAAATAGGCGACCCTGGGATCCATGAGGTTTGAAATACCAGGTGAGGTACCCATGGTAGTCACGTTCTGCGTCATGGCATTCAGGAACTGACTGTAGGTAAAAAATTTATTGGGGTCTGCCTGAACAGCCGAGTCGATGATGGACCTCAGGTCGGCTGCCCAAGATTCGTACAGGTTGTTGGCGAAGTTTTCTTCCATCATGGTCCTCATGTGGGCGATGTACATCCGTTTGTACCTAGGGCTGGAAAGCAAACGCATGATGAGTGGCCAATTGGCATCGTTCAAATGAAGGTCTGGACTGAGGTTGATCATTCCTGTTAGGTTGAGCCCAGGTCCGGTACCGGTATTGGAAAAGGTGCCAAAGCATTCGTTTAAGTCCCAAACCACAGGATTGAAGCGCCCATTGTCATCCCGATAGAGGTAGTAATTCTGCTTGATGGCCCCGATGTAGCTGTCCAAGTTGACGGTAAGGTTGTCGAATGCCAACATCCAAATGGCACGGTCAACATCCAAGATTTTTTCAATGGCGGAGGGAAAGTTGTTGAGGGTATCGCACAGATCGATGAGTTCTCCCCATCCGGAATTGCTTTGCAGCTCATATTTGTTGTAATAGAGCGCGCTGTCCGTTCCGTAATATTTCAGGTCAGGGGTATTTCCTCCCCCGTAGCTGGGGTTGCATTTGAAGAAGGCGTTCCCGGTGGAGAAGAAGTGCTCTCCACTGAAATTGTTCCCCACATCTTGGTCATTTGCATATAATCCGATGAAGGTGCCGTTGATGTGGAGCAATGCAAAATTGCTAAGCGGGGCGTGCATGTACTGCCGAAGGATTTTGTAAGAAAGCACCTCTCTCAGCATGGACGGATCCTTGAATCCGTTGCCCAGTTTTACATCTTCATGTCCTTGGTAGTCTTGATTGCCCACCACCCAATCCAATTTGATGTGGAGTGGGTTTTTGACGTTGTTGGCGTTGTAGGAACTGTTGCCTTTGTACTTGACTCCCACACTGTCGAAGCTAACTCCGTTGATAGTGCATTGTGTGGCGAGCACATAGCCTTGGGATCCCTGTTTGGCGGTATCCAAGCGGTAATCCCAATTGCTGTAGGGAAAGGTCAGACGGATGTCTTGGATGGTTTGGATGTCGTAAAACGACTGGGATTGCAGTGTTGCCGACATGGACAACAAGATGCAAAGGAGGAATGCGCGCATGTCAAGTTGTTTGAACCTATTAATTTACGCATTCCAATCGGGTCAAAAACATGACATCGGTCAGATAACCGCAAACATCGGTGAATCCACCAACGGAAACCGAATGCGGTGCACTGAACATTCAGTGCTAGAGCATGGAATCTCTGAGGCTCAGCCCTCGGAAGCGATGTGGCTTCGGTAAAATTCCCGGTTCAAGCGTGCGATGTTGGACAGGGAGATTTCTTTGGGGCATTCAGCCTCACAGGCGCCTGTGTTGGAGCAATTTCCGAAACCTTCCTTATCCATTTGGGCTACCATCGTTTGTGCTCTTCTAGTCCTTTCCGGATCTCCTTGGGGCAAGAGGGCAAGGTGGGAGACTTTGGCAGACACAAACAACATGGCGCTCGCGTTTTTACAGGCAGCCACACAGGCTCCACAACCGATACAGGTAGCGGCAGCAAATGCCTCATCGGCTTTGTCTTTTTCCACCGGGATGGCATTGGCGTCCACCGGATTGCCGGTGTTGACGGAGATATAACCACCCGCTTGGATGATGCGGTCAAATGACGAGCGGTCTACAACTAAGTCTTTGAGGACGGGAAATGCGCGGGCTCGCCATGGTTCTACCACGATTGTGTCACCGTCTTTGAATGCACGCATGTGCAGCTGACAGGTGGTGGTGCCTTTCCAAGGGCCGTGCGGCTGACCATTGATGACCATGGAACACATTCCACAAATGCCTTCGCGGCAATCGTGGTCAAAGGCGATGGGTTCTTTGCCTTCGGAAATCAACCGTTCGTTGAGTACGTCAAACATTTCCAAGAATGACATCTCCGACGAAATATCAGTGGCTTGATATGTTTCGAACGCACCTTTATCCTTGGTGTTTTTTTGCCTCCAAACCTTTAAGGTAAGGTTCATTGTGTTGTGTTTCATCTCTGTTTCTCCTCGTTTGCTCGGGATTTTAAAGGTCCCATTTTGATGATGAAAACCGATTATTTGTAAGAACGTTGTGAAGGTTTGACTTCCTCGTATTCCAATTTTTCTTTGTGAAGGTTGTATTGACCATCCCCTTGGTACTCCCAAGCAGCCACATACATGTACCCATCGTCGTCGCGAAGGGCCTCGCCTTCTTCGGTTTGGTACTCTTCGCGGAAGTGACCACCGCAGCTTTCATTGCGGTTGAGGGCGTCGATGCACATCAATTCTCCCAACTCCAAGAAGTCTGCCACCCTGCCTGCCTTGTCCAATTCGGGATTCATGGCATTCATTTCTCCGGGGATGCGTACATCGGACCAGAAGTCAGAGCGTAATTGCCTGATTTCCTGGATGGCTTGCTGCAAACCTTCGGCGTTGCGAGCCATTCCGCATTTGTCCCACATGATTTTACCTAAGCGCTTGTGGAAGCTTTCCACGCTTTGTTTGCCCTGAATGGACATGAGTTTTTCCATTCGGCTACGAACCTCTTTTTCCGCTTCCACGAAGGCAGGGTGATCGGTAGCGATGGGCTTGGTATGGATTTCTTGGGAAAGGTAATTACCGATGGTGTAAGGAATCACGAAATAGCCGTCGGCCAGTCCTTGCATGAGTGCGGATGCACCCAAGCGGTTGGCACCATGGTCGCTGAAGTTGGCTTCACCCAAGGCATACAATCCCGGAATGGTGGTCATCAGTTCGTAGTCCACCCACAGGCCACCCATGGTGTAGTGCACGGCAGGGTAAATCCGCATCGGCACTTCATATGGATTTTCACCTGTGATTTTTTCGTACATGTCGAACAGGTTGCCATACTTTTCTTTGACAACCTCTTTGCCCAAGGAGATGATTTCCTCTTTGGAGGATTTGCTGAGGCCACGCTTGTTTGCTTCAGCTTTTCCATAGCGTTCGATGGCAGAGGCGTAGTCCAGATACACTGCCATTTTGGACGCTCCGACACCATAACCGGCATCGCAACGCTCCTTGGCGGCACGGCTAGCCACGTCACGGGGCACCAAGTTGCCGAAAGCGGGATAGCGGCGCTCCAAATAGTAGTCGCGCTCGTCTTCGGGTATTTGGTTGGGGGGACGGTTGTCCCCTTGTTTTTTAGGCACCCAAATCCGGCCATCGTTGCGGAGGGATTCCGACATCAGGGTCAATTTGCTTTGGTGGTCGCCGCTTACTGGGATGCAGGTCGGGTGAATTTGGGTGAAGCATGGATTGCCGAAGAAGGCTCCTTTTTTGTGGGCCTTCCAAGCAGCTGTGACGTTGCTACCCATGGCGTTTGTGCTCAGGTAAAACACGTTGCCATAGCCTCCGGAGCACAACAAAACAGCATGCCCGAAATGACGCTCCAGCTCACCTGAAACCAAGTTGCGTGCAATGATGCCCCTTGCTTTGCCGTCCACCTGCACCAATTCAAGCATTTCATGGCGGGTAAACATCTGAACGTTGCCGAGGGCAACTTGGCGTTCCAAAGCTTGGTAGGCTCCGATGAGCAGCTGCTGTCCGGTCTGTCCTGCAGCGTAGAAAGTGCGTTGTACCTGAGTACCACCGAAGGAACGGTTGCTCAGCAATCCGCCGTACTCACGGGCGAAAGGAACACCCTGGGCCACACATTGGTCAATGATGCTCACGCTCACCTCTGCCAAACGGTGGACATTGCCTTCGCGGGCGCGGTAGTCGCCACCTTTGATGGTGTCATAAAACAGGCGGTAAACGCTGTCACCGTCGTTTTGATAGTTTTTAGCTGCGTTGATGCCACCTTGGGCTGCAATGGAGTGGGCGCGTCGGGGGGAGTCTTGGAAGCAAAAAGCTTTGACTTTGTATCCCAACTCGGCCAAAGAGGCAGCAGCAGATGCACCGGCCAGTCCGGTACCGACCACAATGAGTTCGATTTTACGCTTGTTGGCAGGGTTCACAAGCGGAACGTGGCCACGGTATTCCGTCCATTTTTCGCTCATCGTCCCCGCAGGGATCTTTGAATTGAGTACTTCGCTCATGGATTCAAGGATTATGATTTGTGGGCAAGCTTGGGCTTAGCCGATTGGGTTAATCAGAAAGTAAACAGGAATGGCTGCAAAAGCTGCAGGAATCAAGATGGCATATCCCAACCCAACCGTTTGAATGAGTGGGAAATATTTCTTGTGGCGGAACCCCAAGGTTTGGAATGCGCTTTGGAAACCATGCAAGAGGTGGAAGGATATGACAGCCATCGCCACAATGTAAAAGATGGAGTACCACGTGATGCTGAAAAGCGCTTGGGCTTTGTGGTAGGGGCTCCAAGTCATTTCGGCATCCAACCCAATGGTTTCAGGCGCCTGACCGAGATTGGAAACAGCGTACTTTGCCGCATCTGCACCTTCATAGCCGACATCCACACCGAAACGGGCATGCACAAAAAAACTCACGAGGTGCAAAATCAAGAATACCAACATGATGATGCCGGTGTGGGGCATGATGCGTGAAAACAAGGTCGAGTTTTTGGACCCAGCCTGAACCGCATATTGAACTGGACGTGCTTTCCGGTTCTGTGCCGCCAACATCAATCCATCCACGATATGGAAAAGGAAGCCCGCAAACAACACAATCTCCATGGTGCGGATGACCGGATTGTGGCCCATGAACTCAGAGTAGGCGTTGAATTCAGCTGCACCCTTGAACAACAACAGGTTTCCCGCCAAATGCACCACCAAAAAGCTGATGAGGAAGAGCCCCGTAATGCCCATGATCAGCTTCTTGCCAATCGAATAGGAGAACACGGAAGATGATTTGCTCATAAGTGAAAGGTCAAAAACGTTTCGAAAGTTTCGATATCGTCCAAAGTTAGTCTCGGTGCCTGCCAATGTCAAGCCGTCCAACGGACTTAAAACCCCTCAAATCGAATAAGGTTTGGAGAGTTTTTTTTCCAAATAATTGAAGTCTCTGTCTTTCAGCTTTTTAGTAGCCGATTGCTGTGATTTCCTTTTCCGTGACTGGCCCGTATTTCTCCAACATCTTTCTGATTTCACTTCCCTTGCCTATCACCACAAATTGCAGGTTTTGGCGTGGGAAATGGTTTTGGATGGTTTGACGGATTTGGGCGACCGTTACGGCTTCCACTTGGGCCGAAAATGAATTGATGCTCATTTCGTCGATACCATGCACATGAAAATCGGAAAGCAGGTCGGCAAGTTGTTGGGAGGTCTCAAAATCGGGAGCAAATCCCCCCAATAAATAGTTTTTGGCGGAAGACAAGGTGGCCGCGTCCGGACCATGGGCATGCAAGCTGTCCAGAACCTCAAGGGCAAGGTCGATGGCTTTTTCCGTGGTTTCGGTGGCCGTGAAACTGGACATGGCAAATGTGCCCGCCAAACGGTCGGTACTGAATCCACTCCTCGCTCCGTAGCTCAAACCGCTGTTGATGCGGAGGGCCGTGTTCAGCCAAGAAGTGAATCGACCTCCCAAAATGGTGTTGACCACCTGGATGGCGGCGTAATCGGGATGATTCCTCGGGACGCCCTTTCCACCAATCATGAATCGCGTTTCACGGGAGTCAGACTTGTTGACCAACAACACCCGGCTTTTGGTAAATTTCAGCTCTGGGGCTTTGATGTTGGATGGGGAGGGCTTGGAAGACTTCCATGTTCCGAAAGTTCCCTCCAATTGTTTTTTCAAATCCTTGGCCACAAAGTCGCCCACTACCACCAAGGCTGAACCTGCTGCCGTATAATGATTGGCAAAAAATGATTGGATGTCGCCTCTTGTGATTGATTTCACACTGCTTTCGGTCCCGGAACTTGGGTTTCCGTACGGGTGGCCCGCATACATCCAGCCTCTCCAATAATTGTCCATCACCGTTCGTGGGCTTTCTTTCATGGAGACGAGGTCTTGTGACAGACGGTTTTGCTCTTTGGTCAGTTCTTTTTCGGGAAAGGAAGGGGACAGGATCATCTCCGAAACGGCTTTCCAGACGATTGCATGGTCTTTGGAAGCGAATTGACAAGTGAATCCGGCACGGTCGACCCCTGCGTATCTGTCCATGCTCGCGCCCAAGGAGTCCAGTAAAGCGTCGATTTGGTCCCGGGTGAAATGTTCGCTGCCCCATCCCAACCCTTGGGCGGTGAGGGATGCAACTCCGGATTTGTCGGATTCTGCAGCTGTGCCAGCGGGTGATACCCAAGCTAGGCTCACGAGGGGGACTTCATGCTGCTCCATGAGATACAGGGTCAGTCCGTTGCGAAGGACATGCTTTTCGTATCGGGGCAAGGACCATGCGTTTTGGGCGGCCAAATGCGTCGCCAACATGCAGCAAAAGGCTGCGATCAGGGATAATCTTTTGTTCATGGCTTTTTCTCCTCGGGCATCAAGTAACCGATGGTCCGGTTTTTTTCGATGAAATAGGTGGCGGCCACCCGCTGTATGTCTTCCCGCGTCACCTTTTCGTAGAGGGCCGGAGCCTCGAACATCCGCTTGTAGTCACCAAAAAACAATTCGAAGGTGCCAAGGCTGTTGGCTTTTCCGTTGATGGTTTCGATGCTTCTGTAAAACTCCATGGATTTTTGGTTTTTTACTTTCCGCAATTCAGCATCGGTTACACCTTCTCGGACAATTCGGTCAATTTCGTTCAGGATGGCGGATTCAAGTTTTCCGGCATCCACTCCGTCGGCAGCCACCGCGAAGGTCACAAACAGGTCGGGGTCCATGGAGGCGGGCATGTAAGTCCAGATTTCGGTGGCCAACTCCTGTTCGAAAACCAAAGATTTCTGCAAGCGGGAGGAGGGGCCGGAGGAGAGGATGGCATTGAGCATGTCCAAGGCGTAGTAGTCAGGATGGGAGGCCTGCGGAACATGGTGAACGATTTCCAGATTGGGTGTGCTCACATCCTTGAGGACGGTCACGCGTTTCAGTCCTTCTTGAGGCGGCTCCACTGTGCGTAGCGGTGCCGGTGCCGGTTGGGCAGCCAAGGGTGAAAAGTATTTTTGTGCCAAGGCCTTCACGGTTTCCAACTGCACGTCGCCTGCAATCACCACCACGCAATTGTTGGGGGCATAATAGGTCTTGAAGTACCATTCCAAATCTGCCTGGGTCCATGATTTGATGTCACTTTCATACCCGATCACTGGCCATTTGTAGGGGTGTGCAAAAAAAGCTGCCGCATGTACTTGGGTCGACAGGCGTTCAAAATTGCTGTTTTCCAGCCCAGTGCTTCTTTCGCTCAACACCACCCCACGCTCACTTTCCACCATGCCAGGGTCAATGGCCAAGTTTCCGATTCTGTCTGCCTCTAGGTCGAAAATCACTTCCAAGGATTTGGTCGGGAACCAATCTGTGTAAACCGTCACATCATTGGTGGTGTAGGCATTGTTGGACCCTCCGGATGCTTCCATCACACGGTCAAATTCCTTCGGTCCGTATTTTTTGGCACCATTGAACATCATGTGCTCGAAGAAGTGCGACAAGCCGGTAATGCCGGGGTACTCGTTGCGGGATCCGACGCGGTAGAACAAGTACATGTTGGCATTGGGGATGGAATGGTCTTCGTAGACCAGGATTTTCATGCCGTTGTCCAAAGCAAAGGACTTGACTACCTCAGCCGAAAATTGGCCGGATGCAAGGGAGCCCATGGACATCAACAGCAAGAGCAGTATGCTTCGTTTCATGATGGGGAGTGTTGAGCGACAAAAATGGATGCAAACCTTCGGCTTTGCAAGGATTTGGACCTATGCGACCGAGATTAACCCTGGCTCGGAAAAACAAAACCCGCCTTTCGTGGGGCGGGTTTTGTTTGGAGCGAGGAATCAATTCCTCAGAGTTTCACAAACTTGATGCGTTTGACGGCAGTGCCGCTTTGGGCGTGGAGGAAATAGACTCCTCCTTCAAGGGTGCTGATGTCAAAGTTGAGGCTGCTCAAACGACCTTCAACGGAGCGATGCTCACGCACCCTGCCTTGGATATCGTAGATGGAGAACTCCATTTGGCCGCTCTCATTGTATATTTTCACATCCAATTGGGGCGCACTGACCACGGTAGGCATGGTCACCAAGAATTCTCCGTTGGTGGAAATAACGATGGTATTGAGGTAACTGGCTTTGCCGTCTACATCCACCTGCTTGAGGCGGTAATAGTTGAGACCATTGTGCGGGGTGGGGTCGGTGATTTCATAGCGGAGCTGACTGGCAGACTGACCAGCACCTTGTACACGACCAATTTCCTTAAAATTAACACCATCAGAACTGCGCGCAACTTCGAAGTAGTCGCTTCCAGATTCAGAAACAGTGATCCAATTCAAGCGAACTGCACGGCTGTCGTAAGTGCCATAGAAATTACCCAAAACGACTGGAAGCGGATTGTTGGTGGTAGCCACGCATCCAGTGACACAACCCATCAGGCAGTTTTCAATGGCACCCGCACTTGCGCCGCAGAAGTAAGCGCTGTTCACGTCGTTGCACTCGTTGCAGCAATTACATGGGATGGTGCTAGCAGCACCGCAATCCAACAGGCCGGCACCACCCAAATCAGCAAGGGAAGTTCCACTGGAAACAGTACCGTTTCCTGAGGAAGCGGACATGCCGGCAAAGCGGAAGTCGAAAGTGCCACAAACCTGACCTACGTCGGACAAGCGAACTGCGAAGGTGTGGTAGGCTGCACCTGCAGAGTTGCAAGGCGAAGTGGAACAGATGGACCTGCAAGCATCAGCTTGGTGATAATTTGTAGCGTTGGAGTAGGCTGAAGTCGCTACGCTGTTGTTGTGGGTTGCATTGGTGCCGTAGGTGCCATAGACACCGTCGATGTTTCTTACCTCAATGGTGCTGCCGTTGGCGGGGTTGGCCACAATTTCGTATTCAAAGCCACCATTGGCACCCTTGGTTCCGCATACCACACCGTTGGGGTCGTCAGGACCCAACAAACCGTCGGCATCGAACAAAATGGCATAAGAGAAGGAGCCGTTAACTGTGGCGTCCAAACGAATTCTAAAAATCAACAATTCGTCTCCGTTGCTGCAGATTCCGTCAGGGTCACGTACGGTGAAGTATGCATAAGTACCCGTGGGAGAATCTGGCACGATGTCGGTTGCACCACATCCTGCGCCGCCAGCCCACAAATCGCCGTCAATTTCACTGCCGAGTGCGATTTTGGTCCATCCTACTTGGCAGGCACTGCAACCAGTAGGGTTGGTAAGCGCTTCGAATTCCAACATCTCATCTACGTACCCTTTCGCACAATCACTGAATCCGGCACCCACGGAAGGAATCACGATTCTTCCGTCTGCGTTGGGATCCAAAAAGTGGTTGGAGCGGGGAGCAGCTGCGTTGACACCGCGACGGATGGTTCCACCACAGGTTTGAGCAAATGCAAGGTTGGGAAGGATAGCCAACGTCATTACGAGGCATACCATCAGGGAACGTAGGTTTGTTACTGTAAGCTTCACGATTTTCAAGCCTAATGAGGCAATTACGATTTGACAAATAATAATCGCTCTAAAATAAGGGAGTATTTGTGGAAAAACCAAATAATGTGTGGAATTGGAGTTGTAATACGCCTTTCGTGTGACTTCTTGTGCACATGTGTAAGTAAAAACTGACAAGAAATGTAAACATTGGCAGTTGTCTCTCGGCAAACTTTTGGATTGGAGGGATTTTGAGATCAGGAAACAGGTCTTCGATTCCTGACCCTGTGTCCTTCGTGGCGGAAAAGGGCCGAACAGAAAAGAAAAAAGCCAGTCGTTGTCGACCGGCTTTCCTGGGTAGCGGGGACAGGACTCGAACCTGTGACCTTTGGGTTATGAGCCCAACGAGCTACCGACTGCTCCACCCCGCACTGAATTGGACTGTAAATATACGGCGATTTTCATTGCACGACAAAAAATTTTGAAAAACATCTGGGAGGGTTCCCTGAACGGTGCGGTTTGAGGTTGGGTGTTGCTCCCCGAAGATTGATTAACTTGGCAGCATGATGAGTCGACAAATGGGTGCATCCAAACTCAATTATGTGGATTTCCTGCGTGGAATCGCCATCTTGGGTGTGTTTTGGCTCCATTTTACCGGCGACTCCAGAGCAATGGCTTGGCTTCCTGATGTCTTGAAAACCTTGGTCCAACAAGGTGGCAAAGGGGTGGAATTGTTTTTTGTGGTTTCTGCTTTCACCCTTTTCCGATCCTACCACCACCGTGGTCAGCACGAACCCAATCCGGTCCGCAACTTCTTCACCAGGAGATTTTTCCGCATTGCCCCGATGTATTACTTGGCCATATTGTACTACTTGTGGCAAAACGGCACCGGAGGTCAACAGTTTCTGGGAGCTACCGTCTACAACACTTGGGACAACATCCTTGCGAATTTCTTTTTCCTGCAGGAATTGAATCCCCATTACATGTGGTTGGTACCGGGCAGTTGGAGCGTGACCACGGAAATGTTCTTCTACCTGTTTGTGCCCCTCTTGGTTCGTTGGATACCCAATTTGGCAATGGCCTTGCGGTTCTTCTTTTTGGCCACCATCATGCGATTTGGCGTCGTGTATGGCATCAAGTTGCTTCATCTTTTCCCTCAAACGAGCATTTGGGAAGGATATCTGTACTTTTTCCTTCCCAATCAGTTGTTGGTCTTTGCAGCCGGGATTGTGTTGTATCATTTGCTCAGCACTGAAAATTGGCCCAAAATCCCTTCTTGGATGCTGCTTTCGTTGGCAGTCATGATTGTTTTGGACTTCTCCACAGGGGGCTTGAGGATTTTCCCCCTCCATTTTTGGTTTGCCTTGGCATTTGTGATGTTGGCGGTCGCTTGCAGCAGATTTTCTTTCGAGCACATGGTGGGCAGGGTGGTCCGTCACATTGGGAAGGTCAGTTTCAGTCTTTACCTTACACATTGGGCAGTGATGCACGGTTTGTCGGAGGCAGGGTTGCTGAAGGTCCATCTTTTTGAAGGGTGGGGTATGGCCGTTTTGGATTATACTTGGCGCTTTGCATTGGCATTGGGCATTGCTGTGGGTATCTCAACACTCACCTACCGGTTCATCGAAATGCCCATGGTGGATTTTGCCAACCGTTGGATTGAAAAGTCCAAGCCGAAGGCAACCTGATTGCAGTGAATGGAAACCCAATGAGTGGAAAAATGGAGGAATCATCCGGATTGACAAATCGGGTCACGTTCACGAAAGGCATCCTGAAAGGGCTTTGTCCTGCTTGCAGGGAAGGGAAACTGTTCCAAGGCAGCATGTGGGGTTCAACTTTCCTTGCCAACCATAGAAACTGCCCTTCTTGTGGGGTTGACCTCGAACCTGAACCCGGGTTTTATTGGGGAGCGATGTATTTCAATTACGCGTTCAATGTGGCCATGTTGGCAGGGATGGCAGTCCTGTTGTATTTCGGGTTGGGCGTGGACAATGTGTACGTCTACATTTTGGGCATGCTGGGGCCTGTGTTGTTGGCCATACCCGTCACCGGGCGGCTTTCGAGGATGTTGTGGATTTACATTTTCGGACCCTACCGATACCGCGGGCCTTCAGAGAGGAAGTCCTGATTCGATTACCCGGTCCAAATCTTCTTTGAAGCGGTGCTCTAGATGATGGATATTCTCAGCCACCGGAAGGAATTCAGGCTTGATCCATGAATCAAGCAATGCGTTTCGTGCCATCTGGTTGGCGTGCCGGTGCAGGTCTGCCACTTCGTCCTCGGTGCGTCTGGGATTCAGTTCAAGCTGTTCGATGGTGTGGGTGTCGGCCGAAATCCTGGCGCGCATGGTCACGGCCGGCAAATAGTCCGAGAGCACCACGTCCGCATCCAAGCCCAATTTGGTCCTCATTTGTTTGGTGCTGAACCCGCCGAAGAGGACTTTGTCTCCGGAGCTTTTGAGTAGGCCGTATCCTTCCTCTCCCAGGTGAAGGTTTCTCAGCGCATGTGCGAAGTCCTTTTCCACTTGCCTCAAGGCTTGGCGCACTTTCAAGCGTTCCCAATCGTCGCGCCGCAAGGCCAATGCCAGCCATTCCCTTTTTTCCGCAGGGAAGTAGTTCAGCATGAACTGCACGGCGGGCAGGGATTCGTCCAAATGTTTGGCCACGAGGAAAGCACCGTATGCGCTCAATTTGTATTCGTCCAGGATGATGTCCATCCCTTCGTCACGGAATTGGATCGGAGGGCACGACAAGAAATGCCGGTCTGGTCCATTGCCCTTCCGGTTGCAGATGTCCGCTGCAGAACCGATGATTTCTTCGAAGCTCGGGTAGTCGTGGAGCCTCAGGAATTTGAACAAGGCAGACGCATGCCAGAATTCTTTGCCTGATGCCTCTTGTCGGCAGGCATTGAGTTCGGCGGTCATGCTTTGGAGGGCGGCGTGTTGCAAGGGGTCTGTTTTGATGAAAATTAGCCTTTTTCCCTCAGCTGCGCAAACCCGAATCAGTTCAAGACAACCCGTTGGATGGAATTCTGCCCGCCTTGTGTCATCAGCAGCAAATACAGTCCACGGGGGCAATTGGCGACCGGAATGTCGGTTTCCCCAACGGATAGGCTACCCGACGCCACCGTCCTACCTTGAAGGTCCAACAATTTCCACGACACACCTCTTACATGCCCTTTTACCGTCAGGTGGTCGCTTGCAGGGGAAGGGAATACCATGATTTTCCCCGGTTCCTGCCAAGTGTTCCCGCCCAACGGAATTCCAGCCAACAGGCGGGTAAACACCAAGTCTTGTCCGGCGGGGTTTTGCGACCTCATGTGGCCCCCTGCCAAGATTTTCCCATCGGGTGCCACACTGAGCGCCCTAGCCGTTGCCCATGTCGAACCAGGAGGAAGGGCCCTGAACCAGCCTCCCGAGCCCCAGGTGCTGTCCAATGCGGTTGAAGCTGTTTGTACCCGCATCAAGGTAAAACGGTCGGCGGAGTCCACCGAGGCCAGGTCGCGTGAACTTCCACAAACCACCAAGTGGCCGCCCAAATCGGGGGTCATGGCCCAAGCGTATTCCGTGAGACCCAATTGCCCATGGCCGGTCGGGAACTGAAGGGGTGCACCCGAGAGGCTGGTTTGGACGTAAAAATCAGCTGCAAACAAACCCGGATCGAAGTCCGGCAACAATGCCATGTCTTTCCCGTCGAGTGCATGGACTTGGTGCATGGCCGAGCCGTAGCCCGGATTGATGTCCCAAAGGTAAATTCCGGTACCATAGAAGGTGGTGTCTAATTCTCCGTTGGGCAAAAACATGACCAAGGAGGCCTTGCTGTTGGCAAGCGAAGCCGCACTTCCGGCGCACAAAATGCTCCCATCGGGAAACACGGCCACGTCGTCGAAGGCGCCGCTGCTGCCGTGAGGTCCACGCACGTCCACCAGACCCAGTTGATAGTTCAAAATCATTTTGCCTGTGCCCCCGAAAGAAGAATCTACCCTACCTGTTGGCAAAATCCGGCCCACCAAAGGATGGCGCTGAAAAGCCATCACCGTATCGGTCCCCAAGCCCACATACACGATTTTTCCATCGGGCTGAAGTACCATGCCCTTGGGGTCGCCATGCAATCCCGCAAATGCCACCCATTGGACACCCGAGTTTCCGAAAGTGGAATCCGGCGCCCCACTTGGATTGAATTGCATGAACGCCAAGACTCGTTTGTTTGAGAGGGGGTCCAACCCTCCAGCCAACACCATGATGTCCCCATTCGCCAAGGTCAATAAGTCAACCGCGTGGAAACCCAAAAGTCCTGCACTGTCAAGTTCCAACCCGCCTTGGGTGCCGAAAGAAGGGTCGAGTTGCCCGCCAGGGGAAAGGCCCACAAGTCGATAGCCCGTATGGACGGAATCCTGGTAACTGCTCAGTGCAACCCAACCATTTCCTTTCCAGCCCAATTGCAGCACTTCTTCCTGCTCCGCCAAATCGAGTCGCGTCCATCCCGCCTGTCCAAAAGAGGCATCGACACTGCCAGGGCTTTGGGAAAAGGCCGCCATCCACGCGAAAGCGCTGCATATCCCTAGGAACCAGGTCAAGAGGGTTGTGATCTGCGAATGCATACCCAAAGTTACCACTTTCGGCCATCACACAATTTACACTGCATGCATACCAATTTGTATCTTTGCGGTGCCCTGCCTACCTTTTGGTCAGGAATACCTTTTACCCCATGAACATGCCCGAAAACGGCTTTGAATTCAACGAAAAGGCCCTCGGCACCATCCTGTCGGTCTTCAATAGTCCCTTCAAATTCCGGCTGATGTTGCTGGGACGGCTCCCCATGGGTTTTCTTACCGGTATGAGGGTCAGGCTGCTAGACAGGGAAAAATGTGAGGTGATGGTTCGTTACAAGTGGCTGAACAAAAACCCTTTCCGTTCCCTGTTTTGGGCTGTACAGGGCATGGCGGCGGAAATGAGCTCGGGTGCGTTGGTGCTTCTTTACACACATGGTCAGCGTCCATCTATTGCCACCTTGGTCACCGCGACTTCGGCTGTTTTCACCAAAAAAGCGGTCGGGCGCATCACGTTTACCTGCCATTCCGGACCGGACATCGAAGCTGCCGTTCGTCAAACCGTATTTACCGGACAAGGTGTGGAGGTGGTCTGCCCCATGCAAGGGGTCGATGAATCGGGAGCGGTCGTGGCTGAATTCACGTTCACTTGGTCGTTCAAAGCCCGCAAATCCTCATGATCCAACCGTCCGGTATCCTGTTTTTGAATGGGGGGCCTGCCCTCCGCACGGGTGCACCGGGCTGTTTCGGGCTCGCCGTTAGCTCGGTATGCGGCTTGCCGCACACGCATGGCCCCTGCATATCCCTGGCCCTTTTTCCCCTCCACAACCAATCTGTTTGACTCCATGAATCCGCATTACCCGAATTTGTTCCAACCATTGGATCTCGGTTTCACCCAACTCAAAAACCGCATCATCATGGGCTCCATGCACACAGGACTCGAGGAAGCCAAAGGAGGGTTTGAACGGATGGCAGCCTATTTCGCCGAGCGCGCCCGCGGTGGGGCAGGTCTCATCATCACGGGCGGAGTTGCACCTGACATGGCTGGGTGGGTTTCCCCGTTTTCAATTCGTCTCACCCATTCGGGCCATGTGCGCAAACATCGCCTCATCACGGAGGCTGTCCACAAGGAGGGCGGAAAAATCGCCATGCAAATCCTACACGCCGGCCGTTACGGATTCCACCCCTTTTGCGTGGCTCCCTCCGGCATCAAGGCCCCCATCAACAAATTCAAGCCATGGGAACTTTCCAGCCGGGGTGTGGAGCGAACCATCCGGCATTTTGTGCGGTGTGCGTCCTTGGCCCAACAGGCGGGATACGATGGCATTGAAATCATGGGCAGCGAAGGCTACCTCATCAACCAATTCATAGCCAAACGCACCAATCACCGTGACGACCAATGGGGTGGAAGCTATGAAAACAGGATTCGTTTTCCCTTGGAAATCATCCGCCGCACCCGTGAAAAGGTGGGCCCCAACTTCATCCTGATTTACCGCTTGTCCATGCTTGATTTGGTGGAGGAAGGAAGTACATGGGAAGAAATTGAATTCCTGGCCCAAAAAGTGGAAGAGGCGGGTGCCACCCTCATCAATACCGGAATCGGATGGCACGAGGCCCGTATCCCGACAATCGCCACCATGGTGCCCCGTGGAGGATTTTCTTGGGTTACCCAAAGGCTCATGGGCAAAGTGCGCATCCCGCTCATCACAGTCAACCGCATCAACACCCCCGAAAAGGCTGAAGAAATACTGGTTAAAGGGCATGCCGATGCCGTGTGTCTCGCCAGGCCATTCTTGGCCGACCCGGAATTTCCCAACAAGGCGCAAGAAGGTAAAGCGCATGCCATCAATACATGCATTGCCTGCAATCAAGCCTGCTTGGACCATATTTTTCAGCGCAAGATTTCCAGTTGCTTGGTGAATCCCCGTGCCTGCCACGAAACCGAATTGACCATCGAGCCCACTTCCACGCCCCAAAAAATCGCGGTGGTGGGTGCAGGCCCGGCAGGATTGGCGTTCGCCACCACGGCAGCACAGCGGGGGCACCATGTTACACTGTTTGAGGCTTCAGACCAAATCGGAGGGCAGTTCAACATGGCCAAGCAAATCCCCGGCAAGGAGGAGTTCCACGAGACCATCCGGTACTTTCAGCATCGTCTGAACGAAACAGGGGTGGAAGTCAAGCTGCAAACGCGTGCCACCGCCGAAACCTTGAAGGCCGACGGGTTTGAACAGGTGGTGTTGGCCACGGGGGTCAAACCGCGCCGTCCCGACATTCCCGGCATCGAACATCGCAAGGTTTTGGGGTACATAGACGTGCTCCAAAAAAAGGTGGAGGTTGGCAAGCGGGTGGCCATCATCGGCGCAGGGGGGATTGGATTTGATGTGGCGGAATTCCTCGCCCATGAAGGGGATTCACCTAGCATCAATGTTCCCATGTTTTTGCATGAGTGGGGCGTTGACGCCGATTATCGCTCGGGTGGGGCACTCAAACCAGCACAGCCCCATCCTTCGCCCCGTGAGATTTTCCTACTTCAACGGACCGAAGGCAAACAGGGCGAAAGGCTTGGCAAAACGACCGGTTGGATTCACCGAGCCAGCATGAAGATGAAGCGGGTCAAACAATTGAGCGGGGTGGTTTATGAGCGCATCGACGACCAAGGTTTTCACATTTCCATCGCCGGCAAATCCCAATGTCTGGAAGTGGACCACGTCGTGGTGTGTGCCGGACAGCTGTCATTTCGTGAATTGGAGGCTCCGCTTCTACAGGCTGGAATCAAGGCGCACGTCATTGGTGGTGCCGACGTGGCAGCGGAATTGGATGCCAAGCGGGCCATCGATCAGGGGGTAAGGTTAGCTGCCAACATGTAATCTACCTCGTTTGTAGGGATGACGTTTTGCACAGCCATCAAATACAAAAGCCACCTCAAGGGGTGGCTTTTGTATTTGGATGCAGACAAACTCAGACTTTGCCCAGCATGCCATTCTTCAGGCTCGCGTCGGCTGGCTTGGTTCCAAACCAAATCGACCAAAGTGCCTTCTTGAATTCCAGCCCCTTTTGGGTGCCGAGTGCTTCACCATTCATGATGATGGACACACCTTCAGCGGGCTTGTAAATCAGGATGATGTCGTCGCCAATCTTGAAGGGCTTTTTGAAATAACCCATGAATGTGTTGATTTCAGTCGAGGTAGCTTTGCCATCCGAGGCATTGGAGAAGCCTTCTTTGACCGTTTCCACAAACTTGTCCCGCGTGACTTTGTCGGAGATCAACTTCAGCCTGATGCACATTTCCTCATCGGCATTGATGATTTTTTTGGCATCGGAAGATTGTTCTTGCAGATAGAGTGCAGAGACATAGAGGTCGAAAAAGTATTTCTCCCTGAGCCCTGAACCATTGTACTTCACGATCTTGTCATTGATTTTCATCTTGACAGGAAATTTCACCCCATGCGACTCGATTTCTTGTGCCGCGGAGATCTGAAACAGACCCAAGATGAACAGAAATGCGAAAATTGTTCTTGATACCATATTCGTTGTTTTTTCAAAAATCTAATATAAGTTACCTTTATGTTCGTTTACAAAAATAGTGCCATGAAAAGATTATTGTCATTGTCGTTGGTTTCGATTGTTGTTCTGCTTGCCTCCTCCTGCGGTGGTTGGACGGATGAAAGGAAGGAACAAATCACGAATACCTGCCTCGGAAGCGGGAACTACGACTGTAAATGTTACCTCGAAAAGGTGATGAAGGCTTATCCTTCCCCTGACGACTTCAACAATCTTTCTGAAGACAAAAAGAAGGAAGCCGTGAAGGAGTGCGTCCAGGAAACCAAGACTGAAGACGAGAACATCGAGTCTTTCTGATCCTTCGTGTTTGAGGCGCAATCATCCTCGAAGATTCAAAGGGTTGCGCGGCCGTTGGTGAAGGGTTACGATTGGTGATCAATGAGCAGGTGGGTTACATCTGCAATTGCACTTACTTGGCCACACATTTTCAAGGGGCGCTCGGATGTCTGCTTGTTACTCCATGGCATTCCATGGTCCGCGAAGTCAATGTTCGTGTTCAACCGGAGGAATTTCACCCCGCTCGACTTTGGCCACGAACTCATCGTCTATTTCAAACAAGTGCTTGTCCAGCTCGGCATCCAATTGTAGGTTCAGGACCCGATAGGAAATCTGAATACCGGAAGTCATCTTGATTTGGTAGGCTTCCACCAGCCCAGATTCCTTGTTCAGTCGTATTTCCACCACGTCCACTACCTCATCGGCATAATTGGAGGAAAGTTTGAATTGTCCTGCGCTCCCTGTAGGTGACAATTTGAAGGCAGGATTTCGGTGCAAGGAATAGATTCCGCCGAGGGACAAATCCAATCCGTTGCCAGGTTCGGCGATGTGGATGACAGCGAACTCTTTGCTCCAATTCATCAAGCGCTTGCCGTCGAAAATGGTTTGGTCCGTGGGAAAGTCCAGATGGTATAAATTGCCTTTGTAGTACACGTAGCCGGTGTCGGCATGTCCACCCATGTTGAACTCAACCACTGCGGCCAAGGATTTGGCCTGCTTGAACTTCGCTTCCGCCGAAGCAAGGTCGTGGGTGGTAGGTTGGGCCCATAGTCCCGTGGATGCCCACCAAATGAAAAATCCTAGCCAAATGGTATTCATGGATGTCATTTTGGATGGATTGTAGACAAATATCAAGCCAACTTTCTTCCAAACAGGCACGTGGAGTTCACATTCTGTACAAGTTGGGTTTGAATTTTCTTGTCTTGGGAATTTCTTTGTCATGCGCTACCTTTAAGCCTCCTCATCAATCTTGCATCGGAACCATGAAATCAATTTACAATTTTTGCCTGATTTCCGTTTTGTCTTGGGGTATTCATCTCCATGTATTGGGTCAGTCCACCAATCGTACCACGCTTGACTCGCGATTTGCGCCGTTTTATCACGGTGTGGCTTCGGGAGACCCCATGAGCGACCGTGTCATCATTTGGACCCGCGTTACTCCGGACCAGGCGGGCCCCGTCACGGTGCAATGGCAAATGGCTACGGACACGGGCATGACCAACGTGGTTCAAAGCGGTTCGGCCACCACGGACGATAGCAAGGATTATACGGTGAAAGTAGATGTTACCGGGCTTCAGCCAGGCACGCATTATTACTATCGATTCAACCGAAATGGCAGGTTTTCTCTCACGGGTCGCACCTATACTTTTCCCGTGGGTGATGTGGACTCCCTTCGTTTTGGGGTCGTTTCTTGTTCGGATTACATGGCCGGATATTTCAATGCCTATGCTGTGATGGCGCAGCGAAACGATTTACATGCCGTACTCCACTTGGGAGATTATTTGTATGAAGGGGAGGGCGACTCCTTGGGCACAGGACGCGAACATTATCCTTACCGTGAAATCTTGACCTTGGAGGATTACCGCCTTCGCCATGCCCAATATAAACTCGATGAAGATTTGCGCTGCCTGCATCAATACTACCCCTTCATTGTGGTTTGGGACGACCACGAAAGTGCCAACGACGCGTGGAAAGGTGGGGCCGAAAACCACTCAGAGGGTGCGGAAGGTCTTTGGGCCGACCGTAAACGGCAATCGGTGAAAGCCTACCTGGAATGGCAGCCCATCCGTCAGCCCGACCCATCCGACACGGTCCGGATTTACCGTCGCTTGGATTTGGGTAACCTCATTGATTTTTACATGCTTGACACCCGCCTGATTGGTCGCGATGAACAGGTTGGAAGTGGTTCCGTGGGCGATCCCAACCGCAGTCTTCTGGGCCCCGCTCAATTGGCATGGCTTTCCAATGAAATGGAAACCTCCGATGCCACTTGGAAAGTCCTTGGACAGCAAGTGATGATGGCGCCCTTGTTGGCTTTCGGATTTCCGGTGAACACAGACCAATGGGATGGCTACACCGCCGAGCGTCAACGGGTGTATGACAGCATCCTCACCAAAAACATCCAGAATGTGGTGGTGCTCACGGGAGACATCCATACGGCATGGGCCAACGATTTGCCCGGTTCGGGTTACAATTCTTCTACAGGTGCCAACTCGGTGGGTGTGGAATTCGTGACCACCTCCATCACCTCCTTCAACAGCGTGGTAAACCTAGGGCAACAACTCATCCAATTGGCCAATCCCCATATGAAGTACATCAACCTCAGCGACCATGGGTTTTTGCTCCTAGACGTGAACAAGACCCGTACCCAAGGGGATTTTTACTTCATCGACGACATCGACAACATCAACCGGAATTATTCCCGCAAGGCAAGCTACTACACCAATGCCGGGGAGAGACACCTCCGCGTAGCTGCCGATTCGGCCGCACCATCGCCCTCGGTGTTTGCCACACCTCCTCCCAAGTTTCCACCCAATCTGCCGATTGCAACCGATCCAAGTGACCCTTCTGCACCCATCGCTTTCTTCGGCAATTACCCCAATCCCTTCGACAAAGAGGTGTATGCCAATTATTACCTGCATAAGCCGGCCAAAGTGGAAGTTTCCCTTTTTGACTTGTTGGGCAATGAGATAGCTAGCCGTGACTTCGGGATGCAAGGGGTCGGGCAACATTTCGTGGGCTTCCAAAACCTTGATTTGCCGGCGGGAACTTATTTGTTCCGCTTCAAGGCAGGCGCCTACGAAACGGCCCGTAAAGTCACGAGCTACTGAGCCACCCATCCGCATGGTAAGGACCAATTTGGAGGTACTGCTGACCGAGGCACCCCCGTTTTATTCGGGGTATCTTCGTGCGGTGCCGGAAGGCGATTGGGTGGAATTGCTCACCCGTCAGGCGGAGACGGTGCGGCATCACTTTGTGAAATTCCTTCCCGAGCAACAAATAAAGGGTTATGCTCCGGGAAAGTGGTCGCCCAAAGAATTATTGGGTCACCTGAATGATGTGGAGCGTGTGTTTCAATACCGGATGTTGGCCTTGGCGAGGGCAGACCAATCGGCGTTGCCAGGCTTTGATGAGGACGCCTATGTGTTGAATGGCCATTTCCAGCAGCGGTCGATGGAAGATCTGATGGATGAATTCGGAGTGTTGAGGGAATCCACTTTGTTCATCGTCAGGAACCTACAACCATCGGATTGGCCACGGATGGGAACCGCCAATGGCAATCCCGTGAGTCTGCGTGCCTTGGTCGCCATGACCATCGGCCATGTGGAGCACCACTTGAAGGTGCTGGGGGAACGATACCCAGCAGGCTGAAGGATGTTGCCGCCTGCTATCAAGATTTCAACTGAATCTCGCGGAGATGCTCCATCCGGTTGCGCTCCAAGAATTCATCGATGGTCTCGAAGTGTTCCACCACCCGCTTGTCCTTGAATTCGAAGACCTTGTTGCTCAGTCCTTTGAGGAAATCCCGGTCGTGGGAGACCAAAATCAAGGTGCCGTCAAAATCTTCCAAGGCCTCCTTCAATACGTCCTTGGATTTGATGTCCAAGTGGTTGGTGGGCTCGTCGAGGATGAGGAGGTTCACGGGTTCCAACAGCAATTTGACCATGGCGAGGCGGGTCCTTTCCCCACCGCTGAGCACGCTCACCTTTTTCTCGATGGTCTCCCCGCTGAACATGAACCGGCCCAGGATGTTTTTGATTTGGGTGCGGATGTCTCCGATGGCCACCCTGTCCACGGTTTGGAACACGGTAAGTTCCGGGTCGAGCAAGGAAGCCTGGTTTTGGGCAAAGTAGCCCACCTTTGCGTTGTGTCCCAACTCACATTTCCCTTCGACGTCGATTTCGCCCATGATGGCTTTGATCATGGTTGATTTGCCTTCCCCGTTTCGGCCAACGAACGCCACTTTTTCGCCTCGGCGGATGGACATGTTGGCGTTGCGGAACACGACTTGCTCGCCATACCGTTTGGTGAGGTCCTCCACCACCACCGGGGTGTCGCCCGACCGTGGGGCAGGGGGGAAGCGCAACCTGATGGCAGATGTGTCGACTTCATCCACTTCGATGATTTCCAACTTTTCAAGCATCCGCTCACGGGAATTGACCTGATTGGTTTTGGAGTAGGTGCCCCGGAACCGTTCGATGAATTCTTTGGTCTCCTCGATGAATTTTTGCTGCTCTTTGTAGGCTTTGATTTGCTGCGCCCTTCGATCTTCCCTCAACACCAAGTAGTGCGAATAATTGGCCTTGTAGTCGTAAATGCGTCCCATGGTGACCTCGATGGTGCGGTTGGTGATGTTGTCGATGAAGGTTTTGTCGTGGGAAATCACCATCACCGCCTGCGCCTTGTGCTTCAGAAAGTCCTCCAACCAAACCACCGATTCGATGTCGCAGTGGTTGGTGGGTTCGTCCATGAGGATGAGGTCCGGTTTTTGAAGCAGGATCTTGGCCAATTCGATGCGCATGCGCCAGCCCCCACTGAACTCGCTCGTGGGACGGTTGAAGTCTTCCCGTTTGAATCCGAGTCCTTTCAGGGCCATTTCCACTTCCGCGTCAAAATTGCTTTCTTCGATGTGGTAGTATTTTTCCCCCAATTCGGTCACCTTATCGATGATGGCCATGTATTCATCGGAGTCATAATCGGTACGCGTGGCCAACTCGTGGTTGAGGTGCTCCATTTCGGCCTTGAGGGCATGCACTTCCTGAAAAGCTTTTGCGGTTTCCTCGAATACGGTGCAGGTGTCTTCGGTGAGGAGGTGTTGCGGCAAATACGCGATGACGAATCCTTTGGGGGCACGGACGCTGCCCCGGGTGGGTTTGTTGATTCCGGCGATGATTTTCATGAGGGTGGATTTGCCAGCCCCGTTTTTGCCCATGAGGGCGATTTTGTCGGTGGGGTTGATGACAAATGAGATGTCTGAAAACAAGGTTTGGCCGTTGAACTCGACCGCAAGGCCATCGACTGAAATCATAAGCAGGTAGATTGAAAGTGGCAAAGGTAGGCAGAAAACAAGGAAGTGATGCAGGCCTATTGACCGATTGCCAGGGCCACCAAGGGAAATTGTCCCGTCTATTTCGTTAACTTGGAGCCATCATCCGGATTGTCAAGCTGAATCCTGCACCATGTCACAAGCACCTCCTTGTCCGCACTGTTCTTCCCTCTTTGCCTACCCGGCAGGATACCTCCTGGTCTGTCCGGAATGTGGGCATGAATGGAACCCTGAAGAGACAACCGAATCAGCAGGCGGTCCCTTGTTGGTGAAAGATGCGAACGGCAACGTACTGCAGGACGGCGACACCGTGGTGGTCATCAAAAACCTGCCCGTGAAAGGTGCCTCCGGACCCATCAAAGCCGGGACCAAGGTGAAAAACATCCGCTTGGTGGAAGGCGACCACAACATCGACTGCAAAATCGACGGGTTCGGTAAAATGGCCCTGAAATCCGAGTTCGTGAAAAAATCCTGACCTCGGCCAATCTCCCAAACAGCCTCCAACATGGCCAAGAAAAAAACCAAGGTGGACCTTGCCGCCGATGCGGCCCGCATCCTAGAAACCCTCAAGGTAAGCCACTACATGACACTCGATTACAAAAGCGGGCTGAACGTGTTCGCCGATGATCATGAAGTGGGATTCAGCGCCAACATTGCTTCCACTGGGCCAACCGACGACGAGGTTTCGTTGGGACTTTTGCTGGGCATCGAGCGGTATTTCCATCAACTCATGGAGGTCTCACCGGAACTGAGGGAGTTTGTGGGAGTCAGGAAATTTTGTGCCTACCTGGAGGTGAACTCAGGGCCCATGAGTTTCATTCATGCCAAATTGGTGGATGGCAAACTTGTGAAATGATCCCGAGGCGACCTCCAGGCTCCGGACAATGAGGTGGGATGGACGAAAGACGCGTGAATGGCCTGCAGGGCGGTCCGCAGGCCGGTGCCGATTTTTCAGGCACGGACACCCCGGAAGGGCATGACCCTCCGGGCTCCATGTAGGAGGGGCACGCCACCCACATCTTCAAATGTTCCTCAGTCGACCTTGTGAAGCAGGAGGTAGTGCTCTTGGTAAGCTTCCCCGTTAAGGTTTTTCCGTAAGCCCTGCACCGACCCAATCCGGCCATAGTAGCGATGTTCCCGGTCGTCCGAGGGCAGGTTCAGGCCTTCGTGGTAAGCCACGATTTGAGGTCCGTCGGCCAAGTCCAAATAAGTGTGCAGCTCGGTGGGGCTTGCCTTGGATTTCATGAGATGTTGGTGAATCACCACGGCTGATTTTGCCCTGATGCACACGTTTTGATCTACGAATTCCGAGAGTGCCTTTCCGGGTTTGAGTTCGGTGTAGGATTGGAGGTCCATCGTGGTAGGGGGTAAGGAGGTAGCCATGGGCCTTGTCTTGCATGCCGTGAGCAGAAAAAAACAAGTCATTGTCCAAGCGGACAACCTGAAAATGGTCTGGAACTTCAAGTGGGGTACCATGGCTGCATCGGTCTTTTCCCGAAAATAGGAAATCGAGGCCAAAATCAATCTTGGCGGTTTGCATCCTTGCCCTTAACTTGAGCTTGGCATGGCACCATTTGAAGACGACGCAAACGTGGCCCATTACCGACGGTTTTTTGCCTACGGTCAGCGCAGCCCCTTGTTGGAAGGGATTTGGAGGAAGGCTTTCGGAAATGCCTATCCCGAGGATTTGTGGCACTATGGGTACGTGACGGTGCAGGACCTTTCGCGCATGTTGGAGTGGTTGGGACCGAGGGTGGGCGGCGATTCTTCCCGGCCTGGGGTTTTGTTGGACATGGGGTGCGGGCGCGGAGGTCCGGGTCTGTGGCTTGCCGAAAGGTTGCCGGTTTCCTTGGTGGGGGTAGACGTGGTGCAGGAGGCGGTGGAACAAGCACGTGAATTCAGCGGTCGGTTTGCTTTGTCCCATCCCGCCCGCTTTGAGGTCGGTCATTTTTTCGGCATTCCGTTGTCGGATGCTTCGGTGGATGCGGTGGTGTGCGTGGATGCCCTGTGGGCTGCAACGGACAAGGTGAGGGCGCTGCGTGAGATGGGCAGGGTGATGCGACCCGGTGCGTGGTTGGTGTTCAGCTATTGGGATTTGCTGGCCTTGGATCCGGTCCCGTATTTCGAGGCCGCCGGTTTCCGCTTTGTGGCGCGTGAAGAGACTGAAGGCTGGAAGGCGTATCAACAGGCCGTTTATGCCGGGATTTTGGAACATGCGGAGGCATTGCAAGCCGAGATGGGCCCCGCTGCGGACATGTTGCTATACGAGGCGCAGGCATCTTCAGCGCATTTGGACAGTTGCATCCGGCGCTTGTATGTGTTGGAGCGGGTGGGGTGAGGGGAGTTTCAGCCGTCCTGTGCTTTTATGGAATTCATTGGCACAATATGAATCGCTTTCACAAGTCCGATAAACGATTAAAAGGAAACGTTTCCATCGTCCGAGGCGAGGAACATTACCTTTTGGTGCCCCGTGGCCATGAACTGCAAGCTGAGTCTGTCGAAGCGATAATCCATTCCCAGGTTTCAGAACAAAGACGGTCGGTGTTGGGATTGGTAGCAAGTCCTATCCTTAATACCCCCACGCTTCGGGAGCCTCAGCTGACGATTAGAGTTTTAACGACGTGCGCTGAGGCTCTCGAAGCGCGGGGCGGGGATTCCCTTGTCCCTTCTTCCTCATTCCTGCTTCACGACCTTGTGGTTGCTCACCACCCCGCCCTTCTCCATGCGAAGGTGGTAGATGCCAGATGGATAGGCCGAAAGGTCTAGCTGCAAGGATTCCTCGGAGGATACAACTAGATGCGGCCCAGAGAAAGGGCACAAAAAAAGCCGACATTTCTGTCGGCTTCTGTTGTACCCAGGGTGGGACTCGAACCCACACGCCCTCACGGACACAAGATTTTGAATCTAGCGCGTCTACCATTCCGCCACCTAGGCAATTCGAACAAAGATCGAAAGGGATGCAAACTTACACCACCTGCAGGGTTAAAGTCAAGCCTTTTTTGGTCGGATTTGAATTTTTTGCCTAAATCCCACACAATCAAGGTGTTTTGACCACCTTCAGGTGCAATGTCCGCTGCAGGGCATCACCCAAATGGAGCAGGTACACCCCACCCGGTAATTGGGCAGTGGAAACCACTTCCCGCATGTTGGTCAGCTGGTCGCGGCGTAGCCATTGCCCTTTCAAATCGTACCAATCCACCCAAATGCCCCCATCCGGCAGGTTGCCGCCCGTCTCGAAAATGGCTTGATGCTGCATGGGGTTGGGAAATACCCTTACCTGCCAATCGGGTAGGGCAGGATCCACCGCCACGGGGCAAGGCAACACCAGCGGAGCGCCGGGCGAACCCTCCGGGCATCCGGTCGTCCAATTGGCTGGGTCGGAGGGATTGCCTCCAATGGCGGTCGATTCCAACGTGAAGCCGCCCCCATCTGCCAGTGTGGGCCAGGGTGCCACGTCGTCGTAGCGCAGGCTTGTCACGGGTTGGTATCCTTTGTCAAACAAACGGATTTCATCCCCGCTGTTGTCCAAAGCGAAGTTGAAGGGGCCTACCACGCGGGTCACTTGCGGAAACCTGCTCCTGAACAAGGCCGTGTCACGGGCCACCACCCAATATTCCCCGGGACCGATGACCGTCCCGGCAGGAAATGCAAAATAGTTGTCCGGATTTTCATCTTTGAACCGCCATTCACCGATGTCTACCGGGCTGAAACCCGAATTGACCAATTCAAACCAATCGCCTGCGTCTGCCGTGGCCGCACTGTTGTAGTTGATTTCGGAGATGGAGATGGACTCCGACCCAGGCGAATTGCATACCGGGGTTCCTGTGGGCCAATTGGCATCCAACCAGCTGAGTCGTTGGGAAATCCAATCCTTCAGCCACGTGATTTCTTCGGCGTAGGTGTTGCCCACGAAGTAGTTCCAGTTCACATATTGTCCCAAGATGGGCCAACGTTGGAAATTCCGGGTTTTGCTTTCGTCCAACACCGTCGCCACGCTGTCGATCCAGGCCGTTACCGTTTGGGTGGCCAAAGGACCTGCACGCAAGTCGTCCCAACGGCAGCGCAGTTCGGACTGATACCGGGGATCGGAAACCAATTTCTCCCACCAAAAGGGCACTTCCGGGACATAGCCTTGGCAAATTTGCCCGAATTGGTACTGCCAACCTTGGATGGCGAATGCATCGCAATAGTCGGCATTGCCGAAGGAGAGGTTGAAGTCCCACATCGGACCTGCGCTGAGCCGGCCACCGTAACTGTCCACCTGCTTGTGCAAGAAGGAGCTGCTTCGGTATCCATCGACGGTTCTGCCCAATTCCTGCATGATTTGGAAGTCCATGAAGCTCTGCACGTCGATGTACTTGCGGTATCCATTGGCGGGGTCGGCAAAATTGGGGCCGTTCAGGGCATTTTCGAAGTTGTTGACGAATCCTTGGATGTAGGATTTTTGTTGGGCGGTCAATTCGGTTTCCTCCGGGTCGTGGTATTGGAAGTACACGTTGGGATTCACGGGGGAGGTCCAGTTCCATCCACCGGTACCGGTCTGTTTGTCCACTTTGATCACATAACCGCCGGTGAGGGAGTCGCCTGCATTGTCGTCTGCATCCAGTTTGGCCAGGTCCAGCCGGTCGTTGTCGATTTTGATGCGTTCGTGGATTTCATACACCCCTTTGTATTCGCCGTTGACGATGAGTTCGCAGAAGCGGGTGCGCGGACTGTAGTGCACCATCTTCCCGAAGAGATCATAGGCAAGGGTGTTGCGCATCAAGGTCTTGTCGGGGTAGGGGGCATACAACACCCAATCGTTTTCGGCCGGCATGCCGAGGATGGGCACGTTGTTGTTATTCCCGAGCGCATCTTGGGTTTCCACGCCGTAGCTTTTCTTGGGGTATTGCTGCGAGGTGCTTCCCCGGATTTCGATGGAAATACGTCCGTTGTAGTCGTTGAAGGCATCGCTGAGGTAGTTACGGATTCCGGGGCCATTGTAGATGATACCCATGTCGCCGACGATGCGGACGGTGTCTTGCAGGGTTTTTCCGTCGGTGTCCACCACGACGAGTGGCAGGTTGCTGGAGGTGATGGGCGGGCTGAACCAGGTGGGATTGCCCCCGTACACGGTATTGGTGGAAGTCAAGCCCACGTGCAGCCAGGTGAGTGAGCTCAAATCTGCGGAATTCACGGTGGCATTGTGCACGGTCACGGCGAGCACGTTGGTGCCGGGTTGGAGGCAGGTGCGCAGTTTGGCTTTGGTGATGATGAAGGATTCGGGCATCCCGTTTTGGTACATCATGGCCTCGTGCTGACCGTTGGCGTATTGGTTGTAGGGTGGTCTGTCTCCTCCGCCGTTGCCGAGGTTGCCCCGGGCGATTTCCACGTTGTTGAGGTAGGCGATGAACCCGTCGTCGTAGTCGATGGACAGCAAGGCTTGCAAGATGGCGGCGGTGTCCACGATGTTGAAGCTGCGTCTGATGTATACGGACGGCACCAAAGAAATCACCGTGTTGTCGTCACCATCACCGAATCCCACGCCTCCCGGGCCTTGCGACCAAGCGGCATCGTTGAATCCCAACTTGGCCCAGTTGGTGTCGGGTTCGGAAGTGCCGGACCTGTATTTCCAGGTATCGTTGTAGTTCACCACGGTCTCCCAATGGTGGATTTGGGCGGGAAGCAAAGAGGGCAATAGACCCCAAAAAGCCCATGCAATCAGGAAAAGAGAAAAGCGCATCGTCCGTGAATTCATTACAAGTGGGAAGGTAAGTATTTCCGTCGAAAATTTGGGCGGGCAATTCGGCCAACTCTTCCGCTTTGGATTCTGCAAGGCTGGCGGTGGCCTTTCGCTGGTTGGGCGCGCAATTACGATGGTGGATAATTTTTCCGTTAACACCGTTGATTAATAGATGATTAATGCGTCCGAAATTTTAGATTTGCACCGCAAAGGGGCGGGTTGACCCCTTTGAATTGCTAAAATCAACATTCACTCATGCTTAAGTCGTTTACGCAAAAAGTATCCATTTCTTTGGCATTGGCGCTCTCCTTGTGGGGAGGTTTTGTGGCCGCTCAGGTTTCAGGTGTCAAGAACATTCCTGGTGATTACCCCTCGATTGCTGCTGCGATCACGGACCTGAATACGGTCGGGGTAGGGGTCGGCGGTGCCACCATCCGGGTAGCTGCCGGTCACACCGAAACGGCCGCAAACCTCACTTTGAGTTTCACGGTCAATCCTTCCAGTGAAGCCAGGCCGTTGGCATTCGTGAAAAATGGTGTGGGTGCCAATCCCCTCGTCACGGCCGATGTGGGAACCAGCACGACCACGGACGGTATCATCAAACTGGCTGGGGCCGACTACGTGACCTTCGACGGAATTAACCTGCAGGAAAACGCAGCCAATACCACCGCCACCACGCAAATGGAGTGGGGATATGCTTTGGTCAAGGCAAGTGCTACAAATGGTTGTCAAAACGTGACCATCAAGAACTGCACCGTCACCCTTTCCAACGCGAACACAGCTTCGGTAGGCATTTATTCCGCCAACCACACGGCAACTGTCACCACAGGTTTGACAGTCACGAGTTTCGCAGGAACCAATTCCTACAACCAATTCCTCAGCAACACCATCCAAAACGCTTACACCGGATATGTGATTTCGGGTTTTTCGGCCGGTGCGCCTTACGATTTGTTCGACCAAAAAAACAAGATCAGCCAAGATGCCGTCTCCAACCTTCGCAGCCAGGTCGTGGCATTTGGTGGTGGCGCAATTGCTGCCTATGGGGTCAATACCAACAGCCAAAATGACCTTTTGGTAGAGAAAACATACTTCAACAACGCGGGTGCGCCCCCCTCAACCGGTATTTTGGGAGGCATCAACATCGGTGCTGCCATCAATGCATCGGTCTCCATCCTGAGGGACACACTCACCCTTGCCAGCAATGCCACCACTTCCACTTTTTACGCGATTGCGAATACCAGTGGCTCTGCAGGTGCGGGCAACAAGGTGGAAATCAGTGAAAACGTGGTCACAGGCTGCACATATTCCACGGCCACAACAGGGGCGTTCAGGGGGATATTCAATGGTGCTGCAGCCACTACCATGGTATTCGAGGCGAACACCGTTTCCAACAATACACATAACGGATCAGGGGAATTTGCGGGAATCTACAACAGTGGGTCTTCTGCTACGCTGGTGTTGAATGTCAGTGCATCCGCCAATACCATCTCCAACAACTCCAAAAATGGTGCAACTGGCAATGCATATTTCCTCTACATGAACGGTGCCAGCAGGTTCTTGACCGTTCAAGGCAACCTCATCACCAACAACAGCGCCTCCGCTACCTCAGGCACGGTCAATGGCTATTACAATTTCTCAACAGGTTTGGAAGAGAACATCCAAAACAACCTGGTCTCTGGTTTGGCAGGCGGATCCGGCGAAGTGGTGGGCATTGTGGCCAGGACAGGCAGCGGCCAGACCGATAAGCTGATTTTCGGAAACGTCATCAACGGCATCACAGGCTCATCGAGTACGAGCCCGGTTGGTGGATTGTGGGTAGATTATGCTGCCACTGCCAGGGTCTATGCCAACCAGATTTTCAACATCCAATCCAACACTGCAACCGGTGGAGCACCTGCTGCCTTTGGCATCAATGTGGGCTCCAACAACAACGTGGATTTTAGCCTTTTCAACAACTTTATCTCGGACATCAAGGCGCCTACGGCCAGTCAAGTTGAGGCCGTTTACGGAATCTGGATGCAGGGGTCAACCTCCACGAATGCCAGAATTTACCACAATACTGTGGCTCTCAATGCCACAAGCACAGGGGCGAATTTCGGTACTGCAGCCCTCGTCATGACAAGTGGGAATCCCATCTCCATTGATGTGCGCAACAACATCTTGGTGAATATCTCCACGGCAAACGGTACGGGTCTTACAAGGGCCATTCGTCGCGGGGTCACTGCATTGACCAATTATTCCCTCCTTTCGGGCTACAATTGTCTGTATGCCGGGACGCCTTCGGCTGTCAATGTGATTTTCAGCGACGGTACCACTTCGTACCAAACCATCCAAGATTTCAGGAACGGGGTGACGCCTCGCGACCAATCTTCATTTTCCGAAATGCCCCCATTTTTCAATTTGGCGGGCAACGACCTGCATTTGGATGGGGGCGTCCCCACCCAATGTGAGAGAGGTGGCCAACAGGTTGGCGACCCAGGGAATGATTTCGACGGAAACTTCCGTTCGACTTGGGACGTGGGAGCGGACGAGTTTGCCGGTCTTTCCTCAAACACCGCGCCACCCAATATCCAATACGTGCCTTTGACCAACGCGAGTGTGGGCGCTTCTCGGAGCCTTCCGAACTTTGCCGATATCACGGATGGGTTCTTCGGAATCAACGTGACACCCGGCACATGCCCCCGCATCTACTACAAGCGCAGCACCGATGCCAATACCTACGTGGACAATACTTCTGCAACCAACGGATGGAAATACACCGAGGCCCTGCCTCCTAGCTATATTTCCGACTTCAACATCGACTATTCCAAGCTTTTCGGTGGCGCCGTGGTGGCAGGCGATGTGATTCAGTATTTTGTCACGGCCCAAGACATCAGCTTATTCCCCATCGCTCCAATTGTAGGCAGAAATTCGGGTGCCTTCGCTTCGGTTCCAGCTGACGTGAATCTGACTTCGGCTCATTTTCCGATTACGGGGACCATCAACCAATACACCATTGTTGCGAATTCCTATTCGGGGACTATTAACGTAGGACCTACGGAAACCATCACCTCCTTGACCAATGCAGGCGGGTTGTTTGAACGATTGAACACTGGCGTACTTTCCGGCAACCTTCTTGTACGAATTACAGGTAACCTCACCGCTGAAACGGGCACTTTTGCGCTCAACCAACTGGCCGAGGAAGGTGGTGCGGGGTACACAGTCACCATATCGCCCGCAACCTCCAGCCCATACCTGATTTCCGGCTCGAACCTAACTGCCGCCCTCATTCGGTTGGATGGCGCGGACAGGGTGATCATCGATGGTAGCATCTCCGGCTTGGGAAGAAACCTCACATTCCGCAACACCTCCAATGCTGCCCCTACCATTGGGATGTTCAATGATGCAGTCGGCAATGCCATCCAGAACGTAATCGTGGAAAGCGGGAATACGGCAACTTCAGCCACTTTGGGCGGTGCTATCCTCATTGGACCTGGTTTGGCCAACGGTACAGGAAACGACTTCCACCAAATCAGCGGCTGCGAAATCAGAGACCGTAGCGACGTGCAGGGGACTCCCGCAATCGGAATCCAAATTGTAGGCAGTAACACGGGTTACGCGCAATACAACAACAACATCACGATTTCCAACAACGACATCCACGATTGGTTCTTGGCCAACTCCGCTTCCCAATTCGGTGTGTTCATTTCAAGTGGAAATACGACCCATTCCATCTCTGGCAATTCATTTTATCAGACCGCAATCCGCACCCAGACGGCCTCTGGGGCTATTACACGTGCCATCAACATCAACTTTTCGTCCGCGGCATTTAACACGGGGATGTTTGGTGTGACTGGCAATTACATTGGAGGCACCGGACCACAGGCTACCGGCGGCGACATGACCTACACGGTTTCCGGCACCAACATCAGCCAGTCATTCAGTGCCATCAGTGTGGCTTCAGGCCAATTGAATAACGACATCGTTTCAAACACCATCACGAAAATCGATTACACCACGCAAAGTCCTGCCTCCCCCAGTTCGGTTGTCTCCATGATTTTTGTGGGTCAAGGCGTGCACAACGTGGCATCCAACGTAATTGGTGGTTTCTTTGGCAATGATTTGATCAAAGTGAGGGTAAACGCAGGGTCTACAGGAACAGCCTTTTCATCCTTCATCTTCTCTTCTTCCACCAACGGATACTCCAACATCTTTTCTAACACAATCGGCGGTATCACGCACAGTGGAACTTCGACTGCCAATGTCGTGCCCCAATACATTCAAATTCAAGGCACGCCTTCCCAACAAGTTAGTGTGTCAGGAAACGTGATTGGGAGTACCACAACTTCCAACAGCAACCAACTCACCTCCGCAACCACCCCTGTGGTTAGTTTTGGCATCAGAAGTGTGATCACATCCGGTGCGTTTGTATCGATTACAGGTAATACCATTGCCAACCTTTCCAATGCCTCCACCAACGCCAATACTTCGGATTATGGGATTTTGGCCGTCAGCACGGTGGGTGGACGTGGGGAGATCTCGGTAAACCAAAACACCGTCCGCGACATGACTTCACAAGGCGCGCCTGGAAGCGCAGCCTTTGCCTTGACGGGTATCGCTTTACAAGGTCTTACGGGGGGCAACACCACGGTGTCTGCCAATACTGTCGGTGGCTTGTATCTGTTGAACCCCAGTGCAACTTCTGCCGGTTTTGCAGTTGGCATACAGGTGCAAGGCAATACCTTGGGTGGAACCATGGAAAAAAACAGGATTTTTGACATCAGAAATGTAAGTACCTCCGGCTTGGGTGGATTGGCAGGTCTTTATATCTCCTCAAGCGAAAGGTGGCATGTGAAAAACAACATGATCAGTCTCTCCAACGGAGCAGGTTCTTTGTCCAATCCTGTAACCATTTACGGCATCGTCGATGCCTCTGTGGGATCCAACCGCTTCGATTTCAATTCTGTCTATCTGGGCGGGAATGCAGGTAGTGGCGCACTCAATACCTATTCTTTCCTTCGTGGCTCATCTGGTTCGGTCAATCTGAAAAACAACCTCCTCTACAACGAACGCAGCTCCACAGGTGGGTTCAACTATGCCATCGGCAACCTGGCCGGTACGCCTTCTGAAGGTTGGAATCCCGGATTTTCCAACAACAACTTCTTCGTGACCTCCGATGCGGCCCGAGTAGGAGAATGGGGCAATGGCGTCGGTCAGACCCTGGCACAATGGCGTGCATCCAGTGCGGGTGATGACCTCTCCAAAAGCTCTCTCGCTGCTGACATGCCTTCTGTGAGTCTTTTCAATGCCACCAGTACAGGCGAATTGAAAATCAACTCAGGCTATTACCTCACCCCATCCTACCTGGAATCTCAAGGTGTCGTGATTCCCGGCGTAAACAGCGACTTTGAGTATGACACGCGTCCCGGTCCGGCAGGTTCTGTCAACGGCGGCGGTACAAATCCCGACATCGGAGCAGATGAATTTGATGGGACTCCGGCCCTGTTGGACATTGCCGACTTTGCTTGGATACATCCCGATACGGTCGGTTGCCATGGGGCCGCTGATTCCGTGGTGGTTCAAATCAAAAATACAGGCACCTTGCCAATTGACCTAGCCGCCTCACCGGTCACCGTTCGGGCCTCAGTCACGGGGCCCAACCCAGTTGTTTTCGCTCCCGTGGTGGTCAATACCGGTACTTTGGCTGTCGGTGCTACCCAAAACGTGGTCATCAGCTCCAACTACGACATGAGTTTTGTCGGAACCTACGTGTTCTCCTCCGATGCGGATATGCCCGACGATGGAAACTCTGCAAACGATACCTTGATCGACAGGTCCATCGTGGTGAGCGGGGGCATTACCGGCATTTCAGCATCCCAAATCTGTTTGGGTGACACCTCAGCATTGAACGTGGCCGGCTACACCCTCGGGGGAAGCATTCAATGGCAAGATTCTACCTTGGGTGGTGTTTGGAACAACATCTTGGGTGCGAATACCCCTAACTTGGTCGTTTCTCCTTCCGATACGACTTGGTACCGCGCCATCGTTTGTGGATTGCATGCCAGCACAGTTACGGAGCTGGCCATTGTGCCTGCTCCGGTTGTAGGTCTCGGTGCCGATACCTTGTACTGCTCAGGTTCCATTTTGTTGGACGCAGGTCTGCCCGGCTCGTCTTATTTGTGGAGCACTTCGGATACCACCCAAACCATTTCGGTCTCCACTTTAGGAAGCTACTCGGTGCAGGTGACCAATTCCATCGGGTGTGTCGGTGCAGATACCTTGGAAGTCTTGGCAGGTACCGTTCCCGCCGTCTTCTTGGGGACCGACTCAGCACAGTGTGGCGGGACGGTGGTGTTGGACGCCGGAAACCCCGGCGCTGCCTACCTCTGGAGCACTTCTGCTTCCACGCAAACGGTCACCGTTTCGACTACGGGTTCGTATTTTGTGGATGTCTTGAATCCCGGTGCAGGTTGTGTCGGAAGCGACACTGTCAACATCACCATCAATGCGGCCCCCGCGGTGTCCTTCAATTTCCCGAATGACACCATCTGTAAAGAAAATGGCATCGTTGCGCTCACGGGCGAAACACCGACCGGCGGTACTTGGAGCGGTACAGGTGTGACGGGTAGCAATTTTGACCCCAATGCACTTTCCGTAGGATTTTACACCGTCACCTATACCTACACCGATATCCTGACCGGGTGCTTCGCTTCTGCCTCCGACCAGATTTATGTGGACATTTGTACCGGAATCGCCCCCGTACTTCCTGATTGGACCGTTTCCCTTTATCCGAATCCAAACCAAGGTAACTTCGTCTTGGAAGTGGGTGGCCTTTCAGGTGCAACGTTCAGCGCTGAAATCTTCAGTGCCGAGGGCAAGCGCGTTTGGAGCAATGTGCAACCGACGGTCGCAGGTGAATTCCGCGCAGACATCGACCTGACACAATTCAGCACGGGCGTGTTCATGGTGAAGGTGATGGTGGGCGAAGAAGTCCGGATGCTGAGGGTGGTGACGCAATAATTTTCCATCGAATATTCATCAACGCCTCCGGCTCAACACCGGGGGCGTTTTTTTGAGGTGGTCGGCCCTGCCATGGCCTTGCGTCCTACCATGGCTGCGAATCTTACAGTAACTTGGTTCACCCAAAACCCTTCGAGGAGCACCTTGGCACCGGGAAATAGGAGGCATGCGCAAACGGACAAGGAGCACTTGTGCTCCCTCTTCCTCACTGCTTGCATCGCACATGTCGACCGACCTTCCGCCAGCGGCCGGGTGCTCCGCGCAGGCCAAACCTCCGCTCCATCCTTTCTTTATTTCTGCTTGCTTAGCTTGGTGCCGTACACTAAATTTGCGCTCCAATTTGGCCCTGTAGTTCAATGGATAGAATGAGAGTTTCCTAAACTCTAGATCCAAGTTCGATTCTTGGCGGGGCTACCGGAAAAGCTGGAATCGCATGGTTCCGGCTTTTTTTTGCCCTGTCAGGAAGAGAAGTTTACCCCGAGCCTG
>Ga0068872_10000092_pt1 | contig 68580 bp, 57 predicted proteins | sample NOAtaG_7_FD_66441 | JGI IMG/M metagenome (GOLD analysis project Ga0068872, IMG submission 66441) | Freshwater lake microbial communities from Lake Erie, under a cyanobacterial bloom - NOAA_Erie_Diel1S_2200h metaG | ecosystem: Environmental > Aquatic > Freshwater > Lake | place: USA: Ohio, Lake...
AAGTGATCCGGCAGGGACTCGAACCCCGAACCGTCAGCTTAGAAGGCTGATGCTCTATCCAGTTGAGCTACCGGACCAAAAAAAGGGAAGTCGGGGTGGCCAGATTCGAACTGACGATCTCTTGGTCCCAAACCAAGCGCGATACCGGGCTACGCTACACCCCGAAAAATTCTACTTCCGGAATTCGTACCTGACGATCTTGGCGCCACAGCGCCACGCGATACGAAGCCGAAAAAACCAGCGGAGAGGGGGGGATTCGAACCCCCGGTACAGTTTGACCCGTACGACAGTTTAGCAAACTGTTGGTTTCAGCCACTCACCCACCTCTCCGAAAATGGTGAATCTGCCTTGTTTTCATCTAAAAGGAGTGCAAATATAGCGGATGGACCCGGTTTTGGGTTATCCCGGCCTGTTTTTTGGATTATTTCATCGCGTTCTTCACCCAGGCACCAGCCAATCCGCCCAAACCACCGGCAACTCCTCCGGCAAGCGCTGTGAGCGTGTAAATGACGGCCACCGACTTACCCGGAAACAGCTGAGCAATTTTTTCAGTCAACAACGCACCGGTGTGCTGATCGATCCAAAAGGCATACCCCAACCACAAGGCAGCCACACCCACAAAACCTGTGATAAAAGAGGCGCCCGGGGTATTGTCAAATTGGTAACCAACCGCGGCCGCGATGATCGCCACAATCCACCACGGCAAATACAGTTGAGCAATCAGGCAAAGAACCAGAACGGTGACGGTTTGAATCAGGGTTTTCATTTCTCGGCTGGGGTTAACGTGAGTTGGAAGCGGGCGGCTGGTTTCAGACTCTCGGCTGACGGACCAAACGTCATCGGAAAGTACTGCCCGGTTGTCCAGTGGCCAAGCAGGTTGTGGTAGTACGGGCTTCCCGGGTTGCCCGACTGCCCGCCCGGATACGTGGCCCAGGCGCGGGTGCCGGATTTCTCCAGGCTCACCACCATGCGCCAGCTTGGCCCGTGTGTGCTGGACGTGGCATTAACGATGTCGTGATTACCCCCGTGTTTCACATGGTAGCTGAAGGCGGGCAAGCCCTGCAGCAAGTGACCAATAAAAGTGTCTTTATAGTCTGCCCAATTAACGTCTTGCTTTTTATCGGCCTCCCATTTCTTGATGTTCGCTACGGCTTCCGAGAACGATTTGCGCAACACCGCTGCCGCATTTTCTTTTTCCGGGGTGGATTGTATGTCAAATAACACGAACGAATGCTGAGTCTTGAGCAGGCGGATGGTGTTAAACGTGGTGGGCCAGGCGAGGTCTACCTTGGCTTCTTTAATCTCATCCCAGAGCATCGGGTAGAGGGCGTCCCACCAGGCTTCATAGTAGGCGGCACCTTTCGAGTCGATGCTGTTGTACAAGTCCCAGTTCTTTAGAATCTCGAAGGCAGCTTTTTCATCCGCGCTCAGTCCGTTTTCGTCCAGCCCAGTAAGAAAGTAGGGGAGACTCTCGGCTGCTTTCAGGTTGTAGTTATCGTTGTGTAAAATCATCATGTCCACCTCGGTGGCCTGTTGCAAGCCGCCCAACACCTGGTTGATTCTACGGTGGCGGTAGGCTTCATAACTGCGGGCGGTGATGTAATAGGGATAGGTTGAATCGGCCGGATATTGATTAGCCGAGCTCACGAATCCGCGCGAGGGATTCAGATCCATCACATTGTGTTCGTTGGGAATAAAGGCCTGCCACTCCGAATGGCTGCGCGTGCCATCCAGCACAAATTTGCCTTCATTCGGTCTGCGCACGGGATACTTGCCCTGAATACGCATGGCGATGTCGCCACCCGAACTGGCAAATACAAAATTTTGGGCTGGCGAACTGAAGTGATCAAGTGCATCCATGTACTCGCGATGATTGCGGGCACGGTTCAGTTTGTAGAAGGTCATCAACTCCTCAGAAGGATCATGGGAAATCCAACGGAAAGCATAATGCTTCAATTCGCTGTCGGGCCGGAAGGTGCCTTCGTACTTGACGGGTCCGTGGTGCGTGGAAATCACCGTGTCGTAAAACGGCTGCGCTCCGCGGATGGCAATCTCTTCAATCACTTTGCGCACCGACTTCCATTGCCCATCATGCTGGTATTCGTTTTTCGAGGCGTCTTTGAATTCGATTTTGTACCAGTCCACCAGATCGCGCTGGGCGTTCGTAACGCCCCAGGCGATGGAGTCGTTGTAGCCGCTGATCACGTTAGGTGCGGCCGGCAGTGACGCCCCCATGACGTTAATGCCCGGTGCCGAGAGGTGAACGATGTACCAGATCGAAGGCAGCTTCAGGCTCAGGTGGGGGTCGTTGGCCAGCAGGGGGGCCCCGCTTTTGGTTTTGCTGCCCGCCACTGCCCAATTGTTGCTGCCCACATCTTTGCTGGGCTTCTCCGTTTGCCGGATCGAGATTAAGTCCTTGGGAACGGCCAACGGCACCGTATCGAGTGTAATGGGTTTGAAGTTCCAGCGCCCGGCTTTGTCCACAATCGGGTCACTCACCGGTTCGCGATCGGGATAAAGAACATTCAACAGATCGCGGCCGAACACGTTGAGCGCGTTGGTCATCTCGATGTCTTTTTCCCCGAGGTTAAGTGTCTCGGCCATTGTCTTCAACAGGTAAGCGCACTTGATGGGCGTCCAGGGTTCGGGGGAGTAGTCCAGTAGTTTGTATTCAATCGGGTAATCGGCTGGTGACAGCGATTGAATGTAGTCATTGACACCTGCCGTGTATTGCTCCACCACCATTTTGCCGATGGGGTTGTTGATCATGGCATCGTACGCGTTTTGCGCGGCCAGGGGCATGCCCTTTCTGCGCTTCTCGCGATCGAAGTCGAGAGCGGCCTGGCCCACGATTTCGGATACGCGGCCGGCTGCTGCGTGGGTCTGAAACTCCATTTGCCACAGGCGGTGACGGGCGGTAACATAGCCCTGCGCGCGGAAAAGATCTTCTTGATGCTGCGCGAAAATGTGAGGTACCATCAGGCTGTCGTACAGCACCGTGACGGGCGCCTTCAGGCCCGGGATTGCCAGTGTCTCCTCACCGGAAACGGCCGACTCGGCATTCTGCCAAAATCCCCGGAAGGGATTCAGGAACTTGCCGAGCGGAGGAATGGAACCAAACTTGGTATTGAGTGCCAAACACCAGGCGAGCGTAACAACCACACCGGTGACGGCCAGCAGTTTTTTCTTCATTTGGCAAGTGTACAGCTTTGCGGGCATATGCAGAAGCAGCAAAACCAATGAGTTGCGCACTGGTTTGGGTTTGTTGGTATTTTTACGGGCAAATGAGCGTACCCTTTCTCGACCTGGCTCAGGTGAATGCCACGTTTGAACCAGTACTTTCAAGCGTTTTAACCCAAGTTGCTCGAGGCAATCAACTCATTCGTGGATCTGAAGTAGAGGCGTTTGAGCGAGAGTACGCGCACCACGTAGGCACATCTCTCGCGGTTGGTGTGGGCAATGGCTTCGATGCGCTGCACCTGATTTTTCAGGCCTACCTTTCGCTCGGCCGGTTGCGCCCGGGCGATGAGGTGCTGGTTCCGGCCTGCACCCACATGGCCACTATTCTGGCGGTAAAGCAAAGCGGCTTGCGCCCGGTACCGGTTGAACCGGATATCGACAGTTTTCTGATGGACCCCAGCCATGCCGAAACGCAGTTGACCTCCAAAACCAAGGCTATCGTGTTTGTGCATCTCTACGGACAAAAAGCGATTGACCAACGCGTTCTTGATTTGGCCCGGAAACATAACCTCTTGTTGATCGAGGATAATGCCCAAGCGGCCGGTTGTGGCAAACCGGGTGAGCGGACCGGATCGTTGGGTGATGCAGCCGCCCACAGTTTTTACCCCACGAAGAATCTGGGTGCACTGGGTGATGGCGGAGCGGTAACTACGCGGGATCCGGAATTGGCCCAGCTCGTTCGCGCCCTCGGCAATTATGGTTCGGTTGAGCGCGATCAGTTTCAATGGCCGGGCTTTAATTCACGTCTCGATGAACTGCAGGCAGCCGTGTTGCGGGTGAAATTGAAGCGGCTCGACCTGGATAACGAGCGCAGGCAAACGCTTGCGGCCCGCTATCTGGCGGAAATCAAAAATCCCCAAGTGATATTGCCCACCGTAGTGCGCGATCACGTGTGGCACCTGTTCGTTATCCGGCACGAAAAACGCGAGCGATTCCGGGAAGCCTTGGCCGCACAGGGCATTAGCACGATGGTGCATTACCCCGTGCCGCCTCACCGGCAATTGGCGCTGGCTGACTGGAGCACTTCGTCACTGCCGATCACGGAGGAAATCCACCGCACCGTCATCAGTTTGCCGCTGAACACCGCGCTTACCGACCATCAGCAGGAAAAGATCATCCGCGCAGTAAATCAAGTTCAGGTATGAGCCTGGAAAAAAAGTGGTTTGTCTTCTACACCAAAAGCCGGCAGGAGAAGAAGGTGAATGATCTTCTGGTGCGGTTTGGTTTTGAACCCTATCTGCCTTTACAGAAAGTGCTGCGCCAATGGAGCGACCGCAAGAAGAAAGTGGAAGTGCCCCTGTTTAACTCCTACATCTTCGTGCATGTAGAAGAAGCGCGGGCTGCCGATGTCTTACAGGTGCCGGGCGTGGCCTGGAACATTCGCCACAATGGTAAACCGGCCATCCTTCATCCTCAGGAATTGGGGACCATCCAGCGGTTCCTTACATCCGGTCTGTTGTTGGAAACCCAACCGCTCGAGAAACTCGAAACCGGTGATCCGGTGCAAGTGGTGGACGGCCCGCTTCGGGGCATGTTTGGCAAACTGATGGCCACCGCGGAAGGCAATCGGTTTGTGGTCGCCCTGGATTCCATCGGCCAGTCGATTCGGGTGACGTTAGAGGCGGGGCTGATGAAGAAGACGAGCTGAGCGCGTAAACCCGGTTCTTGTTATCTTTGTGTGAATTCACGGTTTCCACATGACCCGCCAGTTCTCAGACGAAGAGTTGTTAGAGCACCTGAAAATGGTGTTGTGGGATGTTACCGTCACCCCCGAAGAGGCCCTTTCCATTTTAAAGGGCGAGCGGGATCAGGTGAAGGGCTTTACGCGAATTAATCTCTACACCAAGATTGTGAACGGGTTTTACTGGCATACCGTGCGTCATATTATCCCTGAGAAGAATTTGGCGGAAGCGCTTTCCGAGGATGTTATCAGAGGACTCTTCCCCAGAGACTTACGGGAGAAGTACCGCTATGTTCGATCATTGTTATAACGAACAGCTCTATCCGTTGCAGGATAGCGTGTTGAGCCTTGTTGGTTCGCTTCCAACTCCATTTTACCTGACAGGAGGCACGGCTTTAAGTCGTTTTTTGCTGCACCATCGATTTTCCGATGACCTCGACTTTTTTGTAACAGGTCAGCCCGATTTCATCAAGAGGTCGACATGGTCTATGATGTCCTGCGCACGACTTTTCCTGACTCCAGTATAAGTGTGCGACAAGATTCTTTCGTTCGGCTCTTGGTAAAAAGTGATCCCACCGTGTTGAAAGTCGAGTTTGTAAACGATGTAGGGCATCGGGTGGGCGAACTGGATCGGTCAGCGGGTATACCGATTGATAGTTGGCAGAATATTCTGACCAACAAAGTTACTGCGTTGCCCCGGATCGCAGGGAAGGATTATGTGGATGTTCTTTTTCTGGCCTTTCGGTATGCCTTCAATTGGGAATATGTTATGGATCAGGCGAAAAAGAAGGATGCCTGGATCAACGAAATCAACGTTAGCCAAATGCTTTTGGCATTCAATTCGTCATTGTTGGATTCTGTCAAGTTTCCCGGCTCCTTCCAACCCGAGCGAATTCAACCTCACTTTTTCGAAACGCTGGCGAGGGAGGCTTTGCATGGCCTTGATAACTCACTGACCGGTCGTGTGCCGTAAAAATCTGTCTTTGAGGCAGGTTACCGAGTTGGTCATTAGCGAATTCACCGAGTAAAAATTTTACTCATTCAAGTCTTCGCCTTACCTTTAAGCCGTGTTAGACGCCCTGATCACGTCCAAAACCCGCGTGAAGATGCTACTGAAGTTCTTCACCAACGGCACGTCCTCCGCCTACCTGAGGGGGCTGGCCGAGGAGTTTGGCGAGAGCACCAATGCCATCCGGCACGAGCTGAACAACGTGTGCTAAGTGGGTTACTCGGTTTCGTCCGTAGGAAAGCCGCATCAGTGAATACCAAGCGAATACAATTCATCCCGATACAGGAGTTTGTCCGTCCGATTGCCCGTGGCAAGCAGTTTGAATGATGGATCGCCCTCCGCGATGAAACTTTTACCTATTTTTGCCCAAATTTGATCGATTTGAAGTGCTTTTCTACCATTTCGTCTGCAAGACTTTACAACACGCTGATCGGGGTGCTTTTGGTGGTATCGCTGAACTCCTGCGTGACTAACCGTAAGTACACGTATTTGCAAAAAGACGATGTAAATCCGGGCACTGCTATGCTGCCCAAGGACGCTGTTGTGCGGAGTTACGAAGTTGGTCCATTTGAATATTTGCTTCAGACGAATGACATTGTATCCATTCGATTTGAGAGTATCACAACAGTAGAATATGATTTTTTGAAGAATTACGGCTCGAATAGCATCGGTGGAAATGCGATAGTTGGAGGTAACTCGTTGCTCATTGGTGAGCTGGTTGATCAGGAAGGCTTTATTGCTTTTCCATTCATTGGCAAAGTCAAGGTGTCAGGGCTCAATATCTTTCAGGTACAAGACACTCTTCAGGCGATCACCAGCCGGTATTTGCAATCGCCTATCGTTAAAGCCAGGTTGCTGAATTACCGGATTACCATCTTGGGCGAAGTGAATAGGGAAGGAACGATAACGTTTACCAATAACCGGGTCACATTACTCGAGGCCATTGGTTTGGCTGGCGGACTTACTGACCTGGCGGACAAGCGCAATCTGAAATTGATCCGACAGGTGGAAGGAAAAACTGATGTGGTTTATCTTGATTTACTGGATGAACAATTCATCACGTCACCCTATTACTATGTGCGCCAAAACGATATCTTAATTGCCGGTGCGTTGCGTCAGCGGCCCTACCGGAAATACTTTGGTCAAAATCTGTCGTTGATTATATCATCGTTGTCCTTGCTCTTGCTCTCCATTAGTATACTCAACTCCAATTAGTGTGATCGAACCGGGTCAACAATCAACCGCTGTAAATCCCCAGGCCGTCAATCTCGACTTTAAGAGGGTCTTCGCCCGCGCTATCAGCTACTGGTATGTGGTGGTTGGGGCGCTCGCCATTGCACTGGGCACAGCCGTATACCAGAATCGGTACAGCCAAAAGCTTTATCCCATCAATGCTTCTATCCTTATTCGCGAGGTAGAGGAAGGTAATGGAGCGGAGTTATTGTTTAAGAATTCGGTTTTGAGTGGATATCGAAATTACCTGAATGAACCGTACGTTCTTCGTTCCTTTCCGGTTATTGAAAAAGTGGTGCGCGATTTGCACTTCGATGTGTCCTTTTTTCGCGAGGGGTACGTGATTACTTCCGAAGCTTACGGCTACTTGCCCGTGCACGCCACCCTGGCGCCCGGCAGCACAGGCACAGGCACTGGACGTTATCAGTTTACCATTCGCAACGACCGCCAATTTGAGTTGGCTGATGAATCAGGTAGTTTGAAGCGCACCTGTTTTTTTGGCGACACCGTGACCATGAACGGTCAACGGCTTCGTGTGGAAAGACTGGAGAACCGTTCACTAGACGCCTACCGGGATGTCCCCTTTGTCATGTCGATAAACAGCGTGACCGGCCTGGCCGCATCGTATGTCGGCCGCCTAAAGGTGGACTGGGCTGAGCAGGGTTCAGGTGTCATTAATCTGAGTATGTCCTCCGTTAATCCACAAAAGGACATGGACTTCCTCAACGGCCTTATATCCACCTACCAACAGCAAGATCTCGATAAGAAGAATGAAAAGGCCGATCGTACCATTCGTTTTATTGGAGCCCAACTGGCCTCCCTTCGCGACTCCCTGCGCATGGTTGAATTCCAGCTGGAGCGGTTCGGCAGCAAAGGGCGTGTGTCCGACTTAAGTTCGGATGCCCAGCGCCTGTATGCCAAACTGGAAGCGTTCACCCTGCAACAAACGGAATTGCTGATTCGCGCCAATTACTTTAAGTACCTGGACGACTACCTGCGTAATACGTCAAACTCACTTGATCAGGTCATTCTGCCTTCTGCCATGGGTATTAGTGATCCCGTGCTCACTTCATTGTTGGGTAAAATGATGGATCTGCAACTGGAATTGAAAATGATGAACGTGCAGGAGCAGAGCCAGAATCCCCTGGTGAGCAGTAAGGTATCGCGCCTGGCCGAAGTGAAACGCGATTTACAGGAAGCCGTTACTACGTTGACGGACACGGATAAAATCAAGATTGAGTTTCTTAACAAGCAGGCGGCCGGTATTGAGCGGCAACTGCAGCTCTTACCGTCTTCCGAGCGGCAGATTATCTCCGTGCAGCGTAACTACACACTGCTGGAAAATTTGTATGTCTTTCTTATGCAAAAGATGTCCGAGACCTCCATCGCCCGCGAGTCCAACACATCCGATATCGTGCTCGTGAATCCGCCTATGCGGGGTGGTGCCGTATCTCCCAATCCCAGGCGCAATTTTACTATCGCGGTGCTGCTTGGCCTGGCCTTGCCGTTTGGCCTTTTTGTTCTGCTGGAAATGGTCAACAACCGGATTCAATCGCGCGAAGATATTGAACGCTTCACCGCTATTCCGTTTATCGGAGGTGTGGGGCACAACCGATCGAAAGATAACCGCGAGGTGTTCTCCCATCCCCGCTCATCAATCTCCGAGTCATTCCGCGCTCTGCGCGCTAATCTTCAGTATTTTCTGCAAGACAAGCGGCCGGCAGTATTACTCGTGACGAGTTCAATCAGTGGCGAGGGCAAAACGTTTACATCCGTTAACCTGGCGTCTGTTTTTTCACTTTCGGGCATGCGCACACTTATTGTGGGGGCTGATATGCGCAGACCGAAGCTGTATGCGGATTTTGATCTGGATAATCAGGTTGGGTTGAGCAATTACCTGGCGGGCCTGAGTGATTTCGAAGGTGTGGTTCGTAAAACCCGCCATGACAATCTGGATGTTATTACCGGGGGGCCGGTTCCGCCTAATCCCTCGGAACTGCTGTTAACCGACCGGATGGAACTGTTTGTGCGCGAGGCCCGCAGTCGCTATGACTATGTCATCATTGATTCGCCCCCCCTCGCCATTGTGGCCGATGCCTTTACCCTCGCAACCCTGGCTGATCATACCATCTTTGTCGTGCGGCAAAACTATACACCCAAAGGCCTTTTGGGCACTATTCAGGACTTCTATCATTCCGGGAAGATTAAGAATATCAGCATTTTGATGAACGATATCTACCGCTCCGGCCCGGGCTACGGCTACGGCAGCGGCTATGGGTATGGCTATGGTTATGGGTATGGTTATGGGTATGGCTATGGGCGGAAGAGGAAAAACGGGCAGGGCTATTATGAAGAGCACTAGCGAGGGTCATTTAGCGGGCAGTTCAACCATTATCATCGAAAGAAGAAAAGCGGGACAGTTGATTCCGTGGCGCGAGCTGGTTGTTTACCGCGATTTGCTTTACTTCCTGGTGGTGCGCGGCATCCGGGCCCGTTATGCCCAATCCGTGCTGGGTATTGGCTGGGCCGTTATTCAGCCGCTCGTTACCATGATCATTTTTACCGTAGTGTTTGGGCGCCTGGCCCGGGTAAGTTCCGATGGGTTACCCTATGCGCTGTTCAGTTTCTCAGGTCTTATGGCCTGGACTTACTTTTCCGGGGCGCTTTCCGATGCCTCCGGCAGCCTGGTGAGCAACGCTAACATGATGAGTAAGGTGTATTTCCCCCGGTTGGTACTTCCGCTTGCCAGCTTGCTGGCCAAGTTGCTTGACTTTGTCATCACCGGGTTGGTGATGATCGTCTTGCTGGTGGTATTCCGGCATGTGCCTGACGCTAATCTGGTGTACTTTCCGTTGCTGGTGCTTCTGTTGCTGGTCACCACCTTTGGCCCGGCCATCATACTGGCTGCCTGGTCGGTGCAATACCGCGACATTAAATATGCGATGACTTTTCTGATTCAACTGCTGATGTACAGCGCCCCGGTGGTTTATCCGTTATCCTCCGTACCGGTTGACTATCAGCTACTTTATTCCATTAACCCGCTGGTAGGTGTAGTCGAAGGGTTCCGGAGCAGCCTACTGGGGGCCACCCCCATGCCGTGGATGTCAATTGTGGTTGGGGCCGTGGTAGCTGTTTTGATTTTAGTGTTGGGCCTATACTCCTTTAACAAACTTGAGCGCACCTTTGCTGATGTAGCATGAGCCGCACGATCATACAGGTTGAACATTTGAGCAAGGCTTACCGGGTAGGCGTGGAGGAACGCAAGGCCGATACCCTCGCGGGAGCCTTTTGGCAAGCGCTTACGGCCCCGGTGCGAAATTTTAGAAACCTGCGCAACCTGCGCAATGTTTCCGAAGATGAGGAAACGTTATTCTGGGCGCTGCGCGATGTCAGTTTTGAAGTAAAAGAGGGGGAGGTGCTGGGCATTATCGGGCACAACGGGGCGGGCAAAAGCACGTTGTTGAAAATCCTGAGTCGCATTACCGAGCCCACCGAAGGACGCATCACCATCCATGGCCGGGTTTCTTCGTTGCTCGAAGTGGGCACCGGATTTCATCCCGATCTGACGGGGCGCGAAAACATTTACATGAATGGCACCATCCTGGGCATGCGCAAAAAAGAGATCGACAGCAAGTTGGAGGAGATTATTGCCTTCAGCGGCATCTCACGCCATATTGATACGCCCGTAAAGCGCTACAGCTCGGGTATGACCGTGCGCCTGGCTTTTTCAGTAGCGGCACATCTTGATCCGGAAATACTAGTTATTGATGAAGTGCTTGCGGTAGGTGATATGGAATTTCAAAAGAAGTGTTTGGGCAAGATGGAAAGTGTGGCTAAGCAAGGAAGAACGGTGTTGTTTGTGAGTCACAATATGACAGCGGTTTCCAATCTCTGTTCGCGCGTTATCTGGTTATCTAAAGGATGCATTTTGAAAAACGGTTCGACCTCATCCGTAATATCAGACTATATAAAAGGAGTTTCCGGTGATGCCTATAGTTCCGTTTGGAGAGCAAGTCAGATGTTGGATAAAAAGATTTATTTCAAGGAAGTTAAGCTTTTAACCCATAGTGGTGATATTGTTAAGATGGGTGAAGATTTAACTTTTAATCTGCTTGTTTCTTCAATAATTGAATCGAGTTCTTTTCAGATATGCATTCAGTTATTTGATTCAAATCTCAACCGACTCACAACCCTTTATAATACAGACTTTAATATTAATTTTAATTTGTTAACAGGAGATAACAAATTTTCATTAACTATTTTAAATAATAATCTCCTTCCTGGTGAATACTACTTTTCATTTTCAGCCATGTATAATTATGGTGCCGAGATATTTGATCACCTTGAGAAGGCCATTTATATAAAAGTATTGCCAGAGGACGTAACCGAAACTGGTATAACTCTGAACGGTGATCGAGGTAATATATGGTTTAGATTAAAATAGATATGTTTAATAAAATAAAGGATTACCTAAAACTAGTTTATTCAAAGGCTAATAAAAGCGAAGTGGATGCGCTTTATAGTTTACTCTATGATATAGTTCATGATTTGGATGGGCCTCCAAAAATCTTTGTTAAACAGACACAACAAACATTTGGATTTCAATGGGCTGAGCTGAGCGAAGGTGAAGCTATGTTAAGTGATGCCTGGTTTAAGGAGAATGTAGCAACACTTATTACCGAACATGAATTATTAATTGACCGCAACTGGTTTAAAGGTAAAAATGTTCTGGATCTTGGTTGTGGAGGCGGGCGGTGGTCCTATGGATTAGCTTCATTAGGTGCCAATATCACAGCGGTGGATGTAAATCAAAGTGCACTGGATGCCACCCAAAAGGCATTGGCGGGTTTCGAAAATATTAAGAAAAGGTTTATTAAATCACCGCTGGAGGATTTGCCAATGGCTTTAGAGCCTTCTGAGAAATTTGATTTGGTTTGGTCTTGGGGAGTTATACATCACTGCGAAAGTTTTAATAAATCACTTGAGAATGCCATGCGTTACGTGAAAGAAAGTGGCCTTATATATCTTTATTTATATGGCCGGGAAAGCGTGCCATATGCTTCTGATATAGCAAAATTCAAAAAGCGACTTTATTATAACTCCTTAAAAACCTGGAAGGAAAAGAAAGATTATTTATTGTCGCTTGCAAAAGGTGATAAGGCGAAAATTCATCAATTACACGATATGTTGGCACCTATAATCAATCGAAGGTTGGAGTATGATGATATGAAAACCAGATTGGAGACAAATGGGTTTCATAATACTTTCCGTACGGTTAACCATACAGAGTTGTTCATGCGTGCCATAAAGGGAAAATCTTCAGAACTGGAAGGTAGCTTACATTACCAGCGAATTCCTGATCATTGGCTAAAACGATATACTATTTAAAATCTCATGTGCGGTATAGGTGGGATTGTAAAGCATAATGGTCGGTATGAAGAAAGCCAACTTTTTTCTATGCTTTCAGGTATTGAGCATCGAGGCCCTGACGGTGTTGGACAATATCTTGGGGAACATGTTGGTTTACTACATGCCCGGCTTTCTATTATTGACACCAGTGAATTGGCAAATCAACCACTCTATAACGAGGATAAAACTTTGGTGTTGGTATGCAATGGGGAGATTTACAATCACCTTACGTTGCGCCAGGAGTTAGAGGAAAAGGGTCATCATTTTTACTGTCATTCCGATTCGGAAGTCTTATTGCATCTCTACGAGGAGCATCGCCATGAGCCAGTTATCATGCTCAACAAACTGAAAGGCATGTTTGCCTTTGCACTCTATGATATGAAGAATGACGTCCTTTTCTTAGCTCGTGATCGCTTTGGTATCAAACCCCTTTATTACACAATCGATGAGGAAGGTTTTTATTTTGCTTCTGAGATTAACGCACTTGTAAACGTTCGTCCTGAATTGCGAAACGTCATCGATTATACCAGTCTTTACGAATACTATCAGTTTTTATCCATACCGGAACCCAATACGATTTATGAAAATGTAAAAGCTTTACCTGCCGGGCATTTTGCCCTTATTCAAAAGAATGAGGTTACCATCACTCCATGGTATTCGCTGGAAGAAATGGCAGTTCCAAATAAGTATACTGATGTTACGGTATTTTCGCAGCAACTTTTTCGTAAGCTCGAAACGGTTATCCATGAGCATTTAATTTCGGATGTGCCCATTGGCTCTTTTCTTTCGGCTGGCATTGACTCTACTATCGTCACGCATTTTGCAAGCAAGCATGCTGACCGTTCATTCACATCTATATCGGCAGGTTTTCCTAATTATCCTGAGGATGAAAGTAAGGTGGCGGAGGAAACTGCAGGAAAAATGCGGGTAAAGCATCATACCTACACGCTAGTTGGAGGTTTTTTTGATGATGCTTCCACGGTGATGCGATATTTTGATCAGCCTTTTGCCGTATCAAGTGCTTTCTCATTATTCCGAATTTCCAAACTTGCGCGGAATGAGATGAAGGTTGTGCTTACCGGTGATGGCGGAGATGAAGTGTTTGCGGGGTATGATCATAAACACAAACCATTCTACATTCCGCGTATAGTGCACTACACGCCATTATTGTTGCGTCCTATCATTGGAAAATTACTGAGTTCGGTTCCAGTGGAGAAATTGAAAGAACTTGCCGGCCAATTTACCATAAGCCTTACTGACCGGTTCTTAAACAGGAGTCGTGTGCTCTCAGAACAAGAAGCACTTCAATTCATTCCCGAAGCGAATCGACCTTTAATTGAACGAAAACGGTTGTCTCAACACCTGGATGATCTGTTAGTTCAGGTAAAATCATTTTCGCAGCTGCACCAGTTACTATATCTCGATTTCAATACCTTTTTGAAATCAGAAATGTTATACAAAGTTGATCGCATGACTATGGCTAATCAGCTTGAAGGCCGGGTGCCATTTCTGGACCATGAAATTGTGGAGCTGGCTTTTTCGGCAACATCAGACTTGTTGCGCGAACAGTACCTGGGTAAATTACCCTTACGAAAATGGGTAGAAGAGCATTATCCCGGATTAGGCTTGAGGCCCAAGACGGGTTTTAATACTCCCCTGGCACAGCTGCTTCAGGAAGATGAAGCTTCTAGGAAAATAGTTACTGATTTGATTTCAAATCTTACCGACTCATCCCTGGCAGATAAAGAGTGTATCAAGTCTGTTATTCATGAAGTTAGGAGTAAGGAAGTCAATGTAAGTCATGTAATGCTTTTGGTATGCCTCGCAGGTTGGTTTAAACTCCGGATTGATTCATGAAGGTGATTGTACTTACACCCAATTATCCCAGAAGGGAGGCGATGAATAATGGAATATTTATTCATCAGCAGGTGAAAGCACTTCGTGCATTAGGTGTGGATTGCCAGGTATTACTCACTCATAATTGGTTTCCGTCTTTTGGACTACACCGACTCCATCCCTATTGGCGACTTGGATATGAACAAAAAAGCAGCTATATCACCAACTACGAAGGGGTGCCCATCCATCATGTTCCGGTGTTTGTAAAAATGCCCAGCCGGTTTTTTCGCGAAAATCATTATGAAAGGGAGGCTTCTGCAATTATCAACTACATCAGGCAAACCAAATTACTTCATGATGCAGAATGGTTATATGCCCATTTTCTAACAGACTATGGTTATATAGGATCATTGGTAAAGAAAAAGCTCGATATTAAACTGGCGGCCATTGCACGTGGTGATGATGTGCATGCCTGGCCTGAGCGTAATCCATCTTTGGTAAAAAATTTACAGGTGGTTTGCCGGGAGGCTGATATCTTATTGGCCAATAGCAAAAGATTAAGTGAAGATTTGCGCACATGGTTTGAATCTGATTTTGAAAGAAACGTGTCGGTCATTTATAATGGGGTGGACTTTGATCGGTTTAGACCGGTAGAAGATGATATTGAAAAAAAGGAACTTCAAAAAAAATGGGGACTTCCTTCTGGGTATAAGTTTTTAATTTGTGTGGCCACCCCGGTAATATTAAAAGGTTGGATAGAATTAATGGATGCAATTAAAAATCTTGGTGAAGATTTCAGTGGATGGAAGCTGATTGCCGTGACAACACCCAGAAATGGCGCAGATGCCCTGGATATTAATAAGGAAGCAAAAAAAAGAGGAATAGGACAGCATGTTATATGGCTGGGATCAATTGATCCGATTCACATGCCTGATTGTTACCGGGCAATAGATGCATTTATTCTACCTAGTCATAACGAGGGTATGTCAAATGCGGTAGTCGAAGCTTTGGCATCTGGGTTACCTGTTGTTACAACAGATGTGGGTGGCCATCGCGAATTTATTGACTCGGACGTGAATGGTTTTTTAATTCAACCCAATCATACGGATGAACTTATTGCTGCACTTGAAAAAATTATCGGTGATGAAAAATTCCGAAAAGATATAGCTTCCTATGCTAGAGAAGGAGCCTTGCGCATTGGTTCTTACTCTCAAAATGCAAAGCTATTGTTGAAATTATTTGAAGTTTATAGAAGTAATCCTGTTGTTGATAAATAATGAGCAATTGAAAGTTTTAGCACTAACCCACGCACAATTAAATAGCAATGGTCTTTCACCTGTATCATGTGAACGTGCTGATGGTTTTGTGTTTGCATGGGTCACTCGATGTAAATGGCAGGTAGACATAATTTATACAGAAGGTACTATATGGGCAGGGCCTTGGGCAGATGGTGTTGGGTTGCCGGTTAATGTGATTCATGTGTCTCCGACTGATCTGATTTTTCAATCAGAAAGTTTTAGGTTTCAAATCAAGTTTTATTTGCGGGCGCTAAAATTCAAACAATTCTTTCTTTTATTGATCGAGCGCTTTTATTCTCAGATGTGCTTTTATTTCCCGCTACCCAAACTTCCTTTTTTTAAAGCACGACTATGGGCCAATAAGGTAGTGAGGAAGTTACATACCGACTATGATCTTATCTTTGTTTCCTCTGGTAGAGGTGATGAGTATTTACTTGAAACGGGTTATCGGCTTTCAAAATTAATTTCTGCTCCTTTAGTTATTGATTTTCGGGATCTTTTTAGTGAGCATCATGATAAATCTCGCTTCAACGAAGTTCAGAGACGAAACTTCAAGAACTTTGAGCTAAAAGTATTTAAAAGAACTTTGCTTATAAGTACACCGCAAGCGCAAGATGTTGAGTTACTTTCTGCGTATGCTACTCCTCCTGTAGTTCAGGTGCCTCATAGTTACTATATTTTACCAGAATGGGAACAAAATTTAGAAGCGCCAACTGAGTTTGTAGTTAGTTATGCGGGGAAATTATATTCAGATAGTGATGGTTATAAGCTGTTTTTAGACTTCATAAAGATTATCAATAGTAAGTATAAAAAAGTATTTTTTAAGGTATTTACGAATGAAGTAAATGTGATCAATACAGATATAAAAAAATATGACTTAACCAATATTTCAGTTTTTTCCTGGCAGACACCGGATTTGATTTGGCGTGAAATGAGAAAGTCAAGACTGAGTTTAATATATAATTCCAGCGTAGCTGAAGGCAGAAACCTATTACCGACCAAAGCAATAATGAGCGCAGCAACTGGTAATTCAGTATTATTTCTTTTTTCATATTATGATAAAGCAGTAGCCGGCTTTTTAGCTACTTATAATTGTGGAGGGCAATTCACGACAATTGATAAGGCCATTGAATGGTTTGAAGAATTGTATAAAAAGAGTGACTTAACCATAAAGCAAATTAACCTTTCTTTGCCAGAGCGAATGGAAGTTGGTTATAATTTTGGGTTGTCGATAGAAATGGCGCTCAGAAACTGATCGAATAAAGTGAGCGGCAACCAATGAACATTATAGGAATTAAAATAATAGCTTTTCGGATGGATGATTTTAATATTTATTAGAATTTAAATTTAATGTGTGGCATAACCGCTATTTATAATAAATCAGGACTGTCAACTGAGTATCTTTTTAAGGCTAACGCAATTATTTCACACCGCGGCCCCGATGATGAAGGGTATTTACTTTGGAAACCGGCTGATCAGTTGCAGGTATTTTCAGGACGTGATACAGCGACCAGTACACAGCAATTTTTTAACTATGCCGCGTTGCCGGCAGATAGCCGTGATTGGTTAATTGGGTTGGGGCATCGCAGGCTCTCCATTATTGATCTGTCACCCAATGGGCATCAGCCCATGCTTTTGCCTTCGCAAGGTTTGACCCTCACATTTAATGGTGAGATTTATAATTACATTGAAATCCGGGAAGAACTTGTAACACTGGGGCATCAGTTTCATACCGGCAGCGATACGGAGGTGATTTTACGTGCCTGGGCCGAATGGGGTACCCGCGCCCTGCATAAGTTCAATGGCATGTTTGCCTTTGTCATTTTAGATACCCTGAACAACCAGCTCTTTGCCGTGCGCGATCGGTTTGGTGTCAAGCCGCTTTATTACACCCAAAACAGTTCTTACCTGGCTATTGCCTCCGAAGTAAAACAACTCCGGGAGTTACCGGAATATCGCTTTCAATTGAATGAACAAATTGCATATGATTACCTGCGTTATGGCTTGATTGATCATGCAGCCAGTACCTTCGAGCAGGGTATTGAGCAAGTGATGCCCGGACATTTTTTGAAATTGAATCTTACTTCCGGTGAAGTGAAGGTGGAGCGTTGGTATGAGTTAACTCCGCAAATGTGGCAGGGTACTGAACAACAAGCGTACGAAAAATTCTATGCGTTGTTGAAAGACAGCGTGCGCCTGCGCCTGCGCTCCGATGTTCCCGTAGGGTCAGCTCTGTCAGGAGGTCTTGATTCGTCTGCGATTGTGTGTCTGATGCGCGGGGTACTCCAAGATCAGGGGTTGGCCAATCATCCTATCGAAACCATAACCAGTTGCTTCGAGGACAAAAAGTACGATGAGTGGCATTTTGCCGAGGAAGTGGTGAAGTCGGTGGGTGCCCGGGCGCACCGGGTATATCCAACACTGGAGAAATTACAGGTTGATTTGGATAATCTGCTCTGGCACATGGACCACCCCTTTGGTTCAACCAGTCAGTTCAGCCAATGGTGTGTTTTTGAGGAAGCTCGCAGGCAGGGCCTCACCGTCATGATTGATGGCCAGGGTGCTGATGAACAGTTGGCCGGTTATGGAGGAAATGATCTGGCCCTTTATGCCGGTTTATTGGCGAAACATCGGTATGGTAAACTGGCGTGGGAGGCGAGCAGTTATAGGCAAAGGTATTCCAGTCTTCCCTGGGGCTTGCTTTTCAGAGCCCTGGAGGTGAGCTATCCGCGAGTCGGTAAGCAATTGATTCCCAAGCGTTACCGGTTGGGGCGCCATGAGCCCCCCGAGTGGCTTCGTCATGAGAAGTTCACACCCTTTGAATTGCATCGGGGTAGTTTGACGAAGTCGCTGATGCAGCAAATTCAAGCCATGCCTTTGCCGGCCTTGTTGCGGTATGAAGATCGCAATTCGATGGCTTTTTCGGTGGAGTCGCGTGTGCCGTTTATGGATTATCGTTTGATTGAATTTACGCTGGGGTTGCCGGAGGAATTGATCTATCGCAGAGGTGAGCGCAAATACCTGCTGCGCACTGCCTTTCGCGGAGTGGTGCCCGACAAGATTCTGGACCGTAAGGACAAGATGGGCTTTGTTTCACCGGAGGAAAGGTGGTTTAAATCCAATGACCCTGATTGGTTTAGAAAGGAGATGCCTACAAACTCAGTAGCTTTGGGCCGTTTACTTGATATCAAGCTGGCAAAGGATCACATAATCAACATGCAACACGGAACGACAAGTTTTGATTTCAGTGCCTGGCGTATCCTTTGCTTGAATCGATGGCTTACAAAACATCAATAATGGCATCGGATAAGGAATTAAGACTTGCATTGGTTGTAGAGAATTTTTTACCGATCAGTCAGGTCTGGATTTGGAGGCAGGCGAAGATAGAGGGATTAACGCCCAAAGTAGTTTTAACCTACCACCGAAGCAATCCTGAAGTTTTTGATTTCCCCCGTTTGGTTGTGGGGGTTGCGGCCAATAGATCGATGAGTAAATTGAGAAAGAAGTTTTGGTTTGTTTTTAAATGGTTTAAGCCAAAGCTCTCCGATCGGAACACAGCCATGTTTAAAACTGCGCTACAAGAATATGATGTTAATATAGTGCATGCCCATTTTGGAACCGTTGGAGCTGAAGTTGTTGATCTGTGCAGCGAATTACAGATTCCGTTGGTCGTGACTTTTCACGGTTTTGATGCAACTTCGGTTCCCGTCAGATGGCCGGGCTATCAAACGAAATTGAGATCAATGTTTCTAAAGTGCGCGTGTGTGGTATCAATTTCAGAGTATCTGACTCATGCGATTAAAACACTGGGCTGTCCGCCAGAAAAAATCAGGGTGAATTATCTCGGTGTGCCAACAAATTGTTTTGAATTTACGAGGCGGGTGCAGCGCGTGGGGCCGATTCGGTTTATACACATCGGTAGATTAGTCGAAAAGAAGGGAGTGCCTGATTTGGTGCGTGCCTTTACTCGGGCTTTCCCATTTCAATGTGACGTTGAATTGATGATTGTGGGTTCCGGGGAGGAGGAAACTCTGGTCAAATCCTTAACTCTTGAGCTGCGCCCGGCAAATCCTATAGTATGCAAAGAATTTGTAGCTCCGGAAAAGGTGCGAGAAGAACTTGAATCCGCAGATGTTTTTGTTCTGAATAGTCGGGTAGATTCAAGGGGCACTACGGAAGGGTTGCCCATTAGCATGTTGGAGGCGATGGCAACCGGAATGCCCGTTATCGCAGCCAATCATGCTGGTATTCCGGAGGCAGTTGAAGATGGATATAATGGATTTTTGATTCAGGAGAAAAACATTGTTGCCTTAGCGGAAGCATTGCAGAAATGTTGTGATCGCCAACGGAATGATGAGATGGGGAGGAATGCCTGGAGGACGGTTCGATCAAAATTTGCTTCTGAGGAGAACGGAAAGCAGTTGCGTAACCTTTATAACTCTGTTGTAAATTGAAAACGGTGTTGGTATTGGCGTATGAACACGCACCATTTAACAGGCCGGGCTCAACAGTGGGTGCGCAGCGCACCTACCAGTTCGCCAAACATTTACCCCGGTTTGGCTGGAAGTGCATTGTGTTGTGTTGTGATTTTAAGACGCGGTATTCGCTTGACCCGAGATCAGATTGGAAAAGGCAAGTTGATGTTGCCGTGGGCAGCCTGTTGGGGGAGGAGCAACTTCAGCAGGAGATGCTGGCAATTCCGCTGCCATCCTTGAAATACGGTGGCCTGTTCGATAAGCTATGGCACCGGGCGGTGGTATTGGACCCGGTACGCGGCACCTTTTCTCCGCGACCGGGCGTGTTCAACGGGGTGATAAGGCTTCTGGCAACGTGTTTTAAATTCTTTACGGGTGACCATTCGGAATCGTGGCAGCCCGTGGCCACTCGGGCAGCCGAGCACGTGATTCACAAGACCAAGGTGGACGCAGTGCTGGCCGAACATGGGCCTGATGCATCCCTTTATGTGGCCCATCGGCTGGCGAAGCAACTGCCGATCCCCTGGGTGGCTGATTTTCGCGATCCGGCTTTGCAAGCTTTTCCTCCGCTGTTGCGCGGCCTTATGCGTTGGCACTTGAGGCGCATACTGAAGTCGTGTCGGTTGGTCATCAATGTAAATCCCTTTTGGGTCGAGTGTGATCGCGCAGACTTTAATAAAGAGGTCCGGCTGATTCCGAATGGTTTTGATGAGGACGAGTTTGTTTTTAACCCCCAGGTTGTCAGGAATGAATCTTTTCGGATAGGAGCCTACGGGAATGTCTCATTTCCCGGTGATGTAGATTTGCTCTTTCGGGCGCTGAAAGTCCTGAGGCTGCGTAAACGAGCTGTTCAGTTTTTCTATTTCGGTAACCTGGCGGCCTTATTCAGACGCAAGGCGAATGAGTATGGGCTACACGAGGCTGTACACATTTACGACCCCATGCCACGGGCCGAGGTTTTGGCCCGGGTGGGGGAACTGAACGCGGTCGTCTTGTTTTCTTCAGCACCCCATTTAAATACTGACCCCTACTTAATGCACGGCTATTACCCGGCAAAAGTTTTTGAGGTGTTTGGCTTGCGGAAATCATTTGCGGTTGTGCCAGGGGACCAGGGGCTTCTGAACGAACTCGCCTTGCGTTCGGGTTACGGGGTAGTCACCGAAACCGATACAGCTTTAGTTGAGACCATAGAGCGATGGATTGACCAGTATAACGAAACCGGTAGGGTAACCCTGCCGGTTGACGAAGTCTTTATTCAACAGTTCTCCCGCAAGGTGCAGGCCGGGGATTTAGCCAAAGCACTTTTTTCTATTCTTTGAAGTCGATGTGTGGAATTGCGATTTGCTTAACCCATCAGCCTGTCAGAGGTAATCCGTTTACCAAAACCGCTATGGATTTGCTGGCTCACCGAGGTCCGGATGGCCATGGATTTTGGAACGATGACACGTGCTGGATGTTACACAGGAGGTTGGCCATTCAGGACCTGTCGGTTGCGGGGCAGCAGCCCATGCAGTCTCCCTCCGGCCGATACCAGATGGTGTTTAACGGAGAGATTTACAACCATCTGAATTTACGCAAGCGTTTTCTATGCGATGTTTCTTTTCGGGGTCATTCGGATACCGAAACTTTGCTCGCCTTATTTGAACGATTGGGATCGGGCATGTTGCCTCACCTCGTGGGCATGTGGGCCTTTGTTATCTGGGATGTTCAGGAGCAGCAGGCTTTTATCAGTCGCGATCGGTTTGGGCAGAAGCCGCTTTACTGGTGCAAACGAGATGGAGATTGGTTTTTTTCGAGTGAGTTGAAGCCATTATTGGCCGGCCAGGGAGCGCAAGTCTACAATCCGCTGGCGATTTCGGAATACCTGGCGCTGGGAAACTATGATCACCTGGGGACCGAGACGTTTTATCAGCATATCTTCAGTTTCCCCCCGGCCAGCTTCGCTTTTTTGAAACATGGCGATACAGGTCTTGCTGCACAGTCATACTGGAGGCTGGATGAAGTGCCGCACCGGGACAGGGTACCGTTTCAACGAAACGAGGCTGCCCGCCTTCGCGAACTGGTGATTCAGTCAGTGGAGTCCCAGTTGTTGTCAGATGTACCCGTGGGAGCCACACTTTCCGGTGGACTGGACTCGTCCATTATTGCTAGTTGTCTGGCTGTATTGGGAAAGAAAGGTTTTCCTGTTTTCACCGCCCAGTTTCCGGGGTCAGCCTTTGACGAATCACCTTATGTCGAGGCGCTGCGTGAGCGGTTTGAGGGCTCGTTTGAAGTCATCCGCGCTCCGGTAGGTTCAATACGTCTGCAAAAAGATATGGGCAGAGTAATTCATCAGCAAGAGGAGCCGTTCGGTGATCCTTCGATTATGGCCCATGGTTTCCTTGTGCAGGCCGCCCAACAGCATGGCATACCAGTATTGTTGGGAGGCCAGGGTGGCGATGAGCTTTCGATGGGCTATCCATGGATGGTCCAGCGGCTGGCGGCCTATTCGCTCAACAAAGGTAGAGTAACACTTTTCGCAGATGTTTTGAAAAGCCGGTATGTCAAACTGCCTGTTGCCGCGCGAATACTGTTGGGTGGCTTCTTTCCGGCAGTGGAGAAAAAATTTCGCCTGATCATGCGAAAAAGACAGAAGTCCTGGTTGCGTACACCCCTCCAAATTCCCTCCCCGGCAGTTTCCTTTGGCACGTCCACGGGCTTTGATGAAATTTACCGCGAGTCGCTGTACTCGGTAGGGTTACCCCACCTGTGCCATTATGACGACCGCTCGACCATGGCAAGATCAATTGAAGGTCGAATGCCTTTTTTAGACCACCGCCTGTTTGAGTTTGTCTCGCGTTTGCGTGAGGATGCATTTTACCGCAACGGCTTATCCAAATACTTACTGCGTGAGGCTTTCCACGCGGAGTTGCCCGATTGCATTCGTACCCGCAAAGACAAGATTGGCTTTTTTACACCGCTGCGTGAGTTGGTGTTACAGGATGCCGATTGGATTGCGGCACAACTTGTTGAGAGCCGTCTATTGAAGGATGTGTTAGCTGATGATTTTTTACAAACCGTGCTGGCTAAATTGAAAACATCCCGCGGAGCGGAGGGTAGTGATTATCGAGTTATCTTTCGCCTGTTATCCCTGGCGATCTGGCATAACCAATTCAACCGTCAGCCATGAGACTTTACGTCCGGCATTTGTTCATCGTTATGCTCGTTGGCGGGTACTTTTTTGACTACCCGTTGTTGCAGGCGGTATCCCTTTTTTTGTATTCCGGGGCAGTGCTCACCGAGGACACCCGAGCGGGTACCTTGAGGCGTTTGGATGTCTCAACTACCTTTGCTTTTCTACTGTTGCTTACCTCTTTTAGTCATTTTGGCGCCTTGTCCGGTTGGTTCGACACGGGTGATACGTGGGCAAATTATCTCATACCGGAACACCTTGAAAAAGGGCTTTTTGTCTTCAGCGCAGGGGCAGTAGTAAGCATGGAGGCCATGCGTTACACCATGGTGAGCCGCGGAGATTACCGGATCGCCTACCCGCGTCAATCGTTTTTTGTTTCGGTGCTGTTGGTTAGCCTGATGTTGCTGGTGGCCCGCCATTTTGGGTTGTTGCCATCGTGGGGTACCGTTACCTCGTTCGTTCAGCTTTTGGTGAATGGTTCCATTTTTCTGCTGGCCTATATGGCCCATGCCGAAAACAGAATGGCGAGGATTATCACCGTGGTTGTCTATTCCACCGGCTTGTCTTTGTATGCCATTCAATTCTCCTACCTACGCATGGAAATCATAGTGCCGTGGCTGGCTTACTTCATGGGTGAGGTAGTTGCCCGAAGGCAGATACTTCGTATTCATTTGGTGTCGAAGACTATTTTAGTGGTGGGTTTGGTGGTGTTTCCGGTGTTGTTTACCTATCTCGGGAAGAACCGGGAAAGCCTTCGGGGCAGCGAGCGTAAGTTGGAGTTGGCGTTGAAAGAAGGCACCGGCTTGCCACGTGATGAGGAGGGGGAGACTTTGCTGAGTCGTTTAAATGTGATGGGTCAAATGAGCAACATTGTAGATCTAACGGAACGAAAGGGCTTTTACGAAGGTTTTACACTGCGTTACTTTTCTTTTGTTTTCATTCCCCGGTTCATTTGGCCCGAGAAGCCGATTTTGGATGGCGGACAATGGTTCGCGGTTGAAATTGGGCGGTCCTATTATTTGCCCAGTGGACGGGCAGCTAATTCGGTAAATATGACCGTGCCAGGGGAGATGTATTTGAATTTTGGTTGGTCCGGGTTGATCGCGGGATGTACGCTTTTTGGCTTTTTTGTTTCGTTTATCTGGAACAGTGTTCGCGGAAGTGATTTGATCTCGTGGGCATTTCGCTTCTATCTCCTGTTTCTGGGCATGTTTTCGTTGGGCTCAGATATGATGGTTATTCCGCAACTGATGGCGTATTGGTTGATCTATAAAACAGTAACATTTTTCCGAACGAGGTTGTATGCATAAGCTACTTTGTATTGGGCAGGAGTGGCGTGGCAGCAATGCTTCCGGCTTATTTCATGCCTTTTCGAGGGTTGGGTGCGCGGTCAGTATCCTGGATGATCATCGGCATATTTCGCTTTCTACACGGGGCACTGCATTGAAGTTGGCTGAGCGGTTCCTTCGGCCGCTGCAGGTGCGTGAGTATAACGCCCGGTTGTTGTCGATGGCCCGGGCATTTAAACCCGATTTGGTTTTCGTCTACAAGGGCCCATTTGTGGATCCGGAAACCTTACATCAGCTAAAGCGTATGGCATTGCCCGTAGTAAACTTTTTTCCGGATGTCAGCTTTACCGCACACGGGAGTCGGATCGTGCGGAGTATGCCCCATTACGATTTTGTTTTTACAACCAAGTCGTTTGGCGCTTCTGATCTGCAGAAAAATTTTGGTGTGCCCGGCTCGCGGGTACACTTTATACCGCATGGCTTTGATCCCTTTATTCACCGCAGATTGGTGGATCCAAACCCGATTTTTGCTTGTGAGGCCTCGTTCATAGGCACGTACTCACCTCATAAGGAGAGGTACCTGGCCTATCTGAAATCGGTGATGCCTGGTCTCGGTCTGCTGATTTGGGGGAATTGGGAGAAAAGTAAGGTTGCCGAACTGAAGAAATCTATTTGTGGAATGGGCGTGCATGGCGACTTGTATGCGCTGGCGATCAACCAGTCGACTGTGAATATTGCCTTGCTGTCCGAGCAGGTTGCCGGGGCTTCGCGTGGAGATCAGATTACGTCAAGAACTTTTCATATTCCGGGGGCTGGCGGATTTATGCTTCACCAGCGGACTGACGAATTGTTGCAGTATTTTGATGAAGGGAAGGAGATCGCATGTTTTGAATCTCCCGGAGAACTGTTGGAAAAGACCGCTTACTACCTGAAAAACGATTCGGAGCGAAAAAAGCTGCAGGAAAATGGCTTTGTTCGGGCCCAACGCGATCATACGCTGGATGCAAGGGCGCGGGAAATTCTTACCATATTGAAATCAAAATCCATTTTGTAGAACACATGGACTTTAAGCAAGCGTTGTACCGCACCTATCAAACGACCCATTCGGTTGCGCTATATGGCGAACTATCGATAGAGCAAATTGAGGGGAATTTTTCCAGTTGGAAGTATTATTACCTGCCCCACTTTCCGGAGAACAAAAATGCGAGCGTGCTGGACATCGGATGTGGCATCGGGTCATTTGTATATTACATGCAGCAATTAGGATATACCCATGTTCGCGGAATTGATGTCTCGCCTCAACAAATTGAAGCAGGAACACAATTGGGTATTTCAGGGCTCCAGGTTTGTGATTTGAATGAACTACTGGCTGACGCAACGGAGCAATTTGACTTTATTGTGGCTCGTGATGTGATTGAGCATTTTACCCGGCAGGAAGCATTCGATATTATGACGAAGGTCAGTAAGTCGCTCAGGCCGGGCGGCAAGTTCTTGATGCAGGTTCCCAACGGGCAAGGGTTGTACTACACCAGCATTTTCTACGGTGATTACACGCACGAAATGGCGTATACCGAGGCCAGCGCAAGGCAGGTTTTACTGAATTGCGGTTTTCGAAACGTGACTTCATATCCCACAGGGCCGGTGCCGCACACGATGCTCAGCCGGCTGCGTAGCGCCCTGTGGTGGTGGAAAGTGCAATGGATCAGGTTTTGGAAGATGGTGGAGACCGGCAGCGCCCGGGGAATTTTTACCTCCAATCTGATTGTCGTGGGCGAACGGTGATGCCATGGAGGTGAATTATTATTTCCGGCATCGCCATGCAAAAAATAACAGTTTTGAGAATTTGTTTCAAAACATTATCGAGCATCTGCCGGCCGGGTTTACAACCAAAATACTGACGGCCCAAAAGCCGCTCGATTGGCGCATGCTTTGGCGCATACGGAGCGAGAAGGCGGATGTGCACCATATCACCGGAGCGGTCAATTACCTGGCGATGAGTTTACCACCTGAAAAAACTGTTCTAACCATACACGATGTGGGGTTTTACGAAAATGCGACTCATAGCGCATTCAAGAGGATGGTGTATGGCGAGCTGTGGTTCCGCAGACCGTTACGCCACACCCGTTTTGTTACGGTGGTTAGTGAATTCACCAGGCAACGACTTCTGGAATATTTTATGGTTGAGGACGAACGCATCCGGGTAATTCCGAACCCTGTTTTATCTCACTTTTCCGAGTTACCGGTGCGCTTGCCGGGCGAGCGATTAAACGTTCTTCAAATCGGTAGCGGGCCCCATAAAAACCTGGCGACCTTGATCAAAGCCGCTCGCGATTTACCGGTACATCTGATCAAGGTGGGCGTTCTCAGCGAAGAAGAACAGCGGGGGCTTATGCGTGGGCAAGTTTCATTTGAAGTGCACACCGGCATTTCAAATGATCAGGTTGCCGAGCTTTACAGACGGTCGGATATCTTGTATTTTGCTTCGCTTTACGAGGGCTTTGGGATGCCTATCATTGAAGCGCAGACGGTAGGGAAGCCGGTGATCACCAGCAAGCTTGGCGCGATGCAGGAAGTTGCAAACGGTAGTGCATGGTTGGTTTCACCAAATGATGCAGACGAGATTCGGGCAGCCATCCAGATCCTTCACCAGCAGCCGGACCAGTATCTGACCCTGGTGGAGAGAGGCAGGCAAAATGCGAAGCGATTTTCTCTTCCAGATGTTGTGGGTCGTTACGCGCATCTTTACCGTGAGGTCCATGCGTAGCGTTTCAGCTGTTGTTTTCTGGCAACCCAATATTAGTCACCATATGGTGCCTTTGCTCAGGCAACTGACTGAGCATTATCACGTCACGCTTTGTGTGCTTGAGCGAATTAGCGAGCGCAGAAAGGCAATGGGTTGGGCGGAGCCGGATACAACCGGAATAGTGATTGAGCTGGTGCCTGTTGAAAGCCCGGAGCTTCTGTTTGAAAAATACCACAGCGATTCAACGGTTCATGTTTTTTCGGGTACAAGCGGCTACCCGCTGCTCTGGCGTGCGTTCAAAAAGGGAGTTCAATTGAATGCGAAGTTGGGATTTCAGGCGGAGACCCGAAACTGGCAGGGGTTTTCCGGGCTGTTACGGTTGATTCACTCCCGTTGGGAAGCAACCCGCATTCGGGGCAGCGTTTCGTTCATCCTGGCTATGGGTGACCGGGGGGTGGCGTGGTATAGACGCGTTGGCTATAATCCAGGTTGTATTTTTGATTGGGCCTATTTCACCCAACCACCTGATTACCCGGAACGCGTTCGGCAAGACTCCACCCGCTTAAAGATTTTGTATGCAGGTCGGTTTTCGGAGGAAAAAGGAGTTGTCCCCCTGATTGAAACGTTAAGGTCAAACTTGGATTTGCCGATTGAATTGCATCTTGCCGGTGGTGGCCCACAACAGGATCGCGTATTGAACTTTATAGACGGGCAATCTGGATTCATCTTTCATGGTATGTTGGAGATGAAAGCAGTAGCCTCACTCCTGGCTGAAATGGATTATCTGGTTGTGCCGAGTACCGGTAAAGATGGATGGGCGGCAGTGGTCAACGAAGCGTTAAGTGTGGGTACCCCTTGCCTCGTCTCCCGAAATGCAGGTGCGGCTTCATTGATCGTGAGCGAACGTCTGGGCTATACGTATGATCCCGCACAGAGAGGTGCACTGATCAGACTTTTAAGAATCATATCGAAGACGCACTGCGGGTGGAATTTGAATGAACGGCAGTGGATCAAAGAACAGGCACAAAAAATATCACCTCAATCGGGAGCCACCTATTTAAAAGAAATCATTGAACATATATTTTTGGGGGGCCAGAGACCGAATGCGCCCTGGAAGTCAATCAAATCGTACTAATGGGTTCAGGGGCTTTAAAAAACTCACTATTCATAGATGCTTCAAACATTCGGGCGGGTGGTGGTCTCACCCACCTGATCGAACTGTTGCGTGCGGCTAACCCTCACGAAGTTGGGCTGGATGAGGTAATCGTGGCAGCACCTGATTCTACGCTGCGCCAACTTGACGAAAAGCCATGGCTGACCCGGCACGCGCATCCCTATCTGAACCGAAGCTACCTGTTTCGGTTTTGGTGGCAATTTCGAATTCTCCCCGGTCTCGTGCGAAGTCGCGAGGCCATTTTGTTCATACCCGGCACCGGCAAGCCGTGGTTTAAATACCCGTACGTTACCATGTGCAGAAATCTGCTGCCGTTGGACTTCAAAGAATTGTGGCGATTTGGGTTGTCGCTAACGACTTTGCGTTTGCTGTTTCTCCGGGTTCTTCATTTAAACGCCTATGCTCAGGCTCAGGGTGTGATATTTCTTACCCAATATTGTGTTGATATTCTCCCCGTGTCCGTGCGGGCAAGAATCAAAAAACGGGTGGTGATTCCCCATGGCTTAAATCATAAGCTTTTTACAGGCAATCCGGAGCGGTCAGACTCTACCGGTTTCAATTTGTTGTATGTGTCAATTGTTAATTGGTATAAACATCAGGATCAGGTTGCCCGGGCCGTGATCAATCTGAACAAAAAGGGCTATCCCGTGCGCCTTACCTTGATTGGGCCGGCTTACAAACCGGCATTACGAAAGTTAAATAGGGTCATGGCGGGTCATGAGCATTTGATCACCTATAAGGGGAAAATTCCGTATGGACAACTGACGAAGGAGTATCGGGGGCATCACGCGTTTATCATGGCGTCAACCTGCGAAACATTTTGTATGATTTTAACGGAGGCGATGGCCATGGGTATGGCGATTGCCTGCTCGTCCCGAAGTTCGTTGCCCGAGACGCTGGGCGATGCGGGCGTTTACTTTGATCCGGAGCAGTTGAGTTCGGTTGAACAGGCGATTCTCCAGTTGTATCTGAATGCTACATTGCGTGAAGAACTGGCCCAGCGTGCGCTTTCCCGATCAGCGAGATATGACTGGGCAGTTTGCTCTAAAAATACATTTGAATTTTTGGCATTATCCGCATCCCCCCAAACAGTTTCATGAGTTTTATACTGACCGTAAAAAGGAAATTCAGATCGTGGTACTATGCGCTGAACGAGAATCGCATAGTTACCCTTCGGGCGCCCGCGATTATGCACGGCTTAAAGTGGATCGTGAGCAAACGATACGGGCGGGCGTACTTTAAGGGTTATTATGAGCCCAAAATTGTATCCTGCCTTTTGGCGAACCTGAAGGATGGGGATAGTTTTCTGGATGTTGGCGGACACGCGGGCTATTTTAGTTTTTTGGTATCACGAATAAGCCCCTCCGGTACTATAATTACTTTTGAGCCGGATCCGGATAATTCAAAATTTATTGAGAAGATTAGGGTGCTCAACCGAGTGTCAAATGTTGATGTGGTGGCAAAGGGCGTTGGTAGTCGTGCGGGAGAATTGGCATTTGAAAAGGGTACGACTTCGTCAACCGGGAGAGTACGCGCGCAGGGTTCGTTTCGGGTGCCGATTGTAACCATTGATGATACGCTACGGGGCAAACCCATTTCGGGCTCGCTTTGGTTAAAGATTGACATTGAGGGATTTGGGGGTGAAGTGATTAAAGGTGCAACACAAACTATTGCACAATACAGACCGGGTATTTTGATGGAATTGCATGACCAAAGTGACGAGCGTGAGGTTTTAGGCAGTTTGTCAACCCATGGATATACTTTTTATAATCTCGACCAGTTGCCCGAGTCAATTGACAATCCGCATTGTCGCCTTTATGTGGCATGGCCAGGGCAAAGGAGCGAATGACAACGAAAGTGATGGAGCGCCTTTTTGTTTTGTTGCTCAGTGCAATTTTCTCAAACCTCCGGATGCCAGGGGCCTACCGGATGGCAAATATCTTTTACAATTGTAACCGTACTGCCTGGCAGAAGGGAGTTTGGGTAGTCAAAAGGTATTTGCATAGTCGCTACAAGCTTCACATTCGCCTGTTTTCCAAAGACCTGATTGACCACAAGATATTGTTTACTGGTGCCTATGAGCCGGGCACGAACGTGGTTTTGGAAAGTCAGTTGAAGGCGGGGGATTGGGTGGTGGAGGCTGGAGCTAACACCGGCACGGAGACACTTTTGATTTCGCGGTTAGTAGGGGACAATGGGAAGATCCTTGCATTTGAGCCCGTTCCCCACGTGGTTAGTAAGCTGAAACAGAATTTGGACCTGAACGGTATTAAAAATGCTGACGTGAAGGCGCTCGCACTGGGTGATAGTGCCAAAGAAATATCATTTTTCATTTACCCACAAGATCATCCCAACCAGGGCATGGGCTCAAAGGTTTTGGAGAATTCAGGACTTGAAAAAATCACCGTGTTTCAGACTACTCTGGATTCTTTATCAGATGAGGGAACACTATCCCGGATTGATTTCTTAAAAATGGATGTCCAGGGCGCGGAGTTGGATATCTTGCGTGGCGGTTTCAATTGTATTTCAAAATACCGGCCAAAAGTATTTCTGGAGGCGGCAGGGGGTCTAAGTAACCTAAAGACGATTTATGATTATCTGTCCGGATTAAACTACGTTGTTCGAGTGATTAAGCGTGATGGCCAACTAGAGGATTTGGATGCTGAGAATCTCGCCATGGGTAATTGGCTGGCGATACCAACGGATAAACGATCATGAAGCAACTGATACAAAATCTCAAAACCGGAGCTACCACATTGGAGGATATACCGGCACCGCTGGTGCGGAAGGGGAGCGTGTTGATTAAGACAAGCCGATCGTTGGTGTCCTTGGGTACTGAGCGGATGCTGGTGGAGTTTGGAAAAGCCAATCTGATTGAAAAAGCCCGGCAGCAGCCCGATAAGGTGAAAATGGTGTTGGATAAAATCCGGACTGAAGGGCTGCTACCCACATTGGAAGCGGTTTTTAACAAGTTGGAACAGCCGCTGCCTTTGGGCTACTGCAATGCGGGGTTGGTCGTTGAGGTCGGTAGCGGTATATCAGGTTTAGCGGTTGGCGACCGTGTAGTCAGCAATGGGCCGCATGCGGAGTATGTGTGTGTGCCACATAACCTGGTTGCCAAAGTGCCGGACGGGGTAAGTGATGAAGAAGCCTCATTTGCCGTTGTTAGTGCCATTGGATTGCAGGGAATTCGCCTTGCGCAACCAACGTTGGGTGAGACGGTGGTGGTGATTGGTTTAGGGCTTGTCGGCCTGGTGACTGCCCAGTTGCTTAAGGCGAACGGCTGCCACGTGATAGGAATAGATGTAGATCAGGAAAAATTGAATTTGGCGGCCGGGCTAGGCATCATGCCGTTTGATGGTGCACGCGGTGACGCGGTGAAATTTGTTGAAACCCAAACTGGTGGAGTAGGCGCAGATGCCGTCCTGATTACAGCTTCGTCAAAGTCAAATGATTTGATCTCACAGGCGGCCCGTATGAGCCGCAAGCGCGGGCGAATTGTGTTGGTCGGAGTGATTGGGTTAGAGTTAAACCGGGCTGAATTTTATGAAAAAGAGTTGATCTTTCAGGTGAGTTGCTCCTATGGTCCGGGCCGGTACGATGAGGAATATGAGCAGCAGGGCCATGACTACCCGCTTCCTTTTGTGCGCTGGACGGAGAAACGAAATTTTGAAGCCGTGCTGAAGGCCATGGCCAGCGGGCAGTTGCAGGTGAAACCACTGATCACGGAGCTGGTGCCGTTGGCGGAGTTCGATCGGATCTACAATAATATTGGTGAATCCCGATCCATCGCTTCCATTCTGGTGTATCCGCAAGAGGAAAAATCAATTGTACGCAGTGTGTCTTTAACGGGTCAATCCTTTACCGGTCAGAAGGGTGTAGTTGGCGTAATCGGTGCGGGTAACTTCACCAAGATGACCATGCTGCCGGCCTTGCAGAAGGTGGGCGCCAGCTTTAAAACTATTGCCAGCGCCAGTGGTGTAACAGGCACTGCGTTGGCGCGAAAATATGGCTTCGCACAAAGTACCACGGACTATAAAGAAATTCTTTCCGATCCTGAAATTGATCTGGTGATGATTACCACGCGGCATAATTCACATGCTGCCCAGGTGGCAGAAACACTTCGTGCCGGTAAGCATGTGTTTGTAGAGAAACCCCTTGCACTGACACATGAACAGTTGGATGACGTAATTGCGGCTTGTGAACAAGTGAAAAACGTAACCGTCAATGTGGGTTTTAATCGCAGGTTTTCTCCGCACAGTGTGGCGGTGAAACAGGCATTGGGCAGCGGGCCTATGAACATTATTGCTACCATGAATGCCGGGTTTATTCCTGCAAGCAGCTGGGTGCATGATCTGGCTACGGGCGGTGGTCGCATTATTGGCGAGGCCTGTCATTTTATTGATCTGTGCTCTTTTTTTACCGGGAGTTCGGTGGTGGCGGTGTGTATGAACGCTATGGGGATAAATCCAGCATTGAATACCGATAATGCCAGTATTTTGTTAAAGTATGCCGATGGTTCTACTGCGGTGATCAACTATTTCGCCAATGGAAGCAAAGCTTATGCGAAAGAGCGGGTTGAAATCTATTCACAGGAGCGCACGGCAACAATAGATAACTGGCGGGTATCGAAAGGTTACGAAACGAAGAGTTTTCATTCACTTAAAACCAGACAGGATAAGGGTCATACGAAGCAGTTTAGTGAGTTGATGGCACGCATAAAAGAGGGCGGGCCGCCCCTCATTCCATTTGACTCACTGATCAATACGACCCGGGCGAGCTTTGCGGCAGTAAAAAGCCTGCAGGAGAAAAAATGGATCCAGATCACGAAGTGACCATGGCAAAACTTTCATCCCGAAATTCAATGTTGATCGATTTGATTGCCGGAGCCCGGCCCAATTTCATGAAAATTGCCCCGATTATCCGGGCTTTGCAGAAGAAGCAAAGAGACGGTCATGGGATCCGATTTCGCCTGGTGCATACCGGTCAGCACTACGACAAAAACATGAGCGAAAGTTTCTTTTCGCAATTGGGAATACCGGATCCGGACATCAACCTGGGGGCTGGCGGGGGAACTCAGGCGGAGCAAACGGCTCGAATTATGATAGGGTACGAAAAGTTGTTACTCGATAAACCCGCGGACTTATGCCTGGTTGTGGGTGATGTAACATCGACATTGGCTTGCACGATTGTGGCAAAGAAAGCAGGAATCCGGGTGGCGCACGTGGAGGCCGGAATCCGGTCAGGGGACATGACCATGCCAGAGGAGATCAATCGGGTCGTGACAGACAGTATCACGGATTTCTTTTTCACTACCACGGAAGTGGCAGGAGGTAACCTGCGCCAAGCCGGCATATCACCTCATCGGATTTTCTTTGTCGGCAACACCATGATTGATTCCCTTCTTCATCATCGTGCTTCATTTTTGAAACCAGCGATTTGGGATCAGTTAAAATTGCAATCCGGGCAGTATATCGTTATGACCCTTCACCGGCCTTCCAACGTGGATGAGAATGAAAAATTAAACACCTTACTACACACCATTGTGGATAACGCGCGAGGGGTACATTTGATCTTCCCCGTTCACCCACGCACGCGCAAGGTGCTAGAGGTGTTGGATACGCAGGCGCATAATCTTCATCTGACGGAACCCATGAGTTATCTGGAGTTTAACTATTTGGTGGAACGAGCCCGAGCGGTAATCACCGATTCGGGTGGCATCACTGAAGAGACGACAGTATTAGGCGTACCTTGTATGACTTTGCGAGATACTACTGAACGGCCTGAAACGGTCACCCAAGGCACGAATGAGTTATTAGGCACTGACCCTAAGGCATTAGGACCCGCATTGAAACGTCTTTTTGAAGGTCATTGGAAGAAGGGCACTGCTCCCGAAAAATGGGACGGAAACGCAGCGACACGGATTGTCGAGATATTACTTTCTTTACCAGCATGACAAGTGTGTTACACTGGTGGAAATTGGCCGGTGCAATGGGCTGGCGTTATGTCATCTTCCGGGTACTTTTTGAGGTTAAGCGAAAGTCCGGCTTGCTTCGATTTTCATTTCCGGTTTCACCCGATGGAAAAACCTGGATTAGCCTTAACGAGTGGCGATTGAGCGCACCAACCTTTTTTTTTCAATCGAGGGCGAACCTCACGGCAGCTCAAAGTGATGAACTGGCAGGGAGGGCGAAGCGAATCCTGAACTATGAAATTCCATATTTTAACGGAAGATGGCGGGCTGTGTCGCCAGATGACTGGCTGACCAATCCGATTACCGGTTACCAATACGATCCCAGCCGCCACTGGACCCGTATACCCGATTTTCATCCCGTGTATGGTGACATTAAATACGTTTGGGAGCGAAGCCGATTTTCCTTTTTGCAGACGATCCTGCGCTATGATGCTGCCTATGGTCAGGATTCGTCTGGTTGGGTATTTGGGCAAATTGAGAATTGGGTTGATCATAACCCGATTAATTGTGGCCCAAACTACCGATGCAGTCAGGAAATTTCGCTGCGCGTGATGAACTGGACGCTAGCCCTTTATTTTTACCGCGATTCGGTTGCACTCACCCCAGCGCTGTTCAGTAAGATTTTGTTCCATGTGTATTGGCAGGTTAAACATGTGCGGGGTAATATACAATTCTCGCGTGTTGCCGTTCGGAACAATCACGCCATAACGGAGACATTAATGTTATACACGGCCGGGCTGTTGTTTCCATTTTTTGAAGAGTCTAAGGATTGGAAGGCGCTCGGAAAAAAATGGTTTGAAGAGGAAATCGCTTATCAGATTTATGAAGATGGTACTTATTTGCAGTTCAGTTTCAACTATCACCGCGTGGTGATCCAATTGCTTACGTGGGCATTTGCACTAGCTGAAAAGCATGGTGAGACTTTCCCGGAAGTAGTGTATCAACGTGCCTATGCTTCGCTTCAGGTGTTGATGCATAGCCAGGATCCGGTAAGTGGCCAGTTGCCCAATTATGGAGCAAACGATGGATCGCTTTTTTTTCAATGGAATGACGAGCCATTCCGGAGTTATCGGCCTGCGCTTGACGCTTTGCATTATCTGATTACATCCGTTTCGGCTTACTCGAGTGGTTTTGAGGACCGAAACTGGTTTGGTTTGGGAAGTGGCGTCAAAAAGTTTCCCGCGGTATTCGTAAAATCCGGTGTATTTTCCTTTCCGATCGGTGGCATCTACGGCTTTCGAGATAAAGACATGTTGTGTTGGGTCGTTTGCCCGTCTTATCGGAGCAGACCTTCGCAAGCGGATGCCCTTCACCTCGATTTGTGGTATAAGGGTAAAAACCTTTTGTGTGATGCTGGTTCCTATCAATACAATACGGATGCCGCTACGGTGAAGTATTTTATGGGTACAGAATCTCACAACACGGTGATGTTGGGTGAATCTGACCAAATGATAAAGGGGCCTCGATTTATTTGGCTGGCGTGGACGAAGTCAAATGACGCTGGATGGCATATAAACCATGATCAGTTAATTTTCAAAGGGGTGGCGCAAGTGTATCGGTATTTAGGTTCGATTACCCAAAAGCGTGAAGTCAAAATTGACCTAACACAAAAGATTATTACTATTAAGGATGATGTGGCGGGTTCGGCATTACAACTCCGGCAACTGTGGCACGTCAGTTTGGATTATGCAAAATACATGGTCTTCACCTCGAGTGCCGGTACTGCTCGAAAGGAATCCGTGAAATTCCATTCGCCTACTTATGGTGTTAAAGAATCCTGTATCCAACTCGAATTTCGGACCTTTGGCCCCAGTATTATCACCCAGGTGCGGCTGCTATGAACATTTTGTTAATCCATCAATTTTTTTTGGAGAAAGATGATCCTGGTGGGTCTCGATTCAATGAGATGACTCGGTTATGGGTAGCTCAAGGGCACACGGTTACGGTACTTTGCGGCATGGTAAACTATGTGACTGGAAAAGTGCCCGAGTACTATCGGGATTTAAAATATCATTATTCGGAATATGAACCGGGTATTCAAGTCCTGAGGTGCTATGTTTCACCCGAATACAATACCAACTTTATAGGTCGCTTATGGGCATATTTTTCATTTGTTTGGTACGGCTTAGGGGGTACTTTGCTCAAACTACGGAAAATTAAATTTGACGTAATTTTAGCCACGTCTCCACCACTTTTTGTTGGCTTCATTGCGTGGGTAACTTCACGTCTGAGAAGGGTTCCCTATGTTTTTGAGGTTCGTGATTTATGGCCAGAATCTGCGATTGATACGGGTGTTCTGACGAATCGACTGATTATACGCTGCGCATTTTTGTTCGAAAAATTTGTGTACCGTGGCGCGCTGATGATCAACGTGCTTACTCCGGCATTTCGCGAGCATTTGATCCATTCGAAAAGAATTGACCCAGCAAAGATTTCCCTGATTCCCAATGCCAGCGATTTTAGCTTGTCGGAAAACTTACTGCGGGAATTCGATTATGCCGGATTTAGACGGGCACGGGGATGGGAAGACAAATTGGTTGTAACATATGTCGGGGCGCATGGGGTGGCAAACCATTTGATACAGTTGTTGGAGGTAGCCGAGCGAATGAAAGATACAAAGTTACATCTGGTCTTTATTGGGGATGGCATGCAGAAGAACATGCTGAGGGAGGAAGCAGCAAGGCGCAACATCACAGCCATCGAGTTTATCGATCCCATGCCGAAACGTGAAGTAATGAAGTTTATCATAGCGTCCGATGTGGGAGCGTCCGTGCTGAAGCGGGTCGATACGTTCAAAACCGTCTATTCCAATAAGACATTTGATTATATGGCCTGTCAGAAACCAATTCTGATGTTGATTGATGGAGTTTCTCGGCAGTTGATTGAAGATGCAGGATGTGGAATTTATGCTGAGCCCGAAAACATTACGGCTATTGTACGGGCGGTTCAGCTTTTGATCGATAACCCAGAACAACGAGTTGAAATGGGAGTTCGCGGTTATCATTTTGCCGTGCAAAACTTCGCTCGGGAGCGACTGGCCCGCGAGTACATCAATGAAATTACAAAACACCTTATCCGTGTACGCCCGATACGGTAAACGGCTTTTCGACTTTTTTCTTGCGACTGCAGCTCTTTTGGTCCTGTGGCCAGTATTGGTCGGGGTTGCGTTCGCTTTGGCCTTGGCCAACAGAGGCACGCCCTTCTTTTTTCAGTTGAGGCCAGGTTGGCACGAGCGCCCTTTTTACGTAGTCAAATTCAAAACCATGACTGACAGGCGAGGTAAAGATGGTGCGTTGCTTCCTGACAAATTCAGGTTAACCAGAATCGGAAAATGGGTGCGACAAACATCGCTTGATGAACTACCACAGTTGGTAAATATTCTGGTTGGCCAAATGTCGTGGGTTGGCCCACGGCCCCTTTTGATGGAATATTTATCCTTATACACGCCAGCGCAGCACAGACGTCATAATGTGCGTCCGGGGATCACGGGATGGGCTCAAGTCAATGGAAGAAATGCTATTTCCTGGCAAAACAAATTTGAAAGAGATTTGTGGTATGTCGATAATATGTCATTTTTGCTGGATTGCAAGATATTGGTCATGTCGATTTTTAAAGTGTTGAAATCCGAGGGCATCAACGAACCCGGGCAAGCCACCATTACCCCTTTTAATGGAAGGAACTAAGTTACAAATTTATGGGGCTGGTGGTCACGCCCGAGTTGTTGCGACAATTTGGATCGCAACAGGGGGTACAATCGGCCGGGTAGTTGATGATAACTTGAGTGTTGGTGAGTTTCTTGGGCGATTGGTTGAAGATCCCGCCTCACTGAATAGGTCCCTTTCCGTGGTAGTCGCGATTGGGAGCAACCGTTTCAGAAGTGATGTGGTGAAGCGTCTGGACGGCTTTTGTTTTGGTCGGGTGATAGACCCCACATCAGTTGTTTCAACTGATGTGGCTATTGGTGCTGGTTCAGTCATCATGCCAAGAGGCGTAATCAATGTCGGCTCGATAATTGGAACCCATGTAATCGTCAATACAGCAGCGGTTATCGAGCATGACTGTGTGGTTGGCGATTTTGTTCATTTGGCGCCTGGAAGTATTATTTGTGGTGGCGTACATATTGGGGCTGGAAGCCTGATCGGAGCGGGAGCTGTCATTTTGCCCGGCATTCGGATTGGTGAGAATTGCGTTGTGGGTGCCGGCAGTGTTGTTATCAGAGACTTGGATAAAAACACCACTTCTGCGGGAGTACCAGCCAAAAGCATCAAAAAAACAACATGAAGACGGCAATTTATGGAGCTGGTGGATTTGGGAAAGAGGTGAAAACGGCTTTGGATGATTGCGTACGGCAAGGAGTTGATTTTGACTTCCTCGGCTATTTCGATGACCGCGATTTGAGGGGGGTGCTCGGCAGATATTACCTCGGAGGAGTTAGGGAAATCAATTCGTGGCCGACACCCTTGCAGCTGGTGGTAGCCATGGGTTGGTCTCATGTCAGGAAGAAGGCGGTCGCGAAAATCAACAATTCAAACATTGTTTTCCCAAATGTGGTATCACCCAGAGCAATCAGGGGAAATGAAGCTAAAGTGCGTATGGGAAAGGGCTGCATTGTACTGGCAGGTGCTAACCTGACGACCGACATTCAACTTGATGACTTTGTCGTGGTGAACATTAACGCCACGGTGGGTCATGATGTGCACCTCAAGTCGTTCACTTCGATCATGCCCTCGGTGAACGTATCGGGGAACGTGCAGATTGGAGAGGGTGCATTTGTCGGGTCGGGGGCAACTATTTTACAAGAGTTAAAGGTGGGGGATTATTCAATTGTAGGAGCGGGTGCGGTTGTGACCCGCCCAGTTGAAGATTTCAGTACCGTTGCGGGTGTGCCGGCCCGCCTCATTCGCAAACATTGATCGTGAAAAAGCGAGTATACCTTTCACCGCCCCACATGGGCCCCTACGAACATCGATTTGTTTTGGAGGCATTCGATACGAATTGGATTTCCCCTGTTGGACCGAATATTGATGCGTTTGAAACGGAGTTGGCAACCGCGGTCGGTGCTCAGCAGTCGGTTGCGCTCAGTAGCGGTACCGCAGCTATTCACCTTGCCCTGGTGATGCTAGGCGTACAGCGAGGCGATGAGGTTATTTGTCAATCGTTCACGTTTTCGGGTAGTTGCAATCCTGTGATGTACCAGGGGGCAACCCCGGTCTTCATTGATTCCGAATCTGAAACATGGAACATGGATCCCAATCTGTTGGAAGATGCCTTAAAGGCCAGGGGTGAAAAAGCGCGGGCCATTATCGTGGTCGATTTGTATGGAATGCCGGCCAAACTGGATGAAATTCAGTCCGTGGCAAATAGATTCGGTGTGCCGGTAATTGAAGATGCTGCCGAGGCACTTGGCAGTCGGTTTCAAGGAATCCCCTGCGGGCAGTGGGGCGATTTCGGGATTTATTCGTTTAACGGGAATAAAATCATTACCACATCAGGAGGTGGAGCGCTAATCGCACGTGATCCCGAGTTCATGACGAAGGCAAAATTTCTGTCGACCCAAGCCCGTGATCCAGCACCCCATTATCAACACAGCCAAGTTGGGTATAACTACAGGTTAAGCAATGTATGTGCGGGTATTGGTCGCGGACAGTTGAGGGTGTTGGGTGAACGGGTCGAACAAAGAAGGGCGGTGTTTGAACGGTATCGAAGCGCACTAAATGATCTCGTTGAGTTTGTAATTGAGGCTCCGGGCAGCTTCGCCAATCGTTGGTTAACCACCATTTTGCTGCCTTCTCCCGAACTATCGACTCGGGTGCGTCTGAGATTAGAGGAACTCAACATCGAGTCGCGCCCCCTGTGGAAACCGATGCATCTGCAGCCTGTTTTCGATGGGGCCCCGGCTTACGACCGGGGAATTTCTGCAGCCCTGTTTGAGCGCGGCTTGTGTCTGCCTTCAGGTTCTTCGTTACTGGCGGAAGATCAGGACACCGTGATCAACGAGATTCGGCAAATCATAACGTAAGATTCTTTTACAAGATTAATTTTCAGAGCCACCATCGGTTGGCTCTTTCTTTTTCCGTAATGTGTACCTTCGTGCAATGGGGGAGTCGCCACGCGAATTAGTCAGGCAGTTTAAACCCGCCCTTCGTTTTCTGGGCGTGTTTCTGGCGGTTTATCTCGTGGGTAATACGCTGTATGGGGTTTGGATTGATCAGTTGGATCCCGCGCCAGACCCCATCACCGTAACGGTTACGCGGCAGACAGCCAGTCTGCTTTCCATTTGGCATGACCCGGTAATGGCGGTAGTTAATCCGGAAGGGCCTTCTGTTTTTCTTCGCCAGGCCGAAGACACCAAACTGAATGTGTACGAAGGCTGCAATGGCCTCAACGTGGCGATCGTATTTCTGGCGTTTGTGTTTGCCTTTGGCGGGTGTGCAAAACGGATGGGGTGGTTTATTCCCCTTGGTATTTTTCTGATTCACCTGGCTAACCTGCTTCGCCTGATTTTGCTGTTCGAAGTGGTAGTTAGGTTCCCGGATTACTTTTACTACGTGCACAAGTACGCGTTCACGGCCAGTTTGTACCTGGGGGTGCTCGTGTTGTGGTGGTGGTGGGTTCGTTTGAACAGGGTGGGGCATGAGTAGTTGGACAGGGCCGAAGATTCTGGCAATTACCCTGGCTGTAGTGGGGTTGGCGACCGTCTACCTGTTTCAGCGGGTCGATTATACCGGGATCATCAGCGAAACCTTGGCATGGTCAGGTGTTACCCCAGAAGTGGCTTTCGTGATCAATAAGACCTTGCGGATGGTGGTGAATGATCTTTTGTGCCTCGTGATCATCCGAGCCTGGTTTGCCGATGAGAGGATTACTTGGCTGGCCTGGTGGGTGTTTGGTTTTGAACTGGTGGTGCTTTTGCCGGTCTATCTTACTGTTAAGCTCTGGTTGGAGGGCCCGACTGAGCTCTCGGTGCCCTGGTTGCAGCAGGTGCACCGGTTAATCATTAACCCCTTGCTAATGGGGTTGTTGATGGTATCATTGCTTTATCAGTCAAATCGTAAATAATTAAAAATTAGACACTTAACCGATTTGTTACGGGCTAAACCCATTTTCAGCGGTCGGGTAAGATTTTTCGACAATTGGTTACGAAATGCCGTCCGGGGGTATGAAGATTGGCAAAAAATAGGTAAAAACCGGCAGCCCTAAGTTTCATGGAAATGCCGTTTTTATGTAATATTTTTGAAACTTAAATAAGCAATTATGCTTTTCCAAAAGTCGTCAGAAGTGGTTCCAAGGCATGGGCGTTTTTTATTGGTTTGGGCATTCCTGACTTTTGCTTCGGTTTCATACGGTCAATTTACTTCTGTTGTTGACGGGAACTGGAATGATGGAGGGACTTGGGGTAACGTTTCACCTGGCACCGAGGGAGTTGACTACCCTGGTGCAGGTGACAATGCGATTATCCTTTCGAACGTGGATGTCGTGGCCACTCAAAGCGCTGCAGGCATTTTTGTTGGCGCTGGCTTTTCGCTTAATATAACCTCTACGGGAGTCTTGTTGTTTTCTGGCCAATTAGAAATTGAAGACGATGGACTTGGTGGCAATGGGTTCGTACAAGTGACTGGGACTTTGCGCGCAAATCAGGGATCATCGACATTGAATGATAGTCCTTTTTCTGTGACTATTAGCGGGATATACGAACATAATTTTACCACCACTGCGGGGAATATTATTATTGCTGACTGGCAACCAGGGTCAACCTGCCGTGTAGTAGGTTACACATCAAATTCGACTGCTCCAGGAAATCTGACTCAAACTTTTCACCATTTCACGTGGAATTGTCCAAATTTTGTTGGAGGAGGTGGTGGAACAACTTTTATTGCTCTGAACGGTGCTCTTGCTACTGTCAATGGGAATTTTACTGTCACGAATACAGGAGGTGCAAGCCGGACCCTAAGAATTTTTGACGCTACATCGTCTAACACGTTCTCGGTTGGGGGAGATCTTGTCGTTAACGGTTCTGCGAGGTTGGTTCTATCATCTTCTGGGACGGCAAATCAGGTCAATATTGGTGGAAACTTAACTTTTTCAAATACAGCGACTGTTATTCACACAATTTCCTCAACGGGATCTACCACCGTTAATGTCACTGGATCTTTCTCAACTTCCGTCAGCAGTGGTACGCTTTTTTTAAATCTCAACGCTACTGCAACTCCGGGAACCGGCATTATCAACGTCAAGGGTAATTTTTCGAATGGCCCTTCGTGTACAATCGGAAGGTCTTCATTAGCAGGAGGTAGCGCCCAGATTAACTTTGATGGTACTTCGGTTCAGACTTTTTCAAATTCAGGTCCGACATTTTCAGGCGCAGTGAACTTCACAATATTTACGAACGCTATTGTTGACCTTGGACTGAGTGCCTTGTCTGGTTCAGGGACATTGACTGTTCAAACAGGTGCAACAATAAGGGTAGGCTCGACCGATGGCAGTGGTGCGATTCAGTCAGGTACTTCTGCGGGTAACATTCGCGTTAGCGGTGTCCGCACATTCAATTCGGGAAGTTCAATTGTTTACAGTGGGGCGAGTGCCCAATTTATGGGGAATGGACATCCATCTTCCGCAGGTGTGAATTGCACCATATCCAATTCTTCTGGAGTAAGCTTGGCATCTAATGTCACAGTGGGAGGAGTGTTAACGCTCGCAACGGGAAATCTCTCAATTTCGTCAAGCACATTATCGCTCAACGGATCATTTGTGCCAAATGCAAACTCGTTAGTGGTTATTGCTGGCTCGAGTATTTCCATAGGCGGGTCGGGGGCATTTGGTACATTGGTAACAACAGGTAGTTCCACCATCAACAACTTTACGATCAATCGTGTCTCATCAGGTACTGTTACACTGGGTGCTAATCTCGGCATCGGAGGTACGTTCACTCAGACAAACGGCAATTTGGTGCTTAACGGGCGTACGCTTACCTTGAGTGGACCCTACAGCCGAACCAATGGTAGCTTGGCAATTGATGCCGCCTCTAGCCTTGTTATTGATGGAACGGGTGCTTTGCCAGCTGAGATCGCATTTACCACTCCTCAGCAAATCAATTCGTTAACGCTGGATCGAAGCGGGGAGACGCTCACAACAAGTTCTAGTTTTACCGTAACTAATTTAAATCTGCTTTCCGGGACTTTTAATAATGCCCAAAACATCACCATGGCTACCGGTGGCGTGTTAACCCGAACGGAGGGAAGCTTGATCAACAATACACCCCAGGCGCAAACCTCCTACGATGTTGTGTATGATATTTCATTAAACATCGTGACAGGTTCAGAAATACCCTTAGGCGCAGATGAACTTCGAAACCTGACAAAGAATGGTGCTGCTAATTTAACGCTCGACCAGCCCATCATCATCACGGGCAATTTAACTGTCAATAACGGATTACTCATTTCCGGAGCAAATTCAATCGAACTTCAGGGTAATTTTGCGGCCAATTCGGCAACCAATCTATCGGGTTCAAATTTCATCTTTGCCGGAACAAACAGTTCCATTAGTGGCGCGGCTAGTTTGACTTTTGATGTTCTCACGGTTGCCGTAGGGTCAACGGTGGCGTTGAACAAGGACATAAACATTAGCGGCAACTTTCAGAATAATGGCACACTGACTCCCGGAACAAGGCTTGTGACGTTCAGCGGAAGTACGACTTTGTCGGGCACGAGCGTAACAAATCTTAATCGGGTCACCATAACCGGCACCCTGACGGCTCCGGCTTCGCCTGGCTCTTTCGATGTGTCGGGGAATTGGATAAACAATGGCACATTCAACAATAACAATGGCACAGTGTCTTTCAATGGCACTACGACCATCTCAGGTAGTAGTCAATCAAATTTCTTCCACGTAACGATCGCAGGGTCCAGCACACTGACCGGTAGTTCCGGTATCATGGGAATTGCGGGTAATTTTGTGAATAATGGTACTTTCAATGCAAATAATGGCACGGTATTGTTCAATGGCACGGTGCTAGCCCAAACGGTATCTGGGTCAGCATTGACATTTAACGATATTACAGTCTCCAACCCTATTACCCCAGGCTTGCAAATCGCCAATACCTCCCGGTTAAACGGCACCCTTACGTTAACTGCGGGCGCGTTTTTTGATGCCGATGGACCCTCCGGCACGGGCGTGTTTATTGTGAGTTCAACGTCACAAACGCAGGGAGGCAGAATTGCCGCACTCCCAAACCCAACTAACTTTACCGGACAGGTAACGATTGAGCGTTTTGTTCATGGCAGGCCAGGAGGCGATTATCGCTACCTGTCAATGCCCATAACATCAGGTGCTAACGTTGGCGTGTGGCGTAATTCAATTTTTGTTACCGGTAACTTTAGTGACCGAAATACCAATGCAGATAATGCAAATATTTTAGATGGTGGAAATACGAATCCTTCTGTGTTTACATATAACAGTGCAACTCAGACATTTGTTGGTGTTTCAGGTGGGGGAGGATTGACCACGGCCACGGCTGTAAGCAGCCGAACCGGTTACAGTGCCTATAATTTTAACAACGGGGCTATCACGATCTCCTATCGGGGTACCATCGAACGCGGTGATGTGCCCATTAATATCTCGGGCGTTAATGGGAATTTTAATTTGGTCCCCAACCCATACCCATCTCAAATCGATTGGGATAATGTGGTAAAGACAAATGTAAATAACGCCATGTATCTTCGCGTGGACAACAATGTTTTTTCGTCCTACGTTGGCGGTATTGCAACCAATCCACCATTCGGAGGCTGGACGGGTGAGATTAGTACCGGACAGTCATTCTGGGTGGTTTCCAATGGCGGGGGCGCAACGTTGACACTTCGTGAAGCTGACAAGACAGGAAATAGCAACTATTTCTTGCTCACGGCTCAAAATGCCGATGATTACTTCCGGATAGCTTTGTCCAAAGAAGGCGGAATGCGTGATGAAATTGTACTACGGTTTGCTGACAACGCGAGTGACGCGTTTGACCCAGAATTCGATGCGAGAAAGTTGACAAATTTTTCGCTTGGCGACCCAACATCGGTCGCTGAACCGAAGCCGTTCTTTAATCTGGCGTCCTATCTTGCGGGGCGCGATGAGTCGTTTTCGATCAATGCGGTGGGTAGACTCAACTCTGTCAAACTTGTGAATTTGAGTATATCTGATGTTGAGGCTGGAGAGTACAAGCTCGATTTTTCTGAAATGTATCTCCTGAAGTCAGGGTATAATGTTGTGCTTGTTGATACGTATGAAAACCGCGAATATGACGTAACAGATGGATTTCAGTACTCCTTCACCGTTACCAAGAATAAGATGACTTTTGGACGTGATCGATTTCATCTGCGGATAAACGGGGAGTCGGCCCGCGAGACAACGTCAACTGATTTTGCGATTTCGGCCTACCCGAATCCTACTTCCGATGTCGTGTATGTCAATTTGTCGGGACGTGCCGTGCGCGAATTGTCAGAGATTAGCGTTTCAACTGCCATGGGAGTTGATTTAATGCGCAGGGCTCCAACAGAAACAGAAAAATCGGATGGTCAACTGCAACTCGATCTCTCGGACCGGCCAGCGGGTATGTACCTGCTTACCCTGAATTTGAACGGGCAGCGACAAGTAGTTAAAGTAATCAAGAAGTAAGCCTATGCGACTCTTTTTTTTTACCGCTTATATTTTTGTTGCTTCGATCGCAGTGGCCCAACCTGGCGACCCCGGAGGTGGAGGTAACCCTACAGTGCCCATTTCCGGCATTGAAATCTTGATTGGCGCTGGCGCAGCTTACGGTTTTTCACGCAAATGGCTCGGGAAAAAGCAACGAAAAGGTTAATCGTCTCGCTACGTAATCTTCGGATTTTACCGCAATGGGTCATTGTTTGCATTGACCTGGGCATTATTGCGTCCAGCGCAATGCTCGGCTATCTGCTTCGTTTCAATTTTTCCATGGCCGAAATGGAACAGCATCATTTCGGCTCGGGTATTTTGATTTATACTTCATTGGGGTTGGTCTCCATACTCATAACGAGCAGTCACCGGGGTATTATCCGATATACGGGGCTGCAGGATTCCGTTCGAATCATTGCCATGGCGGGTCTCAACATGGGACTTGTGGCTCTCTTTAACGTACTGTACCACTACAACCGCGGGGTCTACTTTATACCCTATTCGGTTGTCTTTATTACCCTGCTCGGTACGTTCCTGTTTCTCTTCAATTACCGCCTGCTGGTCAAGTATATTTTCACCTACTACAAGAACGCCTTGTTGAAAAAGTCGCGGGTAATGATTTTTGGTGCCGGGCAGAATGGCATTGTTACCCGCCATGTGCTCGGTTCGGTGCCGCGTTTGCAGATTGTGGGTTTCCTTGAGGACGCGCCTGATAAGATATCCAAACAAGTGGATGGCGTACGTATTTACAGCGCCCATGAGGCGGATTTGGAGGGAGTTCTCAAAGAGTTGAATATTGACGAGATTATCATTGCCGCTAAAGATCTTTCGCTTGAGCGTAAGAATGAGCTGGTAGACGTTTGTGTGCGCAACCAGGTGAAGGTGCGCACCATACCACCTGTGGATAAATGGGTTAGGGGAGAATTAAGCCTGAACCAGATTCGGGAAATTAATATTGAGGAATTATTAGGACGCGAGTCGATTCGCGTTCAGAACGAAGGGGTTCAGTCGGACATCCGGGGTACGCGTATTCTTATCAGCGGGGCGGCAGGTTCCATTGGTTCGGAGCTCGTACGCCAGGTCATTCAGTTTGAGCCCGAGCAACTCGTGCTCATTGATCAGGCTGAGTCGCCCTTGTATGAACTGGAGCGTGAATTGAAGGGACTAAAAACGCGCACTCAGGTGGTGCTGGGTGTGGCCGATATTACCAACAAGGCACGCCTGGCCGGCTATTTTGAGCGATACAAACCCGAGTTGGTGTATCATGCGGCCGCCTATAAGCATGTGCCTATGATGGAGGGCAACCCTTCGGAGGCAATTTCGTGCAATATTCTGGGTACGAAGAACATGGCTGATTTGGCCGTGAAGCACCGCACACGCAAGTTTGTTATGGTATCCACCGATAAGGCGGTGAACCCAACCAACGTTATGGGTTGTTCCAAACGAATTGCTGAAATCTATGTGCAATCACTCAATTACCATTTACTGGAAACTGGCGGGGGCAACACGGTGTTTGTAACCACGCGATTTGGCAATGTGCTCGGCTCCAACGGCAGCGTTATCCCATTATTCAAAAAACAAATTGAAATGGGCGGTCCGGTCACGGTAACCCATCCGGAGATCACGCGCTATTTCATGACCATTCCCGAAGCTTGCCAGTTGGTAATTGAAGCGGGAACGATGGGCAAAGGCGGTGAAATTTTTATATTCGACATGGGTAAATCGATGCGCATTTTAGACTTGGCGAAGAAGATGATCTGGCTCTCCGGCTATCAGCCAGAGCGAGACATTGATATCGTTTTTACCGGCTTGCGCGAAGGGGAGAAACTGCATGAGGAGTTGCTCAACATTTCGGAGAATACGATGCCTACTCACCATCATAAGATCATGATTGCCAGAGTTAAGGAATATCAGTATACTGAAATTAACCGGTATGTGGATTTATTCCACGATTTGGTTCACGACCGCAACGAATTGAAAATGGTGGCATTGATGAAAGAACTCGTACCGGAGTACATTAGCAACTATTCCCGCTACGAGGTCTTGGATAAGACTAGCGTCTGAGGCCGCCACCTCTGTTGTAGCGATACATTGAACTTTTCCTACTTTTCTTATAGCTGCGCTGCCGGTTTTGAATACCAAGATCAACCGGGAGGTAATACTCCAGCTTGAAGTTTAGCAGCCAGTAGGCATCATTCGTTTCAGAGTTCCCTCGCTTACTTCCGGGAGCCATATTAGGTTTGCCGATTTCGGGTCTTCTATCGGAAAGTGCAGCAGCGATAGGATCAGCGAAATTTGAAACCCCTTTATAAACGGTACTAACGTCATCCAGGTAGTCGGAGAATGTCATCCTTAATCCACCCTCCACCGAAATATTCACATTTGGGCCCATCCTGAATCGCACTCCACCGCCAAATGGAATAACGGGTGTAATTCGACTGTAAGAAACACCTTCGGTTTGAAGGGGTTGTAGCGCATAAATTTCGCCATTAAGCTCCGCTTTCGGATTAAAGTAAGCAAAACCTAGGCCACCGAATGCGTAAATGTTGAAACTTGGTCTTCTATAAAATCGATTTCCTCTTGGATACAAGTCAATAAGCCCCACCGCATTGAATTCAACGTTACTTGACTTAAATGACAAATTACGGGAGTAGTTTCTCCCTTCTGGTCCGTCCTCACCATCGGCACCTTTCAACGTAAACCAAGTTAGTTCACTTCTAATGCTGATTCTGCGACTTAGGTACATTTGCAAGCCGAGGTTGAGGTTTGGCTTGGCATCAAGGTAATCCCCGGGTTTTGATAGTTCTCCAAGATAACTTGACGTACCTGTTCCGGCAACCAAAATCAACGAACGCTCTCTGCGAATGGCATAAAAACTTTGGGCGTCCAACCAGAACGGCAGGAGCAGAAGACTAACCATAAGCAGACTCGCTCTCTTCATGACAAACCCAATATGCCCTGAAATATACAAATTTATGAGGTTTCGTAACCGATCAGGCCAGCACTTCTTTAATCTTTTGGGCGGCATCTTTCAGCAAAATGGCCGAAAAGACCTTCAAACCCGATTGTTCGATGATCTTGGCCCCTTCTTCGGCATTGGTGCCCTGCAGGCGCACAATAATCGGTACCGGAATATTGCCTACCTTTTTATAGGCCTCCACCACGCCACTGGCTACGCGGTCGCAGCGGACAATCCCCCCGAAAATGTTAATTAATATGGCTTTAACATTCGGGTCTTTAAGTATGATTCGAAATCCGGCTTCCACGGTTTCGGCATTGGCGCCACCGCCCACATCCAGGAAATTGGCAGGCTCACCACCCGACAGCTTAATGATGTCCATGGTAGCCATAGCCAACCCGGCCCCGTTCACCATACAGCCTACGTTGCCGTCCAGCTTGACATAATTAAGGCCCGACTTGCCGGCCTCGACTTCCAGGGGATCTTCCTCGGAGATATCGCGAAGTTCAGCCAGGTCCTTGTGGCGGTACAACGCATTGTCGTCCAGGTTCACCTTGCCGTCCACGGCAATGACCTTATTGTCCGAAGTTTTCAAAACCGGGTTAATCTCAAACATGGAGGCATCAATGCTCACATACGCGTTATACAGGGCCGTAGTAAACTTCACCATTTCCTTGAACGCATTTCCCTCTAAACCCAATGCGAAGGCAATTTTTCTTGCCTGGTAGGGCTGCAGGCCGATGGAGGGCTCAATCCATTCCTTTACGATCTTTTCCGGGTGGGTGGCGGCCACTTCCTCAATGTTCATGCCCCCTTCGCTGGAAGCCATGATCACTGGCTTACTGGTGGAGCGGTCCAGCAGAATACTCATATAATACTCCTTGGGCTCACTTTCGCCCGGGTAATACACATCCTCAGCAATAAGAACCTTGTTCACTTTTTTGCCGGTTGGTCCGGTCTGGATGGTCACGAGCGTTCCCCCCAGGATCGCTTTGGCCTTGTCGCTAACCTCGTGGATGCCTTTAGCCAACACTACGCCTTTGGAGCCCGTCTCTTTCACGGTTCCTTTGCCTCGTCCCCCGGCATGAATCTGCGACTTCACCACGAACCATTTCGTGCCCGTTTCGGCCTGCAGTTCTTTGGCGGCATCCAACGCTTTATCGGGCGTGTCGGCCACAATTCCGCGCTGAACGGCAACACCGTATTTTTTTAGAATGCCTTTTGCCTGATATTCGTGGATGTTCATGCGTAAAAATTTCGGGCAAGGTACTTTTTTTGCCGGTCACATTCAAGGAAGGCAGCTATGCTGAAAGCACAGGGAATCCGTAAGGCCTACAACCAGTTAGTGGTGTTAAAAGATATTCACCTGGAGGTGGCGAAAGGCGAGATCATTTCGATCGTAGGTGCCAGCGGTGCCGGCAAAAGCACGCTTCTGCATATTCTGGGTACTTTGGATGCACCCGATGCGGGGCAGGTTTGGCTGGATGGCGAGGAAATTCAGAAAAAATCAGCAACCACCCTGGCCCGGTTTCGAAACCAGCGGATTGGCTTCATTTTTCAGTTCCACAATCTGTTAGCCGAGTTCAGCGCGCTGGAAAACGTGATGATACCCGGTCTGATCGGTGGAACATCGCGGTCGCAGGCGGAAAAACGGGCTTCCGACCTGCTGGTTCGCCTGGGCCTGGGCCATCGACTTCACCATAAACCTTCTGAGTTAAGCGGGGGAGAGCAACAGCGCAGCGCAGTAGCGCGGGCCCTGGTGAATGGGCCGGCCGTTGTTTTTGCCGATGAACCAAGCGGCAACCTCGACTCCCAAAACGCCCGCGACTTGCACCAGCTTTTTTTTGATTTGCGGAAGGAGTTTGGCTACACGTTCGTGATTGTTACCCACAACACCGAACTAGCTGATATGGCCGATCGAAAACTCGAGATTAAAGACGGAAAAATTGTGAATTGATTCGAAGGGCTAATGCGCCACCACTTCCTGGGCAACCTCATCCACTTCCATCAGTCCATTTTCATTGATGCTGGTCAGCGTGACTTTTTTTATGTCGTTGATGAGCAGCGGGTCATAATTGGCGACCACGCGGATGTAATTCTCGGTGAATCCGTGCATGCGGCCATTTTCAATGTCGTTTTCAAATAATACCCGGCTGGTACGCCCAACGTGCTCTTCGTAAAAGGCCCGCCTTTTCTTATCCGACAGGATGTGCAACATGCGCGAACGTTCGGCCCGGATGTGGCCGGGTACCGCACCATCCATTTCCGCTGCTCGGGTGTTGGCCCGTTCGGAATAGGTGAACACGTGCAGGTAGGAGACGGGCAACTCGTTCAGAAATTGATAGGACTCCAAAAAATCCGCATGCGTTTCTCCGGGAAAGCCGACCATGATGTCTACGCCAATGCATGCCTGCGGCATAACGGATTTGATCTTGTGCACCCGGCTGGCATACCGCTCGCGCAGATATCGCCTGCGCATCAGCTTGAGAATCTTGTCGGAACCGGATTGCAGGGGGACATGAAAATGCGGAACAAATCGTTTCGAAGCCGCCACAAATTCGATGATCTCATCCGAAAGCAGGTTGGGTTCTATGGATGATATCCGGATTCGCTCAAGCCCGTCTACCTGATCCAGTGCACGGATGAGGTCAAGAAAGCTTTCCTGGCGTTCGCCCCCCTGAATGCCGAAGTCTCCCGTGTTGACCCCGGTCAGCACAATTTCTTTGACACCATCCGCTGCGATTTTTTTTGCATTCGCCACTACGTTCGCCACGGTATCGCTTCGGCTGCTGCCGCGGGCCAGGGGAATTGTACAAAACGTGCAGACGTAGTCGCAGCCATCTTGTACCTTCAAGAAGGTGCGCGTGCGATCGTAAAGTGAAAACGAGGTGTGGAACTCACTGGCCTTCTCCACTTCCTGTGAAATAACCACGGGCATGGGCGGGCGTACAAAGCCGTCCAACAACTCCACTAACCTGAATTTTTCAGACGCCCCCAACACCGCATCCACCCCGGGTATCTCCGAAATTTCCTGCGGCTTAAGCTGCGCATAGCAACCGATAATGGCTACATACGCATCGGGGGAGATGCCGCGCGCTTCGCGCACGATCTTGCGGCATTTCCTATCTGCGTTCTCGGTGACTGAGCAAGTATTGATGATGAAGATGTCCGGCCGGTCGGTGAAATCGACCTTCTGATAGCCTTTTTCTTCAAATTTCCGAGAGATCGTGGATGTTTCGGAGAAATTGAGCTTGCAGCCGAGTGTGTAAAAAGCAACTTTCCGGGCCATGGGGCCGCAAAGATAATGAACACCCCGCGCATGTTTGCGTCAGGCCAGGAGCCTGCGGTGGTAGTTGATTTGGCCGAGGTGGTAACTCAAATGACCGGCCAGGTGCACGAGAAAGAACCGGGTGGACATCGGCTCCTTAAAAACACCGATGGGAAAACGGGAGTCCAGCATGGCTTCGGTTAGCTGGGGCAGCGTTTGCGCAACGGCCATTCGCGCAGACTGAATCTGTTCGAGGAGTTCTTCGCGTGGTACGTTTTTTAAACTGAATTCTGCCTCGCGATTGCGCTCATAGGCAATATCGCCCAACGTATGTCCGATATAGAACCTAAGATTACCGCACAAATGAAGGCACAAGTTACCGGCCGAGTTGGCGATCTGGCGCTCAACCACCCAAAGGGCGTGCTCGTTCGGGTACGATTGGATTTCGGTCTCCAGTTTACCAAGGTCGCGGACGATGATTTTTTCGATGGCTGCGGTCAACGAATTCATGCTGTTATCGCTTCGCCCAGCTTTTTAATTCGATCATCCAACTCGCGTTCGGTTGCTTTGAAGTCTCTGGCGGTTTTCAATTCCGCGCTCACGCTGATGTAAAATTTGATTTTGGGCTCCGTACCGGAGGGGCGCACCGATATTTTGCTGCCCTGCTCGGTATAAAACTGCAACACATCGGACTTGGGTTGTGCGATGGCCGCCACCTCACCGGTGCTCACATTCTTCTCCTGGTTTAGCTGATAGTCCAATATCCGGGTTACACGCTCACCGGCCAGGGTTGCCGGAGGTTGCTGGCGAAAGCGCGTCATCATATCCTTGATTTGTTGTTCGCCTTCGGCTCCTTTACGAACCAGGTTAATGAGTCCTTCCTTGTAGAACCCATGCTCAACATACATCTGCAGCAGCCAGTCATACAGCGTTTTTCCCTCGGCATAGGCCATGGAAGCCATGGACGCATAAAAGGCGCAGGCCGATACGGCATCTTTATCGCGTACAAAATCACCTACCATGTAACCATAGCTTTCTTCGCCCGCAGCAATAAAGCGGTGAGTATGTTCGCGGTCGCGGATGAGCTCGGCAATGTATTTGAAACCGGTAAGCGTGTTGACGCATTCCACGCCCTCGTGGGCGCACATGGAATCGATCAACTCGGACGTAACGATGGTCTTGGCGATGTACGCGTTCTTTTTGTCTTTCAGGTTCTTCAGAATAAACCACAACAACAGACTCAGCGCCTGGTTGCCGTTCAACAAGAAGTAGTTTCCGTGCGAGTCCGGAATACCGATGCCTACTCGGTCGGTGTCCGGATCGGTAGCCATGACCAGTGCTGCCTTTGTGTTGGCTGCGTATTCCAGCGCGAGTTTCATCGCGGCTGATTCTTCCGGATTGGGTGAGGAAACGGTGGGGAAGTTGCCGTCCGGCTGTTTTTGCTCGCCAACAATGTGCACCTGGGTGAATCCCATCTGCCGCAGGCACTCGGGCACCATCGTAATGCCGGCCCCATGCAGACTCGAATACACAATCGGAATATCCTTTTTGCCGTTTGACCAACTCAACAGGTGTTTTACCTCCTCGTAATAGCTGGCTTCCACCTCGGGTCCTATGGTTTTGATCAGTTCGGGGTTCGGGTTGAACTTCACCTTGTCAAAACTGTCGATGGCGTTCACTTCGGTGATTACGTTTTTGTCATGCGGGGGCACCAATTGAGCCCCATCGTTCCAATAGGCCTTATAGCCGTTGTACTCCTTGGGGTTGTGCGATGCGGTGATAACCACACCCGCCTGGCATTTTAAAAAGCGAATGGCGTAGGACAGCAGGGGAGTGGGGCGCAATTCGGGAAACAGATGAACCTCTATTCCGTTGGCCGAGAAAACATCAGCCGTCACGCGGGCAAAAAACGGACTGTTGTTTCGGCTGTCGTGCGCAATGGCAACTTTGATTTTTTGTCCAGGGAAGCTCTTGATCAGATAGTGAGCCAGTCCTTGGGTCGCTACGCCCACGGTGTACCGGTTCATGCAGTTTGAACCCACGCCCATAATGCCCCGGAGCCCCCCGGTGCCGAACTCCAGGTTCTTGTAAAAGCGATCAACCAGTTCACGTGTCTCGGTCTGGCGGATCAATTTAGTGATCTCCTGGCGCGTGGCATCGTCAAGGGCCGAACTGGCCAACCAGTGTTCGGCCCGGGTTCGGGATTGTTCAAGTAGTGACATCATAACTTCAACAAAAGTAATTTATTATAACTATTTGGTAACTTATGTTTTGATATGCCGTTAAACACCAAAAAATAATAAAACCATGAGATTACCTGTTATCCTCTTCATTTTAGTTTCTTCAACGCTTACGGCCGCTGCCCAGGAATTTAAGGTGGTTACCGTTGTGGAGTCGATTGTGCCGGGCGGTCTTGGACGTTCGCGTATGACGGAGCCTAAGGAAAATACTGATTACAAAGCACTGACTACTTCCCGTGTTAAAGGCACTAAGAGCGACCAGGGTGATGTCAGCCGTGATGATGTTAAAATCGATGCTTTTGACGAGACGAAGTTGTTAAACTTCTACTCAATAACGGGTATCAACTTTCAAAACATATCCTCCAACGATGCGGTCATTACGTCCAAGATCAATGATATGGTCAAGGATGGTTGGCAACTGGTGTTTGTCACCAGCGGGGTGGAAAGCGATGCCGGTAAAGGTGATGGCACCGGAATTTTCATCACCCGGATGTTCTTCAAGAAATAAAAGAAAGTAAGTGCACCGGGCCGTGACGAATCCACTCGGGTTGGTCACGGTTTTTTTAAAGGTTGCCGCGCAGCGCCTGTTCGCGCTCAATGGATTCAAACAACGCTTTAAAGTTACCTTTGCCGAAACTCTTTGCTCCATTGCGCTCTATGATTTCGAAGAAAACAGTGGGGCGGTCTTGCACGGGCTTGCTGAATATCTGCAGCAGGTACCCTTCCTCATCGCGGTCGATGAGAATGTTTAACTTTTTCAGCTCTTCGAGCGATTCGTTTATGGTACCCACGCGGTCCATGACATCTTCATAGTACACCTCCGGCACATACAGGAACTCAACCCCGCGTTGGCGCAGTTCACTTACCGTTTCAATAATGTCATGCGTGGCAATAGCGATATGTTGCACGCCCGGGCCGTTGTAAAAGTCCAGGTACTCTTCAATCTGGGATTTTTTCTTGCCATCGGCTGGCTCGTTGATCGGGAACTTGATGTAGCCATTCCCGTTAGACACCACTTTTGACATCAAGGCACTGTACTCGGTCGAAATGTCTTTGTCGTCAAACGTCACCAGCAGGTTGAAGCCCATGACCTTTTCGTAGAACTCTACCCAACGGTTCATCTGGCCGAGTTCAACATTGCCCACACAATGGTCCACATATTGCAAACCGATAGGCTTTGCCTTAAAGGATGACTTCAGCGGCTTAAAGCCGGGCAGAAATACGCCCCGGTAATTCTTTCGTTCGACAAACGTGTGGATGGTTTCGCCATAGGTATAGATCGAGGCCACCACGGCCTCGCCCTGTTCATCGTGCAGAACGCGTGGTTCAGCAGCTGGTTTTGCTCCCCGTTTAACGGTTTCCTCAAACGATTGGCGGGCATCGTCCACCCAAAGGGCCAGTACTTTTACCCCATCTCCGTGCTTCTTCACGTGCTCGGCCACTTCCGAATGCTGATGGAGCGATGAGGTGAGCACCAGTCGCACTTTATTCTGCTGCAGCACGTAGGAGGCGCGCTCGCGGCTGCCCGTTTCGGGGCCTGAATAGGCAACCAGTTGAAATCCAAAGCAATGCTGGTAAAACAGGGCAGCCTGCTTGGCATTGCCGACATAAAATTCAATGTAGTCGGTTCCGTTAATGGGGAGAAAATCCTGTGCCATACCGATTTCGTTTATACAAAAGTACGAGATTGAACCTTACACTTTTAAAATCACGGCAGTTTCTCTAATCTTGAAGAAATTCAGGGTTATGGATGTAAAAAAAATGGACCAGGCGATACAGGAAATCGTGAGGAAACGGCTGGAACTCGAAAAAATTGACTATAACAATCCGCAATACGATGACCTGGAAGAGCAGCTTCACGATCTGGAAGATGCTTTCCAGGTGAATCATGGCGAGGCGCTGGAATCTATTTTACAGGATGTGCATGACGAGTGGTGTCCGGATACCGAATTGCTCTATCCGATTGCTTACCTCGCCAAACACTACGATGTAAACGGCAAAAACGAGTATGTGGTATCTGCGCAAGAGGGTGTATATGTAGAAGTTGAAAAACTCCCCGGCCGCGAAACCAAATTGGTGATTGTGCCCAACCCGCTACGCCTGATTTTGAACATCGGCAAAGAGAAACAGCAGGTCGTTTGGCCGAAATAACTTATTTACCGATAACCCAGCTTGGTGCGCACGCGGGTTAGCACTTCTCTAGCAACTACGCCTGCTTTAACTTCACCTTCGGCCAGCTTTCGATCAAGTTCACCGGGGTTGGTCATGTAGTGATTAAAGATTTCACGTTCGCGGGCAAACTTGTCTAACAGCAAGCCTAGCAATTCCTGCTTGGCGTGTCCGTAGCCAAAATTTCCTGCGAGGTATTTGGTTCGCAAAGTCTCCGTTTGCTCGGGTGTTGCCACGAGTTTGTAAAGCGCAAACACCGTGTCGGTGTCGGGGTTCTTGGGCGCCTCCAGCGGTGTGCTGTCGGTTACAATCGTGCCGATTTGTTTCTTAAGCTCTTTTTCAGGCAGAAAGATGTCAAGGATATTGCCGTACGACTTACTCATTTTTTGGCCGTCTGTGCCGGGTATGGTCATCACCTGCTCCTCAATACGGGCTTCCGGCACAACGAACGTCTCACCGTACAGGTTATTGAATGCCGTGGCGATGTCGCGGGCCATTTCCAGGTGCTGTTTTTGATCTTTCCCTACCGGCACGAAATGGGCATCATACAAAATAATATCCGCAGTCATCAGCACCGGGTAGGTGAACAACCCGGCATTAACATCGCTTAGGCGGTCGGCTTTATCTTTGAAGGAGTGGGCATTCGCCAACATGGGGAAGGGCGTGAAGCAGTTGAGATACCACATCAATTCACATACCTCGGGAATACGACTTTGACGGTAAAGCACATTCTGGCTGGTATCAAAGCCAAAAGCCAGCCAGGCGGCCGCAACCGCCCGCACGTTGTCAACCCGCGTTTTCGCATCTTTGATTGACGTAAGGGAATGGAGATCGGCAATAAAGAAAAATGACTCATTACCCGGCTGCTGGGACAGTCGTATGGCGGGTACAATGGCGCCCAGGATATTGCCCAGGTGGGGACGCCCGCTGCTTTGGATGCCGGTTAAAATGCGTGACATAGCTGCAAAGAAAGCATGTTGAGCCCGATTTTGGCGTACCTTTGCTGCGCAATTTTCCCAAAAGATGCGTTCACTTTTATTTGTCCTTCTGCTTGGCGCTTTGCCTGCCTGTGGCCAACTGGCCGAACTGGTTTACTTCCGCGACAAGGTGTTTGACTTTGGTAACATCAACGAACAGGATGGACCGGTGACCCATGAGTTTATATTTGTGAATAAATCCGGGCGGCCCGTCAAGATCATTTCCGTGCAGGCCTCGTGTGGCTGCACTACCCCCGATTGGTCGAAAGAGCCTGTCGGCAACGGGAAAACCGGATTCATTCGCGCTCAGTTTGATCCAAAGGACCGGCCGGGCTACTTCAACAAAACATTGACGGTGATCACCGACTACGAGGCAACGCCTATCGTTCTGCAAATCAAGGGCAACGTCACGATGCCGAATCAGCCGCCTGTCTTTTCTGAAAAAAAGGGTGGCCTCATGTTTCCCACCCGCACGATCAACTTTGGGAAACTATATGTTAACCAACCACCAACTGCGTACGAGTATCGGGTGGTGAACACCGGGGAATTGCCGGTGAAAATTTATCGGGCCGAGGTACCCGCGTACATGACGGTAAACGTTCCTGAATTCCTGATGCCCGATGTGCCGGCCGTGATCAAACTCACGTATGATGCCCGCGCGCGCAACCGGTATGGATTTACCTCGGATAACCTGATATTGGTTACCTCGGATAACCCAGACTCGGTCAAGTCGATCTCCGTGTATGCTACCCTCGAGGAGTTTTTTCCCCGGCTGGCTCCGGAAGAGGAGAAGCTTGCCCCGCGTTTGGGTTTACCATTGGCTCAACTCGATTTTGGGCGGGTTAAGGCGGGCTCAAGCCCCGTGCGCGAGCTGCCGGTTCGCAACCTGGGCAAAAAGGAATTGATCATACGCGCTGTACAAGGCAACTGCGATTGCCTGAAGCCCAGCATGACCAAAACCAGGTTGAAGCCCGGGGAGGACAGCAAAGTTAGGATTGTACTGGATGCAACGGGTTTGAGCGGAACCCAGGAAAAGGCCGCAACGATTTACTCCACCGATCCGCTTACGCCCGTCATGCGGATCATGATCAAAGCTTACGTAGAGAACTAATTGATGACGCAGCCCTATCCTAAGCCTAGCTGGCCGTCTTTAACACACTTGCGATCTTTTCGGCCGCATGCCCATCACCATACAATTGGGAGGCGCTTGACACGGACTGCGTCCGCACTTCATTAAACACGTTGAGAATGGTTGGTTTGTCGGCCCCCGCCAGGCGGTTGACGCCCGCTTCAACCAATTCCACCCATTCGGTCTGGTCGCGCAGGGTGATGCAGAATTTTTGGAAGAAATACGCCTCCTTCTGCAGGCCGCCACTGTCGGTGAGCACCAGGCGGCAATTCTCCAGCAGGGCCAGCATATCGAAGTAACCCACCGGATCAATCACGGTTACCGGAAGCGCTATGGCGTTCGATTTAATTAAGGCTTGTGTGCGGGGATGAAGAGGCAAGACCACGGGTGTTTGCCGGTGGATTTCGGTCAGCGCTTCACAGATCTGTTTGAGCCGCCCCACATCATTGGTGTTTTCCGCCCGGTGCAGGGTGGCCAGAACGTAATCGCCCTTCACGTTAAGTTGCTGCAGGACGGTCGACTTCCGGTTGATTTGCGGCCGGTAATATTGCACGGCATCGTACATCACATCACCGCATTGATCGATACGGCAGGGGAATTTTTCAAAGCCTTCATTCTTTAGATTCTTTACGGCTGTCGAAGTGGGGCAGAACAGGTAACGGCTGATGCGGTCGGTGAGGATCCGGTTTACTTCTTCCGGCATCTTCATTTCGAAGCTTCGTAGGCCGGCTTCCACATGTGCTACCGGCATGTGGAGCTTAACGGCTGCCAGCGCACCCGCAAGTGTTGAGTTGGTATCGCCATAGACCAATACCACGTCCGGCTTTTCGGCAAGCAATACATTTTCAATTTTTTCCAACATCCGTCCGGTCATGGCGCCATGATTTCCGCCATGGATTTCCAGGTTGTGGTGGGGCGTGGGAATGTCCATCTCCGAAAAGAACACGTCCGACATGTTGGCATCATAATGCTGCCCCGTGTGAACGATGACCTCCGTAAGCCCCGCTTTGGCGAGCGCCCGCGAAACAGGCGCAGCTTTAACGAACTGCGGCCGGGCGCCAAGAATGGTTGTGATTTTCAAGGCAGCGATCAGCTAAACGCAGGAATCCCGGTGATGTGGTTTCCTAAAATCAACAAATGAATGTCATGTGTGCCCTCATACGTGACCACACTCTCCAAATTCATCATGTGGCGCATAATCGGGTACTCACCTGTAATACCCATGCCTCCGTGAATCTGCCGCGCTTCGCGCGCGATTTCAAGGGCTACCTGCACGTTGTTACGCTTCGCTAACGAAATCTGGGCTGTGGTGGCTTTACTTTCATTCATCAGTACGCCCAGTCGCCAGTTGAGCAACTGCGCTTTGGTAATCTCGGTCAGCATTTCGGATAGTTTTTTCTGAACCAGCTGAAACGAACCGATCGGCTTACCAAACTGAATGCGCTCCTTAGCATACCTGCGCGCGGAGTCGTAGCAATCCATGGCTGCGCCAATGGCGCCCCAGGCAATGCCGTAACGGGCAGAGTCCAGGCACATCATCGGGGCTCCGAGTCCGTTCTTGCCGGGCAGCAGATTTTCTTTCGGCACTTTGACATTGTCAAAAACCAGTTCACCTGTTGCACTGGCGCGTAAACTCCATTTTCCATGGGTTTCCGGTGTAGAAAAACCCGGCATGCCGCGCTCAACAATCAATCCGTGAATACGACCGGCTTCGTTCTTGGCCCAAACCACCGCAACATCAGCGCGAGGCGAGTTCGAGATCCACATCTTGGCACCATTTAGCAAATAGTGGTCACCCATGTCTTTGAAGTTCGTCACCATGCCGCTGGGGTTCGAGCCGTGGTCCGGCTCGGTCAGGCCAAAGCAACCCAACCACTCGCCCGAGGCCAGCTTGGGCAGATATTTCTTGCGCTGCGCTTCATTGCCAAACTTGTAAATCGGGTACATCACCAGCGAACCCTGCACCGAGGCGGTTGACCGCATCCCGGAGTCGCCCCGCTCAATTTCCTGCATCAGAATGCCGTAGGCAATGTAGTCCAGGCCACCGCCACCATATTCCTGAGGTACGGTGGGGCCAAAGGCACCGATATCCCCGAACTTCCGCACAATCTCATACGGAAAATGTGCCCGTTGCGCCCAATCTTCGATGTAGGGCGAGATCTCACGCTTGACAAAGTCGCGGATCGAGCTCCGGACGAGTTTATGTTCTTCAGTCAGTAAATCATCAATCTGATAAAAATCCGGGTGGTCATATACGTCCTGTTTCTGTGACTTTCGGGCCTGAGGTTCGGCCGTTGCCAAGGCTGCCATAATCGTTTTGTTTATCTTTGTTCGAGGGTTCAAAGGTACACAGGAATCCTAAATTCTATGAGCCATTCTGCATCTGATCAGCGCCTGACCGACCTACTGGAAAAGCTTCAACAAAAATATGCTGCCATGGGCCAGGACATGCCCAGCTACCTGGATGGCTTACTGTATGCCGATTACCTCACGTATTGGGACTACATCCATCTGGATACGTTACTCAGTCTCCAAAATCCAAAGACCAGTTTCCCGGATGAGAAGGTGTTTATCATTTACCACCAGATTACGGAACTGTATTTTAATCTGGTGCTTTCCGAATTGGAACAGATCTGCCACCATCCACAGTTGACCGATAGCTTTTTTGTGGCGCGCCTGGACCGGGTGATCCGGTATTTTCAGCACCTGGAAGATTCATTTGAGATCATGATTGTGGGCATGGAGCGCGAGCAGTTCCTCAAGTTCCGCATGTCGTTGCTGCCGGCCAGCGGGTTTCAATCCGGCCAGTACCGCATGATTGAATTTTGTTCCACTGATGTTATCAATCTCGTGAACATACATGACCGGCCGGGGTTGACCGAATACAGTGACATCGATCAACAGTTGGAGAAGTTGTACTGGCGCAGTGGAGCAACCGAGCTGGCCACCGGTGCGAAAACGCTTACATTGAAACAATTTGAGAAGAAGTACATGGGGCAGTTTCGCGAGCTGGCCCTGCGCTACCGCCATTGCAATTTGTTAAGCCTGTACCAGCGCAAATTTGCCGGCCATGAAGCCATAAAGCAACGCCTTCGCGAGTTTGATTTACTGGCCAATGTATATTGGCCGTTGGCTCACTTGAAATCGGCCGGCCATTATTTGCAGCGCGATCCGGAGGACATTAAGGCCACAGGGGGAACCAATTGGCAGAAGTACTTGCCGCCTCGTTTTCAAAAGATCATGTTCTTTCCGGAACTGTGGACCGAACAGGAAAAGGAAGAATGGGGAAAGCGTGCGGTGTTAAACGCGCTCAAAACTAATATTGAAAATATTTAAGCTTCAGCAATGAAAATAGAAAGTATCAAACTAAAAAATTATAAGGCATTTCAAAACCTTGAGCTGATCCAGTTGCCAGACTTAGCAATATTTGTTGGCGCAAACGGGGTTGGAAAATCAACTCTTTTTGATGCCTTTGGATTCTTAAGTGATGCTCTCAAGAATAATATCAGACAGGCACTTGCAAAGCGCGGTGGTTTTAGGGAGGTTATCAGTCGAGGTCAAACCGGCTTAATTGAATTTGAACTCCAATTCAGACTTGTTGTTGCCGATAAGGAGCGGCTAGTCACGTATAGATTGGAGATTGGAGAGGAGAATGGTAGACCATTTGTTGATCGAGAGATATTAAGGTATAAGCGGGGGGCATATGGATCACCTTACCATTTTCTTGATTTTTCCAAGGGCGTAGGCTACGCAATTAACAACGAAGAGGACTTTGATAAGCCTGATGAAGAATTAACTAGAGAGGAGCAGCGTCTTGGCTCTTCTGATATCTTGGCAATCAAGGGTTTGGGTCAATTCGAGCGTTTTAAGGCAGCGAGCGCATTTCGTAATTTTATCGAGAATTGGCACGTGTCGGATTTTCACATTGCAGAGGCGCGGCCAAGTCGTGAAGCTGGATATGCTGAACATTTGTCTCCAACTGGAGAAAATCTGCCGTTGGTTGCGCAATATGTCTATGAAAACCACAATGACATTTTTAACACCGTGCTCGACAAAATGAAGAAGAGAGTGCCAGGGGTGAAAGACGTGAGTGCGGCTGCAACAGTTGATGGTCGAATTGTTCTAAGGTTTCAGGACGGTTCATTCAAGGATCCATTTATCGCTAGTTATGTTTCTGATGGAACCATCAAGATGTTTGCCTATTTGTTGTTATTGCATGATCCGAACCCTCATCCGCTGTTATGCATTGAAGAACCGGAGAATCAGCTGTATCCGAGTCTATTAACGGAGTTGTTGGACGAGTTTCGTTTATACGCCAAACGTGGCGGCCAAGTTTTTGTATCTTCTCACTCACCAGACTTACTAAATGGGGCAAACCCAGAGGAAGCTTTTTGGTTGGTGAAATCAAAGGGATACACTACCATAGAAAGGGCCTCTAACCATGCTGAAATTAGTGCAATGTTCAATCAGGGTGAGAAGCTGGGCTACCTTTGGAAAGAAAACTATTTTACGGGAAGTAACCCTCGTTGACGGATGATTCGACTTGAAATTTTGACGGAAGAGATTTCGATGGAAAATTTTTTGAGAGGACTTCTGCCAAGAATTTTACCTGCCGACTATTATCTGGATGTCAATTGTTTTATTCGTCCCCACGAGGGAAAAGATCATTTAAGGAAATCGTTGCCCAGAAAGCTCAAAGCCTATCAGTATTTTGGTTACCCTGTTATGGTTTTGGTGGTCCATGATCAGGACTCGAACGATTGCCGTTCGCTTAAAGATGAGCTTTCCGGACTTTGTTCCGGGCCGGTTAATACACAAGTTCGAATTGTATGCAGGGAACTTGAGTCTTGGTATTTTGGTGATTTGAACGCGCTCGAAAGGGTATATCCAGACTTAATCAGGCTGCCGATAAGGGGTCGCGCCAAGTATCGGGTCCCCGATGCTTTGTTTGGGGCACAAGAACTGGGGAGGCTGACCACCAATTTTACAAAAAGTCATGCTTCCAGACAGATGGGTGAGCTAATTGACATCCACAGTTGTACATCAGAAAGTTTTCAGCATTTTGTTTCTGGATTGCTGAAGTTTTTGGAACGGCAATGATTTGAAGTCGATGAATAGACTTTACCTTTTTTTCGGAGTGTTTTTTTTGGCGTTGACGGTGTTTGGTCAGGGCGTTACCCGCTACACCTATCACGACAAGGAGAAGAAAAATATCAAAGAGATTTTTCAGGTGCGCGATACGGTCAGCAACATTTTGCAGGGCCGCTACATCAGCTATTTTCTAAATGGGGCCATTGAATCAAAAGGTCAGTTCGTCAATAACGAGACAACCGGTGTCTGGGAGTTTTACTACGAAACGGGCAATCTGCGCATGCGTGGAATACTTCGGCAGAATTCGAACTACGGCTTGTGGGAATTTTTTTACGAGAATGGCCAGAAAAGCATGGAGGGAAACATCAATGACCGCAACCGGGAAGGGGAGTGGAAGATTTTTTACGAAAGCGGCAAGCTGAAAGAGACGGGTACCTACACCAAGAATAAGCGAACCGGTTTATGGAAGACGTTTTATGAAGATGGCGACCTGCGCGGCCAAATCGAATACGTGGATGATCACGGACGATACACGGAATTTGATCATGCCGGTAAAGTGATTGCCGAAGGCCCGAAATCAGGTGTACAACAGGTGGGGCATTGGCGGTTTTACGATGGCAACGGGGTGTTGCAGCGTGAAGGTGACTACGAGAACAATAAGAAAAACGGACTCTGGAAAACGTATCATCCCTCTGGTCGTGTGGCCAGCGAAGGACGATATACGAATGATGAGCCCGATGGATTGTGGACGTATTACCATGAAGATGGCAACGTCAGTGCTTCCGGAGAATATGCATCGGGTCAACGCGCAGGCTACTGGTCGATGAAAAACCCCAACGGCACACTGAAAGGCGAGATCAAGTATAACCAGGGTATGGGCGAGTACCGCGAGTACTATTCCAGCGGCAAGTTGCGCCTCAAGGGTATGATCAGCCGCGAACACAACGAGGGCAAGTGGCAGTATTATTATGAAGATGGAAAACTGGAAGGGGAGTGTGATTTTGAAAATGGAAAGGGAACGTACAGCGGGTATTATCCCTCGGGGACATTGCAAACCAAGGGACAGATGGAAGATAATGTGCGTGTGGGCACGTGGGAGTTGTATGAGCAGGACGGCCGCCTGAGCGGATATTACAAACCGGTGGAAGATCAGGAATTAGCCGATGCCATCAGTACACTGGCCCGGAAGAAAACCGCACCGCCTGCTGCGCGGTCCGCTAGCAAACGAACCGGCTTCACCTATTTCCGCCCCCGGTACCCGGAGTACCGCGGGGTGATATTAGAGACCAACCCGTTTATGATGTTCCTCGGACAAATGCCGTTTGGTGTTGAGTTTTATAATGAGGAACGCCTCGGGCATGAATTCGAGTTTATCGGTCTTCGCGATCCGTTCTTCACGCCTGATTTACAACTTCCGCAGGACGAAGTGTATAAGCGCGGGTACTCCATTTCCATTAAGCAGAAGTTCTATAACCCCTTGCGCACGGGTATGTGGTATTTCGCCCATGGCGTAGTGTTCACCAACCAAAGTTATTTTTCCAACATCCAGTTTCTTCCGCAATCGCCTCTGATTACGGTCAGCGCATCGGAGCAAACGTTTGAATATGCGCTGTACCTGGGTGCCCGCCTGATGCAACGAAACGATGGTGATGGATTTACCATGGACGCATTCGTTGGATGCTCGGCCGGTTACCGGATCTTTGAGGCCGACCCACTGACCGAGAGTGCCTTCAACAGTGTTAATCAGGACAGCTTTGCGCACGGACTGCGATTTGGTCTGAATCTCGGCTATTCGTTTTCTTTCGATGGCCGCAGGCGCTGATGGCCCCTCATCCTCCCAACGCTCAGTTTTTTTCATTAAACCCTTCCTGTACCTTTGCCTGTCGACTTAAAGGATAAACACCTTTCGTCTTGAAACAGTCTGTTGAAATATCGCTTCCGCCCGAAGAGGCGTTTGATGAACTCCGGTTTCAGGAGTTCGCGCGAAAAAAGCTCGACCTCAACAATCCCGTTGTCGTCATACCCCGCAGACGCTCCATTGATGCCCGCGGGCGTAAAGTCATGGTTAACTTTTTGGTCGATCTGGTCGAAGCTTCGGCCTATGAGCCGCAGCAGTTCATTCGCGACTATCCGGCTGTTCACCATTCTTCGCATCGCGTGATCATCATCGGTTCCGGCCCTGCCGGTTTGTTTGCCGCTTTGCGGCTCATTGAATTAGGGGTGAAACCTATTGTGTTGGAACGTGGCAAGGACGTGCAGGCGCGCAGGCGCGATATTGCCGCCATTAACAAAGATCACGTGGTACACCCCGACAGTAACTATTGCTTTGGCGAGGGCGGTGCCGGCACGTACTCCGATGGAAAGCTCTACACACGATCGCACAAGCGCGGCAGTATCGATCGCATCTTGCAGACACTGGTGGCCCATGGAGCCAAACCGGATATTTTGTTTGATGCTCATCCGCATATCGGAACCAATAAGCTTCCGAAACTCGTGGCTGAACTTCGGCAATCCATCATCCAGGCGGGTGGCGAGATCCATTTCAACACCCGGGTGACGGACATACAAATTCAGGATGGCGAGTGGAAGTCGGTTCAACTTCAATCGGGGGAATGGATTTCAGCTGACGCCTGCATACTGGCGACTGGCCATTCGGCCCGGGATATTTTTCAGTTGTTGCAGAACCGAAACGTGTACCTGGAGGCCAAACCTTTTGCTCTCGGCATTCGCATTGAACATGCTCAGTCGCTGATTGACTCGGTTCAATACCACTGCACCGGAAGCCGGGGCGATTATTTGCCGGCAGCTTCGTATTCCCTGGTCCATCAGGCGAAAACAGGTGGGCAACAGCGCGGGGTATTCTCATTCTGCATGTGCCCGGGTGGATTCATCGTACCGGCCGCAACCTCTCCGGGCGAAGTGGTGGTGAATGGCATGAGCCCCTCCAGGCGCGATTCGCGTTTTGCCAATTCGGGCATTGTGGTAGCCGTAGAAGAACGCGACTTTGCCAGCTATCAAAAGTTCGGGCCTTTAGCCGGAATGCACTTTCAGGCCGAGGTGGAACAGCGGGCCTGTCTGGCTGCTGGCGGCAAGCAAACCGCACCGGCACAACGAATGGATGATTTTGTACGGGGCAAAGTATCAACGGATTTATGTGATACGTCCTATCAGCCGGGTTTACTTGCTACTGATTTGGCCGAGGTATTGCCGAGATTTGTCTCTCAGGCCTTGCGCGAAGCTTTGCCTGCCTTCGGTAAGAAGATGAAGGGGTACTTTACCCACGAAGCCAATCTGGTGGGCGTAGAGAGTCGCACCTCCTCACCGGTGCGCATACCCCGTGACCGGGAAAGTTGTGAGCACGTTCAGGTGAAAAAATTATTCCCTTGCGGGGAGGGTGCAGGCTATGCCGGTGGTATTGTTTCAGCCGCCATGGATGGTGTACGGTGTGCCGAAATGGCTGCAGCAAAAAAAGTAATTTTCTAAAAAATGACTGACTAGTAACTTGATTCAGTTGTGCTGCTATTTCTTCTAAGCTCGTTAATTAAGCTTACTGTCTCACGTAGGTCTTTACCTTTTCCTTTTTTTGGTTTTGAAGCAAAAGATATTTTGTAAACCCTTTCGTTAGTTTTTATCAGTAAGCCACCAAAGATGGCCGAAGATTTCCGGGCTTCTTTGATCTCATGATATTCCAAAACAACATCCTTGAGTAGGTCGTTATACATCTCGTATCTTCTCTTTCCGTTGAAAGGCTTAGGATGAAAAATAAAATTGCTTTCCGTTATGTAGATTTCACCTGTAACAGAAAAAGGAGGAATGGCAAATCCATTGTCAAGCAGAAGTTCCACTTTTTGCCTTACCTGGAGGGTATCATTATTTGATTGGGGATAACAGTATACCCACACCAGCGAATGGGCAATCAACAGTGTTAATCTTATCTTCACGGTATTAATTTTAAAATACATGCCCAGTGCCCAGGGTTTCCTGTGCATTGTTCCCACTCAAGGAAACCCTGACCAACATTCCCAGGATCAAAATCGGTAAAATAGTATCCTCTTGACGCAAGATCATAGCCGACCGCAGCGCCATAAACACCTCCAACAATAGCTCCAGCCGCTATCATAGTGCCCCAAGTGGCGGCTGATATATAAGCTCCAGCTGCCACGGCCGCTGCTCCCCCAGTTACCACAACCGTCACAACAACTACTGCCGCCACAACGGCTGTTACAATGGCTGAAAGTAAATTTCGAAACCAGCCCTTTGCTCGTCCTCCCGAACTTGAATCAATCGAATAAACCAAATTTACCAACTCATGAATCGAGGCAGTTTCAAAATCAGCAAATGATATGAGAGCTCTCGACTCGTCAAATGTCAGCGAATTATTTGAAAGTACATTTGACCTGAACTCGGTTATGATTGACTGGAGCCTAGCTGTAACTTGATCCGGTGACTCACTAAGATTTGCTGATATTGACAGTTCTGTTTCCATCCGGCTTGTTAGTGAATTGGACATTTCCGATACTGCCGAAGAAATAGCAAAG
>Ga0068872_10000096_pt1 | contig 67891 bp, 49 predicted proteins | sample NOAtaG_7_FD_66441 | JGI IMG/M metagenome (GOLD analysis project Ga0068872, IMG submission 66441) | Freshwater lake microbial communities from Lake Erie, under a cyanobacterial bloom - NOAA_Erie_Diel1S_2200h metaG | ecosystem: Environmental > Aquatic > Freshwater > Lake | place: USA: Ohio, Lake...
CCCCCAACGGCACCCCCGCGCCCGCGCCGCCTCGCCTCATCCGCCGCCCGATCCAGGTACCCCTGCGCCCGCGTCTGCAAGCCCGCCATCGCCGCCGCCGGCGTCTCCTCCAGCCGCCACACCCGCTGCACCGTCGTGTCAAAGTCGTCCTTGTACTGCTGCCACACCCGCGTCTGGGGCGGCACAAACGCCCGCGAACTCCCGAAAATCCCATAGTGCACGCCGATGCCCCGGTTCGGATGCCCGGCCACAAACCCCTCGCTCACCTTCGCCAGGGGCGAGGGCTTGCAGTGCGCCGCCGCCAGCAGTTCGGCCATCTCCTGCCGCTGCGTGAAGGCGATGAACTCCATGCTCGCCTCCGGGTAGCGGCAGCCGCGCGGAATCACCAGCACATCGGTGTCGATCAGCCCGATCGGGTTGGCCGGGTCGGCCGCCACCCCCGGCCCCACCGCAAACGGCGCCACGCCGTAATCAAACTGCGGCGCAAACGCCCCCACCAGGTTCGCCAGCCACGGCCCCTGCACGATCATCGCCACCTTGCCGGTCAAGAACGGGTTCGCATCCGTGAAGTAGTTGCCGAACCCCTCACGGAACGGCTTGGAGCGTTCCGGCCTCAGCACCCGCGCCGTCTCGGCCATCCACTCCATCGCCCGCACGTTCTCGGCGCTGTCCGCCAAGGCCCGGTCGCCGGCCGGGTCATAGATCCGGCCCCCGAAGTGGTACGCCCACAGCCAACTCCACCACCCCGGCTCGGGGTGAAAGAACCCCACCCGCTCCAATCGTCCCCCGTCCGCGCTCGTCCGCAGCAGTTTCGCGCTCGCCGCGTCCAACTCCGCGATCGTCGCCGGCGGCCGGTCCGGGTCCAGCCCCGCCTCGGCAAACGCCCGCCGGTTGTAGTACAAAGCGATCGACCCCGCGGCACTCACCGCCGCCCACCACTGCCCCCGGTGGCTGGTCACCCGCCGCACCCCGGTCGCATAGTCGCTCAGGTTCAGCCCGAACTTGGGCGCCAGTTCATCCAGGGGCAGCAGCGCCCCCGCGTCGGCATACCCCGGCACGTTGAACGAGTACAGGCCGATCACATCCGGCGGGTCGCCCCCGGCGATCGCCACCAGCGACTTCTGCCCGATGTCCGCCGTGACCAGATAGCGCACGAAGATCCGCTGCTGCGATGCGTTGAACGCGTCCACCACCCGCTGCATCGCGGCGCCCTCGTGCCGCGTCCACTTCTCCCAGTAGTTCAGAACAACCCGCCCGCCGCCACCACCGCCGGCATTCCGCTGCCCCTGCCCATCACGCCCGGTCCGCGGCCCGAACAGCGCAAAGCCCACGCCCGCCGCCGCCAGCCCGCCCACGGCCGCACGGCGGCCCAGATCGACGATGGAGGGCTTGGTGTCCACGGACGGGCTTACTTCGCGGCCTTGTTCTCCCCGCTGGTCATGCGGGCCACTTCCTGGTTGACCTGCTCGATGATCGACTTCCAGCGAGCCTCATCCTCGAGCTTGCCGGTGGACTTTTTGGTCTTGCTGTTCAGCAATGCGAAATTCGGCGGCAGCGGCTTGTTGGGCCCTGTCTGCCCGGTCATGATGCCAACCAGCCGTCCGAGCGGCATCTCCTCCCGATCGCCGGTATCCGAGTAGACGATGGTCACATTTTCTCGCAGGTTGTCCGGATCGAAAACATCCGCACTCTTGCTGCCACCCCGCAGAAGCGCATATCCAAGTACGACAAGCAGCAAACCACCGACCACACTCACCGTCACTCTCGGATTTTCGTTCATCCACTGTCGCACGAAGAGCCCTCCGCACACCGCCGATCCACAGACACCACCGCGAGAACATCACGGGTTGGTTACGAGCCGGTGACCCCAGTCATAGAACTGGCCGACGTTTCCGTAACGGTCGCGACCAAACCTGTAGTCGCGATACTCAATCGTCCGGACGGACGTGTCCCCGAAAGCGAAGTTGTTGGCTCCAAACTTACCCGTCGAGCCTGCGTTCTGGCCCGACCTTCCCGCGTTCCGACTGTTCAACGTGTGCCGCGGAAAGTCATCCAGCGCGTCCGTCGCGATCACCACATCGTTGAAGTTGCGGATCCGAGAGAGAGGGAGACCAGATACACCGCTCGTGGGCGTCGGCAGTGAATCGTTGAACCAGTACTCTGTCCAGCGGACAATCGGTGTGGATGGGTCCAGGAACTCAAATGGCGAGGTAAACACTCGGCTCGCGTTATTCAGAAACGGTCGATTGATCGGGCCCCGCACGCTTGCTGCTCCGATGGCGGCCGGACAGTTAAATGGAGCCTGCACCTTGGCTGGATTCTGCGGGTCACTATGGAACTCGACCATAGCCGCGGTGTTGAAGCCAAAGTCGGGGTCCGCTTCACCGCCCAGGTAAGGGTTCAACAGACCGACAGCGCCCACTTGGTACAAGATGCTCTGACCCGGACCCACCCAGAGGTCCGGATTAGACCCCGGCGTCGGTGTCCCGAACTTTCTCCAGATCGCCGGGAATCGCTCTTTGTTCGCGTCCGCGTACATAACGATCGCCGTGCCCAACTGCTTCAGGTTGCTCATGCACACCGCCGACCGCGACACGGTTCTCGCGCTGGCCAGCGCCGGCAACAAAATGCCCACCAGCAACGCGATGATCGCAATCACCACCAGCAACTCAATCAGCGTGAACGCCGACCCGTTCGTCCTTGTCCGCCCGTTCATGCTCAGCTCCTTGTACCCGCAGCCAAAACAGCCCCACCCCCCACACCCACCACACCTGCCCCTCCCGCAATCGTCGGCTCCGCCACAGACCCGGGCAGCCACCGAACCACCACGTCAACCACCCGCTCCCCCTCACTGTGTACGCCCGCCCCTGCCGATCCGTTTGTCCCGTTCGATGCCGACACCGAATAGGTTCCTTCCAGATCGCTTTCCTGCAGCACGCCACCGGGGATCACCCGGCCGTTCACCGTCACCGTCGCCGACACGCCGGCCTTGAACTCCGCCGCGTCGAAGGTGATCCGCACCGCCCGCCCCCGCCAGGTGCGCTTCACCGTCACCCGGCCCAGGTCCACCGGCGGGCACGGGTCGATCAGCAACCCCGCCACCGACTTGGCCCCCACCGGGTTGAGCACCGGCCGAATGCCCAGCACCCACTCCAGGCTCACCCGGTTCAGCCACGCCGCCGAACCGGTGTACCACGTCCAGCCCGCCCGCCCCGGCAGGTCTGAAAGCGGTCCATCCACGTTGCCCGGCGTCACATACGGCTCAGCCCAATACGCGCTGGCATTCTGCCCCCGTGTCGCCGGCGAGACCGACTTCCAGATGCTCCCCACCGCCGCCTGGTCCTTCATCTTCGCCGCCGCCGCCAGCGCCCACGTCGCCGCGTGCATGTACACGCCGCCGTTCTCGCGGCTGCCCGGGCTGTAGCGGGTCACGTAGCCAATGGTGGTGTCCGGGATGGTGTACGCCGGGAACAGCAGCAGCGGGCCATACGGGCTCAGCAGATGCTGCTTCACCGCGCCCCACGCCTTGGCGTTGCGCTCCGGCGTGCCCGTCTCAGCGAGGATGGACCACGTCTGCGCGTTCAGGTGGATCTTGCCCTCCTGGCAGCTCGGGGCCCCGATCCACTCGCCGTTGTCCTTGGTGCCATAGCGGTACCAGCCGGTCTCATCCCACGCGTGCTGGTTGATCGCTGCGCGGTACGCCTCGCGCTTGGAGGCATACGTCTCGGCCAGTTGCGTGCTGGCGCCATCGCCCACCCGACGCAGGATCACCGACCACTGCTCCAGAACGTGGCACAGGAACTGCCCCAGCCACACGCTCTCGCCCTTCTCCTCCACGCCCATGGCCGACAAGCCGTCGTTCCAGTCGCACGAGCCGATGAACGGCAGCCCCCGGGCGCTGGTGCGGGCAAAGGCCCGCGCAATCGCCAGCCGGCAGTGCTCGGCAATGCTCGCCTGCGCCGGCACCAGCCGCGACGGGTCCGCGGTGGGCGTCGGCTTGCCCTGCTTGCGGGCAAACCACATGCTCCCCTCCGGCTTGCCCGAGTCGATGAACGGCGCCGTCTTGTTCAGGATGCCCACATCACCCGTCTCGCGGATGTACGCCGCGACCAGGAAGGGCAGCCACAGGTAGTCGTCGCTGCACGCGGTGTGGTTGCCGAAGTCCGCCAGCGCGTGCCACCAGTGGTACACGCTGCCGTCGGAGAACTGCCGCTCGGCGTGCAGCATGATCTGCTTCAGCGTGCCCGCCGGATCCAGCGGCAGCCAGACCTGCGAGTCCTGCAACTGGTCGCGGAAGCCGAACGCGCCCGACTGCTGGTAATAGCCCGTGCGGCCCCACAGCCGCCCGGAGATGGCCTGGTAGGGCAGCCAGTGGTTGTTCAGCAGGTCAAAGTCCGCCTGCGAAGTCTTGATGCTCGTCTTGCCCAGCCGGCCCTGCCAGGCCGCCGTCGCCTTGCCGGCGGTGGCCTTGGCCGTGTTCGCGTCGGCGTAGCGGTCCAGCGTCGCCAGCAGCCCCGCCTCGTCATGCCCAACGGCGATCACCCAGTGCAGTTCCACGCTCTGGCCCGGCGCCAGCGTCAGATCCCCGCCCAGCCCGCTGGCCGAATCGCAGAACCGCCCGAAGCCGCCCGTCAGGGTCTTCGCGTCCGCCCGCATCGCCGCGGGCGTCGCCGTGTTGCCGTACTTGCCCAGGAACGTGGACTTGTCGCCGATGGCGATCTCACGCTCAAACGCTCCGTGCACCGCGTGCGCCGCCATGTACGGCCAGGGCACGTTCCAGTGCTCCTTCTCGCTCTTGCGCGGAATGTCCCACATGTTCTTCCCCACCACCATCGCCCGCCGCTTGGCGTCGTAGCGGGTGTTGAAGAACAGCCGGTGGAACTCGCGCTTGGCGTCCGGCGCCACCCCGCAGCACCACTCAAACCATGAGGACACGCGCAGCTTCCTGGGCGTGCTCCCCGTGTTGGTCAGCTTCACCGCCCACACCTCAGCCGGGTCCTCCGGCGCCACGCTGATCGTCCACTCGCAGTCAATCCCGTGCTTGCGCGTGTCGAACGTCGTGAACCCCAGCCCGTGCGTGCAGGTGTAGCGGTCAAAGTCCGCCCCGCACGGCTGCGGAGCCCCCGACCAGATCGCCCCGCTCTCCAGGTCGGCCAGATACAGGAACTTGCCGTAGCAGTCCCGCACCAGGTCCATCTCCCACCGCGTCAGCACGTTGTGCTGCGCATCGTCATAGAACGAGAAGCCCCCGCCGTTCTGGCTCACCACCAGCCCATACCGCCCGTTGCTGATCACGTTCACCCACGGCATCGGTGTCGCCGGGTTGCTGATCGCAAACGCCCGTCCGTCCTGCACAAACTGTCCGAATGGATTTGCAAGCATGGTGAAAAGCCAACAACCGACCGTCGCCGTCTCGCTCCGATCCGACTTCATCGGGCCGCACACCGGCCCGACCCCACTCCCGCTCTCTCACCACCGCTGGTTGCCCCGCAACCCCGCTCGATGGCCCGGACCCTGCCGGTGAATCAGCACGCCTTCGGTGCGGTCGGGGTCGTCCGCGTGCCTCACCAGCATGTAACCGCTTTCATTGTGCCACACTCGCCGTCGCCTGTCAAGCCGCCCCGCAGCATTTTCTCCGCTTTCCGCACCCCCACCCCCAACGCCCCTCCGCCTCCCCGACCCGCCCCCCTTGGCCCGCTGCCACCGCCCCCAAATAAAACAACCGGCCCCGTTGCCGGAGCCGGTTGCGATCGATTCTCTTTAGAGGCTCACCGCTCAGGCGCGGCGGCGACGCATCGCCATCAGCCCGCCCAGGCCCAGCACCGCAACGGCGCCGGGGGTCGGGATGATGCGCAGCACGTTGTACTCGCTGGTGATGGTGTTGTCCTCGAACGCCACGTTCGAGAACTGGCTGCGGAAGCCCACCGCAGCGCCCGTCAGGCCGATCCCGCGGCCCGGGTTCGGGTTCGGGTTCAGCAGAGCCTCGTTGTTCCACAGGCGGATGCCGGTGTCAACGGTGCGGCCCTGGGTCACGTTCTCGAAGATCACGCGATACGCGCCGGTCGCAGCGTTCACCTCGCCCGGGGCGAAGTAGATGAACGACACGCGGGCCAGGTCACCGGCGAAGTACAGCGGAGCCGGGGGGTTGCCCGGAGCGCCGGCGCGCTCGCCCAGCAGGCTGAACTCAGCGTCAGCGCCGCCGACGAACACCGTGCCGTTGGAGACCACAAACAGGCCGCCGTCGCGGAAGTTGGTGGCGCCCAGATCGGCCTCAGGCCAGAACCAGATGCCGCCCTCGATGTTCCGACCGTCCTCGGACACGTTGCGGCTCAGCCGCATCGTGAAGTCGATCTGGAACGACTCGTTGGCCTGCACGCGGTACGGGGTCGTCCCGCCGTCGGTGCTCAGCCAGGAGAAGTGACGGTTGGCGAACCCGCCCGGGCTGTTCGCCGGGATCTGCTCCTGCAGCGTCACGTTCAGGCCGCTCACCGTCGCCGGAGTGCCCGAGCCGTTCACGTTGATCGTGCTACCGGGGAACGCATTGAAGATGTTCCGGTAGTTCATGTTGTACCCGTTGGCCGAAGTGATCTGCGCCGAAGCCGTACCGGCCAGGGCAACCACCGCGAGCGCACCAATCGTCAAGCGCGTGCTCATTCGTCTCTGCTCCCATGCTGGGCTGCCAGGCCGATTGGCCCGACAGGTTCACCCGGTTGGCCCGACACCCACGCAGTGCCCAGGTCCCACCAAGCGTGTAATCGCTTTCAGTATCACCTATCCCCACCCATCCGTCAAGCGCATTATCTCCCGACTCTTCAGAGTTTCCGCCGCAGTTTACCCAAGTTCACCCGTTTTCCCGCCCCATCCGTCCAGAACCACGCTCGACTGGCTCACGACGTATTCAGACCTTGGGTTATCGGTCTATCTCCAGCCCCAGACGCTCCATCCCCGACTGCACGAACCGGTGCCGGTGGAACAGCCGCCAGATCAGCCCCGTCCGCGCATTCTCAATCGCGATGATCAGCGGCCCCTGATCAATCGCCACGTACTCCGGCGCCACCCACCCGCTCGCCTGGTTGAACGCATCCAGAAAGCCGTACCCGCCGCCCTGGCTCTCCGGCTGCCACGGATCACCCCACACCAGCGGCTTGCCGTCCGAACCCCGCAGAGCCTTGTAATGCGCCAGCGCCGCCGCCGCCGCCTTGGGCTCAAACATGATCGCCATCCCCGCGCCGTACGGCGCCAGCGTGCCGTCCCCGTAGTTGTCCTTCTGCGCCCACGTGGAGTAATCCAGATTCGGCTTCGCCCACGGCATCGGCAACTTCTCCGGGAACACCCCCGGCACCTGATACCCGCCGGCAAAGTCGCTCGCCGTCAGGCCCCAGCCGTTCTCGCCGAAGCCCGGCCGCCCAGCCGCGTTGTCGATCGCCTTGGCCCGGTGCATGTTCACCATCCGCCGGCTGTTCTCCCACCAGTCCACCCGCACCCGCGCCCGCTGCCCGAAGGCCGCCGGGTTGTCCGGGCCCATCCCGGCGTAGTCAATAAAGCAGTGGCTGAACGCGTTCACGAACAACGCGCCCGAATACGGGAACCACACCATCGGCCCCGTTCCGCGATAGTCCCCCAACCCCCGCCGCAGCCGGTAGTAGTTCTCCGCCGGCAGCCGATGCTCGGGCTTCGGGGCCGCCACCGCCAGAAAGTTCACCAGCCGGTGCTCGCACCCGCTGTCAATCCACGCATAGGGCAGCAGCTCACCGCCCCCGCCCACCGGGTCGTTCTTGTCCGTGATCTTCCACCCCAGCGACACATTCCCCGCCGCCCACGCCTCCTCAGGCCGGCCCTTGCGCACCACAAACGCCTGCCAGTTCGCCGCCGCCACCATCTCATCGGCCAGTCGCGCAACCTCCCCGCCGAAGTACTCCGACGCCACCAGCGCCCCGCTGAACAGCAGCGCCGAGTCGATCGTGCTCACCACCTGCTCATACGCCCCGTCCGCCAGCCCCGCCGTCGTGCCGTCGACAAAGTGCTGGAACACCCCTGCATACCGGTTCACCGGGTTGCTCAGCAGCGCCCGCAGCATCCGCTCGCACCGCTCGGCCCCCTGCGCCTTGGTGATCCACCCCCGCTCCACCCCGATCACAATCGCCGCCATCTGAAAGCCCACCCCGGCAACGCTCACCAGCGTCTTGCTCGAGCGGTCCGGGATCATCCCCGTCGTCGGGTTGCCCGTCTCCCAGAAGTACTTGAACGCCCCGTACTGCACCTCCTCGAGCATCTTCTCCGTCGCCGCGTCAAACACGCCCGCAAACGGCGGTCGCGCAATCCCCGCCGACGCCGGCATCGCGATCACCAGGTCCTCCGGCACCGGCGTCAGATCCGTCTGCGCCGTCGGCGCTGCCGCCGGCACGCGGCTCAGATTCAGCCCCGCCGTGCGATCCGGCCCCGCCGCGCGATTGGCCTGCACGCACCCGCCGGCCATCATCGCCGCCGCCGCCGCCGCCGCACCCAGCACCTGCCTCAGCGCACCGCTCGCAACCATGGCCCGCTCCTTTCCTCACCGCGCTCAGAACACACGATCCACTCAACCGGATCACAACCCCTCCCTGCACCTGCCGCTGGACCGACCCTCAAGTGTAAGCGTTTACAACTCGCCACGCTGCCGCTGCCGCCCACCCGCACGCCCTCCTCCGCCCGCACGCCAAATCATCGGTACCCTCTTCACCGTCCGATACCCAACCACACACCTCTCCACGACGCCCCCACCCGGACTCCACCCACCGTGCCCCCCCGCAAGGACAAACCCGTCAACGGCAAACGACTCCCATCCATCCAGGATGTCGCCATCGCCGCCGACGTCTCCACCGCCACCGTCTCCCGCGTCCTGAACAACCCGAACCTGGTCTCACCGGAGACCGCCGAAAAGGTGCGCAAGGCCGTCGTCCAACTCGGCTACAAGCCCAACCTCTTCGCCCAGGGGCTCATGACCCGCAAGAGCCGCGTGCTCGGCATCGCCCTGCCCGACATCCACGGCGAGTTCTACTCCGAGCTCCTCCGCGGAGCCGACGCCGAAGCCCGCCGCCGGGGCTATCACATCCTCGTCGGCACCGAGGCCCGCAAGGCCGAGGCCCAGCCCCTCACGCCCCACAACCTGCCCCCCGGCGCACTCGCCCCCGGCTCGCCCGAGCTCCCCGAACGCTCCAACCTCGCCTTCGGCCTGGTCGACGGCCTGGCCATCATGATCACCGAGCCCAACGAGCTCCTCTGGCGCGAGGCACGCGAACTGGCCCTCCCCGTCGTCGTGCTCGATGTCGAGATCGCCGAGCCCGGCGTCGACTGCATCATGGTCGACAACGGCCCCGGCACCAAAGAGGCCACCGAGCACCTCCTGGCCGCCCTCCCCGGCGACAAGCTCTACTTCGTCGGCGGCCCCCGCGAGAACTTTGACACCCAGCGCCGCGGCGAGACCTTCGTCGAAACCCTCCGCGATGCCGGGATCCGAGCTCGCAAGGACCAGCTCGCCTTCGGCCGCTATTCCGTCGAATGGGGCTACCTCTGGGCCGGCACGCTCCTCAAGGCCAACGCCCTGCGGGGTATCGGCGTGCTCGCCGGCAACGATGAAATCGCCCTCGGCGTCCTTCAGGCCGCTCAGGACGCCCGCATCAAGGTCCCTGAGGAACTCCGCATCGTCGGCTACGACGACACCCGCCTGGCCTCCCTGGTCCGGCCCTCCCTGTCAAGCGTCCGCGTCCCCATGGCCGAGGTCGGCGCCGCCGCCATCTCCACCCTGATCGACCGCATCGCCGAGCCCGAGCGCCCCGCCACCATCGTCCGCCTCCCCACCAAACTCGTCGTCCGCGAGAGCAGCGACAAGAACGCCGCCAGCGGCGGGTTCTGACCGGCCCCCAAGGCCTCAAACCCGTCCCGCCCCCGCACCCAATCACCCTGATTGCTGGGTCCGGATTGGCCCCTGCCAAACGGCGGCTCCCGCTACCGTTGCCCCTTCCAACCCATGCTCAGCCTCGCGCACATCCTGCTGGAAGCAGCAGCCTCGCTTCCGGCCCTGCTTGACACCGCCGCCATCCCCACGCCCGCAGCGGGCAAACCCATCGGCACCTTCGCCGACCTGCTCTCCCTGCTCGCCAATCTCGACACCGCCCTCGACACCGTCGTCACGCAACTGGGCGGCTGGGGCTACCTCTTCCTCGCCGTCACCGTCTTCCTGGAAACCGGCGTCGTCGTTCTCCCCTTCCTCCCCGGCGATTCGCTTCTCTTCGCCGTCGGGCTGGTCGCCGCCCGAGGCCTGCTCAACCCCTTCCTCGCCTTCAGCCTGCTGAGCCTCGCAGCCATCGCCGGCGACAGCGCCGGATACTGGATCGGCCACTGGTTCCGCGACCACGTCGCTCAGGGCAAGCGCCTCGCCCTCGTTCGTCCCAGCCATCTGGCCAAAACCGAGGTCTTCTTCCGCACCCACGGCCCCAAGGCCGTGATGCTCGCTCGCTTCGTGCCCATCGTCCGCTCGCTCACACCCTTCGCCGCCGGCCTGGCCGCCATGCCCTACGCCGTCTTCCTGCGCTTCAGCGTCGTTGGCGCAGCCCTCTGGGTCGGCTCCTTCGTCAGCCTTGGCTTCTGGCTCGGCCACTTCGAGTTTGTCCGCAAGAACTTCCCCTACGTCGCCCTCGGCGTTGTTCTGGTCACCATCCTCGCGATGATCAACGAGTACCTCAAGGGCCGCCGCGAAGAGCCCCCCGCCCCCACCGCCGCCCTCCGCCCGACACCCACCGACCAGCCCGGCGCCGCCGTACTCAACGACAATCAGCCCGATGCGGGATGACCCGCGTGGGCCGCCGCTCACAAGGCCTCTCTCCGCCACTCACCAGACCTGCCGCAAACGGCCACAGCATCCGTCCTCCCGACCGCTTGCCGTCGTCCGCCCCGGGTCACCCGCAGAGGCCCCGCAGTCAACCATCCAAACAAAGACCAATCAATGCGCAGATTGTGCCCATAAAGCCGCGGATGTCATCCTGAATCGCCCTCTTAGAGAATCTCGCTGCGCGGAAATCTGGTTCACCATCAGGCGTTGCACATACTTGTTCGGCTGGACCAGTGCATGCCCAAGCTGCTGTGTTCTGACCAACAACCGAACCGATGCCTTCTTCCGGCCGAAGTGTTGATTCCCCTCGGCTAACCTGCCGACTGCGACCGATCAACGCCCTCTGGTCCTGCATGCCCTGATCCATCTGACCGTGATGCCCACCTGATAGCCACCAACCATGAGTTCCGTGTCCGCGACCAATCCACGATTCCACCAGGTCCGCATGGCCGTCTCCCAGATGACCTCGCCGACCGGTTCCACAGGCCTTCCTTCCATCCACGCCCGCCAACGGTCCGCGCAGTCCGGATCCATCCTGCTGCTCTGCGTGCTCGCGTCTCTGCTCGTCGGTCTGCTCGATCTGATCGCCGGCCGTGATGTCTCCGTGCTCGCCCTCTACGTCGTGCCCGTTGCCGTTGCCGCCTGGTTCGGCAGCCTCGCCATCGGCACCGCCACCGCCATCGTCGCCGCGGTCATCTGGTTCTTCGCTCAGGTTCTCCTGCCCGACAACCCCGTCCCCGGCTCCACCGAAGCCTGGAACGCCCTTATGCGGGCCGTGGTCTTCATCTTCATCGCTCTGACCACCGGGCTCCTCCAGTCGGTGATCACCTATCAGCGGCGTTCGGCCACCACTGATCCCGTCACCGGTCTGGAGAACCGCGCCGGCTTGCTGGAGCGCACCGCCGCGCTGGTGAACGCCTGCCGTCATGCCGGCCGCCCCATCACCATCGTCTCGGTCGATATTCGAGCCCTCCGCGACATCAACGCCGCCTACGGCCAGCAGCGGGGCGACGTCGTCGTCACCCTTACCGCCCGCGCCCTCTGGCAGGTCGCCCGCGCGGAGGACATCGTCGCTCGACTCGATGGCGACCAGTTCGCCATCGTCCTCCCTGGAGCCGGCGAGAGCGAGGCCCGCCGCCTCGCCGACGAACTCCACACCCGCCTCAGCGACATCGCCCACCAAGCCGGCTGCTCCGTCTCCCACACCATCGCCGTCCTCCACGCCGAACAGCCCCCGCTGCTGGGTGACGAGCTCATCCACGCCGTCGAGGCCGCCGTCCGCGCCCTGCGCGACAACCCCGCCGGCCCGGTCATCAGCCGCTTCCCCACCGCCGCCTGATCCGCCTTCGTCACGCGAGCCCGCCCCGCGCCAGGCTCACAACTGCCGCAGGAACCGCAGGTCGTTCTCAAACAGCATCCGGATGTCCGGGATGCCGTACTTGCCCATCGCCAACCGCTCGATGCCGAAGCCGAAGGCGAACCCGCCCCACTGCTCCGGGTCCACCCCGCACGACCGCAGAACGTTCGGGTGCACCATCCCGCACCCGCCCAGTTCCATCCACTTCACCGGCTGATCCGGCCGCAGCCGGATCTTCAGGTCCAGCTCCGCCGACGGCTCGGTGAACGGGAAGAACGTTGGCCGCAGGCGAATCTCCGCCTCCGCACCGAAGTACGCCCGCGCGAAGTTGAACAGCGTCGACTTCAAGTCCGCCATCGACAGCATGCACAGCCGCCCGTCGGCGCCCCGCTCGATCCGCTCGATCGCCAGACCTTCGATCTGGTGGAACATAAACGAGTGCGTCGCGTCCACCGTGTCGGGGCGATACACCCGCCCCGGCGCGATAATCCGGATCGGCCGCTTGAGTTCCCCGCCGCCCTCGGCCACCGCCTTCTCCATCACCCGCACCTGCACCGTGCTCGTCTGACTCCGCAGCATCCTCGGCTTGGCCGTCTTGGCCGGGTCATCGATGTAGAAGTTGTCGATCGGATCCCGCGCCGGGTGCCCGGGCGGAATGTTCAGCTTCACAAAGTTGTGCTCGTCGTCCTCCAACTCCGGGCCCTCGGCCACCTCGAAGCCCATCCGCGCGAACACCTCCACCAATTCCTCTCGCACCCGCAGCAGAATGTGCCGCCGACCCACCTCCTCGCTGCTCACCCGCCCCGGTTCGGTCACATCCACCAGCGGCCCGCTCGCCGCCGCCCCCGCCGCACCCAGCCCCAGCCCGCTGCGCTTGGCCGCCAGCGCCTCCTCCAGAGCCTTGGACAGCGCGTTCACCCGCGCCCCAAACGCCGGCCGCTCCGCCGCCGCAACGTCCTTCACACCCGCCATCGCCGCCTTCACCTGCCCCTTGGGCCCCACATACGCAATCCGCCACGCCTCCAGCGCCGCCGCATCCCCCGCCGCTTCCAGCGCCGCCCGCGCCTCTGTCTCCAGTACTCCAAGGTCGATCGACATAGGCCGCAAGCGTACCCGCCCCGCTCCGACGGCCTTTAGTTCCCCGCCATGCCCCACGCCGCCGGCCAACCCCCCGCTGCCCCCTCCCCACCCCCCTCGCTCTCACCGCCCTCCCCCGCCTCCCCCGCCTCCCCGGCCTCCCCGCCCAAGCCCCGCCTGCTCTCCCTGGATGTCTTCCGAGGCCTCACCATCGCCGCCATGCTGGTGGTCAACAACCCCGGCACCTGGGCCGCCGTCTACCCGCCCCTCCGACACGCCGCCTGGGACGGCTGCACCCCCACCGACCTGATCTTCCCCTTCTTCCTCTGGATCGTCGGCGTCGCCATGGCCTTCTCCTTCGCCGCCACCCTGGCCGACCCCGCTCGCCGCACCACCGCGTTCTACCTCGGCATCGCCCGCCGCGCCGCCCTGCTCATCGGCCTGGGCCTCTTCCTCGCCTTCTTCGGCCTCTGGAGCCTCGACACCCTCCGCCTCCCCGGCGTGCTCCAACGCATCGGCATCTGCTTCGCCCTCGCCTCCCTCGTCGTCCTGTTCATCCCACGGCCCGCCCAATACGCCCTGGTCGCCCTCACCCTCCTGGGCACCTTCGCCCTCCACGTCCTGGTGCCCGTGCCCTGGCCCGCCTCCGCCGGCGGCACCGTCACCGGCGACCTCGGCGAGAACCTCAACCTCGCCCGCTTCATCGATCAGCAACTCCTCCCCGCCGCCCACCTCTACCGAAACGGCGCCGGCACCGAGCCCGAAGGCCTCCTGGGCACCGCCTGCGCCACCGCCACCGTCATGCTCGGCTTCTGGGTCGGCTGCGCCATCCGCACCGCCGTCACCTCATCGATCATCAGCCCCGCCGCGTCCCTGGCCGCCCTGCTGCCCCGCTTGCTCGCTCTGGGCGCCGCCCTCACCGCCGCCGGCTGGCTCTGGGCCGGCGCCCCCTCGCCGCTCAACTGGTTCACCTCCGTGCCGAGCCCCCGCCCGCTCTGGCTCTGCCCGCTGAACAAGCCCCTCTGGTCCGCCAGTTACACCCTCTTCACCGCCGGCCTGGCCACCATCAGCCTCGTCGCCCTGCTCTGGCTGCTTGAAGTCCGCCGTTCCACATCACCGCTCCCCGCTTTCCTCCGCCCCGCCCTCTGGCTCGGCACCAACGCCATCGCCGCCTACGTCCTCGCCGGCATCCTCGCCCGCCTCTTCACCCGCATCATCACCTGGCCCGCCCCCCTTCCCGATGCACCCGCCCGCACCACCAGCCTCTGGGCCTGGCTCAGCCAGAACCTCACCCAGGCCCTCCTCCCCGGCCCCGCCGGCTCGCTGCTGCAATCCCTCCTGCTCGTCGGCAGCGTCACCGTGGTGATGTGGTACTTCCACCACCGCCGCTGGTTCCTCAAGGTCTAACCCCGGCCCGTTCGCCGCCCCCCGGCCATGGCGGAAACGCCTCCGCGTTCTCCGCCGCCAGCGCCACCGCCGTCGCCAGCCCTTCAATCAGCAGATCCGGCGCCGTCACCCGCCCCCCGTCCACCACCACCTCCAACTGCTGGCTGCTGGAAAACTCCACCTCGCCCCGCACCGCAATCGCCACCTCCCCCCGCTCCCCATCCAGCCCCGCCAGCAGCCCCGCCAGAACCTCGCCCAGCGGCACGGTGCCCCCGTCCACCTTCGCCACCGGCTCCCCCGCCTCCAGCACGCCCAGCGACAGCCGGTACACCTCATCGGCCACAAACCGCCGCCACCGCTCCACCCGCGCCACCCCCTCGCCAAACCGCGACAGCGCCGTCAACTCCGCCGCCATCAGCACATTCCGCAGCGCATCGCTCCGCAGCCCATGCCCATAGTCCCACTGCGCGCGGTCAAACAACTCCCGCACCTGCCCGGCGCGTTCGCTCCGCTGCGTGCCCTCGCTGCTCACCTGCTCGCCCCCGCTCACACGCCGTCCACCACGGTGTACATCCCGTCACCCACATACTTGATCTTCCCCTGGTTCTTCAACTCCTCCCACACCGCCCGCGGATACTCCGCCGGCGGCATGATCCCCATCAGCCCCGAGTTCTGCCCGCCGGTCATCGCCCGCCGGCTCAGTTTGCTCTCCTGGTCCAGTTTGGTCACCTTGAACCGCTTCTTGAACGCCGTCAACGCCCCCTTCAGCACCGCCGGGTCCTTCGGGTCCTTCGGCCCGGCCTCGCTCGCCCCATGGCTCACCACCCGAGACGCCGTGCCGTTGGTCGCACCGGCCGCCGCCGAGCCGCCGGCATGTCCGTTGCCGTTGGTCGCGCCCGTCGCCATCGCCGCCGCCACCGCATCCTGCACCGTGCGGTTCTGCGCCACCACCGCGCCCCCCTTGCTGATCTCCTCCACCAGACTCGCCAGCGCCGCCACGTCCCGCGTCGCCACGATCTTCCCCACCCGCATCTGGTCCGCGGGCGTCTTCTTCAGGTGCCGGTGCACGTTCTGCCACATGCTCGCCAGCCGCGGCCCATCCTCCGCCACCGCCAGGTCGCTGATCGCCTCCTGCAACTTGTTCAGCGTCAGCGTGTCGATGTTGTCGTAGTACCGACGCACGATCCCCTGCTGGTAATTGGAGAGATACTGGCCCTTGCTCACGTTGTGGCCTCCACAATGCCCCGCCCGCGCCGCCGCCATGCCCCGGGCTTGCTCAGCCCGCCGGCCGCATTGGCACTGTTCCAAATCCGTGTCCCGCACCCGCCCAGCCCGCACCCGTCGGCCTCCGCACACCCGCCGCCGCCCCGCCCGCAGCGTGCGAGCGGCCACAGCGAACCACACCGGGGTGTTGTTGAGCCATCCATGGCCGCCGGCTTGGCAAACAAGCGGGGCATCACGACCGCCAACGTTAGCGCGCCCCAACCGCGTCGGGCACATCGCTACGCTCGGACCGAGAATGAACGCCACGCCCGAAACCGCCCACGCGCCCCCGCCCCGCCCCTACGTCCTCGGAACCGGGGACGACGAACTCGGCCGCCTCGGCCTCCAGCACCGCCTCTGGTCCGACGCCGCCCACGAGGCCTGGAAGCTCGCCCGCATCGGCCCCGGACAGCACGTTCTCGACGTCGGCTGCGGGCCCGGCTACGCCAGTTTCGATCTCGCCCAACTCGTCACCTCCACCGGCTCGGTCCTCGGCGTCGACGAATCCCCCGCCTTCATCTCCTGGCTCACCTCCCAGGCCGACGCCCGGGGGTTGCCCCAACTCTCCGGCCTCGTCGCCGATGCCCACCACCTCGCCTCCGCCGTCGCCCGCCCGGCCGCGTTTGATGCCGCGTACATCCGCTGGGTCCTCTGCTTCGTCAAGAACCCCGCCCGCGTCATCCACGACACCGCCTCGCTCCTGCGGCCCGGCGGCCGCCTGGTCATCCACGACTACTTCAACTACACCTCCATGACCATGGCCCCCCGCCGCGCTTCGCACGACGCCGCCGTCGCCGCCACTGCCCGCAGTTGGCGCGAACGAGGCGGCGACCCCGACGTGATGGCCCGCGTCCCCGCCATGCTCGCCGAGGCCGGCCTGAACCTCACCCACCTGGCCATCCACCAGCGCCACGCCCGGGGCAACCCCTCCGGACCGCCCGAGGCCATGTTCGCCTGGCCCGATGTCTGGTGGCGCACCTACGCCCCCAAACTCGTCGCCATGGGCTACCTCGCTCAGGCCGACTGCGACCAACTCCTCCGCGACCTGGACGCCGTCCGCACCTCCGCCACCGACTTCATCGTCGTTCCCCCGGTCTACCAGATCATCGCCGAGAAGCCCGCCCGATGAACCCGCCCGCCGACAACGCCAACACCGCCACCGCCGCCACCACGCCCGCGCCGCAGGCCGGCCCCCTCTCCCCGCGCCTGGTCCTCGGCTGGGGCGCCTTCCTCGCCTGCTCCTGGACGTGGTGCATCGGCATGTTCCTCCCCGCCCTGCTCGTCCGCGACTTCGGCTGGTGGGGCTACTGGGCCTTCTTCATCCCCAACGTCCTCGGCGCCGCCGCCATGGGCTGGATCCTCCGCCCCGGCCTCTCCCAACGCATCCTCGCCCACCACGCTCGCGCCGTCCGCGCCTTCTCCTTCATCACCCGCGCCTTCCAGGCCTTCTTCCTCGCCTGGCTCTGCTTCGCCGTCGCGCCCCACGGCCAGCCCGAACTCGGCCTGACCGTCCTGGCCTTCGCCGTCGGCCTGCTCGTCCTCATCCGGCCCTACTCCGCCTCCGACGGCCGCATCGCCCTCACCTCCATCGCCATCTGGGTCATCAGCGCCCTCTGCGGCATCTTCCTGCTCAACCTCAGCTTCTCCGGCAAACTCACCGCCGGCCCCAACACCGTGCAGGCCGTGCTCACCGCCCCGCAGACGCTCTACCTCGCCCCCGTCTGCATCTTCGGCTTCCTCCTCTGCCCCTATCTGGACGCCTCCTTCCACCACGCCGCCCAACGCACCCAGGCCGCCCATCCCGCCGGCGCCCGCGCCGCCTTCACCGTCGGCTTCGGCGTCCTCTTCGCCGCCATGATCGGCCTCACCGCCGTCTACCTCCCCTTCTTCAACCAGCCCGCCAACGTCCACCAGCCGCGTCTCGCCATCACCGCCATCCCCCTCGCCCTGCTCATCCACATCGCCCTGCAGATCGGCTTCACCATCGCCGCCCACAAGGCCGCGCCAACCGCCGAGGGCACCGTCGCCGACCGCCGGGGCGTCACCCCCGAACTCGCCGGCATCGCCCTCGCCCTGCTCGCCGTCTCCACCCCCAACCTCCCGCTCGGCGGCGGCGAGTTCATCTACCGGGGCTTCATGGCCTGCTACGGCCTGTTCTTCCCCGCCTACGTCTGGATCGTCATGACCCCGCTGGGCCGCACCGCCGAGCGCCGCCCTCTTCTGGTCTGGGCCCTGGCCTGCACCATCGCCCTCCCGTTCTACTGGCAGGGCTTCATCGGCATGTACACCTTCTGGCTCCTCCCCGGCGTCGCCATCGTCTTCGCAGCCAAACTCCTCGCCCTGCCCCGCCGCGCCGCCGCCTGAAGCCCGGCCCCATCTTGCCCCCAGCCCCCCCCGGCCCATCAAAGGCGCATGCAGCGCGCACGAACGCGCTCACTCCAAACGCGCAATCCGCGCGCCGCCGACACATCCAATCCGCCCTGCGTTTCCCGATCAAAGCCGCCCCCGCCGCCCGCTTTTCCGCGCGCACAAACGCGCCGCTTCCCCAAGGGGTAAAGGCCCAGCACGTCGCTGGTCCGCCACACAACCCCCACACCGGGAGCACCGCCATGTCCGTCACCGCTGCCCTCGCCGCCCGCCTCGGCTCCGCCCCAGCCTCCCCCGCCTCCGCCACCACCATCAAGCCCACCACCACGACACCCGCCCCCACCGTCTCACCCGCGCCCACTCACCCGCCCACCGAGCCCGACTTCCGCGCCGAAGCCCTCCGCGCTGCCCGGACCGTCCTCTCCACCCTCTCCCACATCGCCCAGCAGCTCGATCAGCCCGCCCTCGCCCTCCGCGCCGCCATCGCCCTCACCCAGGCCCTCAAGTCCCTCCCGGCGTCGCTCACCGCGCTCGATCAGGCCCTCACCCCGCCGCTTCAACCAGCCGCCCCAACTCCGCCCGCAACGCGCTCTCCAGCCGGGGCTGCGCGTAGCGATACCCCCACGCCTCCAGCCTCCCCGGCCGCACCGCGTTGCTCTCCAGCATCACCCCTGCCACCTTCCCCACCGCCGCCCGCAACGCCCACCCCGGCGCCCGCAGCACCCTGGGCCGCCTCAGCACCGCCGCCAGCGTGTCGGCAAACTGCCCATGGCTCACCGGGTGCGGCGCCACCGTGTTGATCGCCCCGCTCCACCGCACATCCCACAGCGCCTGCCAGATCACCCCCACCGTGTCGCTCATCGACATCCAACTGAACACCGCATCCCCCCGACCCACCTTCGCCCCCAGCCCCAGCATAAAGGCCGGCGCCATCCGCCCCAACATCCCGCCCCGGGCCGACAACACCACCCCCATCCGCAGCCGGCACACCCGCATCCCCGCCTCCTCCACCGGAACCGTCGCCGCTTCCCACTTCGCCGCCACTGTTGACAGGAACCCCGTTCCCGCCCCAGCCTGCTCGTCCACCGGCGTCGCCCCCGGCGCGTAGTAGTTGCTCCCGCTCGCCGACACCAGCACCGCCGGCCGCCGCTTCATCGCCAAGAGCCCCTCCACCAGCGTCTGCGTCCCCCGCACCCGCGAGGCCTCGATCTCCCGCATCCGCCCTCGCGTCCACCGCCCATCGGCGATGCCCGCCCCCGCCAGGTGCACCACCGCGTTCACCCCGGCCGCGTCCAGCCCCGCGCTGTCCACGCTCCCGCCCGCCGGGTCCCACTCCACCTCACCGCTCGGCAGCCCCACCCAGTTCTCCCGCCGCGTGTCCCGGCCCCGCCGCACCAGCCGCACCACCTTGCACCCCGCGTTCAGCAAAAACGCCACCACCTCCCGCCCCACCAGCCCGCTCGCCCCCGTCACCGCCACGCACAGCCCTTCACCCCCCACCCCTCCCGGGCCCGCCAGCGCCGCCCGTCCGGCGCACTGCCGCTCCACCACCTCCCGCGTCCGCGCGTGCCGGAACACAAACAGCCGCCGCAGGTCCGCCTCCAAGAGCCCCCCGCCCAGCGCGTCCCCCAGCCACCCGCCCGGCGCTGCCCACTGAATCTCATCCCGCAGCACACTGCTGAACAAGTCCGCCCCCGGCTTGCACACGTGCCGGTGGTACCAGTACGCAAACGGCCCCCGCACCTGCTCGTCGCAGAACTGGCTCCCCTCCACATACCCGTGATGCAACGCCTCCCACCGCACCCCCACCACCCCCCCAGGCCCCGCCCGCACCACAAACCGCAGCACCGATCCATCCCGGATCCCGTCGCTCCAACTCTCCAGTTCCAGCCGCTGCCAGGGCGGGCTCAAAAGGGCGAACGCCCCCGGCCGGGCATGGAAGTTCCACAACTCCGATGCACCAAGGCCAAACGCAGATTCGTGGACAAACGTCCGCACGCACGCGCAGTGTACCCAAACCCCGACCATGCCCGCTTCCCCTTGCACCCGCCCCGCACGCCCCGCCGCCGGCACGGCCCCCGGTTGGCACGTCCTTTGAGTCTGCACCGGCATCATGCCCCCGCGCGCTCGCCAAGCCCACCCTTTCCGCCCCCTCCTGTGCGCCCTTGCGCTCTCGCTGCTCGCCCTCCCGCTCCCCGCCGGCGCACAAACTGCGCCCCGCACCGATCCGGTCCCCTTGACCCCCGGGTATCCGCCCCTGCCCCCCGGCGCCATCCCCGAGCCCGCATCCACCTTCGCGGATCTGGTCAGCGTGCAGGACGTCGCCCGCATCGAAGGTCAGGGCGTCTCCATCCTGCGTGGGGTCGGCATCGTCACCGGCCTGCGGGGCACCGGCGACAGCGGTTCCGAACTCGCCCTCGCCCGCCCCCTGGCCAAGATCTACGAGTCCAACGAAAACCCCCTGGCCGATCTCCGCGAACTGGCCAAAGCCAAGTCCGCCGCCCTGGTCATGCTCGAGGTCACCATCCCCGCCAAGGGCGCCGTCCGCGACGACCAGTTCCACGTCCAGGTCTCCGCCTCCCACTCCGCCACCAGCCTCGCCGGAGGACGCCTCCACCTGGCCGCCCTCTCCGGGCCCCTCCCCGGCCAGGGGGTCTACGCCATGGCCTCCGGCGCCATCACCATCGAAGACCCCAACACCCCCACCGTCGGCGTGGTCCGCAACGGCGCCGTCCTCATCGAGGACATCCGCATGCCCCCTCCCACCTCCACCTTCAACCTCATCCTCCAACCCCAATATCGCCACTTCACCGTCGCCGACCAGCTCGCCGACGCCATCAACGCCCTCACCCCCGACTCCGACGACCCCTCAGCCGCCGGCGCCATCGCCAAAGCCGTGGACCACATGACCCTCCGCGTCACCATCCCAGCTCCCGAACGCGCCGCCGCCACCAAATTCATCTCCCGCGTCATGGCCGTCACCTTCTCCCCCAGCCTCCTCCGCCAGCCCGCCGAAGTCCGCATCAACCAGCGCACCGGCACCGTCATCGCCACCGCCGAGGTCGAGATCTCCGCCGTCGCCATCAGCCACAAAGACATCAACATCCAGATGCTCACCCCCGCCGCACAGCCGAACGCCATCAACCCCGCCGCCCAGCGCACCAGCATCATCGGCATGACCACCACCACCCGCCCCTCCGACCGCGCCCGCCTGCAGGACCTCCTGGCCGCCTTCCGCCAGATGGACGTCCCCATCGACTCCCAGATCGCCGTCATCACCGAACTGCACCGGACCGGCCGCCTGCACGCCAACCTCATCTTCGAATAAACGCCCCTTCCCCTTCCGGTCGCCCGCCCGCACCCGAACCACACATGACCACCACCACCGCCATCTCCGCCGCCGATCGCCGCCGCGCCCCGCTTCCCGGTCAGGCCATGCTCCAGCGTCAGCAGGACTTCGCCGCCGTCATCGGCCGCGCCCAGCAGACCTCGCCCGTCCCCTCCGCTGCACGCCGCGCCACACCCCAGCAGACCGCCCGCCAGGCCGCCGAGGACTTCGTCTCCATCGCCCTCATCCAGCCCATCCTCAAAGAGTTCCGCGCCAACTCCAAGGCCGCACCACCCTTCGCCCCGGGACCGGCCGAGAAGCAGTTCCGGGGCTTCATGGATGCCGCCACCTCACGCCAGATCGTCCGCGCTCAGGGCTTCGCGCTCGTTGATCGCCTCGCCGACCTCCTGCTCAAACGCGGCGCACCCGTCCCGCCCCAGAACTTCACCGCCGCCGCCGCTCTGCCACGCTGAATCTGTCCGCCCCCGCCGCTGTTCACCCCGCCTCACCATGAACCGCCACTCTACCGTCGCCGCCGCTCCGCCCGCCGTCTCGCCGCTCTACCAGCAGCTCGACGCGCTCCTCACCGAACTGGTCGCCCACCAGACCGCCATGGTCCAGCTCGCCGAGCAACACCGTCGAGCCATCGCCGCCGCTGATCTCAAAGCCCTGGCAGAGTGCAACGCCCGCCAGCAGACCGCCGCCCAGAACCAGATGCGTCTGGACTCCCGACGCGCCGCGCTGGTCACCGCCATCTCCGGCCGGCCCGCTGCGCCCGTCATCGCCCGAAACCACCCCCCTCAGGCCCCCGTCACCCTCCGCCAGCTCGCCTCCGCCGCCCCCGAGCCCCTCCGCCCCCGCCTGCTCCAGTCGGTCGACCGCCTCAAGTCACTCGCCCAGACCGCCGCCGCCCAGCAGCAGGCCCTCCGCGTCGCCGCCGAGAACCTCCTCCTGCACGCCGGCGGCCTGCTCTCCCAGGTCCGCGCCGCCGTCAACCCCAAGGCCACCTACGCCCGCCCGGGCGACCCCGCCGCCGCCGCCCCCCTCTTCGCTGTCGACGTCACCTCCTGACCGCCCAGCCTCCCGCCGCCCGTCGCTCCGCGCCGACCCGCCCCCCGGCCCCCCCGCTCACCCTGATCCCGGCCCCACCATGTTCAACTCCGCCCTGCAAATCGGCCGCTCCGCCCTCAACGCCAGCTCGCTGGGCATCCAGGTCGCCGGCAACAACATGGCCAACGCCGCGACGCCCGGCTACTCGCGTCAGTCGGCCACCCTCACCCCCTCGCGCGACGCCCGCTTCGGCAACGGCTTCGTCGGTCGGGGTGTCGAGATGCAGGCCATCCGCCGACAGGTCGATTCCGCCCTGCAGAACCGCCTGTTGGGCAGCATCGCCGCCGAACAGCAGTCCCAGGTCGACCTCTCCCTGCTCTCCAACGTCGAAGGCACCCTCAACGAACTCTCCGAGCAGGACCTCTCCACCCAGCTCGGCGCTTTCTTCAGTTCCTGGTCCGATCTGGCCAGCCAGCCCGGCAACCGCGGCGCCCGCTCCCTGGTCATCCAGCAGGGCCGGGGCCTGTCCACCTACATCCGCTCGCTTCGCGAAGGCCTTGCCGACCAGCAGGCCGCCGTGGACCGCGATCTCACCGCCAACACCAATCGCGCCAACGAACTGCTCTCCCGCATCGCCGATCTCAATGCCGCCGTCGTCACCGCCGAGAACGGCTCCGGCAACGCCAACGGCCTCCGCGACCAGCGCGACACCCTGATCGCCGAACTCGCCCAGTTCATGGACGTGACCACCCTCGAGCAGCCCAACGGCAACCTCGACGTGCTCGTCGGCTCAACACCCATCGTTCAGGCCGGCGTCAGCCGGGGCGTTCGCCTCAAGACCGAAAACATCCCCGCCTCCGCCGGCCAGCCCGCCTCACTCCGCGTCGTCGTCAGCACCTCGGACAACAACGAGACCCTCGCCGTCCGCTCCGGTCGTCTCGGTGCCCTGCTCAACCAGCGCGACAGCCTGATCTCCCAGACCATCGACCGTCTTGACACCCTCGCCGCCCAACTCATCCACCAGGTCAACCGCATCCACGCCACCGGCGAACCCGGCCAGCCCACCTCTTCCTTCACGGGCAGTTTCATCACCCGCACCGCCGACGTCACCCGCGCCATCAATGATCCCGACAATCTCTCTTTCCTTGAACTCCGCGTCCGCCCCACCTCCGGCTCGTTCATGGTCAATATCCGCAACAACGCCACCGGCGAGTTGCAGTCGGCCCGCATCGAGGTCGACCTCGACGGCCTGGTGAACCTGACCACCCCCGGCTTCTCCGCCGACACCTCGGTGGACTCCCTCCGCAGCGACCTCAACGCCCTGGCCAACGTCTCAGCCGCCGTCACCTCAGACGGCCGCCTGAACATCACCGCCGACACCGGCTACAGCATCTCCTTCTCCGACGACACCTCCGGCGTCCTCGCCACACTCGGCATCAACTCGTACTTCGACGGTGTTGACGCCTCCAACATCGACGTCCGCCCTGACCTGCAGGCCAATCCCTCCGCGCTGGTCACCGGCCGCCGCGTCCCCACCGGCGCCACCGACCCCTGGGCCCGGGGCGCAGCCGAGGGCGACATCGTTGACAACGGCACCTCTCTGGCCATCGCCGCACTCGCCGACCGGGGCCTGTCAGAACTGGGGGGGCTCTCCCTCGGTGAACACTGGGAGGAAACCGCCAACTCCATCGGCGTCCGCACCACCAGCGCACGTACCAGTGCCAACGCCGCCACCGTCGTCCGCGAATCCCTGGATGCCCAGCGGTCGGCCGTCTCCGGCGTTAGCATCGACGAAGAGTCCATCAGCCTCCTCAACTTCCAGCGTCAGTATCAGGCCTCCGCCCGGCTGATCTCCGTCGTCGACGAACTCACGCAGAATCTGCTCACTCTCGTCGGCTGACCCCCGCGCTGCGCGCCGCCCACCCTCCCCCGCTCCGGTGCGGGGCGTTCGCCCCCGCCCCGCCCGCCGCCTTCCCCCGTCACGCACGCCCGCTCCGCCCGGCACGGCCGTTGCTCCTCAACAGCCATGGCCATCCTCCCGGCAAACGTTGCGCGTGTGCCCAACCTGCTCAACTCGCAGTTGGCGACCAGCGCCATCGCCCGTACCAACGTGCGCCTGCTCGAGGTCCAGACCCAGCTCAGCACCGGCAGGCAGGTCAACCGCATGTCCGACGACCCCATCCGGGCCGCCGCCATCGCCAATCTGGACCGCCGCCTGGAGACCGCCGGCCAGCGCACCACCAATCTCGCCACCGCTGACTCGGTCCTGGGGTTCCTCGACAGTGAACTCAACTCCGTTACCGCACTCGTCCGCGACGCCCGCGCAGTCGCCCTCCAGGAAGTCAACATCACCGCCGACGCCGCCTCCCGCCGCCAGGTCGCCGCCACCGTGGACGAGATGCTCCGGTCGCTGGCCGCCACCGCCAACCGCCAGGGTCCCAACGGCCTCTACGCCTTCGGCGGCTCGCAGCCCACCAGCCAGCCCCTCGAGCAGACCACCCTCGGCTACCGCTACCGCGCACGAGGCGCCGGCCTGATCACCGACCTCGGTCCCGGCAACCGCATCCCCATCACCATCGGCGGAGACAACGCCATCGGCGAAACCTCCGCCCGCCTCCGCTCCACCCTGGATCTCAACCCCTCGCTCACGCCTGAAACCCGTATCGCCGACCTTCGCGGCGGTCGGGGTCTGGGCGTCTCCACCGGCACCTTCTCCTTCTCCTCCGCCGGCGGCCCCTCCGCCACCGTCTCCATCGGCGACGCCCAGACCGTGCAGGATGCGCTGGACCGGATCGAGATCGCCATCCGCCAGTATGAGACCGACAACGGCGTCACCATCCTCGGCCCCGGGGGGCTTGCGGCCACCTCCTCGGGCATCAGCTTTGACATCGTCGCCGGCGAAACCCTCACCTTCACCGACATCAACGCCGGCAGCGCCGCCGCCGACCTCGGCCTGACCGCTGCCCCATTCACCTCAGCGAACACCACCGGCGCCGACCTGGATCCGCGTTTGACCCTCAACACGCCGCTCTCGGCGATCCCCGGCCTGACCCTGCCCCTGGGCTCCATCCGCCTGCGTATGACCACCGGCGGATCCTCGAGCATCCGCGATGTGAACCTCGCCACCGCCCAGACCATCGGCGACCTCCGCTCCCTGATCGAGTCCACCAACATCGGCGTTCGCATGCAGATCTCCGAGAACGGTCGCTCTCTGGCCGTCTTCAACGAGGTCGCCGGTCCCCGGCTCTCCGTCGAGGAGATCGCCGGAGGCGCAAATACCGCCTCCTTGCTGGGAATCCGCTCGATGGACCTCTCCACGCCGCTGGCCGACTTCAACGACGGCCGGGGCGTCCGGGTGAACACCGGAGGCGTTGACCCCGCCACCGGCCTGCCCGACCCCGCGCTGGACGTGGACTTCCGCGTCACCCTCGGCAACGGCCAGGCCTTCGACGTCAATCTCCGACCGCAGGACACCGCCAGCGTCCAGACCCTGCTGGCCCGCATCAACAGCGAGTTCGCGACCGCCGTCGCCAACCCCCCGGTGATCCCCTCCGCTCCCGCACTGAACGCCACCGATTTCCAGGCCGTACTCACCGACGGCACCAACGGAATCGCCTTGACCACGGCGGTGACCGGCGGAGCCATCACCGTCGACAACCGCAACAACTCCGCCGCAGCCCAGGATCTCGGCCTGCTCAACGGCACCTGGAACGCCGCCGCCGGCATGCTGCTGGCCGAGGACCGCGCCGCCATCCGCGTGAACAACCTGTTCAGCGATCTGATCGACCTGCGCGACGCCCTGCTCCGCAATGACGTCAGCGGCATCTCCGCCGCCGCCGAATCGCTCCAGAACAGCGACCAGCGCGTCAGCTCCGCCCACGCGCTGGTGGGGTCTTACGCCCAGCAGGTCACGCGGGCACAGGGTTTGCTGGAAGATCAACGCACGCTGGACACCAGGGTGCGCAGCGAGCTGCAGGATCTGGACTTTGCCGAAGCGGCCACCCGGCTGAGCCTTCTGCAGACCCAGCTGCAGGCGACCATGACCACGGCCGGCAGATTCGGCGCAGGTGGTCGGACATTGCTGGACTTCCTCGGCTGATCGCCGGGGTTTCCGGATTCCCACACTCTCGGCTCCGCGACCCGGGCCGGGAGGCACGCAGCGAGTCGGCGTCGTCATCGCCGACTCAGCCGCTCCGAGGCACTGGGTCGCGTTTCCGGAGCGATTCTCCATGAACATCAATACCACGCGTTTCGGTACCGTGAACATCCCGGAGGACCGGGTGTTCACCTTCCCCAAGGGCCTTCCGGGCTTTGAAGAGGCCCGGCGATTCGTGCTCCTGCACGACGCCCTGTCCACCGAGCCGTGCTTCTACTGGCTTCAGTCGGTCGACCGGCCCGACCTGGCCTTCCTGATCACCGACCCCACCCTGTTCTACGACGGCTATCAGGTTCCCATCCGTTCCGAGCAGGCGCAGGATCTGCAGATCACCGACCAGACCCAGACGCAGATCATGGTCATCGTCAACCGCATCGACCGCACCCTGTATGGCAATCTTCAGGGTCCGCTGGTGCTCAACTGCACCGACAGGATCGGCGAGCAGGTCGTGCTCGCTGAGAAACGCTGGGGCACCCGCGAGCGACTCATCGAGGTCACCTCGCCCGCGGTGGCCATCCCGGCCTGAGTTCCGGCCGCCTGGCCGGCCCCGGCCCACGGCGGAGCGCGGACGAACCCCGTCCGCACCATCCGCCGACAGCCGACAGACCGCCAGGCCCCTGCACCGTCCCGCTCGTCCCGCCCGGGGATGAGGCGGAGCCAGCTCCCGGGCCCTTCGCTTTCCGCTCATACATGGCGTCCGACCAGGTCGGAATCGGACGCGCCACGTCCACAGAAGGAATTGAGCATGCTCGTGCTCTCACGTCAGCGCGATCAGACCATCATGATCGGGGACGACATCGAAATCACGGTGGTGGATGTCCGAGGCGACAAGGTCCGCCTGGGCATCAGCGCACCGTCCCGCGTCGCGGTTCACCGCAAGGAGGTCTACGAGGCCATCCGAGCTGAGAATCAGCGGGCCGCCCGCGTCGACGCCGGCGAGGTGAATCCCCGCAGCGTTCAGACAGGTGTCCGTCCTCGTATCGCCAACCTCGCCGGCGCTTCGGTTCCGGCGGTGCCGGCGCAGGGCGCTGCCTCCGCCGGTCGGCCGTCGGTCTCGCCGCCCGCCGGCGGCACCGCACCGCACAGTCAGCCCCCGCAACCCACCCCGCTTCGCCTGGCATCGGGCCAGTGACATGACCACCCGTGCGTCTTCCCGCCACCCGGTGAGGAAGTTCCCTCAAGTCCCGGCATGCCGCTTCGGATCTCAACGCAGTGGCACGCGACATGCTGAGCAGTTCAGCACCATGACCCCCTCACTCCGCAATCACGGAGGATTGCCATGACCCGAATCAACAGCAACGTTCCCAGTCAGATCGCCCGCAGCAACCTGTCCAAGGCCAACTCCGAGTTGGGCGTGCGTCTGCAACGGCTCTCGACGGGCCTGCGCATCAACCGCGGAGCCGACGACCCCGCAGGACTGATCATCTCCAACCGCATCGGCTCGGAGATTTCGGGGCTGCAACAGGCCATCAAGAACTCCGAGCGGGCCAGCTCGGTGATCTCCACAGCGGAGAGCTCGCTGAACGAGATCGCCGAACTGCTCAACTCCGTGCGGGGTCTGATGGTCGAAGCGGCAAACACCGGCGCCCTGTCCGACGAGGAGCGGGAAGCCAACCAGCTCCAGCTCGACTCGGCCATCGAGTCCATCACGCGCATCTCCAACTCCGCCAGCTTCGGCGGCCTGAAGCTGCTCAACGGCTCGCTGGACTACGTGCTGTCGGGGCTGCGGAACTCGGCCATCTCCAAGGCCCAGATCTTCTCCGCCAACTTCGGCACCCAGAGCTCCATCCAGGTCGACGTCCGCACCGTCGCCTCCGCCCAGACCGGCAAGCTGTTCATGCGGGGTGACTACGCCGGCGGCCTGGGCAACGGCGTCATCCAGAGCACCACCACGATGGAAATCGTCGGCCCGCGAGGCGTGCAGACGATCACCTTCATCTCAGGTCGTCCGCTCGGCGAGGTGGTGCAGGGCATCAACGCCTTCAAGGAAGCCACCGGAGTCTCGGCATCGCTGATCAACCCAGGCGATCCGAACTCGGGCATGATCTTCTCCTCCATCGGGTTCGGCAGCCGCGACTTTGTCTCGGTCACCCGACTGGGCGGGCCGACTGACGGAGGCGCCTTCCGCACCTACAAGCTGCGCGACGAACTGCCCTTCCGGAGCGGGATCGACATCCCCTCGCTGATCGGCAACGGCCAGATGATCGAGGCCACCCGTGACACCGGACGGGACGTGTTCGCTGTAGTGAACGGCGTGCTCGCCTCGGGCGACGGCCTGAAGCTCAGCCTGCCCAACTCCAGCCAGTTGAACATGGACCTGACGCTGTCCCGCGACCTGGCTACGCGGAATGCCGCCACCACCACATTCCGGATCACCGGCGGCGGAGCACTCTATCAGCTCGGCTCGGAAATCAACTCCTCCCAGCAGGTCTTCGTGTCGCTGCCGTCAGTCGCCGCGTCCAGACTGGGCGGAACGCTGATCGGCGATGAACTCCAGTTCCTCTCGTCGCTTCGATCCGGCGGCACCAACGATCTCAAGTCGCGCAATTTCCGCAACGCATCCGCGATCATCACCACAGCCATCGACGACGTGTCAGTGATCCGCGGGCGACTGGGCGCCCTGGAACGCAATACGCTGGACACCAATATGCGGTCGATTCAGACGGCCATCGAGAACCTCTCGGCCAGCCAGTCGATCATCCGCGACGCGGACTTCGCTACCGAAACCGCGGCGCTGACGCGAGCCCAGATCCTCGCCAACGCCGGCCAGAGCGTGCTGCAGCTGGCCAACCAGCAGGCCCAGAGCGTCCTGCAGCTGCTGCGAGTGTAAACCCCACGACCACAGACATTTGAAGCACCTGAGAGCCCGGCGGCAACCCCGCCGGGCTGTGCTGCGCGCCCAGGGTCGAACGGCCGACCGGTGGTGCGGGTGCGGACCGGCACGCACCGGGCCGGACACAAGCAGGTCACCAGGCGGTTCCGGGACGTCCAAACGGCTTAGCGGACGCCATGAGCCGTGAAGCTGCGCCGGAGGGGCGAGCCATGCACACTGAGACACGCCCGGAAACCCGGCGCACGCACGTTGGGCTTTGGGTGAGCGACTCCAAAGACGATGCGACGTTCGCGCGACGCCTCCCCGCAGGGGCGCGGCACGCCCGCCCACGGTATGGACGCCGAGGCGGTTCAATGTCCGACGGGACGCCTCAGGCGTCCTGCAGCGCCGGGCGTCGTCAGGGCTTCTGCAAGCGCCCGGCCCCGCGCACGGAGGTACACGCGATGTCTCGTATCAACACCAATCCCGCCTCGCTGATCGCCCAGCGCAACCTGGGCCAGAACAGCCGCACGGTCAACACGACCCTGGAGCGATTGAGCACCGGCCTTCGCATCAACCGCGGCAAGGACGACCCTGCCGGCCTGATCGCCAGTGAAAACCTGCGGTCCGAGAAGGCGGCGCTCACCTCGGCGATCAGCAACGCGGAGCGGACCGACCAGCTGGTGAACATCGCCGAGGGCGGTCTGCAGGAACTCTCGACCCTGCTGACGGACCTGAAGAGTCTGGTGACGGCGACGGCGAACAGCGCCGGCCTGTCGCAGGAAGAGAAGCAGGCCAACCAGCTGCAGATCGACTCAATCCTGCAGACCGTGGATCGGCTGGCGGACTCGACGAACTTCCAAGGCGTGAAGCTGCTCAACGGCAACTTTGACTTCACGACCGCCAACGTGTCCTCCGGCGTGACCGACTTCCGCGTGAACTCCGCCAAGCTGAGTCGGGGCCAGAACATCTCGGTTCAGGCTCTGGTCACGACTTCGGCGCAGCAGGGCGCACTATTCCTCTCCACCAACGGCAACCTGAACCTCAACGGCGGCGGCAACGGTCTGTTCACCATCGAAGTGACGGGCAACCAGGGCAGCCGCGAGCTGTCCTTCGCGTCGGGCACGACCCGTCAGCAGGTCGTTGACGCGATCAACACGTACTCCGCGGTGACGGGCGTATCGGCCAGCGTGTACACCTCGGGCTCGGGCACCAACGGCATCCGTCTGCGGTCTTCCGAGTTCGGCGCGGATCAGTTCGTCTCGGTGCGTGTGGTGAACTCGGCGGGTATCGCCGGCTCCAACGTGGGCATCTACAACGCTCTGTCAACCAACGGCAGCCGACCGAGCACCTCAAGCCCGACGTCCTTCACGTCGACGGCGGCGACCAACGGTGTCCGCGACACCGGCCAGAACGTCGCCGCGACCATCAACGGCGTGGCGGCGACGACCAACGGCCGGACGGCGCGGGTGAACACCGACTTCCTGGATGTGGAGATCTCGTTCAACACCAGCACGTCGCAGACCCGCGGCGCGGTGAACGCATTTACAATCACCGGCGGCGGCGCCGAGTTCCAGCTGGCCAGCAAGGTGGACGTGGCCGGCAAGGTGGCCATCGGCATCCAGAATGTTGCGACTCGCAAGCTGGGCAATTCCTCCTTGGGCTACCTCTCCACGCTGGGCAACGGCCGCGCGAACAACGTGGTCAACGGCGACCTGATCGCCGCTGGCAAGGTGGTCGATGAGTCGATCCGGCAGGTCTCGGCTCTCCGCGGCCGGCTGGGTGCGTTCCAGAAGAACACCGTGGGCGCGACGATCCGCAACATGGGCATCAGCCTGGAGAACTCGGCGGCCGCCGAGTCGGTCATCCGCGACGCGGACTTCGCAACCGAAACGGCCGGGTTGACGCGGTCGCAGATCCTCTCACAGGCAGCGTCCAACTCGCTGGGTCTGGCCAACAGCCAGCCGCAGTCAGCCCTGCAGCTGCTGCGGTAATCCGCGAGCGGACGCTCGGGCGTCCGCATAAGCGGCCCAACTCCGTCTCCATCAACCGCCCTGGCGCTCGCCGGGGCGGTTTTTCGTTTTTGGTGTCCAACATGGGATCGTTATCGGCCGGACCGACATGGTCAACAGCGCCGTTGGTGACGGCGAGGCGGGCTGTTCGGTCTGTGCCGCTGCGGGAAACCGCGCTGCGAGCGATGGTCCTCATTGACGCACCGAAGCGGCTCGATGTTCTCGGCATCAGCCCATGGTCCGACAAGCGACGCACGCCAGCGGTACGGATGCCGCGGCACGCTTGAGGAAACGGCCCTCCTACGGACGGCCGGTCGGAAGGTGGGATGACGGGCGAAGGACCTGCCCAGGCATCGCCTCCGGTCGAGTTCGGGAATCAAGGACGAAACATGAGCCGCATCAACACCAACCCGTCGTCGCTGATCGCTCAGCGGAACCTGAACACCAACAACAAGTCGTTGAACACAACGCTGGAGCGTCTGAGCACCGGTCTGCGGATCAACCGCGGCAAGGATGATCCCGCGGGCCTGATCGCCAGCGAGAATCTGCGTGCCGAGAAGTCAGCGCTGACCGCGGCGATCGGCAACGCGGAGCGGACCGACCAGCTGGTCAACATCGCTGAAGGCGGCCTGCAGGAACTCTCGACTCTGCTGACGGAACTTCGGAGCCTGGTGACCGGCACGGCGAACAGCGCGGGGCTTTCTGCTGAAGAGAAGACGGCCAATCAGCTGCAGATCGACTCGATTCTTCAGACCATCGATCGGCTGGCGGAGAGCACCAACTTCCAGGGCGTGAAGCTGCTCAACGGCAGCTTCGACTTCACGTCGACCAACGTGTCTGCGGGCGTGACGGACTTCCGCGTGAATTCGGCCAAGCTGGCGCGTGGACAGTCGCTCTCGGTGCAGGCGCTGGTGACGACTTCAGCCCAGCAGGGTGCGCTGTTCCTCTCCACCAACGGCAACCTGAACCTCAACGGCGGCGGCAACGGGCTGTTCACGCTGGAGATCGCCGGATCGGTCGGCTCCCGAGAGCTGTCGTTTGCCTCGGGCACCACCCGCCAGCAGATCGTCGACGCGATCAACACCTACACCTCGGTCACGGGCGTGTCGGCCAGCGTGTACACCTCGGGTTCGGGCACCAACGGCATCCGGCTGCGTTCGGTGGAATTCGGCAGTGAGCAGTTCGCCTCCGTCCGGGTGGTGAACTCGGCCGGCATCGCCGGTTCGGGCGTGGGCATCTACGGCATGCTCTCAGGAAACGCGAGCAGCCCGGACACCGCGTCGGTCACGGCCTTTACCTCAACGACGGCGGCCAACGGCGTTCGGGACATCGGCCAGAACATCGCCGCGACCATCAACGGCGTGGCGGCGACGACCAACGGCCGGACGGCGCGGGTGAACACGGACTTCCTGGATGTGGAGATCTCCTTCAACACCAGCACGTCGCAGACGCGGGGCATGATCAACGCCTTCACGATCACCGGCGGCGGAGCGGAGTTCCAGCTGGCCAGCAAGGTGGACGTGGCCGGCAAGGTGGCCATCGGCATCCAGAACGTCTCCGCCCGCAAGCTGGGCAACTCCAGCGTGGGCTTCCTGTCCTCGCTGGGCAACGGACGGAGCTTCAACATGGTCAACGGCGACCTGGTGGGCGCCGGCAAGGTTGTGGATGAGTCGATCCGGCAGGTGTCGGCTCTTCGCGGGCGGCTGGGTGCGTTCCAGAAGAACACCGTGGGCGCGACGATCCGCAACCTGGGTATCAGCCTGGAGAACTCGGCGGCTGCCGAGTCGGTGATCCGCGACGCGGACTTCGCGACCGAAACGGCCGGCCTGACGCGGTCGCAGATTCTCTCGCAGGCGGCGCAGAACTCGCTGGGTCTGGCCAACAGCCAGCCGCAGTCGGCGCTGCAGCTGCTGCGAGGCTAATCGAAGCAGTCCAAGCCTGGTTGACTCCCGCCGCCCCGGTTTCCCCGGGGCGGTGGTGTTTTTGCACAGCGTTGGCGGTCGGGCGTGGGCCGAACACCCCAAAGAAATCGCAGGGAGGGTCCGTTTCCGGTAGTTATCACGGTTTGGCGTCATTCATCCATCGCCACCGCCTCAAGCGAGGGGCGGTGCATGACGATGCTGCTATCGGTCGTCACCGTCAGTAGAGAGCGAACGATCCTCCGAAACGGAACAGCGGAGGGCCCAAACGGTCGCAGAGCATGAAGAGAGGCAAAGGCGCCTCTCGGCCAGACGGAGACAGGCGGACAAGCCGGGCAAGCCCCGGAAGTCCGGCCGGACCAAGCGGGTCAACGGGCTGCGTGCCCACACCCAAAACGGACAGACCTGAACGGAGTCAGTCATGAGCCGCATCAACACCAACCCCGCCTCAATGATCGCGCAGCGCAACCTGACGGGCAACACCCGTGCGTTGAACACGACGTTGGAGCGTCTGAGCACCGGCCTGCGAATCAACCGCGGCAAGGACGATCCGGCGGGCCTGATCGCCAGCGAGAATCTGCGTGCCGAGAAGGCGGCGCTGGGCGCGGCGATCAGCAACGCCGAGCGGACCGACCAGTTGGTGAACATCGCCGAGGGCGGCTTGCAGGAACTCTCAACGCTGCTGACCGAGCTTCGGGGCCTGGTGACGGCGACGGCGAACAACGCCGGCGTGTCACTGGAAGAGAAGCAGGCGAACCAGCTGCAGATCGACTCGATCCTGCAGACAATCGACCGGCTGGCCGACTCGACGAACTTCCAGGGCGTGAAGCTGCTCAACGGCAACTTTGACTTCACCAGCAACAACGTCTCGGCAGGCGTGACGGACTTCCGGGTCAACTCGGCCAAGCTGGCTCGCGGCGGCACGATTGATGTGCAGGCTCTGGTGACCACCTCGGCCCAGCAGGGCACCCTGTTCCTCTCGACCAACGGCAATCTGAACCTCAACGGCGGCGGCAACGGCCTGTTCACCATCGAGGTCAACGGCCAGTTCGGCGCCCGCGAGCTGACGTTCGCCTCGGGCACCACGCGGGCGCAGATCGCTGCGGCGATCAATACCTACAGCGACGTGACCGGCGTGACCGCCGACGTGTACTCCTCAGGCGCGAGCACCAACGGCGTTCGGCTGAGGTCCACGAACTTCGGCTTTGATTCCTTCGTGTCGGTTCGGGTGGTGAACTCCGCGGGCATTGCCGGCGGCAACACCGGCATCTACACCATGCAGGCCCAGAGCGGAGACCGGCCGGACGCGTCGACCGGAACCGCCTTCAGCACGGCCAACGCAGTCAACGGTATTCGTGACCGCGGCCAGAACATCGAGGCCACCGTCAACGGGGTGGCGGCGACCAGCAACGGGCGCCGAGTCAGGATCAATACCGACTTCCTTGACGTTGAGCTGACCTTCAACGAGGCCCTGGCGACCCAGCGCGGCGTGATCAACGCCTTCACCATCAACGGCGGCGGAGCAGACTTCCAGCTCGCCTCCAACGTTGATATCGCGGGCAAGGTCGCCATCGGCATTCAGAACGTCTCATCGCGGAAACTGGGCAACACCGATGTGGGCTTCCTGAACAGTCTTGCGGCCGGCCGGGACTTCAACGTGGTCGACGGGGACTCCATCCGAGCCTCACGGGTGGTCGATGAGGCCATTCGTCAGGTGTCGGCCCTCCGCGGACGGCTGGGCGCGTTCCAGAAGAACGTTGTCGGAGCCACCATCCGCAACCTGAGCATCAGCCTGGAGAACTCGGCGGCGGCCGAATCGGTGATCCGTGACGCGGACTTCGCGTCGGAGACCGCGGCACTGACCCGAGCCCAGATCCTCTCGCAGGCGGCGCAGAACTCGCTGGGCCTGGCCAACAGCCAGCCGCAGTCAGCACTGCAGTTGCTGCGGCAGTAAGGGCGAGGGCCGCGGAGCGGCCGGGAGACGGAACAGTCGTGACTCACCGGCGTCCCAGGCAGGGACGCCGGTGTTTTCATAGCAGGACCGGAGGGCGAACGCACCACTGGGGCATGGGCGGAGTGATGTGGATGGGTGCGGGGACCGATGTGCAGGCGGTGAGCGGAGGTGTCCGCGGGCGTGGTGACCGTGCGCTGGGGTGTTTGGCCCAGCGGGCGGAGGTTCGGCAAATAGTCCGATAACTGATCCTGACAAATGACATGGCATGGGAGAAGCGGCATGGCCCTTGTGACCGGCAAGCGAAACGGGATGACGGCGAGTGATCACCTGGTGTTGGCGGCGGCGGCGGGTCTGACGCTGACCGGATGCGCGGGCGGTCCCGGGTCACTGCAGGTGGGAACGGCTCCGAGTGCGCCGATGACCGGTGCGGGGAACAGCGGTGTGATGACGCCGGCGCCTGCGGTGGTGAACGGGGCGGAAGGGGAAAACACGCAGGCCCTGTCGGCGGCGAAGAGCAGCGGCGCGGAGTCGGGCGGGATCACGCTGGGTGAGACGCTGGAAGGGCTGATGCAGAACACATTCGGCGGGCACGGGGCGGACATGGATCCTGCGGTGTCGCGCGACGGGGGTTTCATGGTGTTCTCCAGCACGCAGCACCGTCCGTCAGCGGATCTGTACATCAAGCAGGTGGGGTCCAAGGCGGTGACGCAGTTGACGCTGGACCCGGGCAACGACGTGATGCCGGCGATCAGCCCGGACGGCAAGCGAATCGCTTTTGCGTCAGACCGGAGCGGGTTCTGGAACATTTACGTGATGCCGACGCGGGGAGGGCAGCCGGTGCAGATCACCAACGAGCGGACGGCGGACCTGCATCCGTCATGGAGCCCGGACGGGACGCGGCTGGTGTTCTGCCGGCTCGGGCAGATGAGCGGGCGGTGGGAACTGTGGACGGTGAACGTGGGACAGAGCAACCAGCAGGAGTTCATCGGTTACGGCATGCTGCCGGAGTACTGCCCGGTGCCGGGGACGGGCGAGGATGGAGCGGACCGGATCACGTTTCAGCGTTCGCGCGAGCGGGGAGACCAAGCGTTCGGGGTGTGGATCGTGGACTACAAGCCGGGGTCGGTGAGCAACCCGACGGAGATCGTGGCAGGATCGGACTTCGCGGCCATCAACCCGACATGGAGCCCTGACGGGAAGTTCGTCGCGTACAGCCGGATGAGCCCGGAGCAGGCGCCGATGCCGGCGAACAGCGGCCGGCCGACTCGGGCGGACATCTGGATGACGGCGGTGGCGACGGGGACGAGCGTGAACCTGACGGCAGGGCGGCACGCGAATCTGAACCCGACATGGGCGGGAGACGGCCGTTTGTATTTCCTGTCGGACCGCAACGGACGCGAAAACGTGTGGAGCATCGCGACCGAGCGGGCGCTGACGGCGGCCTCGGCTCAGCCGGGCGCACCGATGAAGACCCCGGCGGTGGCGGGTGTGAAGGACAACGAGTAATCACGGCGCAACGCCGACGCTGATGCGGAGAACAGGCGGAGCGGCGCCGGCGAGGAATGGCATTCACGGGCGGGGCGTGGTGCGGACGAGGCACGGCACGGAGGCACACATGAGCGATGGAGTCGCAGGAATGAACACGAGAGGCATGCGGAGCGCGGTTGTCTGGATTCTCGGTGCGGCGATGACAGCGGCGACAGGCGGATGCGCCAGCCAGCCGGAACTTTCGGCACCGGAGGTTCAGGTTGCGCCGTACGGCACGGCGGGCAACGAGATTGTGTGGGCGCTGGCCCCGCTGCGCAATGAATCCGGGGTGTCGCAGGTGGATGTGCTGGCGGTCAGCGACACATTCGTCGGCGTGCTGACGGAGGTGCGCGGCATCACCTGCCTGCCGATGAACCGGACGCTGGCGGCGATGCGGGCTCTGGAAATGGCCAGCGTGAACAGCCCGACGGACGCGAAGCGCCTGGCGATGATGCTGGGCGCGGACGGGGTTGTGGTGGGGACGATCACAGCGTGGGAGCCGTACGACCCGCCGAAGTTGGGCATGAATGTGGCGTTGTTCGCACGCGATGGGGCGATGGCGACGGCGCCGACGGGCGTGAACCCGGTCAGTCTGGCGAACAGCCCGGTGGACACCCGCCCGGCCGGGTTCGCAGAACGGCCCCTGGCGGTGGTGAGCGAACATCTGGACGGCAAGAGCCATGAGGTGCAGATGGATGTGCGGCGGTACGCCGAGGGCCGGCACGAGGACACCTTCGCGCTGGGCTGGCGGCGGTACCTGGCCAGCATGGAACTGTTCACCCAGTTTGTGGCCAACCATCTGACGGCGCGGCTGATGCAGTCGGAGCGGCTGAGGCTGGCGCGGCAATCGGCCCCGGTCTACACCCCCTCAAACGAGGGGAATACAACGGAGACTCTGCGGCAGGCGGGGGTTCCGGTGGGCCGCGAGTAAACGGTCAACCAATCGCAAACGATCAGTGAATACACTGAAGTTTGCATTGTTCGGCTCGCTCTGATAAATCCGTGAACCCATCCCGTCACTGGATCGAAAGTACAGGGGCCGAATGCACGATAACTCATCCGTCCTGAAACGGGTGAAGAGAGCCGAGAGAGAAATACCTGCGTGACAACCCGAGGTGTTGCGGTCCGGACGGCGTGGTCCGGGAGGCTGCAACAAGACGGACCCAGCCCTAAACAGCCCGATGGTCGACGTCTTTGGTCGACCAAAGCTGGAGCGAGAGCGGGAGCGGGCGGACGGCAAGAGCGAGAGGCCGAAGCCGGTCAGGCACGCGGATCGGCCCGAACGAGCACCATGGCAGCAGCGGAGACGGCAAACATGAATCCCCAGAACCACCTTCCACCGATCTCGGCGTTCATCAACTACCTGACGGGGGAGCGGCACTTCAGCGCGTATACGGCCAGGTGCTACGGAGCGGATCTGCGGCAGTACGTGGAGTGGCTGACGGAGACTTCGGGGCCTGCGGCGGATGATGCGGCCGAGAAGAACGCGTTTGAGGCGCGGGCGAATCGCAAGGAGGGCACGGCGGGGACGATCAGCGGGAAGACGCTGAGCGTGGCGATTCTGGACGCGAACACCGAGACGCTGCGGGGCTTTCTGGCCAGCCTTGGCGAGGCGGCATATTCGCCGGCGACGATGGCGCGGAAGATCGCGACATTGCGGAGCTTCTACAAGTGGGCGGAGCGTCGGGGGCTGGCGACGAGCAATCCGATGACGGCGATCCGCACGCCCAAGCAGGGCAAGCGGCTGCCGAAGGCGGTGAGCATCGAGCAGATCGAGAAACTGCTGGCGACGCCGGGCGACCGGGACGTTCTGGGGGTTCGCGACCGTGCGATGCTCGAGACGCTGTACTCCACGGGCATTCGCGTGAGCGAACTGGTGGATCTGAACTTTGACGACCTGGACGAGCCCAATGAGGCCATGCGGGTTCGTGGCAAGGGCAAGCGGGAGCGGATCGTGCCTCTGGGCAAGCACGCTCTGGCGGCGGTGCACCGCTACATGGCGATGGTGCGCGGAGACGTTCGGTTCGCCAGCCTGTGGGGCGACCAGCCGAGCGGCAAGCCGCTGTTCCTGAACAAGCACGGCGGCCGGATGAGCAGCCGCTCGGTGCGCCGCAAACTGGACAAGTACCTGAAGGAAGCGGGGCTGGATCCGAAGATCAGCCCGCACACGCTGCGGCACTCGTTCGCGACGCACCTGCTGGACAACGGCGCCGACCTGCGTTCGGTGCAGGAACTGCTGGGGCACCAGAGCCTGTCGACCACGCAGGTGTACACGCACCTGACGGCGCAGCGGCTGAAGGCCGGCTACGACCAGGCGCACCCGCGTGCGGAAGCGGGCTGAGGCGGGCGGAACTGAAGAAGACCATGGACAACGCCTCGGTGCATGCCGGGGCGTTTTTCTTTGGCGGGTGCTGGGCGAGCGGGTCAGCGGTGCTGACGGCGGGACATGGCGCGGGCGATTTCGCGTTTGGACTCGCGTTCGGCGATGGCCTGACGCTTGTCGGCCTTCTTGCGGCCGATGCCGACGCCGATGAGGAGTTTGGCGTAGCCGTTCTTGAAGTAGAGCTTCAGGGGGACGAGGGTGGCGCCCTTGGCCTCGGTGGCGCGGAGCATGCGGAGAATCTCCTGCTTGTGGGCGAGGAGCTTGCGGGTGCGGGTGGGGGCGTCCTGGAGGCGGCCGGCGGGGCCGTACTCGGCGATGTTGACCTGATGGAGCCAGAGGCTGGGCGGGGTGACATCGGCGCGGACGAAGCCCTCCTGGAGGCTGACCTTGCCCTCGCGGACGGACTTGACCTCGGGGCCGTGGAGTTTGATGCCGCACTCGAGGGTTTCGCCGATGGCGTAGTCAAAGTGGGCGCGGCGGTTCTCGATGACGCGGTCGCTGCCGTCCTCCGGGGTGTGCTTGCCTTTGGCCATGGGCTGGGGGATGCTTGGCGGGGCGGTGGGGAATCTCCAGTGGAAAGCGATGGGTGGGACAAAAGGAGCGGCCGATGGGCGGTTTGACGCTGTGGGCAGTGGTGGGCGTGGTGGGGTTGGGCGTGGTGGTGAGCCAGACTGGAGGCCAAACAGGCGGCCAAACAGGCGGCCAGCAGCCGGGGAAGGCCCCCACTGCTCCGGCAGCCCAGCCGGCGGGACAGCCGGCCAAGGGGCCCGCCGGGGGGCAGCCGGGCGGTAAGCAGCCGGGTGGGGATGGGATGGTGCCCCCGCCGCCACTGGACCCGAGCCGGGCACCCGCGCCCAACCCGCTCCCGGCGGTGCCGGCGGGGGAGTTGCGGATGACGGTGAACGTGCCGGTGGTGGAGGAGCCGCTGGCGCAGGCGCTGCTGCGGCGCTCGACCAGTGAGGAGACGCCGGAGATGGCGGTGACGCCCCGGTCGGTGACGGCGGCGGGGGCGAGCCTGGCGAGCCTGGTGGAGGCGGCGACGGGGCTGCCGGCATCGGCGATCAGTATTGAGAGCACCCGAGCGGCAGGCGAGCGGTTCACAGCGCGGTTCAGCACGCGGACGGGAGACCCACGACGGATGCTGTGGGTAGCGCTTGAGGAGACGCTGGAGGTGCGGCTGATCAGCGAGAAGGTGAAGCAGCAGGTGGTGGTGCTGAAGGCCAAACGGGGGGAGACGCCGGCGCTGGCGGCCAGCCCGGCGGGGCAGCGGTTTGCCAAGCGGTCGAGCGACAAGGTGCTCAGCGGACGGGCGATGCCGATGAGCCAGATGACGGCGATGCTGGGGGAGCGGCTGGGGGTGAGCGTGATTGATGAGACCGGGCTGACGGGGCTGCGGGACTGGGCGGTGAACCTGCCGGCGGATGCGGACCGCGACGCTGTACTGGTGGCGGTCGCCGAGCAGTTGCGGCTGGAGGTGCAGCCGGGCACGCGGGAGCAGGTGCGGGTGCGGGTGGTGGATCGCGCGGCCAAGTGATGGCGGGGCTTCGGGGCCGGGGGATGTGGAGGGCGAGTCAGGCGAGGATCTGGTCGAGCAGTTCGATGGGGTGGAGGGCGTGGCGGGCGCCGGCGGTGCCGTCGTGGATCTGGTGGCGGCAACTGGTGCCGGGGGCGAGGACGGCGGCGTCGGGGGCGCGGCGCAGGTGGGGCAGCACGCCGCCGCCGGCGTGGGTGGGGCCGTCAACGCCCTGGAGGTTGGCGATCTGCATGGAGAGGTCGAACTTGTCGCGGTGGTAGCCGAAGGAGCCGGCCATGCCGCAGCAGCCGGTGTCGAGCACGGTGAGGCGGTCGCCGAGCAGGCGGCGGAGGACCTTGCCGGAGGAGCCGGCGCCCCAGAGGGCCTTCTGGTGGCAGTGGGCGTGGAGGAGGACCTGGGGCCAGCGGTCGGCGGAGACGGGCTTGGGGGCGACGGGGTGGGCGTCCCAGAAACGCTCGATGAACTCTTCGGGGAGCATGGCCTTGGCGGCCAGGGCCTTGCGGATGTGCAGCGGGGTTTGGAGCTTGAGTTGGAGCCAGTCGTCCTTGATGGCCGAGAGGCAGGAGGGCTCGGCAACGACGATGGCGCGGACGGAGGGGTCGGTGATCAGGGGGAGGAGGGATTGGAGGGTCGCATCGGCGGTGGCGATGGCCTGGGGGAGCATGCCGACGGAGATCATGGAGCGGCCGCAGCAGCCGTGGCGCGGTAGGTGGACGCGGTAGCCGAGTTTGGTGAGGGCGCTGCGGACGGCCAGGCCGATGTGGCTCTCGTTGTAGGTGGTGAAGCAGTCGGCGAAGAGGGCGACGGCGGGGGCGGCGGAAATCGCCTGGGTGGCCGGCTGGGAGGATGACGATTCGGCGGGCCAGAGGCTGTAAAGGGATCGGGAGAAGCGCGGCATGCTGCGGCGCGGGTGCATGGCCATGACGGCGTTGATGAGGGCTCGCATCGGTGGGAGGGTGTTGACCCAGTTGGCCAGATCGGGCGTGAGGGCGCCGAGGCGGTTGATGGCGCGAACGTGGCCGATGAGCAGGGCAGAGAGGGGGATGCGGCCGGTGGCGGTGTAGCGCTGGGCGGTGTACTCGGCCTTGAGGCGGGAGATGTCGACGTTGCTGGGGCACTCGGTCTTGCAGGCCTTGCAGGAGAGGCAGAGGTCGAGCGTGTCGATGGTGCCCTGGTCGGAGAAGCGGGCCTGCGGGGTGTCGTCCTGGCCGGGGGCGAGGGCCTGGCCGGTGATGGCCAGGCGGAGGGCGTTGCCCCGGCCCCGGGTGGCGTGGCGTTCGTCCATGGTGGCGCGGTAACTGGGGCACATGGTGCCGCCGGAGGACTTGCGGCAGACGCCGGCGCCGTTGCACATCTCGACGGCGGAGGCGAAGCCGTGCTGGTCGTCGTAGGTGAAGTAGGTGGAAACGGGAGGGACGACCGGGCCGGGGACATCGGGCTGGGGCTCGATGCGGGTGCGCTGGACGATGGAGGCGGTGGGGCCGGGCTGGGTGATGTTGCCGGGGTTGAGGAGGTTGCGGGGATCGAAGAGGGCCTTGACCTCGCGGAAGGCACGCATGAGTTCGGGGCCGTAGAAGCGTTCGAGGAGCGGGCCCCGGACCTTGCCGTCGCCGTGCTCGCCGCTCATGACGCCGCCGAGCCGCTGGGCGAGGTCGGCGACCTGCTCGGCGATGTCGACCAGACGGGCCTTGTCGGCCGGGTCGTGCGGGTCGAGCATGGGGCGGACGTGGAGGACGCCGACGGAGGCGTGGGCCCAGAAGGCGGCGCGGGTGCCGGCGCGGGTAACGATCTCGCGGAACTCGCGGACGAACTGGGCGAGGTTCTCGACGGGGACGGCGTTGTCCTCAACGAAGGTGAGGGGGTGACGCTTGCCGGGGATGCCGTGGAGGAGGGGCTCGCCGGCCTTGCGGAGCTTCCAGGCGTCGGCCATGCCGGGGGCGTCGGTGACAGACCGCATGACGCCGGAGGCGAGATGGCGGGGGAGATCGGTCAGGCGGGCGATGAGTTCGTCGGCGCTGGCGCAGTGGTACTCGACGTAGAGCACGGCGGCGGGGTCGGCGCCATCGATCCGGGGGAAGGCGTCGACGTAGGGGGAGCACTCGCGGTTGTTGCGGGCGGCGCCGATGACCACGTCGTCGACCAGTTCAACAGCGCTGGGGCGGGTGGTGAGGATGCCGGGGACGCAGGCGATGGCGTCGTCAACGGAGCGGAAGGAGACCAAGGCCAGGCCCTTGGCGCGGGGGACGGGGAAGAGCTTGAGCTTGGCGCCCAGCGTGATGGCCAGGGTGCCTTCGGAGCCGCAGAGGAGTTTGGTGAGGTCCAGATCGTGCGGGGTCAGGCCGGCATCGAGCTGGTGGAGGATGAGGTCCAGGGCGTAGCCGGCGTTGCGGCGGAGGGTCTTGGGGAACTTGTCGCGGATGAGGCGCTCGTTCCGACGCACGATGCCGGCGAGGTGGTCGGCGAGTTTGAGGGCGACGGGGCTGGAGCGGCCGGGGCTTGGATGGCCGGCCCCGGGGCCGAAGGTGACGCGGGCGCCGGAGGAGAGGACGGCGTCGATCTGCAGGATGCTGTCAACGGTGCGGCCGTAGAAAACCGAGCGGGAGCCGGAGGCGTTGTTGCCGATGGTGCCGCCGATGGTGGCCTGGGCGGTGGTGGCAGGGTCGGGGGCGTAGAACAGGCCGCTGTTGCGGGCGGCGAGCCAGGCGTTGAGGTCGTCAAGCTTGACGCCGCTTTGGGCGTGGACGGTGCGGGCGGGGACGTCAAGATCAGAGATGGTTTGGCAGAAAGCGGAGGTGTCGATGACGACGGCGGGGGCGGTGCATTGGCCGGCGAGGCTGGTGCCGCCGCCCCGGGGGAGCATGGGGAGGGCGTGCTGGTAGCAGACGGCGGCGACACGCTCGACGGCGGCGGCATCGGGCGGGATGACCACGGCCAGGGGCTCGACCTGGTACATGGAGGCGTCGGTGGCGTAGAGGAGGCGGTGGTGGCGGCCGGTGCGGAGGCGGGCGGGGTCGCCCAGCGCGGCGACGAGGGCGGGCGCGGCCTCGTAGAGGGCCTCGGTGAGGTTGGGCTGGGGCGGGGAGGCGGGCGGATGAGACGCGGCGGGCGCGTTGGGGAGCACCGTCAGTTCCATGGGTGGATGACGGTACGGGTGGTTGGGCAAGGGCGACCGGAGGCCGAACGGGCGGGGAACGGGAAACGGGCGGGGGGTGGAAGCGTCGGGCGTGAGGGTTCGCGGCAACGGCCCTGCCGCGAGACTGATGAAGTGGCCCCGGTGGGAGTTGAACCCACACGACCGGTGAAGGTCTGCGGATTTTAAGTCCGCTGCGTCTGCCGTTTCGCCACGGGGCCAGAGAAGTGGGCCGCGGGGTGTGGGTGCGGCTTGTGGGGGATTGTTGGAGCGGCGGGGTGGCGTCGGCGGAGGGGCGGGATGGCGGGCTGATCGAGCGGGCGGGCCGGCAGGGGCGGGCGGCAGGACCAACCGGGTGGTCGGTTTTGGGTTACACTGGGCGGCAGCAGCGGCGGCCTGCGGGTTCGGTGGAGGGGGTCGGCTGGGGGCCGGAGGGACTGCAGGCGGCGTTGCGGCGTGTGTGAACGGGCGACCGAAACTGCTGGTTTTTGGCTGGCTGCACCCATGGATGACACTCTGGAAGATCGCAACATGTCGGGTTGTTCCTGCGGCGGCGGGGGCCGGCGAACGGGCGTGGGGCTGGCGGCGGTGCTGGCGGCGGCGGCGGGGCTGGGGGCGGCGCTGCCGGTGGCGGGGCAGGATGACCAGCGGCGGCTGGAGCGGGTGCTGCGAACGACGGACGTGGACGCGTTTCGGCTGAAGGCGGACACGAGCCTGGAGTTGCTGGAGCGGACGGCGATTGAGGTGGGCGGGTTCACGTCGATCACGGGGGTGTGGCTGAACGACTCGGATGGGAACGGGCGGCGGCTGTGGCAGCCGGAGACGACGGTGTTCGGGCGGGCGTCGCTGGATGGGGCGCACACGGTGTTTGCGCGGGCGCGGTTCGCGTACCGCGCGTTCAGCGAGGGGGACAGCTTTGACGGCCGGGGCGACCGGTGGGACCAGCCGTTTCTGGACCGGTACTGGTACGAGTTTGACTACCGGCGTGCGACGAACAACCTGGGCGGGCCGGACTCGGTGAACCTGAATGTGCGGGCGGGGCGGCAGTTTGTGGACTGGGGGGCGTCGCTGGTGCTGTCGGAGGTGCTGTTTGCGGTGCGACCGACGCTGGAGTTCGGCAGCGGCTTCCGGCTGGAGGGTCTGGCGGGCATCACGCCTGACCGGACGGTGGACTTTGACGCCTCGCGGACAGACTTTGATGACCGGACGCGGCGCGGGTACTACGGGGGTCGTGCGGTGGCGACGCTGGCGGACAGCACGGAGGTGTACGCGTCGTACATCTACATGGCGGACTACTACAACCGCACCGTGTCGCGCAGCCCGATTGTGCTGACGGATGTGAATTTCAACTACGAAACCAGTTACGTGAGCGTGGGCGGTGGAGGCGCGGTTGAGCCCGGGTTTCTGTGGCAGGTGGAGGGCACGGGGCAGTTCGGGCAGAGCACCAGCGACCCACTGCGGGGTCTGCAGACCACCGACAACGTGCGGGCATTCGCGGCGCGGGCGCTGATGCAGTATGTGATGTCGGACGCGAACGCAACGCGGCTGTCGGCCGAGGCGCTGCTGGCGACGGGCGACCCGGACCGGCTGGCGACGACCGACACGGTGGGCGGCAACGCGCCGGGCACGACGGATCGGGCGTTCAACTCGCTGGGATATGCCAACACGGGCCTGGCGTTCGGGGCGGCGCTGTCGAACCTGATTTCTCTGCGGCTGGGGGCGAGCACGCACCCGTTCGGCGGGCCGCAGCCGACGAGCGAGTTTCAGGTGGGCGTGGACGGCTTTGTGTTCCTGAAGGAGGACTCGGATGGACCGATCGACGAGTTCACCATCAGCGGCAAGCGTTTTCTGGGCGGCGAGGTGGACCTGTACGCCAACTGGCGGCTGACCAGCGATCTGGCGATCAACCTGCGGTACGGCGTGTTCCTGCCAGGGGAGGCGATCGGCGGGACCAAGGCGGCGCGGCACTTTGTGCTGATCGGGGCGGTGCTGAGTTTCTGAGCGGGGTTGGGCGGATCGGAACGTGAACGGGCCGGAGAGGGCGGCGAGGGGGAGGATTGGCAGAGCACCATGAGACAGACAAGCGGCAAGCGGCGGACAACGGTCGGGACGGGGGCTGCGGTGTGGCTGCTGGCGGCCGGGCTGGCGCTGGCCGGCGGGTGCGCCCGCACGGTGGTGCAGACGCCCCTGGACACCGCCTATGCGGTGGAAGATCTGGACGCGCAGATGGCGTTCCTGCACTCGCTGCCAAACCAGCGGGCGGTGAGCAACGACGAGGGGCTGCACGCGCTGTTCACCATCGCGGATGAAACGGACCGGATGCGGACGTATGACGAGCGGGTGGCGGAAGCCAAGCGGCGGAACTGGCTGAAGGCGGACTTTGGCGAGCCGGCGAATCTGGCGATGTCGCGGGGCACTCTGGCGCGGGCGCTGGCGGTGCTGTGCGAGATTGAAGGCGGGGTGATGATGCGGCTGCTGGGGCCGGTGGACCGGTATGCGCTGCGGGAACTGGCGGCGCTGGGGATCGTGAGCGGGGACAGCACGGTGAACCAGCCGATCAGCGGGCTGGAGTTTCTGGGCGTGCTGGGCAAGGCGCAGGACTACGTGCTGGTGGAGGCCGTGAAGCGGCTGAAGGCGCAGGGGGTGGACGTGACCGGCGGAGCGGAGGGCGAGCAGCCGGCCGGAAGCCCGGCGGAGGGGCAGCCAAGTGCGGATCAGCCGGGCGGGGCACCGGGGCAGACGGTTCCGGCCGGGACGGCCCAGCCGACGTTGCCGGAGGCGCCCAGGCCGCCGTCGCCGGCGGTGCCGCGGCCGTAAGGCCGGGCCGGCCGTGAGACGGGGGCCGAGCGTGGTGTTGAAGCGTGCCGCGGGACGGGCGGGGAGCATGGACCGACGATGAACGCTGCCGACAAGCCCCCCCCCACTGCTGCACCGGCGAACGGCCCCAAAGCGGCGGGGTCGGGCAAGGCGGCGACGCGGAACCGGGCGGCGGAGATGCGGCGGGTGCAGTGGCTGCTGGGGGTGGCGGCCACGCTGGCGGCGGCGGCAGCGTCGCTGTCGGGGGTGTTGCTGGTGCTGGAGCGGCTGACGGAGGACACGCGGGCGCAGTGGTTCGGGTGGTTCTCGCCGGGACCGGACCCACGGCTTCGGGTGGTGGTGATTGACGACGCGGCGCTGGAGACGGTGGGACGCTGGCCTTGGCCCCGGGCACGGCTGGCAGCGGTGATTGACGAACTGACTACGGCGGGGGTGAAGGTGATTGCGTTGGACATTCTGCTGGACAACCCGCAGGAGACGCGGGTGGAGATCAGCGGGAAGCCGGGGGAAGACGGTCGGGCGCCGGTCGTGAAGGTTCGGGATGATGAGGTTCTGGCGGCGGCGATCGCGAGGCACGGGCGGGTGGTGGTGGCGGCGAACTTTCCGTTCGGGGCGAGGATGGCGGCCGGGGAGCAGACGCGAGCGGAGGTGTCAGCGGACGCGGTGCAGGAGATTGCGATTCTGGACGCGCTGGGGGCGATCAATCGGTTGCGGGCGGAGAAGCAGGGCGGGGCGGAGGCGGACGGGCGGGATGTGACTGAGTGGGACGATGACACGCTGGCGGCGAGATTGAGCGGGCCGCTGCTGGGGCTGGCCGGGCCGGTGGACCCCGGGCCACAGCGTGAGGAACTGCTGAGCAAGGCCAAGGCGGCGCTGGCGCTGCTGGGCAAGCGGGGCGCGTGGTCGCTGCAGATGACCCCGGAGGCGCTGGCCGAGCAGAGGCTGGCGGGGAGCGTGACGCCGAGCTTTGCGGTAAGGTCGATCTCGGACGCGGCGGCGGCGATCGGCAACGTGTCGTTCAACACCTTTGACCCGGGGGGCACGACGCGACGGATTCCGCTGTGGGTGGAGTCCACCGGGGTGCTGTGGCCGACGCTGGGGCTGTCGGCGGCGTTGCTGGCCGAAGGGCACACGGTGCGTGACGTGCAGATGCCGGCCGGTCGGCCCGGGGTCACGGTGCTGCCGCTTCAGGATGGCGTGGGGACGGGCCTGGAACTGACCACGCACCGGGCGACGCTGGCGACGGGGCGGTATGGCGGGCTGATGGTGGTGAGTTGGCCGAGGTCGCTGGTGGGCAAGCCGCTGCCGGATGAGCGGATGCCGGGGTGGCAATGGCAGTTTGCGCAGAGCCAGCCGCTGACGCGGGCGGAGGTGCCGATCGGGCGGGTGTATGAGCCGGTGCAGTTGAGCGAACTGGTGCGGGAGAATGTGCAGGCGATGGAGGCAGCGGTGCGGGCGGTGCTGCTGCCGGAGGGGCGCAAGCAACTGACCCCGGAGGATGAGCGGGCGTTTGTGGAGTTGATCACCAAGTTGGGGAGTGAGGCGGTTGCGGGGCCGGAGTGGGAAGCGGCGCTGGAGGGGCTGCGGCCGGTGCTGGCCCGGGCGAAGACGGCGACGGAGGAGTTCTTGTCGCTGAACCTGGAAGGGGTGGACGAGAAGGACCTGCCGGAGGAGGTGCGGGTGATGGCGGCGGACCTGAAGGGGGTGCTGGCGACGCTGCCAAGGTGGATGGAAGAGGTTGAGCGGGGGAACCGGCTGGTGAAGGAGGTGCGGGCGGAACTGGCCCGGCGGCTGGGCGGGTCGATCTGCTTTGTGGGGTGGACGGCGACGGGTGCGATCGCGGACTTTGTGCCGACGTCGGTCTCGCCCAAGACGCCGGGGGTGCACGTGCACGTGGCGACGGCGAACACGGTGCTGACGGGGTTCCAGCGGCAGTATGGGCCGCTGTGGCTGGATGTGTTCGCGATTGCGCTGCTGGGATGGCTGGGGACGCTGGCGGGGGTGCGGGCGGGCGTGGTGGCGGCTCCGCTGGCGGCGGCAGCAGCGGCGGCGGGATGGTTCATGGTGGCGAGCGTGGGGTTCTGGGATTACGGGCGGGTGATCGTGTCGGTGACGGGTCCGGCGACGGCGGCGGTGGGCTCGTGCGCGGTGGTGCTGCTGCACCGGCTGGTGGTGGAGCAGCGGTCTCGTCGGCGGACGGAAGAGCGCTTCAAGAGCTATCTGTCGCCGAAGGTGGTGGACATTCTGGTGAACAACCCGGGGATGGACAGCTTCAAGCCTCAGAAGCGGGAACTGTCGGTGATGTTCACGGATCTGGCGGGGTTCACGACGACGGCGGAGCGGCTGGGCGGGGATCGCACGGCGGAGATTCTGCGGCAGATCCTCGGGCCGATGACGGACATTCTGCAGGGTGAGAGCGGCACATTCAACAAGTACATCGGTGATGCGATCATGGGGTTCTGGGGGGCGCCGATCGAGGTTCAGGACCATGCGCTGCGGGCGTGCGTGACGGCGCAGAAGATGCTGACGGAACTGGACCGGATGAACGACGAGGGGGCGTTCGGAGCCGATGCGGGGCGGCTGCACATGCGGATCGGTATCGCGACCGGGGAGTTGATGGTGGGCGACTTCGGCAACCCGCCGAGGAACTCGGACTACACGGTGATCGGCGACAAGGTGAATCTGGCCTCGCGGCTGGAAGGCGCCAACAAGGCGTTCGACACGCGGGTGCTGGTAGACGACACCACCCGGCAACAGGCGGCGGCGAGCAGCGACCCGGCGGCCAAGGGGCTGCGGTGGCGGAAGGTCGGCAACGTGCTGGTGAAGGGCAAGACCGAACCGATGCTGCTGTGGGAGGTGGTGGTGCGGCCGGGGATGGGCGAGGCGGAACTGGCGGCGTGGGTGGAGAAGAGCGACCGGGCCGTGGGGCTGTTCATGGAGGGGCGGCTGACGGAGGCTGAGGCGGAATTCCGAGGCTTGCAGACGCCGATGGGGAACGATGCGCTGGTGTGGACGTACATGAAGGCGATCACGGCCGCGGCGACGGAGCCGGAAAGCCCCGAGGGGGCGGCGGCGCGGCGGGGGTGGATCATGCTGACGGAGAAGTGAGCGGGGCCGCGGATCGCCCGGGGGTTACTCGTCATCGCCCAGTGTGCGCTTCTTGCGGAGCAGGTGGTGGTACGCCTGGGCGAAGCGGTGGGCCTCGTCGCGGACGGCCTGGCAGAGCTTCAGACCGAGGTTGCTGCGGGGAACGCGGATGGGCTCCTGCTCGCGCTGGACGTAGATGAGCTCTTCCTTCTTGGCCAGGCTGATGACCATGGGCGGGCGGACGTCGAGCGAGTCGAAGGCCTCCTGGGCGGCGTGCAACTGGCCCAGGCCGCCGTCGATGAGGATGACATCGGGGAAGAGTTCATGGCCGGCACCGGCCTCGCGGTAGCGGCGGGAGACGACCTCGCGGATGGAGGAGTAATCGTCGTTGTCGACGGTCTTGATCTTGTAGCGGCGGTACTCCTCCTTGAAGGGGCGGCCGTCCATGAAGCAGACCTTGCTGCCGACGGTCTGGTTGCCCTGGAGGTGGGCGATGTCGATGCCCTCGATGCAGCGGACGGGCTGCTGGAGCCCGAGGAGTTTGGCCAGTGCGCGGCAGCCCTTTTCAGGATCGACATAGGCGATCTCGGTCTCAGGCTGGAATTTGTCGTCGATGCTGGCGCGTTCGCCGAGGCGTTCGATGCTGCGGATCTGATCGCGCAGGGCGGCGGCCGCCTCGAAGCGCAGTTCGGCGGCGGCGCGTTCCATCTCGGCCCGCATCTCGCGGAGCATGGTGCTGCGCTTGCTGGTGAGGAAGCGGGTGAAGCGGTCGATGTCGGCGGCGTAGGCCTCGCGGGAGATGCGATCGGCACAGGGGGCGGTGCACTGGTCGATGTTGTGGAGGATGCAGGGGCGGAAGAGGCGGTTGCGGGGATCGCCGGCGACGATGTCCAGCGAACAGGTGCGGAACTTGAAGGCCCGCTGCAGAACGGCCATGGCCTCGCGGAGGGCGCCCACGTTGGCGAAGGGGCCGTAGACGCGACCGCCGAGCAGGGCCGGGTCGCTCGGGTTGCGGGTGACGAACACGCGGGGGAAGTCCTCGCGGAGGGTGATGGCGAGGTAGGGGAAGCTCTTGTCGTCCTTGAGGCGGACGTTGAACCGCGGCGCGGGCTTGACGTCCTTGATCAGCCGGTTCTCGGTGAGCAGGGCCTCCCACTCGGTTTCGCACTCGATGGTGTCAAAGTCGTGGACGACCTCGAGCATGGGCTGCTTCTTGAAGCCCAGATCGGCCGAGGGGAGGAAGTAGCTGCCGACGCGGTCGGGCAGGCGGACGGCCTTGCCGACGTAGATGATGGACCCCTCGTGGTCCTTCATCAGATACACGCCGGGAACGCTGGGAAGCGACTTGGCCTTTTCGAGCAGGCGGGCGAGGCGTTGCTCGCGGGTTTCGCTGCCCCAGGGGGGCAGAGGGGGAAGCGGAGGGAGTGGCAGCGGCGGGGCGGATGCGGGATCGCGGGGCCCGGGCGCGGCGACAGCCGGCGGAGTGGGCCGCGAGGACGAATCGGGCTGGCCGGTTGGTGGTTGCGGATCGGGCACGTGCAGCGGATTGTTCGCGTGCCCGGGCGGGTGTGCGGCGGACGCGAGGGCGAATCGGGGCGTTACTTGAAGAAGATGGAGTGGGCGTGCTTGCTCTCGAGGTTGCGGTTGTAGACCACCTTGCCGTTGAGTTTGACCTGATCGTTCTTGGCGTCAACCTCGACGACCTGACCGGCGCGGACGGCGACGGTGGTGATCATGGCCTTGGTGCGGTCGTTTCCGACATAGACGGTGCCGTCGACATCGGCCTGGAAGGTGACGATGCCCTCGCCACCGGCGACGTGCCGGGCGGAGGAGGGGATGCCGCCATAGGGCTTGATGGTGCGGCCTCGCCAGTCAGTCGTGGCGGGGCGGAAGAAGACGGTGTGGGGGTCGCGGCTTTCCATGTTGGACGCGTAGATGTCGCGATCCTCCAGGCGGACACGGTCGCGCCGGGGGATGACCTGCAGCTCATCGCCCCGCTTGACGTTGGCGGCGACGACCAGGAAGCGGCGGGCGTCGTTACCGACCCAGACGCGGCCATCCTCGGGGGCGATGAAGCGGAACTCGCCGGTGCCGGTTTCCATGGGCTGAGCGTCGTCGGGGATGGTGGAGTACGGACGCGGGCCGGGCCGGGGGCCGTCGGGCGAGGGGCCGTAGACCGGTGCGGAGATCGGGCCGCCCCCCCCCCACTGGTCATCGGCCGGGCTGTCGGGGTCGGCGCGCCAGGCGTCAGCCCCGCAGCCGGCGAGGGTGGTGGTGAGGGCGGCGAGCAGAACACTCAGGGCAAATGCCGGGCAACGGGTGATCATGGGCGGGCTCAACAGGGGCGGAACGGGACGCACACGCAGCGTCGAGGGCAGATGGTTGGCAGGGTGCGGAGGGGCGTTTCAGGGGGGGTCGCCAAGTTCGCAAGCGATTACTAACATTCGGGGACGTGATAGCTCGTCAACCCCAACGCGAGTCACCCGTTCCGGGTGAGCAAGGCGGTGCACCCTGCCGCGGAACGGTGGCCCGCGCGGTGACGCTGACGGGGGTGGGTCTGTTCAGTTCGCTGCCGAGCCGGGTGACGATTCACCCGTGCGGGGAGCACCCGCGCGGGCTGGTGCTGCGGCGGACGGATCTGGCGGAACTGCCGGCGGTGCCGGCGCGGGTGGGGCATGTGATCACGCGGCCGAGGCAGACGGTGCTGTGCGCGGACCCGACGTGCCCGGGGGCGACGGGGGCGATCAGCACGGTGGAGCATCTTTTGAGCGCGCTGACGGCGGCGGGGATCACCGACGCGTTTGTGGAGGTTGGTGGCGCTGAAGTGCCGCTGATGGACGGGTCATCGCTGCCGTTCCTGGAAGCGATTGAGCAGGCGGGTCGGGCGGCGGTGCCGATGCGGGGTGGTGAGGCCGGGCCGCTGGTGGTGCGGGAGCGGATTGAGCTGCGGGACGCGAGCGGGCAGATGTGGATTCGCGCCGAGCCGCTGACCGAAGGCGACCCGGCGGATGCGCTGGTGTGTGAGTACTGGCTGGACTATGGGGCGGGGTCGCCGATTGCGCCGCACCGTGCGTCGTTTGCGTTGCTGCCGGGCGGGGCGTCGGCGGAGGCCTACCGGTCGCAGATCGCGCCGTGCCGGACGTTCTGCACCGATGCGGAGGCGCGGGCGATGCGGGCGGCGGGGATGTTCTCGCATCTGGAGCCGAAGGACGTTCTGGTGATCGGCCCGGACGGGCCGGTGGATACGGCTGAACGGTTGCCGGGAGAGCCGGCGCGGCACAAGGTGCTGGACATGATCGGGGACTTGACGCTGGCGGGCGGCGGGATGCGATGGATCGTGGGCCGGGTGACCGCGTGCCGCACGGGGCATGCGCAGAACCACGCGATGGCGACGGCGATCGTGCAGCGGTTCAGTTGAGCGGCGGGGTGATGGGCGGAGTGACGAGCGGGGTGATGGGCGGGGTGACGGGCCAGTTCAGACGCGGGCTTTGACCCAGCCGCCGTGCGCGAAGCGTGCGGAGTAGACGATGCAGCGGAGGGCGATCTCGGTGCACAGGCCGACCCAGAGGCCGGGGAGCCCCCAGCCGGGGCCGAAGGGGTTGGGAAGGAAACGGCCTTCACCCAAGGGGATGGCGACGCCGCTGATGGCATAGGCGAGGGGCAGGCGGAGGCCCCAGGTGGAGAACCAGGTCATGAGCATGACGGCGCGGACGTCGCCGGCGCCGTGCATGGTGGAGCGGAAGACGATGGCCAGGGCGAAGGGGACCTGAACCAGGCCGGTGATGAACAGGAGTTTGGGGGCGAGGGCCAGGTGGGCGGGCTGCTGGCTGATGAGGCTGACCAGGAAGCTGCCGCCGAAGATGAAGGCGAAGCCGACCAGGCCCATGAGGGCGGCGGCGAAGAGCGCACAGCGGAGGGCGACGGTGCGGGCGAGATCGGGCCGACCGGCACCGAGGTATTGCCCGGCGAGGGCGCCGGAGGCGACGCCCATGGCAAAGCCGGGGAGGAAACTCAGGGCCTCGATGCGGATGGCGATCAGGTGGGCGCCGAGCAGGCCGGCGGAGGCATCGGACACGGCAACTGCGGGTGCGGTGAGGGCGAGCCAGCCGACCATGAGGATGATCAGGAAGTTGCCGAGCCACATGCCGAAGGTCTCGAAGAAGTTGGGGAGACCCAGGCGGACCATGCGAGCGATGGTGACGCGGTGGGGACGCATCCAGAAGCGGCGGAGGGCGATGCCCGAGCGGCCTTTGATGTGGAACCAGAGGATGAGGGCACAGCCGACCATCTGGGCGAAGGCGGTGCCCAGGCCGATGCCGAGGATGCCGAGGTTGAAGTTGAAGGGGTTGTCGATGAGCACGTGGCGGACGCCGGCGGCGTCGGTGCGGGCGAGATCGACGCCGGCGAGGGACCAACTGACGACCATGTTGACGACGTTGAGCAGGCACATGACCAGGAGGGGCCTGAGGGTGTCGCCCAGGCCCCGGGCGCAGGCGATGGCGGCGAACATGATGGTGGAGAAGGGCACGCCGAGGGACATGGCCCGCATGTAGACGGTGAAGTCGTGAAGGGTCTGGCCCTGCATGGAGAGCACGGCGCCGACCGCGGGGGCGGCGGCGAACATGGCAGCGGCGACGAGGACGCCGCCAATGCTGGCGAGGGTGACGGCCTGGCCGAGGGCGGCGCGGGCGACGTGGGGGCGACCGGCGCCCATGGCGCGGGAGATGATGGCGGTGGCGCCGACGCCGATGGCCATGGTGATCAGGCCGAGGAACCAGAGGACGTAGGCGGCCCCGCCGACGGCGTCGGTGGCGGCCTGGCTGAGGCCGGCGGCCAGGGCGGTGTCAACCAGCCCGACGAGGGAGTTCAGGGCGGACTCGGTGAGGATGGGCCAGGCCATCACGAAGATGGCGGCGTTCATAGAGAGGCCCGCGAGGCGGCCGCTGCGGATGACGGCGCGTTCGTCGGCGAGATCGCCGGCGGCGAAGGAGGTCAGGGGGGCAGGCAGACGGGCGGCGATGGGGCCGCCGACGCGAGCGGCCAGCGAGCGGACCAACTGGGTCGAGCGCTGCGGCCAGGACAGGGCGGGCTCTTCCGACGGATCCAGACTGACCGGATCAAGGGAGATCGAGGGCGGGCGAGCCTGCGGCGGGGCCGGCGGCTGGACGGATGGCGATGGATGGGACGGGTTGTCGGAAGATGACGCCTCGGTCATGGAGCGAAGGGAACGTAGGGACCGCGGGCAGCGGGTGCGGGCCGGGCCACGATGCGGGTGGCCGGCCGGACGGACGGTACGGGGAGATGACTGTGGAACGAACAGACGGCGCAGGGAAACGTCCGAGAAGCGACCGCTTGGGGTGGTTCATACTGGAAAGTGAGGCACACTCGAAGGGTTGGGGGTATCTTGCCGGGCGGGATGCTGCCGTGTGCCCTTGGTCGCCGGTCGGGCGTGAGACGGCAGGGGCGACATGTTGGCTGGAACGAGAGAGGTGTCACCATGACGCGTATTTGCTGCAGCGGACTGATGGGGGCGATGGCGATGGCGGTGATGGCGGGCCAAACGTGGGGAACCGAACCGCTGGTGGGCGGCAACATCGCGGTGGTTCGGATCGGGCACGGCAACGCGACGCTGACCAACGCGGGGACGGCGGTGTTCATTGATGAGTACACATTGGGCGGGGCGCTGGTGCAGTCGATCGCCTTGCCGACGACGGTGAACGGGAGCCAGAAGCGGCTGGTGATCTCGGGGACGTCGACAAGCGAGGGGTATCTGGGTGTGAGCGCGAACGGGCAGTACCTGCTGCTGGCGGGGTATGACGCGGACGCGGGGACGGCGGGCATCTCGGGCACGACGGCCACTGCGGCAAACCGGGTGATTGCGCGGGTAGGGCGGGACGGCGGGGTGAATACCAGCACGGCGCTGAGCGACGCGTACAACCTGGCGAGTATCCGATCAGTGGCCAGCGACAACGGGGAGCGATTCTGGACCGCCGGGGCGGGCGGGGCGGCGGTGAGCGGGGTGCGGTTTGTGGGGAGCCTGGGGGCGACCACGTCGGTGCAGTTGTCGACCACGGTGACCAACACGCGAGTGGTGAACGTGATGGCGGGGCAGTTGTATGTGAGTTCGGCCTCGGGGTCGTTTCAAGGGGTATCCAAGGTGGGCACGGGGCTGCCGACGACGTCGGGGCAGGTGATCAGCCTGCTGCCGGGGCTGCCGACGAGCGCGGGGCCGAGCGCGTACGACTTCGTGCTGGTGGGGGAATCGACGCTGTATGTCGCCGATGACCGGACCAACGGATCGGGTGGGGTGCAGAAGTGGACGCTGAACGGGGGCACGTGGACGCTGGCGTACACGGTTTCCGTCGGGACCAGCGTGGGCGTGCGGGCGGTGGACCAGGTGGTGGACTGCGAGCCGGAGCCGGGCGACACGCTGCTGGTGGCGACGACGACGGACAACCGACTTGTGCGGGTGTTGGACACCGGCAGCGGGGCGACGGCGAGCGTGTCGCTGATCGCGGCGGCGGGAACGAACCGGGCGTTTCGAGGGGTGCGGCAGGTGAGGTGCATCGGCGAGCCGAACCCGTGTCCGACGATCAACCTGGCGGGACCGGCGGATGTGACGGTGAATGAACCGGGACTGATCAGCCTGACGGTGACGCCGACACCCGATCTGCCAACCGGCGCGGTGCTGCAGTGGAAGAAGAACGGTACAGCGTTGGCCAACGGCGCAACGGTCTCGGGCGTGAACACGCTGTCGTTGGCGATCGCGCCCAGCGCGACGGCGGACGCCGGGACGTACCAACTGGTGATCACGTTCCCTGGGTGCGCTACGCCGCTGGTCAGCCGTCAGGCGACGGTGGCGGTGAACACGCCGCCGCCGGCGGGGTGCAACCCGGCGGACATCACGGGGATCGGCGGTCCGCCGGCAGCGCCGGACGGGCTGATCACCGGCGACGACTTCACGGCGTTCATCAACGCGTTCGCTGAGGGGGGGCTGGTGGCGGACATCACGGGGATTGGCGGCCCGCCGGCGACGCCGGATGGGCTGATCACCGGCGACGACTTCACGGCGTTCATCAACGCGTTTGCTGAGGGCTGCCCGTAACCGGCGGCTGGCGGCCGGCGGCGGGGGCGATCAGGCCTCGCCGAAGTCGTAGCGCGCGGCGTACTTGCCCCGGGCGAGCCAGTCCATCTGGCGGAGCAGGTCGTTGAGCAGCGCCGAGGCGCCGAAGCGGAACCACTGCGGGGTCATGAAGCGCGGGTCGACCACGCCGAGGGTCTCTTTGAGCATGACCAGATAGTGCAGGGCCTGCTTGGCGGTGCGGATGCCGCCGGCGGGCTTCATGCCGATCACTTCGCCGGTGGCCAGGTAGTGGTCGCGGATGGCCTCGAGCATCACCAGGGTGACGGGCATGGTGGCGGCGGGCTCGACCTTGCCGGTGCTGGTCTTGATGAAGCCGCCGACGGCGCCGGAGCGGGAGAGGGCGTCGATGGCCAGATCTGAAGCGGCGCGGACGTTATCGAGGGTTTCCAGTTCGCCGGTCTCGAGGATGACCTTGAGGTGGGCGGGCCCGCAGGCTTCGACGGTGCGGATGATCTCCTCGTGCACGCGGCGGTGGTCGCCGGCGAGGAAGGCTCCGCGGGAGATGACCATGTCGATCTCGTCGGCGCCGGCCTCAACGGCGCGGCGGGTGTCCTCAAGGCGGACGCCGATGGGGTATTGGCCGCTGGGGAAGCCGGTGGCGACAGCGGCGATCTTGACGGTGTTGCCGGGGTACTTGTCGAGTTCCTTGCGGGCGACGGCGACCAGGCTGGGGTAAACGCAGACGGCGGCGACGGGCGGGCAGTCCACGCGGCCGTCGCCGGGGCAGACGGCCTTGCGGCAGAGCCCGCGAACCTTCTCCGGGGAGTCCTTGCCTTCCAGGGTGGTCAGGTCGACCATGCTGGCGGCCAGGCGGAGCCCGGCGAGTTTGGCGTCGGCCTTGATGCTGCGCTTGGTGAAGGAGGCGGCGCGGTGCTCGGCCATGACCTTGTCGACGGTGGTGGTGGGCATGGTGCGTTCTGCGGGGTGATCGGGAGCAGGGAGGCGAGGGGCGACTGGGCGGAGGGAATTCAGCGCGGCGCAGCGGGCTGGCCGGGTGCTGCGGGGGCCGGGGGCGTGAAGGGGCGGACGGGTGTGTAGTCCATGCCGGAGTCGGGACGTGGCTGGTACATGGACTTCATCCAGCGGACGATTTCCTGGAAGCGCAGGTCGTCGGTGGAGCGGAAGGTGGGCCGCCAGGCGTCGCTGGTGGTGCCGGCGCGGGGCACGACGGGGTGGCGGGCGAGGGAGTCCTCACGCGGGAGGCCCATGTGCAGCAGCACGGAGCGTTCGGGCTGGTCCCAATCGATCAGCGGGCGGCCGTCCGAAGTGCGGAATCGCTCGAGGATGAGCAGGTTGGTGTAGACGGTGGGGTCGCTCTGCGGGCGGCGGTTGGCGAGCACCAGCCTTCCGGCCTCAAGCCCGCCGTGGCAGGCGCTGGTGGCGCAGGCGTTGATGAGGAACGTGGCGTGGACATCGTCCTTGAAGCGACGGATGGACTCGGGCTGGCCCTGCACGCGGACACTCCCGTAGAACTCGCGAGCGCGAAGGCGGAAGAGCAAGTCGAGCTGCTCGACGGGGCCCTGGCGGAGGATGGCCTCGCGACCCTCGCGGCTGGCGGGGATGAGCGGGTTGCCGGCGTACCGCTCCAGGGCCCGCTCCATGACCGGGCGGGGGATGGAGAGGCTGGGCGGGTTGGCCAGATCCAGTTCGAAGACCTTGATGAGGTTGATCTGCTCGGCGGAGAGCAGGGGCACTGCAGGGGCGGCTGCGGTGCCGGCGTCGGGCTGGATTGAAGGCTGCCCAGGGGCCGGACCGGCGGGGAGCGAGGGGGGGGTGCGACGGTCACGAAGCATGATCTGCTGGGCGACGAGGTCGCGCATCTGACGCGCGGGCTCGAAATCGGGCCGGCGAATGAGCAGGGCCTCCATTTCCTGCAGGGCCAGATCGAGCCGGCGACGGCGGACGAGCCAGTCGGCCAGGGAGACCAGGCCGTCGGCGTCGTCATCGGTCATGGCAGCGCGAAGGTCGCGGTAGCGTTCGATAACCGGGGGCAGGACGGTGACTCGCTGGATGCGCTCGCGCGGGATGGGGGTGGCGATGTCGCCGATGCGGAGCGTGACCTGGGTGGTGGTGTCTTCGACGAGCACGCCCTCGAGCCGCTGGCCGTCATCGAGAACGATCAGGGCCTCGCGCTCTTCGCCGGCGATGGAGCCCGTGGGAGAGGACGAGACAGGGCCGGGAGCCGGAACAGGCGGGGGAGGGGGCGAACCAGCGGGCTGGGCGAGGATCGCCGGGCCGGCCAGCGCCGCCAAGAGGCACGCGACAGCCGTCCACCCGACAGGGTTCGGGCGGAACAACGGGCGCGGGCACGCGGTCGGGCGACTGTTCACGGGTGATTTTGGGCCGCCGGTCGGCGTGATTCCACCACAAACAGGGAGATTCACCACCCGGCGGCGGGCCCGATGGAGCAGCGGCCAAACGGGCATTTGGGGCGGCGGGCGGTCCGGATGGGCCGCGGATCAGGCGACCAGCAGGAGTTCTTCGGGCGTTCTGGCGATCTGGGCAAGGGGGGCGAGGTCAACGCAGGGGCCGGGGTTGATGCCGTATCCCTCAGTGCAGACAGGCTGGCCGTGGACATCGACGGTGAGGCGGATGGGCCCCTGAACGTCGGCTGTGAAGGTCAGCGTCGATTGTCCGGCGATGATGCGGACGCCGGCGTGCAGACAGCCCAGGATGGTGAGGTCGATTGCTCCGTGACGAACCAGCAGATCGGAGATGCGGAGGATGCGGTCCTGCAGAGGACCGATGCGACCCATGGCCTGCGACGCGGCGTACTCAAGTTCGGTCAGATGCTCGGCCTGGGCGTGGGTGAGCTTGCCGGTGGCGGCTTTGAGGGTGGCCAGATCGGCGGCGGCCCTGTCGGCGCGGATCTGCAACCGGGGAATGAGCTGCTGGGCGGTGCGGCCAAGCGTGCGGAGGCCGGGAATGGAACCCAGTTCGATCTCGGTGGGGATGTTCTTGCTGTTGCCCACCACCTCAAGCACACAGCGTCGTGCGACGGCGAGACGACCGCCGGTCATGCTGCACTTGGGGCCGATGAGGTCACGGCCGACGGTGACCACGCTGTTGACCAGTTCACGAGTGGGGTAGAGATCGCGGCCGACTTCCGCGTTGACGCTGTTGAGGTAGTGGGTTCGGCAGTCACGCCGGACACGGAGCGACCCCTGGTCCTTGGCGGCCATGCCGCCGAGCAGCCAGGCGTCCCGACCGCAGGACACGACGGCGGCCTCGATGAGCCCGCCGACGGTGAGGCTGCCGCCGGCGGCGAGTTGGAAGCGGTCTCGAACGCCCCGCTCGACGAGGACATCGCCCGGGAAGTTCACATTGCCGCTGGCGAAATCGACATAGCCGGCAATGCGCATCTGCTGTCGGATGCGGAGCCGGGGCGGATCCCACTGGACGATGCCGGCGACGGCGGCGACGACCGAACCGTCCGGCTCGATCCGCACCGAATCATCAACGTCCAAGGGGAAAGGGCGGCACTCGGCGGCGTTGATGGCCTTGCCGGTGACATCGCGACCATCCGTGCCGGGCACCGGCGGCACCAGAGTTCCGAGGCGGTCGCCGGCCGCGACAGCATTGACGGATGCACGGCCGTAGTGGTCGGTGGGGTCGAGATCGGCGGGAACGGCCTGGCGGGCAGCGGCTGACTGATCGGGGGTCGCCGGCTCAAAGCAACGGGCAAGCTGGGGGGGCGGCTCGAATCGGCCCTCGACACCGGGTTGGGGGCTGAGGCCCCTTGAGACGACGGTCTGGATGGGCCTGCCGGGAAAGGTCCTGATCTCGGCCATGACCCTCCCAAGGGTCGCCTTGACGGCAGGGGTGATCTGAATGCCCCTGGCCTGCAGGACGGCGGTGAGAGCGGGCTCGTCGATCCCGGAGGTGTCAACACCTGCGTCGATCCGCAGGGTGGCGACGGAGGCGTCGTCACTGAGGATGATCTTGAGGCGGGAGTCGGGATCGGCCGACATAGGGCGAGGGTCCTGTCAACGTCACCGAGACCAACCGGACGAACAGCCGCAAGCCTTGCCGCGTCGGACGCGGACTCAGGCCGCTTTCTTGGAGAGGGTCTCGTTGATTCGCTGGGCGAGAAGGTCGGGGGTGAAGGGCTTGATGACGTAGTTGTTGACGCCGGCCTTGATGGCCTCGATGACTCGGGCCTTCTCGGACTCGGTGGTGACCATGATCAGGGGCGTGGTCTTGTTGGTCTGGCGATAGGCCCGGACAAACGAGAGGCCGTCCATGTTGGGCATGTTCCAGTCGACCAGGATGAGCTCGGGCTGGAAAGCGCCGACCTTGGAAAGAGCATCCTGACCGTCGCACGCCTCCTCGATGGTGGTGTGTCCGAGCTGGGCGAGCACGGCTTTCTGGATGTTGCGCATCGTGCGGCTGTCGTCGATGAGCATGATCTTCATGGGTACGTCCTTGCGTTGCACCGGCCGGGGGGTTGCCGGCGCGGTCAGGCGTGTCATCGGTGTCTATCGGTCGTGCGAATGAGCCGGTTGAGGGGGGTCGGGGCGGGTCAAGCGGTTGCGTCGGTCGCGGGCGCGGCCGATGCCGCGGCGGCGGGGGCCGGGCGTTCCTGGATGGCGACCTCGAGGACGAGCTCACCACAGTCGGTGACGCAGGGGATCACGATGCAGGGAACGTCCTTGGGGCGGGAGACCTGGTGGTTCTCACCGACGACCACGGAGGGACAGGAAATCTGCACCTTCTTCTTGCCGGCGAACATGCCCTTGGCGTTGCCGGAGACCATGTTGGTCAGCTCGCCGATGGCGTCCGGGAAGTCGGGATCTTCGACCTTCATATCGGTGCCGGTGAACAGGGCGACCAGACGCTGGGCCGTCTGCTTGGGGAACGACAGGACCACCGAGCCGACTACGTCACCACTCATGCCGATGATGCCGGAGACGTCGTAGGTGGTCGAAGGCGTCGTCTTGACCACCGGATCCTTGACGGTCACCGGGAGCTGGAGCATGGTCGAGAAGACGTTCTGCACTGACGCGATGAATGGGGTGATGAATGCCGGATCCATGAGTTGGGGCCCTTTTGCGTATCGCGTATGACCGGAGGGGTCCGGCCGACCGGCCCCCGCGGGGTGCGGGGGGCCCGTGAATGGGTCCCGTCGACCTGACAGGCCGTCGGCTCTCTCGCCTGTGCCCCCCCCCCGCTGATCCTTCCCCGGTTCACCGTCCCCACTGCCGATGCTCCCTCAATCCTGTCACACCCGCGACCGGCCCATTACGCCCGGGCCGGGTCGGGCGGCTCAGCGGCCGAGCCTCTGCTCGGCGATCTGGAGCAGACGTACGACATCAACGATGAGGCTGACGCCGCCGTCATCGCGAACGGTGGCCCCGCTCACGGGTGCTCCCTTATCGATGAATTCATCAAGCGGCTTGATCACAATCTCCTGCTGGCCAATGAGATGTGAAACCATCAGGCCGACCCGCTGCTCGCTCTGCTGGATGACGACGGCGAACGGGGCTTCAGTGCGCTTGTCCTGGGGCTGATTGAACAGTTCGGCGGCGTTGAGCAGGGGCAGCACGCCGTCGCGGAGTCGCATGACCGGACACTGGTTCACCGAGTACATCTGCTCCTTGGAGGGGCGGACGATCTCGAGGATGTTCGACAGGGGGACTGCGTAGATCTCTTTCCCGACCCCGACCATCATGGCGGACATGATGGCCACCGTCAACGGGATGTGGATGGCGACGGTGCAACCCTTGCCGGGCTCGGTGTGGAGGTCGATGGTGCCCTTGAGCTTCTCGATGTTGGCGCGGACGACATCCATGCCGACGCCACGGCCGGAAACGTCTGAGAGCGTCTCGGCGGTGGAGAATCCGGCGGCGAAGATGATGCGACAGACGTCACGGTCGGACATCTGCGCGATCTGCTCGGGGGTGTAGAGCCCCTTCTCGATGGCCTTCTGGGCGATCTTCTCGCGGATCAGGCCCCGGCCGTCGTCCCTGATGAGGATCTGGACGTGGCTGCCCTGGTGGCTGGCGGAGATGGTGATGGTTCCAACCGCCGGCTTGCCGGCGGCCTTGCGGGCCTCGGGGCTCTCGATGCCGTGGTCGGCGGAGTTCCGCATGAGGTGGATGAGCGGGTCGCCGAGTTCCTCGATGACCGACTTGTCGACCTCGGTCTCGCCGCCTTCGATGACGAGATTGATCTGCTTGTTGAGCTTGCGAGCCAGATCGCGGATGAGCCGGGGATACTTGCCGAAGAGCTTGTCCAGCGGCTGCATGCGCGTCTTCATGACGGCGACCTGCAGGTCGCCGGTGACGCGGTCCAGGGCGCCGGCGGTCTGGCTGACGGCCTCGCGGTACTCCTGGGATCCCAGATTGTGAGCGAGGAGCTGCCTGGAGAGGGCGGACACGCGATTCTTCTGCAGCACCAACTCGCCGACGAGGTTGAGCAACGACTCCAGGCGACCGACTTCAACGCGGATGGTCTGATCGGAACTGACGGTGCCGCCGGACGCCTGCTGGGCGTCGGGCTTGGCCGGTCCGTGATCGTGATCAGCGTGGTCGTGAGCGTCGGCCGGGTGCTCGGACGCCTTGGCGACGGCCGCGGCCGGGGCGGAGGCCGAGGGGCCGGGCGAGACGCAGGGAGCGACGGGCGTCGGGTCGGCCGTTGCAGCCGCCTTGATCAGATCGGAGAAGGCGGAGCAGAAAGCGTCCAGCGGTCGGACAATGAGCTTCTTCTCGGCAAGGCCCTTGCTCTGCTCGCGGAGCAGTTCGATGGCCTTGGCGGAGGGGCCAAGGACGGACTGCAGACCGCCCGGGGGCAGGCTGACGGCGGCAGCGGCCAGATCACCGATGAGCCGCACGATGCGGGTCATGGCGGCGAAGTCGAAGAAGTCGACCGAACGAGCGAGGTTGCCGGCGAGGTCCGTCAGCGCTGCTGCGGCGGCGGAGCGCTGGGCCTCGTCGGCGAGGGAGGCCAGCCCGGCCTCGATCTGGCCGAGGGTGGCGTCGACGTCGGCGACGAGGAACTCGAGCAGTTCCGCCTTGCCCGGGGGAAGCTGCAACTCGGCCATGGAAGGCTCGCCGACGGTGAACGGATCGGCGCCGGGGAGTGCGGGCGAGTGACCGGACGGGAGTGGTGCGGGCTCGGCGGCGGGTGCGGCTGCAGCGGGAGCCCCGGCTTTCCCGGACTTTCCGTCGGCGATGGAGCCGAGCGCGGCGATCAGGCCGGCGTCGGCAACAGCCAACTGGCGGCCGGCGCGAAGATCGTCAAACTGGCGTTTGATGATGTCAATGGCGGCCAGGAGGTGATCCATCGCGGCCTTGTCAATGACAACGGCGCGGTTCCGGGCCGAGTTCAGGGCGCCCTCGGCGACGTGGGCGATGCTGACCAGGTTGGTCAACCCGAGGAACGACGCGCTGCCCTTGATGGTGTGCAGGCAGCGGAAGACCTGATTGAGCAACTCCGGATCGGTCGGAGAGGCCTCGAGTTTGACCAGATCCTGATCGAGCTGCTCGAGCAGTTCGCCGGACTCGGTGAGGAAGTCTTGCAGAAGTTCAGGATCGAACGCGATTCCGCTCACGGCACGCTCCGAGTCAGTCTGTCATTTCTGGAGGCCCGCCGAAGTACGGCGGGTGGATGGTCCCGGTGGATCGGGGTCAGGTCAGCTTCAGGCCCGGCTTCTGGACCTTCTGATAGCAGAACCCCTGGGGAATGCTGATGGCTTCGAACGGCGTCTTGAGGCCGCGGAGGGTCTCGGAGTGACCGATGAACAGGACGCCGTCGTCAGCGAGCTGCTCGGCGAAGCTGTTGAGCAGGCTCTCGCGCATCTGGTCATCGAAGTAGATCATCACGTTTCGGCAGAAGATCACGTCCCATCGGCCGAATCGCTTGGCGGCGACGCGGTCCTTGAGGTTGTGCACCTCGAAGTTGACCATGGAGCGGATCTGCGGGTCGAGGACCCACTGGGAACCCTCCTGCTTGAAGTAGCGGCTCTTGACCAGAGCGGGCGTGGTTCGGACGGCGTAGTCGGTGTAGTGACCTCTCTGTGCGACCTCGAGAGCCTTTTCGGAGATATCGGTGCCGAGAATCTCAATCCGCCAGTCGGCCAGACGAAGGCCCAGAGAGCGGTGGATCTGAATGGCCATGGTGAACGGCTCCTCTCCGGTGGAGCATGCGGCCGACCAGATGCGAAGCCGCTTGACGGTAGAGCGGGCCTCAAGGATCTTGGGGAGAAACTGCTTCTCGAAGACCTCGAGCTGGGGCTCGTTGCGGAAGAAGGAGGTCTCGTTGATGGTGATCTTGTTGAACATCTCCTGGAACTCGTCGTCGCGGTACGGTCCGGTGGAGAGGAACATGATGTACTGGTCGTAGTCGTCGATCTCCATCTCCTGCAGGCGGCGGGAGAGTCGCGACTCAAGCACGTACTTCTTGTTGTCGGGAAAATGAATGCCCGATCGCTCGTAGATGATGGCGCTGAGGCGCTGAAACTGGGCATCGGACATGACAGGTTCGGAGGCTGTGTCGGACATCGAACACTCCGGCGTACGGGGCAAGTCTTCGGGAATGGCGACGGCTGGCGTTGCGATGCGACCCGGAGAGGGATCAGGCGGCCTGGGCGATGGAACCGATCTGGCCGGCGTCAAAGAGCTTGCCGAGTTCAAGGAGGATCAGCAGCCGGTCCTCAAGCTTGCCGACGCCGGCGATGAAGTCTGAGTCGACCGAGCAGACCATGGCCGGGGCGGGCTCGACGATCTTGCTGGAGATGCGGAGCACCTCGCTGACGCGGTCGACGATGAAGCCGATGACGCGGTTGTGCACCTCGACGACGATGATCCGGCTCTGCTCGGAATGCTCGTTGGCGGCAAGGGCGAAGCGCTTGCGGAGGTCGATCACGGGAATGATCTTGCCGCGCAGGTTGATGACGCCTTCAACCTCCGGGGGGCTCTGAGGCACTCGCGTCAGGGCCATCATGCGGTTGATCTCCTGAACCGCGAGAATGTCGACTGCGAACTCCTCCTCGCCGAGGCCGAAGGTCACAAGCTGCAGTTCAGTGGCTTCCGACGAAGCGGAAAGAGCGGACTTGGAAATGCTCTGGGCGGGGCTTGTCTGCTGGGACATGGCGGCTCCTTGCAGTCGCGAGAGGTGTGATCGAACGTCGCCGAGGCACAGACCGGCACGGCGGCTGGCGGTTGGTATCGGGCCGTTGAGCGCCGGAGTTCAGTGGTCGGATTCACGGAAGATCGCCCGCCGTCCAGAAACCACCGGTCGTCGGCAACGCCAGCCGTGGGCTGGCGCAGTTTTCACGCGTCGACGCGTTGAGTCGGCGCACCGATGTGCATCAAACTGAGCGGATTGCCGGGCGATCAAAGGGGGGAGGGGGGGGACGGCTGATCAGGCGACCCGTCGGGCGGCGGCGCCCGCCGAGACCAGCAGGTCGGCCAGGTCGTTGGGGGGAAGATTGGCGTCGCAGAGGCCGGCCATATTGACGGCGCGGGGCATGCCGTAGACGACGCAGCTGGCCATGTCCTGTGCGAGCAGGGTGCCGCCCCGGCCCTTGAGGTCGCGCGAGCCGAGCAGGCCGTCGTCACCCATGCCGGTGCAGATGATTCCGAGAGTGCGGGAGCCGGTCAGGCGGGCGGCGGAGGAGAACAGTTCGTTGACGCAGGGCTTGTACAGCAGGCCGCCGGGCTCGTCATTGACCTCGAGAGTCAGGCGACCGCCGTTGCGACGAACGCGGGTCTGCTTGCCGCCGGGAGCGACATAGACCACGCCGGGGCCGACCGGCGCGCCGTCTTCGCCGTGCACCACCCTGACCGCCGCCATGTCGTGCAGCCGCTCGGCGAGGGACTTGGTGAACAGCGCGGGCATGTGCTGCGCGATGATGATCGGGCAGGAGAAGCCGGCGGGAAGAGCCTCGATAAGCGTTTCAAGGACGGGAGGTCCGCCGGTGGAGGAGCCGACAACCACCAGTTCGAAGTCGCCCGGGGCAAACCGGTGCGTGCGGCTCAAGCGGCCGGTGCTCTGCGAGGCCGGCTTCCAGGCGGTGGAGGCCAGGACGCGGGAAGCGCACCCGGCCACGGCCTTGACCTTGGCGATGAGTTCATCGCCCATGTCGTCGACGTTGGCCGCACACTGGCTGTGCTCCTTGGCGATGAAGTCGGCAGCGCCCAGTCGAAGCGCCTTCAGCGTGGCCTGGCTTCCCGACTTGGTGAGGCTGGAGCACATGACGACCGCGGGCGGACGCTGCATCTCCTGACGGATGCGTGTGAGGGCCGCCAGCCCGTCGAGATTGGGCATCTCGATGTCCATGGTGACCACGTCGGGCTGCAGGGACTTGGCCTTGGCAAGCCCCTCGAGACCGTCGCGGGCGATGTCGACCACCTTGATGCCGGGGTCGCTGCTGAGCAGCCGGCTGATGGCTTGACGCATGAAGGCGGAGTCGTCCACGACCAGAACGCGGATCTGGCCGGCGGGCGCGGACGGCTGCGGCGACGGGGATGGAGTGGACATGTGCGGAATGCTCCGAAGGCCGCATTGGCTATCGGCGGGTTTTGGCGGCGGCTTTGTCCGACACCGCAGCAAGATCCACGATTGTCACCGAACGGCCACAGTCATGCCGGTTCGCGCCAAGATTCGGCGAGGCCGGCCGGGCGAAAGGCGTGTGGGGTCACTACCCCTCTCCCCCCCCCCCCCCCCCCCCCCCCCCCCCCCCCCCCCCCCCCCCCCCCCCCCCCCCCCCCCCCCCCCCC
>Ga0068872_10000098_pt1 | contig 67503 bp, 51 predicted proteins | sample NOAtaG_7_FD_66441 | JGI IMG/M metagenome (GOLD analysis project Ga0068872, IMG submission 66441) | Freshwater lake microbial communities from Lake Erie, under a cyanobacterial bloom - NOAA_Erie_Diel1S_2200h metaG | ecosystem: Environmental > Aquatic > Freshwater > Lake | place: USA: Ohio, Lake...
GAGGACCATTCATTGGCCAAGGTGGCATTCAACGTGTTGTACCGTGTAGGTGCGCGCAATGAGGATCCTGACCGTACCGGATTTGCCCATTTGTTCGAGCATCTGATGTTCGGAGGGAGCAAACACATCCCCGATTATGACACTCATTTGCAGCGGGTGGGGGGTGAAAACAACGCCTTTACCACCAATGACATCACCAACTATTACATCTCCTTGCCAAGCAATCAGGTGGAAACAGCTTTTTGGTTGGAATCTGACCGCATGTTGGAGTTGGACTTTTCCCAAAAAAGCCTGGACGTGCAAAAGTCGGTTGTCATCGAAGAGTTCAAACAGCGGTATCTGAACAAACCCTATGGGGATGCGCATCTTTTGTTGAGGGCCATCCATTTTCAGGTGCATCCCTACCATTGGCCCACCATTGGCAAGAACATCGAACAAATCGAAGGCGCTTCATTGGACGATGTGAAGTCCTTTTTTTACCGTTTTTATGCCCCCAACAACGCCACCTTGGTGCTTGCGGGGGACATCACTGTTGCTGAGGCCAAACGCCTGTCAGAAAAATGGTTTGGGCCCATTCCCCGTCGGACGTTGGGACACAAGCCCCTGGCAGTGGAGCCGCCACAAACTTCACCCAGGTCGCATACTGTTCATAAGGAGGTTCCATACCCTGCTGTGTACAAAATGTACCACATTCCAGGCCGCGATCATCCAGATTATTTTGCTGCCGACATCCTGACCGACATCCTCAGCAACGGTAAGGCAGGACATTTGTTCCAAAGGATGGTGAAAGAGTCTGAATTGGCCACATCTGCCCGCGCATTTTCATGGGGTGCTTATGACCCCGGGATGATTTCGGTGGATGCCACGTTGGCGAAGGGCAAGACCGTGGAGGAATACGAATTGGCCCTTCAGGAGGTGCTGAAAGGTTTGGAGGACCTGAGTGAGCAAGAATTACAACGGGTGAAAAATGCCGTGGAAAGTCAATATGTCATGGAGCGGGGCGTTCTGCTGAACAAAGCCATGATGTTGGCCATGGCAGATTCGCGCGATCAAGTCCATACCATCAACGATGACATCGAAATTTTCATGGCACTGACCACAGACAATATCCGGAAGGCAGCTCAAACCTACTTTTCTCCTGAAAATTGTTCCACCTTGTACTACCTGCCTATGGAGGACAAAGCCCATGCTTGACAGAACCAAAATCCCAGCAGCGGCACCCTTGCACAACGTCGCGTTTCCTGCCATTTCCACCTTTCAGCTCTCCAATGGCATCAAAGTGCATAGCTGTCCCTTTGGCAGCCAAGAAATCATCGACATTACCTTGATATTTCCGGCTGGAAGGTGTTTTGAGACGCATGCGCCCGTCGCTTCCTTTGCCGCCAAACTCATCCAAGAGGGAACCAAACAAAGGAGCAGCTTGGAGTTTGCCCGACAACTCGATTTTTATGGGGCCAGTCTGTACGCCGAATCTACCTTGGAAGTCGGGAATGTGGGCTTGAGTTGCCTCACCAAGCACGTTGCCTCCACCCTTCCCCTGTTGCGGGAAATGTTGTTGGAGCCATTGTTTGCCGAGTCGGAATTGGAAAATCTCCGGCAAAGGACCATCCAACACTTGGAGGTGGAGTCCAAAAAAACGGAATACGTGGCCCTGCGGGACTTCAACAAAGTTTTGTTCGGGACTCAACACCCTTATGGGGGATACGCGGAAAAGAAAGACATCGAGGCCATCCAAATGCCGGCCATCCGGGCATTTCACCAACGCAATTACAACCTTGTGAATGCCGAAATCGTGGTATCGGGTCGTTATGACGAGCAGGCGCTCCTTTCCATGTTGGACCAATATCTTGGTGCGCCGGATTTGGCCGATGCCACCATGCGTGTGGGTGAGGAGGAGAGCAGAGGACGTAATTTGGGTGCCGAACCCGAAAAGCATTTGCATTATGTGGAGATGCCCGACTCCATGCAAGGAACCATCCGTTTGGGGCACCGGGCTTTCAGCCGCCAAAACCAGGACCACTATCCCATGCAGGTGGTCAACACCTTGTTGGGTGGATATTTCGGTTCCCGTCTCATGACCAACATCCGCGAAGACAAGGGATATACCTACGGCATCGGGTCGGGATGGATACCCATGAAGTATTCAGGCATGTTTGTGGTGCAAACAAGTGTGGACAATACCTACATTCAGCCCACACTCACCGAAATCGACAAGGAAATCGATTTGCTCATGCGCGAAGGTGTGGAGCAGGACGAATTGGACCTTGTGAAAAATTACATGTTGGGGCAGTCGGTGAGCGCCCGGGAATTGCCTGAGCAAATCGCTTCCAGCATACGCAGCATGGTCGTGTATGGCCTACCCTTCAAAACCTTGGACGAGAAGTTCCATGAAATCCAGTCTGTCACCGTCGATGATGTGCATCGGTTGGCCAATCAGTACCTCAAACCCGAGAAAATCATTCAGGTCGTGAGCGGGAAATTGGATTGAATCAGCCTTTCAATCCCGTCTTGTAGGCGGCCAAGCACCGCTCCCGTGCGAGTTCGTGCACCACGATTGGTTTTACATAGCGTTCCGTCTTCCATTCCGGTACCCAACGGCTTACATATTCCCCGCGCGGGTCGAATTTCTGCTGTTGCGAGGTCGGGTTGAAGATTCGGAAATAAGGTGCTGCATCGGTGCCACATCCGGCCGCCCATTGCCATCCCCCGTTGTTGCTTGCCAAGTCGAAATCCAACAGTTTGGATGCGAAATAAGCCTCACCCCATCTCCAATCGATGAGGAGGTGTTTGGTGAGGAAGGAAGCCACGATCATCCTCACCCGGTTGTGCATATGCCCTGTGTTGTTGAGCTCCCGCATGCCGGCGTCCACGATGGGGTATCCGGTTCGGCCTTCGCACCATGCCTTGAACTCATCTGGATTGTTCCGCCACGGCACCTGCTCGTATTCCTTGCGGAAGGCACCCTGTGCCACGTGAGGAAAGTGCTGAAGAATCATGGAATAGAAATCCCTCCAAATCAATTCGTTCAGGTAGGTATCGTTGAGGGTCAGAGCGTTTCGTGCCTTTTCGCGAATGCTGATGGTGCCAAAACGGAAATGGATTCCAAGCCGGGAGGTGCCTTCTTTGGCGGGAAAATCGCGGTCTTGGTCATACCTGCGGATGATTCCTTGCGAGACCGTTGAAGGTGGGATGGCCACTTGGCTTGGCTCAAACCCCAATTGTGCCAAAGTCGGGATCGGTTTGGGTGAGGTTTGCAAGAGGTTCTTCAGGTAGGGTTCCACCGGGAACGGCTTCAAATAAATGGACGCTTCAGTGATTCCGTTTCCTCCTTCTGCCAACACCTTTTTCCACTTGCGGCTGTAAGGCGTGAATACCGTGTAGGGTTTCCCATCGTCTTTGACCACCTCTGCCCCTTCGAAAATGACGTGGTCTTTGAAGGTGTGGAAGTTGATGCCCCGCGTTTGTAGGATGTTCCGGACGGCTTGGTCGCGGGCGACGGCGTAGGGCTCATAATCCCGGTTGGTGTACACCGCTTGAATGTTGAACTCGTCCATCAAAGATTTCCAAACCTCCTCAGGCTTTCCACGTTTCACCAAAAGCGATGAGCCCATTTCCCCCAGTCGGCTTTGCAATTCCGACAATGTCTGATGGAGGAATCCCACCCTTGCATCGGTTTTGTCTTGAAGCTTTTCCAAGATGTCGGTGTCGAAAATAAACAATGGAAGCACCTTGAAGGGCCCATTGAGGGCATGGTGGAGGGCGGCATTGTCTTCCAGCCTGAGGTCACGCCTCATCCAATGAATTGCGATTTTTTCCATGTTTGATTGTTGCTTCCAATGAAACCCGCATTTGTGCGAAATGTTATCGGAGGCCGAAAGTGTTGCCGTCAAAAAATTCGCTTCACCATCCAATTCACGGGTCCTGGCAAATTGGCCAGACGAATGGCGCCGTTCAAGACCCATTCCTTTTCGCTCATCCATCGTTGGGCAAGGTACTTTTGACGCATTCCCTTCCAAAGTTTACCATACACCCGTTCGTCATGTTCCTTCATCATGGCCGCATCGAACCGGTTGTTGCCGAAAGCCTGGAGGATTGTTTGACCAGCCGACCAACCGCTGTACATCGCATTGCCAATTCCTTCCCCGGTAGCGGGCTCCACCAAGCATGCGGCATCCCCACACAAAAGGAAGCCATCCCCGCTCATTGTGATTTTCCGACTCCCCAAGGGCAACCCAAACCCTTTGCAAGCTCCCTCCTCCTTGGAGTATTGGAATCTCGCCCTCAATGTGGTAGAAGATTGTATCAAGTCGTGCATGGCTTTACGAAGTGAAACCTTCCGATGTGAAATATAATGGCTCAGCATCCCAAAACCTACGTTGCAGCGGCCTCCTCCCAGCGGGAAAATCCAAAAGTATCCAGGCAGATATCCCTTCACCAAGTGAATTTCCATTTGACCGTCTTGCAGGCCTTGCACCTCCCTGAAATATTGCCTGACTGCAGCACAATGATGGTCGGGGTCCATTTTTTGGTTGGTCAGCCTTCCCGCCACGACGCCGTTTGCACCGTCGGCACCCACCAAAACCTTTGCTTTCAACTCATTTGATTCAGTTTGCAAGTGCCAGCCACCATTGTTTTTTTGGATTTCCTCGACACGTTGCCCCGTCATGATTTGAATGGAATCATTACGTGAGATACGGCCCAGTAAAAAATCATCGAAGTCCCACCTAGGGCAGCACCACCCGGGATTTTGGAATGCATAGGTGAAAGAGCTGCCATCTGGAGCTACCACTTTGCAGGAACTGTTGGTCACGGCAGGGGCAAATTGCTCAAGGGCATTCAGGTGGTTGTGGTTAATGGATTCCAAGACCCGTCCGCACAGAGCCGGTATGGCGTCGCCGCAGATCTTGTCCCGCGGAAATACCGACTTGTCGAGCAGTGCTACTTTCAAGCCACTTTTTTCAAGCGTCAAGGCACAAGTGCTTCCAGCAGGTCCGGCACCCACCACTGCTACATCAAAATCCATGCATTAAAGTTAGGGATTCAAAGAGTCATCCCGTCCCGGCGACCCTCAAAAATCAAAACCACCACCACCACCTTCACGGTCCTCCCGTTTGGGTTTTTTGGTTCCACGATCCTCCTGACCGAAACGGTACGAGAAATTCAAAAATCCGATGCGCGTTTCGCGTTTGTTGTAAAACTCGGAATAAAGACCTTCGTCATCCGCCACCACCTGGAACCGAAGCGTATCGAAAATGTCGCTCACCCGTAGCGAGAGATTTCCTTTCCCTTTCATCAGGGTCCACTTCAATGCACCGTCGAGGTTGTATCGTGAAGAAATGCGGCCCTGAGGTCCAACGCGTGGTGGTTGGTAATTGAAGGTTGTTTGGAGACTCCATCTTTTGGCGGGACTGAAGGAGAGCATGGCCCTGCCGTCTACGCCGTAATTGATCAGTTGCAAGTCCGCTTCCACGTTGGATGCATCTACGGAACTTCTGAACATGTTGGCGCTGAGGGTGACATCGATGGTTTTGTGGGGCTGAACCTGTGCGATCAATTCCATCCCGACTGTGTGGCCTCTCAATAGATTTTCAAAGCTGATTTGGACGGTATCTCCCCCAATGTTTTGGATCACCCGCGTAAATGAGTTGTTCAAGAGTCTGTAATAGGCCGTGGTGGATAGGCTTCCCATTTTGTGACGCCATACTTGGCTCAACTCCATGGAGTGGATGTATTCCGGTTGGAGGTTAGGATTTCCCCTGCGCAATCTTTTGGGGTTGGAATACTCGGTGAAGGGGTTCAGGTTATCCGTTTCGGGTCTGTTGATTCGGCGTGAATACCCCAACCTCCATTCAAATTGGTCGGATTTGCGGTAGGCCACATGGGCACTTGGAAACAGGTTGAAATAGTTGTTGGTGTAGCTGGAATCGGTGTTGAACAAAGTGAATCCCGTGAGTGCTTGCTCAGCCCTCAACCCGCCCTCCACGCCCAATTTTCCCCAGTTCTTACCCAAGATTGTGTAAACGGCATGAACTTGTTCCCGATAGGCGAAAGAATTACTGATGCTGCTGTCCAATTCAAACGGAGCCGATTCGTCGAGGTAGGTTCCAAATAGGTATTCAGATTGAATGTCCCGGATGGTTGACTTGGCTCCCGTCTCCAATCGAAAGTTGTTTTTCAAGGGCAACTCAAAATCGATTTGTGCTAGGCCCAAGGTGAATTTCCTTGGTGTGACACCGGTTTGGATGGGACCATTCAGGCCCAAATCCAATCCCGAAACATCGAGGGAGTCTGTGAGGTATCTTTCTATGTCCGTCACTTTGTTTTGCGACAAGGAAATCCGCCCGTCCAAGGATGAACCCTGCCTTTTGGGTTTGTGTTGTATGAACACTTCTCCATCCCAATTCTGTTTGGGTTCGGACTCGATGGTTGTGCGGATGTATCTTTCAATGGGGGTTCGAATGGAATTTGATTCCCAAAAAACACCCTCTTCTGAACCGTTCTTTTGAGAGTTTCCATAGGTTGCTGCCACACCCAACACGGTTTTTTCGTTGGGGAAAAAATCGACTCCAAGTTTGGCCACGTGGTCTACTGAACGCCTTTCCCCATTCGAAATCTGATTTTGATACGGACTAAGGCTGTCTGCAGGGGTGAAAATGAAAACATCCCCTTCATTCCATCTGTTTTCGATTCGACCGCTGTAGTTGGCATTGAGGTTGAAATGTTTTTTGCGGAGGTTGGCTGTGGCAGCAAAGTTGTATTTGTCGTGCGTGCCGATGCCGGTCGTGATGCTGCCGTTGAGTCCTTGCCTGGATTCTTTTTTTGTGATGATGTTGATGATGCCTGCCGTGCCGTCGGGGTCGAATTTGGCACTGGGTTGGGTTATCACCTCTATGCTTTTGATGGCCGATGCGGGCAGTTGCTCTAAAACCGCCGCCCTGCTGCTTCCCGTCAAGGAAGATGGCCGACCGTCGATGAAAACGGTCACGTTGGGATTGCCTCGAAGATTGAGTTGGCCGTCTGGGTCTACCGAGACTGAAGGGATGGTGTTGAGCAGGTCGGTTGCGGAACCACCCTGGGTCACGAGGTTTCGGTCGGCATTGTACACCTTCCGGTCGATTTTATTTTGAAGGAAATCCTGTTGGGCCGTTATTTCCACCGCAGGAAGCACTTCTGCTCCTTTAAGGTTCAAAATCAGGGACTTGGTGCTTTGGGTTTTGGAAAATGGGCCAAAAATTTGGGATTTGTATCCAACGGCATCCACCCGAAGCCTCGCTTGGACGACATCGGCTTTGACTTCAAATTTACCCTCCTCTGAAGTGATTGAGCCTGCCACAACGGAATCACGCACGTTCAAAACCACCACAGTGGCAAATCCGATGGGCTCTTGAGCGATTGAATCCATCACCACACCCCTCCATTGGGCCTTCAAGGGCAGACACCACGCGGTCAACATCAATAAAAATCCAATCCGTCCCTCAAAATGATTCATGGTCGCAAGTTTCCGCAAATCATGCCAAAATGAAAAAGAATGCAGATTAAAACACATGATTTTGAGGCTTGGATGTGGAAGTTAGGGCGGACGTTGGCAGGAATGATTCTGCCAAAACCTTTTGATTGAAACATCAGGTTGGGTGGTGACTATCGATGAAAGGAACCCTCAAGACATGGTGTAGTCGAACTGACGCGGGTTGATTGTGGATTCAGCGTCTCCTCAAAGGTCTTCGGCCCATTCTCCCCTTCGTTTAGCAAACAAAATGAGGTTGACCTTGTCATTCATGCCGGGTCCCCGTTGGAAGCAACCCGAATGGATAAGTGAGTTGATAATCGTTCCACGGCTCATGTCCCTTTGGGTCTGCCCGGTCAGGGAACTGCAAGCAAAACAAATGATGATTGAGGCCAGCATTGACCCAAGGGCTGTATTTCGCCTATTGACTTGTCTTATTTTTCTGATGTACCCGAACCGCCCAAAAATCAACTATTAATTTACAAAAAAATTCTGTTGGCTGGTGGGTACGTACTGTTATGGTGCATTGGAAATATTTTGTTAAAGAGTGGTTTTAAAAATATTTAGTATAAACATCTGAAAACAGGTATATTTATTAACAATACTTTTGTTTTTTAGTAAAATTTCTAGAATTCAATTTTAGTTAATTTTTAAACAATGTTTATGAAAGATCGATATTCAAAAACATTTCTTGTGATGGCAGGGAGTGCATTGTTGTCAGCTTACTTATTTAGAAACGGGAAAGGAAACTTAGCAGCAGCAGCATTCATTCCATTCATATTTTCAAGTGGCTACCTAGCGTATTTATTCTCTCAGCCCGCAAAATTGCATTTGTCCGAAGAGCAAAAAATGCGACTTAGCCCCGAATACAAAGGCGAAAATGATTGTAAATTCAGTCGGCAGGAGAAAACGGAAGTTGATGGAATAAAGGTCAAAGGCAAGCGTTACAAATTTGTCAATGGAACTGATGTTTGTCTGAACGAAAAAAACGAAGTTGTACCTTGTGGGTTTGGGTCCTCAATCATGCAATTTGTCGGTGGTGGTGGACTTGAGCCTAAGTCTATTCAGTCCGATAATTGTTGGTTATAGTTTGTGAACAACAATGAACCGTAGCTCGAGACCTTCTGTTTGTCATTTTTTCCCGTTTGTTGCCAATGTCGATTCCGATTGCGACCCCACTTTGACCACCTGTGGTTCCTAATTGATGATCAATTCCCAAAGGCTTGGTGTAGATCGCAGGCCAAGTTTGGAGCTTCCTTGATTTTGTTCCTTTCTAGGTGGCTTTCGACCAAACCCTTTTTTTGTTCCATGAGGGAATCAGTTTCAGCGGCGGTTATGGTTGATGGTGCATTTAGGGACAAGATAGCCGTTCATTTCTGTTTGAATACGCCATTTCCAATGATGTTGTGTTTGGCCGTCTTGGATATCTTTGCCAAAACACCTTGATTGAAACATCAGGTTGGTTGGGGACTATCGATGAAGGAAACCCTCAAGACATGGACTGGCTTAAGCGCGCTGTTGGTGCTGGGTGTCGCAACCTGGGTGCCGGTCTTGGTCATGAATGTCTATTATTGGACCACCCGCATGGCTTCCGGTTATGGATTGTTTCCTCCGTACATGGGCAACAATGCGAGGATGATGTTTTTTGCAGCCTTTTTCGGGGCCAATTATTTCATCACAGACCGGTTGTTGAGGCGCATAGAAAGTTGGGAAGTAATCGACCTCCTTTGGAAATTGTTCGTGGTGGGCGTGGTTACGGCAACAGGATCCTTGTTGCTGAAGCTGGTGGAGGACTCCTTGGTTACAGATGCCTTTTACGGGCAGTTTTTGGCATTCAGCGCAGCATTGAGGCTTTATTTTTTCATGGCGTTTTGCTTGGGCGCTTTGTTCATGTACAAGAAGTTGATCTTGTACCAAAAGACCAAAAGGAAGGTCATCACTTGGAATGTGCTTCAAATCGTTTTCTTTTTCGCCATGTTGAGGCTTTTTTGGGGCCAGGAAACGCAGGAATGGTGGGGTGGACAAGGGGTTGAAGCTGCGGACGAAGCCACATTGAAAGGTTGGTTCAACACCATCTTGATTCCGGTTTTTCTGGTTTTGGCATTTTTGCTGTCTGTCAATGTCAACTGGTCGGCCTACCTCAATACCACCCAAAAACTCAAAAGCCTGGGGCTCATCACGGCCATTGCATCGATTTTCATCTTCTACTTTTTCCTGTTTCCGGTGGAAGCCTTTCCGGATGAATCCAACTTGGCTGAATTGTTGACGCAACGGTATTTGTTGGCAGGATTCCTCTTTTTGTTTCCCGTCATCTACACCTTGGTGGCAGGATTGGTCCTCATCTTCAATTTGCCCACCACCTCCGTTTTCGAGCAAAGGAGCTCCGAGTTGGCAACAATCCACCGAATCAACCAAAGCATCCAAAGCAACCTTGACGCTGAGGAAATATTGCGCACCCTCATGGACGCTGCCTTGCTCACCTCGAATGCCACGGGCGGATGGATTGAAACCTTTGAAAACGGCGACCCCAAAACAAGTGGGATTTCGTACCTCAAGCAGGTTGGATTGGAAGAAATTGACCGTTTGCGTAGTCGGGAGAATATTTCTGACTGGGTGGTGGCCTCCGGCAAGTACACGTACATCCGGAACCTTCGCAAACACAAATCATTTCGATATACCCGCACACGAATCAAATCTTTGTTGGCCCTTCCAATACTAACGTCCAAACATCCGGTCGGTGTGATTTACCTCATCAATGAGCTACCGGGGTCCTTTGAAGAGACAACCATTCGCTCATTGGTTTCGTTGACAGAACAGTCAGGAGTCTCCATTGAAAACGCCGAAATCGTGGCTCAATCCATCGATTTGGAAATCTATCGCGAACAATTGAGGGTAGCCAAAACGTTTCAAAGTAGAATTTTGCCGCAAAACCTCCCAGGGACAGCCCAGATCGAATTTTATGTCACGGCGCAGGAAGTGGAGGAAATCGGGGGTGACTTTTACGATGTTTCACAGAGAGGGGATACCTTCAAGGTGGCGATTGGAGATGTTTCAGGGAAAGGCACCACAGCAGCATTTTATATGGCGGAAACCAAAGGTGTTTTCCAGGCTTTAACCCAACTGGAATTGGGAACCCGGGATTTTGTTGTCACCGCCAACAATGCCCTGTCGAACTGCCTCGCGAAAGACACCTTCATCACCATGACTTACCTGCAAATCAACTTGTCCAGCAAAGTCATGGAAATCATGCGTGCGGGCCACTGCCCTACTTTGTATTACAACAAAGCCTATGATCGACTTGTTCCCTTGGCGGGAGGAGGTATCGGCCTGGGCATTGTGCGCTCCCAACGATATGCCGAACTCTTGCCACAGCCGGAGGTTGTGAATTTCAGCCGAGGAGACATGGTAATCCTGTTTACCGACGGAATAGTGGAAGCGCGGAATGCCTCCGGGGAAGAGTTTGGACAAAAAAGGCTCGAGGATATCATCTATCGGCTTCGGGATGCAGAAAGCAAACTGATTGTGGACACGCTCGTGCAGCAGGTGATGGCCTTCAACGGCGGCAAGGTACAGGATGATTACAGCATCATGGCCATCAGGTTTTTATAGGACAACAACATCCCAACATATTCAGCAACAACAGCGTACCAATAAAGGAATGGAAATCAAAGAAATACAACACGGTCACTTCACCACCTTGACGCCAATCGGGGATTTGGACGCCAACTCTTCCATGGTGATGGATGGCAAAATCCAAGAGGTGATCGACTCCGGGTGTTTCAATGTTCATGTGGATTGCTCGGGTTTGCGCTACATTTCCAGCGCTGGCTTGGGTGTATTCATTTCTTTCATGGATGAATTGGCATCCAACGGTGGAAAGTTTGTCTTCTCCAATCTCACCGAGCACATCCACAATGTGTTTCAACTATTGGGATTGGAACAGCTCATGGAAATTGTTCAGGATGCAAATGAGGCCGAAAAACGGTTTGAACCATGAAAGCTGACTTTACTGCAAGTTGCTCCAAACAAAGCTTGGCCGGAATCAGGGATTTCGTGTCGGGACAGTTACGCGCGTTTGAGGTGGAAGAGTCGCTTGCCCATCAATTGGTATTGGCGGTCGACGAAGCCTGTGCCAACAGCATCATCCACCACCATGGTTGTGATGGGAGCTCATCCATCCAGATCAGTTTGGTCAAGGCACCCGGGTCGTTGGTAATTGAGTTGATAGACCAAGGCAACCCCTTTCCAATCGACGCCTATCAGCCCAAGGAAATCGAGGAAATCATTCGTAATCGGACCAAAGGTGGGTTGGGAATCCTGCTCATCAACAAAATCATGGACAAAATCGAGGTCTTGAAGCGTGAACAGGATTTTGTGTATCGGTTTACCAAAATCCTTTGATGTTCTTAATGCTTGCTTTGGCGGTCTTTCCATGACATGACGGGTTTGTTTCTTAAATTTGGAGGATGCGGTTCCTTTATTGGGGAATGATGGTGCCATGTTTGGCCCTATTGACATGCTCTTGCAAGCGTACAGAGCGGGAAAGTGCCATTTTGAGACGCATGAATGAGGAGTCTGTGCCGCTGAAAGAAGCATTCAATGTGAGGTTTTTGTTTTCTGAACAAGGGATTCTGTCGGCCGAACTTTTGGCGCCGCATGCCTTGGAGACCAAACAGAACGAACAAGAGGTCAGGGTGTTTGACCGGGGTTTGACGATATCGTTTTTCAGTCCGGACGGTGAAATCAAAAGTGAACTGAAAGCCGGACATGGCACCTTCAAGAATGGCTTCAATTACGCAGAATTGCTAGACGATGTGGTGGTGGTGAACAACAAATCCGATACGCTCATGACAGACACTTTGTATTGGGACAAAGCCAAGAACCTCATGCACACCAAGCGAGGTCGCAACATTATTCGGACCCCACGGGAGGAAATCACCGGAGACAGCATTTCCAGCACCACCAACTTTTCTGAGTACAAAATCTACAACATCACCGGCGTCGTCAGGGTCAACCAAGGAGGAGGTATATGATTCGCTACATTGAATATGTTTATTTGGTTCTCGCTTTGATGATCGTTGTGTTCATGGGACTGAACGCCCGCCACATGGCTACCCATCAAATTGCCCTCACCGCCCTTGGGGCATTCATTTCAGCGTTCATGTTTTCTTTCAGAAGGGCCCAAAGGCAATCATATGAAAAAAGGGAGCAAGAGGAGCTCGAAGAAATGAAAAGGAAGGCAGAAGATCATGGTTGACATGGCGGACGTATTCATCATTGTGGTGACCATGGTGTTGTCGGCATTGTTTTCGGGAATCGAAATCGCGTTCGTGAGTGCCAGCAAACTTAAAATCGAGCTCAAAAGTGCTCAAGGCGACCCGGTTGCCAAAATTCTTTCCAGGTTTGTGAAGCGTACCCCGCGCGTGCTTACCACCTTGTTGGTCGGCAACAACGTGGCCTTGGTCATGTTTTCCCTTTCGGCCGGAAGGCTGCTCAACATCGCATTTGAGTCGGGTGGAATCATCAACCCGGTTGAACACCCGGTAAGGGCCTTGATATTGCAAACATTTCTGTCAACGGTTGTCTTGCTTGTGTTTGCCGAGTATCTGCCGAAAGCGCTGTTCCGCCTTCGTCCAGAAGCAGCATTGTTCAATGTTTTCACAACGGGTTTTCTTCAGTTTTTCTACATTGTTCTGAGTCCGTTTGTGCTGGGAATCAATGCTATTTCGCACTTTTTCCTCAAAAAAATATTGAGGCTGAAATACCAGGAGGAAGAGTTGGAGTTTTCCAAAGAAGACCTTCATACGTACATGCAGGAGTCTTTGGTGTCTTTTCCCGAGTCGGAGAGCAAACCCGAGATCGACACCGAAATGTTCTCAAATGCAATGGAGCTCAACGAAATCCGTGTGAAGGACTTCATGGTTCCACGAACAGAGCTTCAAGCTGTTCCAGTTCAGGTATCCATCGACGGATTGGTCGCCAAATTTGTGGAGACAGGATACTCCAAACTGTTGGTTTACAACGACAACATTGACGAAATTGTCGGATTCGTGCATTCCAGCACCCTCTTTCGGAAGCCCCAAGGTATCCAAGAAGTATTGCAGCCGATTTTGATGGTGCCTGAAACGATGGCAGCCACCACGCTTTTGAGCGAGTTCACCCAAAACAGGAAAACAATAGCCTTGGTGGTAGATGAATTTGGTGGTACTGCTGGATTGGTTACGGTGGAAGATTTGGTTGAAGAGGTGTTTGGGGACATTGAAGACGAACATGACGAGCCGCAGGAGGACGAGTTCACCGCCAAACAAATCGACGAAAATACTTGGCTTTTCAGTGCCAGATTGGAGGTAGATGACCTGAATCAGGAGTTTGGATTGAACCTGCCAGAAGGAGAATACAACACCTTGGGTGGTTTGGTGCTTCAGTATGCCGAGGAAATCCCATCCGTTAATGAGTCGGTTGAGGTGCAGGGCTACCGCTTGGAAATTGTCGAGGCCGAGGACAACCGCGTGACATTGGTCAAGGTCAAAAGGACGGTTTGACCCCCTAAAAATAGGAAAAGGGACCCTCTTTAAACTTTTTTTTACAATCAAAACACCGTAACTTGCCGCGCTTGAAAAAGCTGGTACTAGTTTAGATTCAATTAAGATTATGTCTGCTTTAAGTAGGATTCGCGAGAACGTGGGGTTGGTAATCACCGTGATTGCCATTTCGTTGTTCTCTTTCATTTTCGTGGATTTGATCCGCAATTTCGGGGGAGGACCCGACGACACCGTGGCCGAAATCAACGGCAGCTCCGTGCCCATGAGCGACCTCCAGGAAAAGATGGCGGTCGTGGAACGCACATCCGGTCCGGGGGAGACCCAAGACGAGCGCGACAATGTCAAAATCCAAGCTTGGCAGTCACTTGTGCGTGAATTCATTTACCAAAATGAATGGTCTAAGGCCGGAATTACCATCACAGACGAAGAGCTGCAGATGATGTTCAGGGGTGCGATCCCCCATCCGTATGTCCAGCGTTCCGGCTACTTCAACGATTCCACCGGGATGTATAATCCAGGTACGGTGGATGCAGTATTTGCCCAAGCCGACCAAATCGACCTCAATGATCCGAACGTTCCCGACGATTACAAGCGTTGGAAGCAAGGCCTGATTGATTTGCGTCGCTTGATTTCCTTGGACCGCCAAGGATCAAAATGGCAAAACATGATCAGGAATGCCATGTTGGTTTCCGACAATGAAATCAATGTAAGCAACGCAGAGCAACAGCGTACCGCCAACATTTCTTATGTTTTCGTTCCCTACGCCTCCATCGCTGATGACAAAGTGAACGTTTCGGATGCAGACTTCAACGAGTATTACGGCAAAAACAAAGCGAAATACCGCCGCGAAACAGAGGTCCAAATCAAGTACACCTTCTTCCAAGTGACACCAAGCGCTTCCGACAGTGCGATGGCCAAAGACAATCTCTCCAAAATCGTGGGTGATTTCGCTGCAGCCACCAAACCTTTTGAATTTGCTTTCAGCAATACGGACGCCCGCTCCCTTGACACCAATGCTCGTCCAGTCGGAGAATTGCCTCCAGCAGTGTTGCCATTTTTGGGCCGAATGGATACCATCGTTGGACCAGTGCGCACCGACGAGGGATATGCCATTTACAAAGTCGTGAAGGTTCAGGAAGACAGCTCGACTGTACTCTCGAAAACCCGCCACATTTTGCTCAAAGCCGATGCGACCATGGACAGCAACGCGGTTGCTTCTAAGGCTTCTGAATTGCGTCGGAAATTGCAGGCAGACACTAGCACGTTTGCTTCTACCGCGATGGCAGAATCCAAAGACATGGCATCTTCAGGTGCCGGAGGCTCCTTGGGTTGGGTGAACAAGACTGATTTCGGACCCGATTTTGACAAGGCTGTTCAAAACGCCGCCGTGGGCTCTGTTTTCACGATTAAATCCCCGCTCGGAACACACGTAGTACAGGTCACCGACCGTAGCCGCAAGCGCTATGCCGTGGCTTCCATTGTCCGTAACATTCTTCCTTCCACAGAAACCAACGAGGCGGTCTACAAACAGGCCAGCGGTTATCATGGTGAGGTTTTGGGTGGAGCCGACATGGATGCCGCTTTGGCCAACTATCCCCTGGCCCAAACCCGCGTTTCTCCCGTATTGACCCAAGACAACTACAGCCTTTTCGGAATCGTGGGTGCCCGTCCGGTCATTGTATGGGCTTTTGGTCAGGAAAAAGGCGCCATTTCCGAAAAAGTCTTGGAAGCGGATCGTGCATTCGTGGTCGCTCGTGTGGAGTATGCCGGGAAGAAAGGCTACAAATCCGTTGAAGACATCAAAGAGCAAATTCGCCCTGAAGTGGTGCGTTATGTGAAGGCCCGTCAGATCAAGGAGAAGCTCTCCGCCAACACCGCTACGGACTTAAACGCCATCGCGGCAGCATATGGACCGGGTGCAATGGTTTCTGCCGCCACCGACCTTCGCTTCAGCAACAACCTGATCCCGAATCTGGGTGAAGAACCCAAAGTGGTAGGTCGTGCTTTTGGATTGAAGCAAGGTGAAGTAAGCAAAGCACTCGCAGGCAACAATGGCGTGTTTGTCGTGAAATTGGATGCCATCAAAGAAGGAGCCCCTATGGCACCGGAGATGCTTTCTTTCCAGAAAATGGCTGCACGTCAGACCAAATCACAATCCGCCATCAATGCTTCATTCCAGGGTATGTTGGACGCTGCCAACATCCAGGATTACCGCGCCAAATTCGAATTCTAATCGCCAAATTGGCCGAGAATTCCACAAAAGCCGTGGCCAGCGTCTGGCTGCGGCTTTTGTTTTATCCCAAGGTCGTTTTCCCTGTAGGATGGATGGCTGATCCTTTGTTATTTTGTGGTATCAGTTTGGCCCTTTTTCTGTGCTGAGATTTTTTTCCTACAACCATGTAGTCACGTATGTGGCCTTATTTGTCATCACGGTGGCACTGAGGCTTCCGTCTTTCCACTCCCAGTATTTTCAGGAGGACGAAGCCTATTACCTAACAGCCGCAGAAAAGATTGTAGATGGTGGCGTGCAGTACGTTGACACTTGGGATAACAAGCCACCGGTCCTGACTTGGTTCTATGCCGTTTTTGTGGCCATTTTAGGAGACTTTGCCATCATCGGCATTCGAATTTTCACCATCATCTACGTGTTCCTCACGGCCTTGTTGTTGAGTCAATTCGTGGTCGACAACAAACTCATGGAGCGCTTTTCCTTGCTGCCAGGGTTTATGTATGTGGTCATGGTCTCTGTGCCGTGGTATTCTCAGGAACTGAACGGTGAGATTTTGATGAATCTCCCCATTGTGGTTTGTATGATCAACCTGCTTAAACTGGACGAAAGCACCCGTGAAAATCAACGACGGATGTTTTGGGTCGGAGCCTTGATGGGCCTGTGCTTCATGATCAAATACCAAGCGGTTTTGGTTCTTCTAGGCCTTTTGGTGGCATATTTCACGTTGGTTACGGCGCGTGTTGCAGAAACGTTTTCCTTGGCGGGCGGCTTCGCTTTGGTATTGTTCCTATTCCTCTCTGTGATTTATCTCAACGGGGCATTGGCTGCTTTTTGGGATGTTGGCGTCCTTTACAACCTCGACTACATTTTCACGGGGAAAAACCCCGGCGAGACGGTTGATGTGCTTTTCAATCTCGGGCAATACCTGAAGTTATGGGGTGCATTTACCTTGGTTGCCTTCATCTCAATCGTCAACTTCAGGCTCAGCTATTTCAAAAATGCGATTCGCTTACGCAAGATCGAGGTTTTGATTTTGTTTTGGACCATTTCCACCGCGTTGACCATTGTCCTGGGTGGCGGACGTCTTTACCTGCACTATTTCTATTTGCTGGTACCTGTTTTGTGTGTTTATGCGGTTACTTTTTTTGAAATGAAGGTAAAAGGGTGGCTGAGGTCACTGTCCTTTCTGTTGGTGATGGCCATGCCCGTTTACACTTACGGTGTATACGCTTTGGTCGCCTTTCCACAATCCTTCAGCTTCATGGAGACCTACATCCAACCCGGTGGCTGGATCCATGGTATGCGGGCCCAACTCAATGAGCCCCACCCCCTGAGCAAATACATCGAACCGTCTAAAGTTCACAATGGCATTTTGGTTTTGGCCTACGAACCCACTGTTTATGCGCGTCTCAATCTGCCCTGTGCTACCCGATACACCAATTTTTCGGTTGCCTTCTACAAATGGTCGGTTTACAAACCGCTGCATGGCATGAGTTTGGTTTCAAGAACCGAGACCCAAGCAGATATTTTCAAGGCCTTCAAGGAAGAATTGCCGGAATACATCATTGATCCTGCGGGATTGTTTCCCATGCTTCGAGACCAAATTCCGGTTTTGTTCGCGCCTTACAAGACAAGGCAAGTCAACGACGGCGAAAGGAGCTATAAGTTGTATTTCCTAAGCTGAGAGTTCAGGGTTGCACCGCACGAAGTTCGCGAATCCTTTTCCTCACTTCCACCACAAACAGGCTGTTGCTGTAATTTCGAAGGAACTGCATGTACAATTCCATGGCTTTGGCAGCATCCTGGTAGGTGTAATCCCAAATCTTCGCCTTGGTGTACAGGGCATCATCAGCCAAAATGTCGGTAGGATATTGGGAAATGATTTGGTCAAGGAGGGTCAGTGCTTGGGTCAATTCGTTTTGTTGGATGAAAATATTCGCTTTTTCCCACAGGATTTCGTCTGCCAAAACATTATTTGGGAATGCATAGGCAATGCTGTCGAGCACTACCAGCGCAGTGTCGTACTCCCGTTGAAACACCCACAATTGGGCTTGTGCAAATCGTTCGAGGGCAAAAGTGCTTGTGTCCATTCCCAAATTGTCCTGAATCAACAGGAACAGTCTGATGGCGTCGTTTGAGATGTCATTCGAGGTATTGTCTTTGATGGACTGTAGCCTGGCTTTGGCAAACTCAAAATCACCTTTGAAATAGCTCAAGCGCCCTTGTTTGAACTTAGCTAAGGCTCCGGTCTGACCCTCTTTGAAAGATTCGGCAACTTCATCGTATTTCAGAACGGCCTTGTTGTAATCTTTCTGCATCAGGAGGACATCGCCCGTCAAAAGGCTCACCTCAGCTTGTTCGATGGGCTTCAGTGGCAAACGGGACATGGACTCGAGTTCGGCCACGGCCTCGGACAAATCAAACAAGTAAAAGGCCAACAGCTTGCTTTTCCGGTACATGGCATCGTAAAACTGGACTTTCCGTCCGAAGCGCATCAAAAGTTGATCGTAATCCCATACCGCCGAGCGGATTGCGGCCGTATCAACAGGGATTTTTTCAAATGCCATCAGCTCCCCATTGATCGCCTTGTCCTGATAGGCTTTCAGGTAGTAAGGCGAGTCTGAGTGGTTGTCAATCACATAATCGAGGGCTTTGTTGGCGAGTTTGTATTGCTTGTTGTTGCGCATGGTTTCGGCAAACTTGTACACCCGCATGCCGTTTTCCCTGAAAACTTTGTCGATGGACTTGCATTGTACGAAGGCCTCCATGAAGTTTTCCGTCAGAACATAAAACTCAAACAGCATGTTCCTGAGGTTGGGGTCACTAGACGATTGATTGACCGATTCGAGCAACACTTCTTCGATGGCAGCACCACTTGCAGGTCTCACAAGGTTCATGATAGATTGGGTCACTGAGCTGGCCAGGGAAGGATTGACCTCGTATTGCATGATATATTCACGTGCTGCATCTTTCCAGTTCCCCAAGATGGTGTGCAGATTTGCGATTTCAGGACCAAAAAGGTATTTGTTTTTCAGGGTTTTGCGGGCTTGGGTATAGGTTTTCAGTGCCAAATTGTTGCGAGAGGTTTGGTACAGGAACGCCCCAGCAAGCATGAATCCTTCTTCGGTTTGGATTGTTTTTTCGATGGCGTTGTTTTCCAAAGCGGTGGCGCTTTTCAAATCACCTTTCAGGCGGTAAGAATCGGCCAAAACGAAAGGATAGGCGAAGTCTTGGGGATTCTTTTTGGCGCATCGTTCCAAATGTGAAATGGATTCGTCCACTTGGTTCAATTTCAACATGCAGTCATTGAGGCGAAGGTTCCATGCCCGGTTTGTTGGATCCTTCTTTTGCAACTTGCCATACATGTTCAGTGCATTCTCGAACTCTCCTTCCTGATAATATTGTTCGGCTAGTTCTGCTTCTCCCGCTTGGCTCCATGCAAGGCCATGCTGCGCAACAAGCAGCACCATCAACATCAGCAATCGGACAATCCGGGCATTCATGATTTAAATATACGGTTAAACCCGCTCAGGGATGGGGCATGGTTTGGCCAGAAATGAAAAACGCCCCGCGAAGCACATCCGCAAGGCGTTTTTGAAGAGTCGATACAATCAGGCTCCTACGTGTGAACGGTATGCTTCTGCACTGAGCAATCCTTCCGTATCGCCACTCAAGGTGACCTTGATCATCCAACCAGCGCCGTATGGGTCTTGGTTAACGATTTCGGGTTGGTCGTTCAAACCACCATTCACTTCGCTGATGGTGCCGGCCACGGGCATGTAAAGGTCAGAAACCGTTTTGACGGCCTCTACCGTTCCAAACGTGTCATGTTCGCCCAATGTTTCACCCAAGGTCTCGATTTCGACGTAAACGATGTCGCCCAATTCCCTTTGTGCAAAATCGGTGATGCCCACTGTTGCGGTGTTGCCTTCAACACGGACCCATTCGTGGTCTTTGGTGTACAGGAGATTGTCTGGAATATTCATATTTGAAATTACTTGTCTTGGACAAAGGTCGAATTTAGTCCTCTTTTTACAAACACACCAATCGCGGAGAAAAAATCATGAAGGAGGCATGGCCCTTGACATCTTGCAAGACCGCTGTCACCCTTACACCCTTGCTTCCCGGTTGCTACATATAACCCACCTGGACTGTTGGTAGGGCCTTTTTGATGGTCTCCCTTTGCGTTGATCCAAAATCATCCTTGTCCAAATTCAGGTATTGGAGGTAGCCCATTTGGTAAATCGGATTGTAATCTTTAACAGGGTTTTCATGCATGAAAAGAGCGCGCATTTCCGGGCATGCCAACAATGGGCTGATGTCCTTGATTTTGTTTCGGTACATCACCACCTTCACGAGCCTAGGCATGTTCCTGACCACCTCTATTTCGGAAATGTTGTTGCTGTGGATGTCCAAATATCGAAGGTTGACCAATGTCTTCAGCTCGGCAATCGATACGATGCTGTCGTTTTTGCCCATGGTGAGCTGTTCAAGGGACTTCATTCCCGAAAGGTGTCGCAGTTCCGAGTTGGTTTTCACCATGCCCTGTATCCGCAATCCCACGAGGTTGGTATGGTTGCGCAGGTAGGCCAGATTGAATTCAGGGAGGTTCAGAAATGAAATGTTGAGCTCCTTGAGATTGGTCCATTTGTACACCGGGTCGATGTCGGTGAGTTGCGTGCATCGATAAACTGAAAAAGATTCCAAACTCTCCCATCCCGCAATGGGGTCAAGGTTTTGGATGGGATTCAATGACAAGTCCAAGGACCGCAGGGGCTTCATTTTGGACAGTTGGTTCAAATCCTTGATGTCATTGTTGTAAACACTCAGTACTTCAAGGCTGTCCAGTTGCAACAATGGCCCCAGGTCCGTGATAAAATTGCTGGCACAAGAAAATTCGCGGAGCTTGGAAAGGCTTTCGATGCCCTCCAAACTAACCAAACCGTTTCCGGTGACCTCCAATACCTCCAGATTCGGGAACATGTCCACCCATCTCAAGTGCGTCAGGGGGTGTTCGGTGATGATGAGGCCCTTCAAATTGGAAAACTGGGACAACTTGGAAAACACGAAAGGGTCGCCCGTATTGATCCAAAGCTTTTGGACGGTGTCGGGAAATTGGATTGCTTTTTTCCATGGGGTCCAATCTTTTTCATACACGAAACGGCTTCCGTCTTCCACCTCTTGAGCCGACAGGTGGCAGAATGGAGCCATCAGTGCCAACAGGATGGTCAACCCCCATGACTTGTTTGTCGAAATCTTAATTGGTTCCATTGGATTCGAGTAGTTGGTTGATTTTACGTTTCATTTCATCGGAAGGGTTTCGAATCAAAAAATGCCCGCCCTCTTCGAGGTGTAGGGTTGCTCCCGTGACGTGACGGCAGAACTTTCGGCCTAGGGTGTGAGGAAGGATTTCGTCCTGCTTTCCCCAAATTAACCTCCAACGCGTACCATGTAGTTGGGTCAATTCAGCGATTCGGTTGATTTTGGGGCGGATGCCAGACCACGCAATCCATGAGTAATAGAGTCGTTTCCTTCGGCTTTCCGACTCCAATTGGGCCAATGCCAAATCATAAAGTCGCTTGTGGATGATACCCACCCAGTTCAGGAGTCTAAGAATGAACAACAACCGCACAGGATTGCGTACCACACGCCGGAACAACATTCGCCCAATGGATGTGTACATGGCAAAGGCATAAGCAGGATGCACCCTCAAACCGTCAGGAGAAATCAGGCAGATGGAGGCAATGGATTCGGGTATAGAGAGGTACATGCCCAAGGCTGCCCGCGAGCCCAAACTGAAGGCCATCAAATGGGTTTCTTGAGGCTTAAAAAAGGAGTGTAGCGCACCAATCCAATTTTTCAGCTCACCTTCCCCCAAAGGTGCATCGGAGGTCCACCCGCTGCCATAAAAAGGTGGCAACTCCATGACGGCCAATGTCCAACCTGGCGGCGCTAGGGGCAACACATGGTCAAACCAATGGCGGTCGTTTCCGAATCCAGGGAGCAGAAGCAGAAGGCGGTCACCATTTTTTTGGTACTTTCCGGCCACCTTCAGGCCTTCGCAGGGTGTCAGTTCGAAATTTTCCCAATCCAAAATTGAAAATCCGCCCCTTGATGTCGACTTTTGGCGAAATTGCCCTCGATGCAAAGCACCAAAGCCAAGATTCAGACACTCGACCAATTGCTGGCAAAGGTCCAAGCCTGGCGGGATAAAGGTAACAAAATCGTATTTACGAACGGTTGTTTCGACATCCTCCATTTGGGACATGTGGATTATCTGGAGCGGTCCAAAGCAGAGGGTGACGTGTTGGTGGTGGGAATCAACAGCGATGAAAGTGTAAAAAGGTTGAAGGGTGACGAACGGCCACTCCAAAACCAAGAATCTCGGTCCCGGGTGATTGCTGCCCTTGGTTGTGTTGATGCAGTTGTGTTGTTTGGGGAAGACACTCCATTGAATCTGATTTTGGCCATCGGACCTGATGTGCTCGTGAAAGGTGCAGACTACACGGAAGAACAGGTTGTAGGCGCCAAAGAAGTGGTATCCCGAGGTGGGAAATTGGTCCTGATTCCGTTCGTGGAGGGCTTTTCGACCACCCGTATCGTCAACCGTATGAAGCAAAATCCATGAACATCAAAATCGGCTTGGACGGCATTTCCTACGATGTCCTGATGCCAGGATACGACATTTCCATTCCGCTGGTTTTCAACGGGGACCAACCCAATACTTATGGTGTGGAGAAGGCCAAATCCGGGGCCTACAAAAGTGGTGGATGGGTCGGGGATGTTCGCGAAGGCGGCTCTTGTAATTTCGAAACCCTCACCATGACCCCGCATTGTAACGGAACCCATACGGAGTGCATCGGGCACATCACCCGAAGCAGAATTTACCTGCGTGACCAGTTAAAAGAGACGTTGTTTCCCTGCATGGTGGTTTCTGTTGAGCCCCTGCCGGCTTCTGGCTGTGGGGAGTCGTATTTGCCTGGATTGAACCCAGAAGACAAGGTCATCACACGCCACGCCCTTGCAAGTGCCATGCCGAGCGTTTCGGAGTCCTTCCGTCAAGCTTTGGTGGTTCGTACACGGCCCAATCCCACTTCCAAAAAGAACCGTGACTACATGCAAGAGGCTCCAGCTTTTTTCACATTGGATGCCATGAAATTCTTAGTGGAATTTGGTGTAAACCATCTGCTCACCGACTTGCCCAGCGTGGACCGTTTGTTCGACGAGGGCTTGCTCAGCACTCACCACGTGTTTTGGGGACTGCCGCACCAAGGCCATGACCCGGTTGAAGGTAGTCGGGTTGATGCCACCATCACGGAGATGGTTTTCGTTCCCGATCACGTGGAGGACGGACCCTATCTGCTCAATCTGCAAACGGCCCCATTCATGGCGGATGCCGCTCCCAGCCGCCCAATTTTGTTTCCTTTGAAAAACATCCCGTCATGAACAATGCCCATCGATTCGAACGTTCCGAAGCCCTGAGAATGGACCAAAGCGACCCATTGGCAAGGTTCAGGAATGAGTTTCACATCCCGCAGACAGCCACCGGGAAAGACCACTTGTATTTTTGTGGCAACTCACTGGGCCTTCAACCCAAAAGAACCAAGGCTTTTGTTGAGGCGGAGCTATCCGATTGGGCCAAGTTGGGTGTAGAGGGTCATGTCCACGCCCGGCACCCTTGGATGCCCTACCATGAGTTTTTGACGAAGCCCATGGCATCGTTGGTCGGGGGATTGGAGCACGAGGTGGTAGTAATGAACAGTTTGACAGTGAATCTGCACCTCTTGATGGTTTCATTTTATCGTCCTTCCGGGAAGAGATTCAAGATTCTCATAGAGGCTGATGCATTTCCTTCCGACAAATATGCTGTTGCTTCCCAAGCCGCCTTTCACGGCTACGACCCGCAAGAGGCCATCATCGAGTTGAAAAGCAAATCCGGCCATCCCGTCATTCCTCACGAAGAGGTTTTGGAAGCCTTGGACAGGGAAGGTGAAAGCATTGCTTTGGTTTTGTTAGGGGGCGTCAACTACTACACAGGTCAGGTGTTTGATATGCAGGCAATAACCCAAGCTGCCCATACAAAAGGGTGTGTTGTGGGATTTGATTTGGCACATGGAGCAGGTAATTTGGACCTTCGCCTTCATGATTGGAACGTAGACTTTGCCTGTTGGTGCAGTTACAAATACCTCAACAGTGGCCCGGGAGGATTGTCCGGAATTTTTGTTCATGAAAGGCATGCCGATTCCAAAGACCTTCCCCGGTTTCAAGGATGGTGGGGCCACGACAAAGCCACTCGATTCAAAATGCCATCCCAATTCATTCCTTTGAAAGGCGCTGAAGGTTGGCAATTGAGCAATCCACCAATTTTGGCGATGGCCGCTCTCAGGGCAAGCTTAGAAGTTTTCGTAGAGGCAGGTGGCATGCAGCCATTGAGGAGGAAATCCGAATTGCTCACGGGTTATTTGCTCGAATTGTTGCAGCAACGCAACGACAACGCTTCCTTGAGGGTTATCACACCTTCCGATCCTCTGCAAAGAGGATGTCAGGTCAGCATCCAAAACTTGGACGGAAAAGGGAAGCAGCGATTCGAAAGATTGACGGATGCGGGGGTGATTGCAGATTGGCGTGAGCCAGATGTGATCAGGGTAGCTCCTGTCCCGCTTTACAACCGTTTTGTGGATGTATGGGACTTCGTAGAATTGATGTCGGAGGTCCATTGAAACAGTCTTTGGACAGTTGATGGCTGTCTTTCCATGTTTCGTGCAATTCACTAACTTTGCGACCTTGTGATAACGAATTACATTATTGTGTGATGAAGAGCATAGCTTACCTTGCATTGGCACTGTTTACCTTGTCTTTTTCGAGCCTTCAAGCCCAGAAATCGGACGCTAAAAAGAGCAAAAAAGACCCCGCACTGCTTGTGTTCGGCGACAAGGCTACGGTTTTCAAAAGTGATTTCGAGTACGTCTACCAGAAAAACAATGGTGGATGGGATGCTGCCAAAGGTCATTCTTCGGCACAATTCCGCGAGTACTTGAACCTCTACATCAACTTCAAGCGAAAAGTCCTGGAAGCCGAGCGCTTGGGCTTGGACCAGACGGAGGCATTCAAGTCTGAATTCGAAGGCTACAGGAAGCAGCTTGCCCAACCCTATTTGGTAGACAAAAGCGTTCAGGAAGCGTTAGTGGATGAGGCATACAAGCGTACCCAAGAGTTCGTCAATGCCAGCCACATCTTGATCATGTGCAATCCCGATGCATTCCCGGATGACACGCTCAAGGCCTACAACAAATGTGTTCAATTGCGCGACTCCATCCTCAAGCACGGCAAATCCTTTGCTGAAGTCGCAAGACGCCACTCCGAAGACCCAAGCGCCAAGACCAACGACGGCAATCTTGGATTCTTCTCTGCCTTCGACATGGTGTATCCTTTCGAGACTGGAGCTTACAACACCAAAATCGGGGAGGTTTCCATGCCCATCCGTTCAGGTTTCGGATACCACCTCATCAAGGTGAATGAGCGTGTGAAAAACGAAGGCGTGAAAACGGCTGCCCACATCATCATCCGTGTTGGACCCCAGTACAGTGCAAAAGACGAGGGTCAAGCTTCAGCCAAAATCAACGAAATCTACAACCAACTCAAAGGTGGCGCCAAATGGGAGGATCTTTGTGAGAAGTACTCCGACGACCCCAATTCCGCCAACAAAGCTGGAGACCTTGGAAGTGGACGCCTCATTCCCGAGATGGAGAACTTCAAACGCCAACTGGGCGAAGGCCAATTCTCCAAACCGTTCGTCACAGCCTTTGGACATCACATCATGAAGGTGACCAAAGTGGAAACCCCCAAGTCTTTTGAAGACGCCAAGGCCGACATCAAAAGCAGGATTTCCCGTGATGCCAGGAGCACTCTTTCTCGGGAGCGCTTGATTCAAAAAATCCGCAACGAAAACAATTTTGTTCGCAACCAGGGTACCATCGACAGATTGGTGAAGGCCATTGAAAGTGAAAACAGCCAAGGTTCTTACACCAAAGGATTTTGGAAGCCAGTGGATTCCTTGCACAAGGACCTTTACAATCTTCCCCTCTACACCATTGGCGAGAAGAAGTCCAAATACACGGGTGACTTGAGGAGCTTTTTTGAATGGTATACCAAAGCCCGCAAAGGGTACGAAAATGCAACCGTTCAAGTGGCCACCGACAAATTTTTGCAGCAGTATTTCGACCAAGAAATGCTGAATTTTGAGGAGCGCCAACTGCCTGGTAAATACCGCGAGTACAAAGAACTCTTGCGCGAATACCGTGACGGGATTTTGCTGTTCACCCTCACTGAAGACAAAGTTTGGCGCAAGGCAGTTGAGGATACGTCTGGTCTGCGGTCCTACTATATGGCAAACCGTGATTCTTTCATGGCCGGCAATCGTGTAGTGGTGACAGAGTTCATCAGCGACAAACAGGAAGTAATGCGTCAAGTGGAAGCCCTCTTGCAGGCTGGACATGGTGAACGTGCCATTGACTCCATGGTCAATGCCACTTCTGCATTGAATCTGCGTGTCCGCACACAAAACTATGAGCAAGGCAAAGGCGGTCAAGAGGAAGTTCTGTTCGGCCAAAAGGTAGGCTTCCGCACCTCGGTTTTGGAAGCAGGCCGCAGCTACCGGATCTTGGTTGTCAAGGAGCACCTGCCATCAGGAATCAAATCCTTCGACGATTCCAAAAGTGAATGCATCACGTTGTACCAAAATCAACTTGAGAAAGATTGGCTCAAGGAGTTGGAGGGCAAATATCCCGTGAAAATAGAGGAGAAGGTATTCTCCAAATTGTATAAATAAACCTTGGGTTTCCTTGCGACGTAGAGCATTCAGTCTCGGGTCTTCAAAAGGAATATCAGGTTGGGTCGAATGGCTAATTATTAAAAGTGCAGCCATTGGTTCAGTTGAATTTTAAACGGCAAGGTCACCGGTCCTTGCGCTACGCCTTGTTTCGTATGAGCTGCAAAGAATCCTTGAAAAACATCATACTGGGTCTGTTTGGGGCAGTCTTGATTGGCTCATTTGCAGGGAAGGCACATGCGCAAACGATCGACAAAATCATGGCCGTGGTAGGGGAGGACGTAATCCTTAAATCGGACATCGAGGGTCAATACGCTTATTTTGTTGCCAACGGACAACAAGATGACGGCACCCTTCGCTGTCAGATCATGGAGAAACTCATCGTTGAATTGCTACTCCTCAATAAAGCGCGGCAGGATTCAATTGAGATTTCTGACGACCAGGTGGACTCCGAGTTGGACCGCAAACTGAACTATTTCATTCAAGGATATGGTGGGGTCAAGCAATTGGAAGAGATTTACGGCAAGCCTGTAATCGAAATCCGGGCGGATTTGAAGCCGGACATCAAAGACCAATTGATGGTCGAGCGGATGCGCCAAAACATTGTGAGCAAGGTTTCCGTTACCCCGAGGGATGTAAAGCGTTTCTACAGTCAAATCCCAAGGGATAGCCTCCCTTTTCTCCCCGCTGAAGTGGAAATGTACCATCTTGTTCAACGTCCGAAACCCACCGAGACGGCAAGAAAGGAAGCAAAAGCTGAGTTGGAAGCCATACGTCAGAAGGTCCTTCGGGATGAAATCTCCTTTGAGGACGCTGCAAAAAAATATTCAGTTGATTTTGGTTCGGCCAGAGTCGGGGGCGATTTGGGAGAATTTGGTCGTGGCAGGATGGTGCCTGAATTCGAAGAAGTCGCCTTCAAAGCCAAAATTGGAGATGTTTCCCAAGTCTTCGAATCTGATTTTGGGTTTCACATCATGAAGGTTTACAATCGAGTTGGAGAGCTTGTTTCGGCCCGACACATTCTGATTGCCCCAAGGTTGAGCTCGGAAGACGATGAGGCCGCACTTGCACGGTTGGAAGAAATCAGAAAAATGATTGTGGACGAAGACACGGTCCAATTTCAAACGGCGGCCATTCGATACAGTCATGATGAGGCCACCTCTTCTTGCGGGGGCTGCATCAAGAATCCCGAAACCGGGGAACTCCGTGTGCCCTTGGATCTGCTGGACGCTGATTTCTATCTGAAGGTGGATGACATGAAAGAAGGAGATGTGAGCGAGCCCATGGAGTGGATTCAACCCGATGGAAAAAGGGCATTCCACATCCTGTACCTCCGACGACGCATTGCTCCACATGTGGCCAACTTGGAAGATGATTATCAAAGAATCCAAGAGGCTGCGCTGCAAGTCAAACAAGCCCAGAAATTGGATGAATGGTTTCTTTCGGCGCGTAAAAACGTCCACATCGAAATCAAAGATCCTGCCTGCAAGGAAGTATTAACCCATTGGTTGCAATGAGCATATTCAAAGACGACAAGGAAGCCGCCGATGTTTTGGCGCGCAAATACAAGGCCCTGAAGGCGGAAATTGGCAAAGTCATTGTTGGCCAAGACGACGTGGTCGACAAACTTATCATCGCCCTTTTTTGTAAGGGACACTCCTTGCTGGTTGGGGTTCCGGGTCTCGCCAAGACCTTGCTGATCAGTACGGTTGCAGAGGTCTTGGACTTGAAGTTCAGCAGGATCCAATTCACGCCCGACTTGATGCCGAGTGACATTTTGGGTACTGAAATTCTCGAAATTGATGACGAGACCAACCGAAAACACTTCAAGTTCATCCAAGGTCCTGTTTTCGCCAATGTGATTTTGGCAGACGAAATCAACCGCACGCCCCCCAAAACCCAAGCTGCCCTTCTGGAGGCCATGCAGGAAAAGAAGGTGACCGTAGCGGGTCATGGTTACCGGTTGGAAGAGCCATTTTTCGTTCTAGCCACACAAAACCCGATTGAGCAGGAAGGAACATATCCGTTGCCGGAAGCACAATTGGACCGTTTTATGTTCAATATTTTCGTGGACTACCCAACGGTGGAAGAGGAAATCAACATTGTCAAACAAACCACGGGCTTTTCTAAGCCTAAATTGGAGGTTATTCTCAAACAAGAGGAGATTTTGGCCTTCCAAGAGTTGGTGCGCAGGGTGCCAGTAGCCGACAATGTGATTGCCTATGCTGTGAACCTTGTTGGGAAAACCCGCGTCACCACAACGCAAGCCCCCGCATTTGTGAAGGAGCTGGTCACGTGGGGTGCTGGCCCAAGGGCATCTCAATATCTCATTTTAGGTGCAAAGGCACATGCATTGCTCAACGGGAAATACAGTCCTGACATCGAGGACGTCAAAGCTGTTGCCGTGTCTGTATTGCGCCACCGCATTGTGCCAAGTTTTGCTGCTGAGGCAGATGGCATTACCTCCGCTGCCATCATTGAGCGGATCATGCGCGAAGCTTGAGGTTTCGCCTAAAAAAGTGAACCCGGAATATCGATTCAGGTCGACATTCCGGGTTCATTCATGAAAGGAATTCTTGTCTCAGTTCCAAATGAACTTCCTCACCGAAGAACGTCCTTGGTCACCAGACAAACGAACGAGGTAGGCGCCTTTGGAATGACCCGACATAGGGATGAAGCGCTCCGTGGATCCGTTAGCAACAGCAATTTCACGTTGGAGTACTACCCTGCCGGCTAGGTCTACAATTTCAATTTTCACTGCTGACGAGGAAGACTCGCTGAAAAGTTTCAAAGTCAATCCTTGGTCATCCGTGCTCAACCCCGTGATACCGACTCCATGTCCTGTGGACGAAACCATGATGACCTCTGATGTGCTTTCTGCGCCGTTTTGGTCACGGTAGGTAATCCGATAGTAGGAAACCGGCATGAATGGATTTTCATCTGTGTAGGCGTAAGAATGCCCCTGTGGATTGCTGCCCAAGCCGTTCACCAAACCAATGGTTTGGAAATCACCCCCGTTGGAAGACCGCTCAACGAGGAAGGAGGCTGCGTCGTGTTCGTAATTGCTTTGCCATTCAACCTTGTTGTTACCACTCAAATGGGTGCCCTTGACGGATGCAAACCCAGTGTTCAGTACCGTATTGCAAGTCGGGCAATTCGGTGTGAAGCGCCTTGCAAAGTTGGTGAGGGTATATACCGTGTTGTTGTATCCTGGAACGGTGACTGCAACCGTTCCTGAAGCATCCAACAAGCCCATTACCGCCTCCCCGTTGTTCCATGAGGGGCAATTGGGTAGGTTTTGGACATAGATATCGATGATGTTGGAGGTTTCGTACAGAATGACCTGACCCGTGTACAACAAAGCATTGCAGGTAGCGCTGAACATGGGAATGCTGCGGAAAGAAACCACGAATCTCCTATTGGGGGCAGTGCCGGCAGTGGTGTAGCGAATTGAACCACCCACGCTAGGGTCGACGTCAACCCATGGGAACATGATTGAATTGGCCGCCTCGGGGGAGTTGACATTGGCGGGTGCAGGAATGGCGTCGGTATCCCAGCTCGAAAACTGACCTGAACAGGAGGGGTTGAAACTCACATAGGCGTTGGAGGAGACCACCAAAGATGAGTAGTTGACTCCCATGAAACAAAATGTGAACGGGATGGGCACAACACTTGAAAATTCATCATCTGGAAAGGTGAGAAGCGTGCCGGCTGTGAAACTGTTTGGTGCATAGGCCGGAGTGGTGATGGTGTAGGTTCCACAACCAGGTCCACTCGACGAGGGAGCCACTTGTTGCACGTTGATTGAAAATGGGGTGCAGGGTGGTGAGGGCCACGTGTCTACGAAAAAGAAATAGGTGCCGGCTGATGGTAAGGAAAATGTGGCTTGTGGATTGCCAGTACTACTTTCATTGCTTGCAGTTCCACCACAACTTCCCGAGGTAGCCGGGTAAATGCAAGTACCTGTGTTGGGACAGCCTTGGGTAACAAAGACTCCCGTGAATCCAAGCGTTCCGGTGAGGGAGATGTTGATGGTCATGGGTCCGGCAGCAACATACCTGAAAACATAGTCTTCCCCATCCATGTAGAAAGAGCCACAAGATTGAGATGAGTTGTAATCGTCACCTGCCCCACATGTCGTCAATCCTGAAGCAGTGAAGGGAAGGCTGCTGATGACATGAGGATTTCCGCAGTTGGCTCCAGGGCCCGGGACGAACATCCTGTAAGCCATGGTTCCAGAGGCGGCACTAGTTGTGCAGTAAAAGGTGTTGCACAAAATCCTGTAAGTGCCGGAAGTCGTACAGGTCCAGGTTACCTCGGAAGCGGTGCCGCAAAAGTCATCGTTGTAGCCGCCTGCATAAACACCTGCATTGTTTAAAATCGTGAATTGCGAATCAAAGCCTGCAGAGCCTCCGCCCTGACAGAAAGAGAACACGTAGGAGTTTCCTGCTGTCGCAGCGAATGTACGATAAGTCCCGGAAGTGATGTTGATGGTCTGAAATGTTGCTGTGGGCGTAACGGCACCAGCATTGGTGCCACCGGAACATTGGCTTTGTAAGGAATGCCATGCTCCACAAATCATGACGAGTGTGAGGAGGAGGAATTTATTGTTCATGGTTTGTTATGTATTACTCGTTGAAAGATTTGGAAACACGAAGGCCACAAGAGTTGACCACATCTTCCAAGTACTTGGGATCCAACTTGAGGACAGCCTCAACGCTACATAGTTGTTCAGACAAATTGAAATCGGCACTCAATACACCTTTTTTTTCACGAAACCTTTGCACCAAAAACTGCATGTCTGGTTCGCTGGGATTATCGGCCAATTTGACTTCATAAACGTGGGATTTTTCTTTGGTTTCAACAATCCTGATACCACGATTTTCCGGCCCACTAGTTTGTGCAACTGCAACAGAACATAACAGGGCGAATCCCAAAATCAACAAAACCCGAATTTTCATATGGCGGTTATTTGTTATCAATGCCTTGAAATTAAGGCTTTTCCCAATAAAGGCAAATTTTAATTTACTGTATTTTGGATTTTCACTCCGACCTTTTGGTGAGAAAGATCTTCAAATAAGAGTTTATTAGTAAGGTGGTCGTTTTGACCGACGATTGATTCGGAGCCTCGCATAAGTTCACTTGGAAATGGCAGAATGGCTCTTTCCGTTACCTCTCAAGATTCATTTTGACCAAAAATCCATACCTTTCCTTCATGGATACTCGCGTAGATTTTCTGGTGATTGGATCCGGTGTTGCAGGCCTTTCATTTGCGCTGAAGGCAGCGCAGCTTGGTAAGGTATTGGTCATCACCAAAAAGGACAAATCTGAATCAAACACCAAATACGCCCAAGGTGGAATTGCGGCAGTTGTTTCCAACATGGACACCTTCGAAAAACATGTGTTGGATACCTTGGATGCGGGCGATGGTCTTTGCAATGAAGATGTGGTGAGAATGGTGGTGGAAAATGGACCGAAAAGAGTCCAAGAGTTGATTGAATATGGTGCAAATTTTGACCGACGTGCAGATGGATCACTACAATTGGGTCGCGAAGGCGGACATTCGGAAAACAGAATCTTGCACAGCAAAGACACCACTGGATTTGAAATCGAAAGGGCATTGTTGGAGAAGTGTCAGCAGGACCCCAACATCACTTTGGCTGAGCATTTTTTCGCCATTGATTTGCTAACCCAACATCACCTCGGGCGCTATGTAAATCGCGGGACACCTGGGATTGAATGTTTCGGAGTTTATGCTTTGGATGTCAACCAACGAAAGGTCGTTCGCATCCTTAGCCGTGTAACCATTTTGGCCTCTGGAGGCGCGGGCAATATTTACGCTGCCACCACCAACCCTTCAGTTGCCACCGGCGACGGGATAGCCATGGTTTATCGGGCCATGGGCCGGGTCGCCAATATGGAGTTCGCACAGTTTCACCCTACTGCCCTACACGACCCCGGCGTTAGGCCCGCTTTCTTGATTACTGAGGCGATGAGAGGTGCTGGAGCCATTTTGAAAACACAGCACGACAAGCAGCCTTTTATGCAGAAATACGATTCCCGCAAGGATTTGGCACCTAGGGATATCGTTGCAAGGGCCATCGACAATGAAATGAAGGTCTCAGGCTCTGAACATGTGTGGCTGGACGCACGTCACCTTGGGAAGGATGCCCTGATGGCTCAATTCCCTAATATTTATGACAAATGTCTGTCCAAGGGCATTGATATAGCCGTGGACATGATTCCAGTTCGTCCCGCACAACATTACACCTGCGGTGGGGTTTGGGTGGACAAAAATGGATTGTCTTCAATAGACCGTTTGTATGCATGTGGTGAGGTTACCTGCAGCGGCCTCCATGGAGCAAATCGCTTGGCTTCAAATTCACTTTTGGAGGGCATTGTATATGCGCACAATATTTTCGAGGCAATTCAAGGCACTTGGAAAAGCCGGGAGTTTGTGGAAGACGTGCCTGAGTGGAATGAAACCAATGTAGTTCGTACCGAAGAATGGGTGTTGATTTCCCACAACTTCAAGGAGGTGCAAAACCTGATGAGCGATTATGTGGGCATCGTGAGGAGCAATCTCCGTTTGGACCGAGCTGCCCGCAGGCTGAATTTGATTTATGAAGAAACGGAGGATTTTTACCGCAAAACCAAGGTTTCACCGGAGTTGTGTGAATTGAGGAACATCATCACTTGTGCATATTTGACCGTAAAATCCGCCAAAATCAGGAAAGAAAGCAGGGGACTTCACTTCACTACAGACTACCCCGAAAAACTACAGAGACCCTTCGATACGGTTCTTTAAACGAAAAACCCTCTTTAAAGAGGGCTTTTCGTATCAACATCATTCGATGATCAATTTCTTGACCTTTTGGGCCTGTTTGCTTGAAACCTGAAGTAGGTAAACCCCTTTGGAGAGGTTATCCAAGCGAATTTCCTTCTCGTTCTCTCCGGGGAATACATCCATGCGCGTGGACCAAATCATCTGACCCAACAGGTCGGTCACAACCAGTTCTAGCTCAATCCTTTTCTCCGAAATCAAAGAAAGTGTGAACGCACCTTGGCTGGGATTGGGATAAACCCCTATGTAGACTTCGAGGTCAGAAAGTTCACCCACTCCAACGAAACTGAACTCATAATTGGCCGAAAGGCTAGAGCAAGCATTCCCGTCAGTGACTTGCACGGTGTAGGTTCCCGAAACGGTGGCAGTGTAAGAACTGCTGCTGGCTCCGGCGATGGGATTGCCATTCAAAAACCATTGGTAGGTGGCAAATCCCGTGGGGGCGTTGAGTACGTTGCCAGCTTGGGTGATGGTTGGAGTAGCAGGTAGAGGGTTAACTGCCACAAAATGACTGGTCGTGTCCGTGCATTGCCCGTCGGAAACGGTTACAGAATAAGTCGAAGGGATGGCCGGTGTCACGGTGATGGTGGCAGTGTTGCCTCCTGTGCTCCAAGAGTAAGCTGTACCACCAGAAGCGGTGAGGTTGATGGAGCTGCCCACACAAACCGAGGTTGCACCAGTAATCACGGCCGTGGGGGAGTTATTTACCGTGAGACCGATGTTCCCTGTATTGGTGCAACCCTCCGTATTGGTCACCGTAACGGTGTAGGTGTAACTACCCGCTGATGGCAAAACTACAATGTTGTTGCTATTGTCGCCCGTACTCCAAGAATAAGATGTCCCGCCTGAAGCAGTGAATGTAGCGGAATTGCCCTCACAAACGGATGTAGGTCCACTGATGGAAATCGCGGGCGGAGCATTCACAATCACATAGGTAGTGTCAGATCCGGTACATCCGTTGCTGTCAGTTCCTGCCACAGTATAAAACCCGTTGTTGGCTGGGAAAACCACAGCGGAAGAGCTTGTGGCACCGAAATTCCAGAGATAGGTGGATGCTCCCGTAGCGGTCAGGACCAAGCTGTCGCCGAAGCAAATGGTATCCCCGCCTGATGCCAAAACCAAGGGCAAAGCAAGCACATCAATCACAACGCTGTCGGTCCGGGAACAAGTGTTTGCATCGGTTACGGTAACAAAATAGGTGGTTTGGGAGGCGGGACCCAACAGGACAATTGAGGTGGTGTCGCCGTTCGACCAAGCATAGTTGGTGCCCCCGGTAGCAGTGATGGAGGTAGAGGTCCCCAGGCAGACTTGGTTGTTTCCGGTAATGGCTACAACGGGCAGCGGATTGACCAATACAAACACAGAGTCACGGTTGGAGCAAGTATTGGAATCCGTGACGATAACGGAATAGTAGGCCGAAGCAGTTGGGGTGATGGTCGTGCTAGAGTTGGACGAACCAGTACTCCATGAGAAAATGTTCCCTCCGGAAGCGACCAAAGTGGTGCTGTCTCCCACACAAACGATGGTGTCACCTGAAATGCCCACAACCGGCAATGGATTCACGGTCAAGAAAAGGGTTTCATTGTCCTGACAACCGAAGGCATCCGTCACCGTTACAGAATAGGCACCTGATCCGCTCGGAGCCAAAAGGATACTGTCGTTGGTGCTTCCTGTGCTCCAAGAATATCCTGTGGCGCCAGATGCGGTCAGAATTGTGCTGTCGCCCAAGCAGATGTCGTTGTCGCCAGAAATGACTGCCGTGGGGTTGGCCAAAACGGTGATGGTTTGGGTGGCGACCCCTTGACAGCTGCTGGCATCGGTTCCCGTTATGGTGTAAGTCTCAGTTTGAACGGGAGTAGAAGTGACAACTGAACCAGTAGAGGCACTGAGGGTGGCGGAGGGTGACCAACTGTAGCTGTTGGCTCCTGAGGCGCTGAGTACGGTGGACTGTCCTGCGCAAACCGAATCGTTGGGGAGGGTGTTCACGGTGACCACAACCGGTGCTGGTTGACCGACCGTGCTGGCGACAGTATCCCTGCATCCTACTCCGTCGGTGAGGGTGACAGTATAGTTTCCGGCGGCCAAACCACTGCGGTCCTCGGTGATGGCGCCGCTGTTCCACACGTAGGAATACCCCGTGGCCGGAGCAAAACAACCATAATTGGTTTGTGGTGGAGTGGTCCAAACACTTCCGATTTGACGCGAGCCATGATTGTTGTTGCCAGAACGGTCAAACAAAAAGTTGCCAGTTCCTTCGTTCATGCTGTAGTAGGCAACCAAGTTGTTGATGTTGGGATGGGTGGCGGAAATGGGTCCGCATTGGTTGAAAAGCGCAATGGCTGTTGGCCCCGTCAGCGCTGCGTTCCAAATGCTCAATTCGTCGATTGCGCCGTCAAAATGCTGTGAAATGACACCAATTCCATCGAATTCTTGGCCGATGCTCACCAAGTCACCGACCGCAGGAATGGAGTTGCCGGTGGTTGTGTAGGTCAAAGCAGAAACACCGTTAACGTAAATCGTGATGGTTTTGGCGGCAGTCATGGTCATGACCACATGATGCCACTGCCCCCTGGCTGCAGTACCGGTCTGAAAACGATTTCCGGCAATGTCGTCGAAATAGACGAATTGTTGACGTGCTGCATTGTAGCCAAACAAAAACCGGTTTGCAGCAGTGGAAGTGTTGAAGCCAACCACCATGCCGTCGCTGAGGGTCCAAGTTGCATTGGGTTTGGCCCAGAATGCGATGGAAATACCATTGGTGAAGTTGGATTGTGACACGGTGTTGATGCTCGACCAGTGAGTGAGAGCCCTATCGTTGTAGTATGCAATGTTGGGAGTGCCACCAGAGGGGGTTAAGTTGATGGTTCCGTTGGTGAATCCGAAGCAGGAGGCATCTGTAGCCAAGGCCGCCCCGTTCACCGTCGCATCAACCACTACAATTGTATTGGCCGTGTCCAAACAGGTTCCGTTGGAGGCGACCAAAGAAATCAGGTACTGTCCGGGAACCGAGAAGGTCCGCGATGGGCTCGGTACTGCAGAAAATGAAACGGCATTTTCCAGCCAATTGTAAAAGGATGCTCCGCCTGTTGTGGTGTTGGTGAAGTTCACTGTTCCACCTTGGCAAACATAAACGGTAGAGCTTGTGAATGATGCATTCACGGGGCATTGTGCCTGAATCCTGCCGAAACAAAGCACAATGAAAGCCAAAACCATGCTTACTTTGGCAACAGCAAATGAGTCGCTTTTGAATTGTTTAATCATGACCAATAAGAATGTTCCGTATCAAATACCAATAGCAACAAAACAGTTTCGAGGGTACAATTCGAAGAGGGTAAATCGAAACGATCTGTTTTGAGTTGAGGGGTATAAAATTATGAAATTCTAAGATATTTCTGACCCACAACCGATAAACTGTTGTCAGATAGCGGCCAATTCCTGCTTTTTGGAACCTTTCACCTCTCGCCTGCAAATCGGTTTGCTCCCTGTCCGATGTATTGTTTTTTCGGTTTCCGGTCATCCAATTGTTAAATTGGCAGCATGAGTCCCCTGATGATTTTGTCTTTGATGTGCGTGTATTTTGCGGTGATCCTGGGCATCGCATTCGTAACAGGCATGTCGCAGAAAACTACCCTCAAAGAATACTTTTTGGCGAGCAAGGCCGTTCCGTGGTGGTTGGTAGCATTTGGAATGATTGGAAACTCGTTGTCTGGGGTCACTTTCATTTCTGTTCCTGGAGCCGTTTCCAAATCGGGGATGACGTACTTTCAAGTTGTGTTGGGATACCTACTGGGCTATGTGGTGATTGCTTTTGTGTTGCTGCCCCTTTATTACAGGCTCAACTTAACCACGGTTTATACCTTTTTGAAATTGCGTTTGGGTATGGTGAGCTACAGGGTGGCAGCAGTTTTTTTTCTCATCAGCAGACTTTTGGGCGCATCTGCGAGGCTTTATTTGGTTACCGGCGTTTTACAGACCTTCGTGTTTGGGGCGTGGGGCATACCGCTTCCGGTTACAGCGGCCATCGCATTGCTGTTGATTCTGATGTACACTGTGGAAGGCGGGATGAAAACCTTGGTCTGGACGGACACGCTCCAAAGTCTCTTCTTGGTGTCGGCAGTTGTGATTACCGTCATTTTGTTGGGTGATTCCTTGGGCGGAAATCCATTTGAATTGGCTTTGAAAAGCGACATGGGTGTGTTGTTCGATTGGAGTCCGGGGAGTGAACACTACTTCTGGAAAGACATTTTGGGCGGCATGTTCATCACGGTGGTGATGACCGGTCTGGATCAGGACCAGATGCAGAAAAATCTGATTTGCCGTGACATTCGTTCAGCACAAAAAAACATGCTCAGCTTCAGCATCATCGTAGTGATTGTCAACTTTTTCTTCCTTACGCTTGGTGCATTGCTCTACATCGCCGCCTCTCAAAAAGGATTGGATTTGCCTGCAAAATCCGATCATACTTACCCCTACATGGCATTGGGCTATCTGTCCGAATACATGCCGCTGTTGGGTGTTTTGTTCATGTTGGGTCTTACTGCGGCGGCATTTTCTTCAGCCGATGGTGCGTTGACAGCCCTGACCACTTCTTTTATCATCGACATTGCGGCTAAGTCTCCTGACGACGATCACAATCGCACCTACAAACGAAAGGTTCATCTCTCAATGGCATTGGGCGCCTACCTGAGCATTCTTCTGTTTTACGCGTGGGATGTATGGGTCGCTTCAAATGGTGGGGGTGGATTGAGCATCATCACGGTGGTATTGCAGTTGGCCACCTACACATATGGTCCACTTTTGGGTCTTTTTTCCTTCGGATTGTTTGTCAGCAATCGTAAGCTTCGTGAAAAATGGGTGCCTTACGTGGCTTTGGCTGCTCCTTTGATCTGCCTGTCATTCAATCTTATTTCGACCGTAAAGCTTGGGTTTTTGAACCTTCCCGTGAACGGAGCGCTCACTTTGCTGGGATTATGGATCATAAGTTTTCCCTCAGAACCCTTCCTTGACGAAATGGATGGACACTGAAGGGGCATTAATCCGCAGATTTTGATTATTTTTACCTTTTGGACCTCAATTATCTTCTGTCGACCAAACAATTGGTCAAGTTGGCCGTTCAAGACTTACTGCACCCTACCCTAGATCATGAAGATAGAAGCCGGAAACCTGCTCACACAAGTACAGTACCCTGCCGATCTGCGGAAACTCAAACCCGAAGAGCTGTTTGATTTTTGCACCGAATTGCGCGATTATTTGATTGAGCATGGCTCCAAATTTGGGGGGCATTTTGGTGCAAGCCTGGGGGTTGTCGAACTGACAACAGCCCTCCACTATGTTTTCAATACCCCCGAAGACCAAATTGTTTGGGACGTGGGGCACCAAGCCTATGGACACAAGATCCTCACGGGCAGACGGGAGCAGTTTTATTCAAACCGTACTTACAAAGGAATTTCGGGCTTTCCCAAAAGAAGCGAAAGTCCATACGACAGTTTTGGCGTAGGCCATTCCTCCACTTCGATTTCGGCGGCCCTTGGCATGAGCGTGGCTGCTCGGTACAAAGGTGAAACCGACAAGCACATGGTTGCGGTGATTGGTGATGGTGCGCTTACGGGCGGAATGGCATTCGAGGCACTGAACCATGCAGGATGGGAAAATGCCAACCTGCTTGTCATCCTCAACGACAACTGCATGTCAATCGACCCCAACGTGGGTGCTTTGAAAGAATATCTGACCGACATCACCACTTCCCGGACCTACAACAAACTTCGTGATGAGGCTTGGAAGCTCTTGGGCAAGATGAGCAAATTCGGTCCGAGCGCTCAATCAATCGCCTCAAAGATCGAGGATTTGTTCACGGCCCAAGCCACCAAACCTGGCATGTTGTTCGAGGCCCTGAAATTCCGCTACTTCGGCCCGATCGACGGTCATGATGTGAACCATTTGGTACGGATTCTGGATGATTTGAAAAAAATTCCGGGTCCGAAAATTTTGCATTGTGTCACAGTCAAAGGCAAGGGTTTTGCTTTGGCCGAACAAGACCAAACGAAATGGCACGCGCAGGCAGGTCCATTCGATCGTTTCACTGGTGTCAGCCTCGTGCCCAAGCCGACCGTTCCCCAACCTCCGAAATATCAGGATGTATTTGGCCATACTATTGTGGAATTGGCCAAAGAAAACTCCAAAGTCATGGGCGTAACTCCTGCCATGCCTTCGGGTTGCAGCTTGAATATCATGTTGGCTGAAATGCCTGATCGTGCATTTGACGTAGGAATTGCGGAGCAGCATGCGGTCACTTTTTCGGCTGGTTTGGCTACGCAAGGAATGCGGCCATTTTGCAACATCTACTCCACCTTCATGCAACGTGCCTACGACCAGGTTTTGCATGACGTCGCCCTTCAGAAGCTTCCCGTCGTTTTTTGCCTGGACCGTGGAGGTTTGGTAGGTGCTGATGGCGCGACTCACCATGGCGCTTTTGATTTGGCGTATTTCCGTTGCATTCCGAACATGGTGGTGGCAGCTCCCATGGACGAAATTGAACTTCGGAATATGATGTACACTGCCCAATTGGACGACAATCAGCTTCCCTTCTCCATCCGTTACCCCCGAGGGAACGGGGTGCATTTGAATTGGAGGCAGCCTTTCCAAAAAATTGAAATCGGAAAGGGTCGTTTGGTTACCGAAGGTGAGCACGTGGCAATTTTGAGCATCGGTCATCATGGCAACATTGTCCAACAAGCCTTGAAGTCCTTGGCCTCCCAAGGTGTTTTCCCAGCGCATTACGACATGCGTTTTGTAAAGCCAATCGATGAGGCGATGCTTCATGAGATCTTCAACCAATTCGACAAGATCATCACGGTAGAGGATGGTTGCATCCAGGGAGGATTCGGTTCTGCTGTATTGGAATTCATGGCTGACCAAGGCTATCGGGCAAGGGTTAAAAGACTTGGCATCCCCGATCGTTTCGTAGACCACGGAACACAAGAAGAACTTTGGGATGAATGTGGCTATGGTCAAGACGCCATTGAGGAGGCTGTCCGGGAAATGGCACTTTCCATGGTCAAGGCTTGAAGACTGGGGCAGCGCCCGCGTAGATTTCAATCAATCAGGCTGAACCATTTCGCCGCCCGCAACGTATTCCGATTAAAACCTGGAGGCTTTATGAAGTGTACGATCTGCTTGGGTTCCGGCCTTTCCAACCATTCTTTTTTGCACCTTCCCACCTCGCGGAATCAACCGCCTTCATCTGCGTGTAAAGGCTGCGGGGGTACAGGTTTTTCCAATTCGAGGATCCATTCGGAGTGGTTGAGAGGTCTTTCTATTGATCACATCGGTGTCGTGAAGTCGTTTTCACCCGCTCGCAACCAAGCTCAACTTTGGCTTCATGAAAATCTCCATGTGGGAAGTCAACTCCAATTCAAAGGGGCGGAAGGGCTGGTGGTTTTTGAATTGATGGAAATCAAAGCATCGGATATGCCATTGCACTTGGCCTTGGCCGGGTGGCTCATCACGATTGTGGTGCCGCAAAGTGTGGAGCCAGGGACCGAGGTATATCGATTGAGTGCATGAAAGGCTGAAAATCAAAAAGCAAGGCCCGGACCTTGCTTTGGATTTCTTGTCGGGGTAGCAGGATTCGAACCTACGGCCTCGTCGTCCCGAACGACGCGCGCTACCGGGCTGCGCTATACCCCGAGAACGGACTGTAAAGATAAAGGTAATTCGTGTTGTCCAAAGTGCGGGTGCTCTGAAAAATTCAGCCTTGGAAAATCAAGGTAACTCTGCAATTGCCACCATCAAATCTGCCAACCAATCGCGCATCTCGCTGGAGCTACAGCTGTAATTATTGGCCATCATTGCAAAACAGACCCGCTTCCCAGAGCTTGTGTTGGCATAGCCTGTGTAGCATCTCACCCTGGCGATGCTGCCGCTTTTGGCACGTACATTTTTGGCTGCGGCAGTTTTCAAACACATGCTTTTGATTGTTCCCGGATCGTTGGGGTCTCCAGCTATGGGAAGTGATTCCCAAAATGCTTCGAAATAGGGTGCGGAAATATTGAGGCGCATCATGGTGGCAAGTTGCAGGGGCGTCACCCCGTTGTACCGGCTCAATCCACTTCCATCAAACGCATACAAACCATCCAAATTCAGCCCTTTGCCTGACCAAAATTCAGTCATGGCCTTCAGGCCATTTTCTTGCGTACCCTCTCCGAATTTGACTTTGCCCATCGTTTTGAGCAGGTGTTCGGCGTATAAGTTGATGCTTTTTTTGTTGAGCCAATACACGATTTCCTCCAGGGGCGGACTTTGGTGCTCTGCTATTTTCAGGCGTTTGCCGGGGACTTCCATCCCACCCAAACGCATGATGCGGGTAGTGGTGGGCTTGCCAGAGACATGGATTCCCAAGCTGTCCCAAACTTGTTTTGCGCGTTCTGCGATGAAGAGGGCCGGGTCAGGAAGGCTTCCTTTGATGCTGAATTTACCCTTGCCTTGGGGGACACTGCCCCTCAAATACCTGTTTTCGTCGAATGGGGCTCCATAAACATACCCTTGGTCGCCCGAATCGGATGTCCCGATTTTCATCTCGTTCCAAAAGCGTATTCCAGGGAGGGTCGGATTGGTTCCGATGAATTTAGCCAAGGAACCTACCTTACCCGAAGCGTCAAAAAACACTTCGTAGGTATTTTCCAACACACTCAGACCGTTCGCTCCTGCCCCGTAGTAATTCCCGATGTCACCCCAATTCCAGGTGCTTGGGGTTGTGGCATCCTCAAAAAACTCTGCATCTCCTACGATGCTACCCTCCACCTTGGAAACGCCTGCCCGTTTCAGAGCTCCGCCCCATTCCAACAAGATGGCTGTCAAATCGGATTGGGTGCCGAAACGATCAGAGCCAAGGGTGGGATCGCCTCCGCCGCGTATGTAAAGGTTGCCCACAAGCTGTCCATTTTGCACGGCACCGTCGTGTTCCAAAACAGTTTTGAAGGTGTAGTCGGTGCCCAACATTCCAAGTGCTGCTGCCGATGTGATGGTTTTTTGGGTAGATGCAGGCACCATGGTCTCATGGCTGCGGTGCTCCAAGAGCAAGGCACCGGAGCTGCCATCTACCAAGGCAAAACCCCATTGGCCACGCTTCATTTCCGGTCGGTTTGCGATTCCTTCTACTTTGTACTTCAGTTGGTGCAGGCTTGAATCCGATGTGGCAATCGGACTCTGCGCCATGGTGATTGTTGTCTGCAGCAGCAGTGACAACAGCATCATATAGGTGGTGGCGATTCTCATGGCTTGGTTTACGCAAAAGTATCAACTTGGGCTGAATCAATCGGGCGCAAATAAAAAAGGGACCCTGGCAGGCCCCTTTTTTTAAAAAATGGTTTTGAGGTTTTATGCTGACATTCTATACGTGGTTTTTTCAACGGGGGTTTTGGGTTTGGTTTCTTTCACGTAAGGATTTTGTTCATTCGTGAATTTATGCCATAGAGTGTACAAAGGACACCAACCACTCATCGCGGTCACAATCGGGTAAATGGCCAAAATACCCACCCAACTGGTTAGCCAACCACCGAATATGGCGGCCCAAACGATACCTGCAAACAGGCGGATGATGGATTCGTAGATGCTGATATTTGCTTTCATGGCGTATGTTGTTTTGAGTTCGAAAGAATGATGGAGCAAAGATGGGGGGCTTGACCTGCCTGGATTATGCGCGTTGATAGGTCTAGGGATGATTTATGTCATGAATCTAGGCTTGGCGGTGTGTACTTCTGAAAGGATAGCTCCGCATAATTCATTAATATTAACCGGTGCTTTGGGGCAGGCGCTTCCTGACGGCATCGATTTGAAAACGATAACTCTGAAAATGTGGCGGATTCTGCTGGAACAATAACCTTGGTGCCAACTCCGGTCGGGAACTTGGAAGACATTACCTTGCGGGCATTGAAGGTGTTGCGCAGTGCAGATTTGGTTGCGGCTGAGGACACCCGGACCTCAGGGGTTTTGCTCAAACATCATGGTATTTCTGTGCCCACAACGGCTTTGCACATGCACAATGAGCACCATAAAATCCGTCAATTGATTGAAAAAGTTAGCTTGGAGGGGTTGAATTTGGCGGTTGTAACCGATGCAGGAACCCCGGGGATTTCCGATCCCGGTTTTTTATTGGTCAGGGAGGCGGTGGTGGCGGGCATCAAGGTTGAGGTTTTGCCAGGTGCAACGGCATTTGTTCCAGCCTTGGTGGCAAGTGGCCTGCCGTGTGATCGGTTTTGTTTCGAAGGTTTTTTGCCAATCAAGAAAGGTCGCCGGACACGTTTGGAGGCCTTGAAAACAGAATCCCGAACCATGGTTTTTTATGAATCCCCACACAAAATCCAGCGCACGGTGATGGATTTGATGGAATGCTTGGGAGCTGATAGACCGGCATGCCTAAGCAGGGAAATTTCAAAAATTCATGAAGAACATATCCGGGGTACTTTGCAAGAAATCCATGTAAGGACAGCCTCGGGCGGACTAAAAGGAGAGATGGTTTTGGTGGTGGGAGGTTTGGATGATTGACAATTCACTTGAATCGGCCTGCGGCACTGCAAGAAACATCCTGGGTGATGTGCTCGCGGAGGTCAAATCTGCTGCTGGGTTCATTTTGGATTCCAAGCAAGGATTTCATGCGGGGCATGTGGAGTTCAAGGGCGCCGGCAACTTGGTTTCCTTTGTGGATCGCGGTGCCGAGAAAATGTTGATGGAGGGCTTGTCTAAGTTTTTGCCCCATGCAGGTTTTTTGGGCGAGGAGGGTTCCAAACTGAATCCGGATGCAGATTATCGTTGGATTGTTGACCCATTGGACGGCACTACCAATTTCATGCACGGACTGCCCCACTATGCCATTTCCGTTGCTTTGCAATTTCGAGGGATGACGGTATTGGGTGTGGTGGAAGACATTGAGGCCAGACAAACCTACCATGCGGTCTTGGGTGATGGGGCTTGGTGCGGTGGAAAGCGATTGGAAGTTTCTCAAACGGGAAACCTTGCTCATTCATTGTTGTGCATGGGCTTCCCATATCCGGACGGAGGCTTCAGCTTGGATGCCTACATGTCTGTGTTGAGGAGTTTCGTCCAAACAACCCGCGGTATGAGGAGGTTGGGTGCTGCTGCCTTGGATTTGGCTTGGGTGGCCAGTGGAAAGCTTGATGGATTTTATGAATGGGGCCTTCAACCTTGGGATGTAGCTGCTGCAGCACTGCTCATTCAGGAGGCCGGAGGGTGTGTCAGTGACTTCCATGGAGGCGATGATTATGTATTTGGAAGGCAATTGGTGGCTTCGTCTCCCCTGCTGCACAGCCAAATGTTGTCCGTCATTCGCCCCCATTTTTCAAATCCATGAATAGGCCGCAGTATTGCTTTCCATCCGTAGGAGAACAAACATTTGATTAACTTTGCATTCCTTATTTTAACCGCACCCATATGCTGAAGCTGCTCGCAAAACTGTTCGGTGACAAAAAATCCAAAGACATCAAGGAACTGCGCCCTTACGTCGACAAGGTCAATGCCGAATATGCCAAGCTACGCTCCATTTCCGATGAGCAACTCCGTGGCAAAACACTTGCCCTCCGTACCCACATCCGAGAGGAACTTTCTGGCATCGTGGCGGAGGTTGAAGCGAAAAGAAAACAAGCCGAGGCAACAGAAGACATTGCCACTTCGGAGAAACTGTTCGACGAGGCAGACAAGCTCGTGAAAGAGCGCAACCGTCGATTGGAAGAAATCTTGGAGCAAATCCTTCCTGAGGCATTTGCCATCGTGAAGGAGACGAGCAGAAGGCTCACTGAAAACACTGAACTGAGGGTTTCAGCTACCGATTGGGACCATGAAATATCCAGGCGCAAATCCAACGTGGTCATTTCCGGGGGGGAAGCGATTTGGAAAAACCAATGGACGGCTGCAGGTGCCACCATCACTTGGAATATGGTACACTACGATGTGCAATTGATGGGTGGTGTGGTTTTACACAAAGGTAAAATTGCCGAAATGGCTACCGGTGAAGGGAAAACACTTGTTGCCACCTTGCCCGTTTTCTTGAACGCCCTCACGGGATTTGGTCTGCATGTGGTCACGGTAAACGACTACTTGGCCCGCCGTGACTGTGAGTGGAACGCTCCGTTGTTTGAATTTCATGGTATCCGGGTGGATTGTATCGACTACCACGAGCCCAATTCCGATGCCAGGAGAAATGCTTACCTCGCCGATGTAACCTACGGCACCAACAACGAGTTTGGTTTCGACTATCTCCGCGACAACATGACCACCCACCCGGAATATTTGGTGCAGCGCGAGCACCATTATGCCATCGTGGATGAAATCGACTCCGTGTTGATCGACGAGGCGAGAACGCCTTTGATTATTTCGGGTCCCGTGCCAAGGGGAGATGAGCAAGAATACCACATCCTTAAGCCTCGGGTGGAAAGGTTGATGCGGGAACAGCAAAGGCTTGTGACCCAATGCCTGACCGAAGCGAAAAAGAACCTGAGCTCGGACAACAAGGAGCTTGCCAAGGATGCGGGTCTCAAATTGTTCCGTGCATATCGTGGTTTGCCACGTTACTCTCCTCTTATCAAATACTTGGGAGAGCCTGGCATCAAAACCGAGATGAATAAGGTGGAAGCCTTCTACATGCAGGACAAAAGTAAAAACATGTTCATTGTTGATGATGAGCTGTTTTTCACCATCGATGAAAAGAACAACCAAGTGGAGCTCACCGAAAAAGGTCGTGACCTGATTACTGCCCAAGGAGAGGATTCCAACCTGTTCGTGATGCCGGATGTGGCGTCCCGTCTATCCGAATTGGATGCGGACCGCGATATGAGCTCCGAAGAAAAAACGTCAAAAAAAGATGTGCTTGCGCGGGAGTATGCTGAAAAGTCGGAGCGTTTGCACACCATCTATCAATTGGTGAAGGCCTATTCCCTTTTTGAGCGCGACATCCAATACATCGTGGAAGATGGCAAAGTCAAGATTGTGGATGAGCAAACAGGACGCGTATTGCCCGGAAGAAGGTATTCCGACGGATTGCATCAAGCCATCGAGGCCAAAGAGAATGTAAAGGTCGAGGCGGCAACCCAAACATTCGCCACCGTGACCCTGCAAAACTTCTTCCGAATGTACCACAAACTAGGTGGTATGACCGGTACTGCGGAGACCGAGGCAGGTGAATTTTTTGAAATCTACAAGCTGGACGTGGTGGTGATTCCGACCAATCGTCCTTTGTCGCGTAAGGATGAAAACGACTTGGTTTTCAAGACCAAGCGTGAAAAATACAACGCGGTCATCGATGAGGTGGTCAAGCTTCGTGACAGCGGACGCCCCGTATTGGTAGGTACCACTTCCGTGGATGTTTCGGAATTGTTGAGCAGGATGCTGAAGCTTCGTAAAATCGAGCACAACGTATTGAATGCCAAACAACACCAAAGGGAAGCTGAAATCGTAGCTTTGGCAGGAAATCCCGGGGCCGTTACGGTGGCTACCAACATGGCGGGTCGGGGTACGGACATCAAGCTAGGGCCTGGAGTGAAAGAGGCTGGCGGTTTGGCCATCATCGGCACAGAACGTCACGAATCTCGGCGCATCGACCGTCAGCTCCGTGGCCGTGCAGGCCGTCAAGGCGATCCGGGCTCATCACAATTCTATGTTTCGTTGGAAGACGATTTGATGCGCCTATTTGGTTCCGAGCGCATTTCCCGTGTCATGGATACCTTAGGCATCAAAGAAGGGGAGGTCATCCAACACTCCATGATCACCAAGTCCATCACCAATGCACAGCGAAAGGTAGAGGAAAACAACTTTGGACAACGTAAAAGGCTGTTGGAATACGATGACGTGATGAACAGCCAAAGGGAATTGATTTACAAGCGTCGTCGGAACGCCTTGTTTGGTGGCAGGATGAGGGCCGATTTGGACAACATGTTGTATGACCATTGTGCGCATGTGGCCAAGGAAAACGGCATGGATGCTCACGACCTTCAATTGGCCGCCCTGAGGCAGTTGTCGGTTGACCCGGGATTGGATGACCGCCGTTTGAATGAAATTAGCGAAGAGGCATTGGCCGACCATTTGTATGAACTCACGAGCGAATACTATGCTCGCAAATCCAAGGCAATCGCGTCGACTTTGTACGATGGATTGGTACGAATCAAGGAGGCCAACCCCCAAGTCAATCTTGTTGAAATTCCTTTCTCTGATGGGCACAAAAACATCAGGCTAGTGGTTGACTTGAACCATGTTTTGGAATCAAACGGCATGGATGCCATTCGTACGCTGGAAAAGAGCGTGATACTGAATGTGATCGACGAGAAGTGGAAAACGCACCTGAGGGAAATGGATGAATTGCGGACCTCGGTGTCAAATGCCTACCTCGAGCAAAAAGACCCCCTGATGGTGTACAAATTCGAGGCGTTTGCATTGTTTGATCAAATGCTCAACTCCATCAATGAACAGGTGCTTTCTTTGTTGTTGAGGGTGGACATTGATGGCCAACGAACATCTGTGCAGCAGCAGTCAGCCCCCATTCAGAGGGATGACTTCAGCAAGATGAAGACAAAACATGATTCCGTTGGAACAGGCGTGAACCAATCCACCACACAATCCATCAACCTCTCCAAACCCAATAGGCTACCCATGCAGGACGATAAGCCTTTGTCCAGGAGGGAACGCAGGGCGCAAGAAACCGACAAGAAAAAAGGCAGGTAGTTTCACGCTCCCGACTCCAAATGATGGAAGATACCTCGCAGCCGATGTTTTCGGATGAGTATTACATGATGCAGGCCATTCGTCTTGCTGAACAGGCGCTGGAGGAGGAAGAAGTACCCATAGGGGCTTTGGTCGTGTGTCAGAATCGCATCATTGGAAAGGGTTACAACCAAGTTGAGCGCTTGAGGGATGCGACTGCCCATGCGGAGATGTTGGCCTTCACCGCAGCCACTGAATACTTGGGAAGTAAACATCTCGTCGATTGCACTTTGTATGTCACCATTGAACCTTGCACCATGTGCGCCGGGGCCTCAAGATGGGTTCAAGTGCCCAGAATCGTGTATGGAGCCTCAGAGCCCAAAACCGGGTATTCCATCCACGGTCATGGTTTGTTGCACCCCAAAACTGAAGTCATAAGAGGCGTGCTGTCGGATGAATGCGCCTCCCTGATGAAGAGATTTTTCCAATCCAAACGCGGCAAGCTCCCCTGAAATGAATCAATCCAACTCCTCGCTTGCCATGATTTTGTTGTTGGTCCTTTCCATCATTTGGGGGTCGGCCTATTGGTTCATCAAGCACGCCTTGAAAGTTTTCGACCCCTTTGAATTGGGAATGTTGCGCATGACCATGGCGGCGTTGGCTTTGTTGCCCTTGGCGTTGAAAGATTTGAGGAAACTCAAGCGGGAAGATCTGCCTTTTCTGTTTTTGGTGGGGCTTTTTGGTAATTTTTTGCCTGCAGTCCTGTTTCCATTGGCCCAGCAGAAAATCTCATCGGCAGAGGCAGGGGTTCTTAACTCCTTGAGTCCGCTTTTCATCATTCTGGTTTCGTTTTTGGTTTACAAGAAACGCTATCCTTGGGTGAATGTTGCCGGAGTTTTGGTTGGAATGATAGGTGCTGTGATTTTGATTGTCGGGGGTGCGGATGGCAATCTCGACTTCAATGGAAAAGCGGGATATGCCCTGTTCGTGGTGATGGCCACCATTTGCTATGCCATTTCTGCCAATGTTGCCAAGCATCATTTCGTGAGTTATCCCCCTGCGAGGCTCACTTCCTTTGCGATTTGTTTTTTCGGGATACCATCCGTCTTGTACGTTTTGCTGGGCACGGACATTCCAGCCGACGTGACCCTTAAGCCTGATGGATGGAAAGCGCTTGGAATTGTGGCTCTTTTGGGGTCGGTGATGTCGGGGGTAGCGGTCATCATGTTTTACAAAATGCTTCAGGTGAGCAGTTTGGTATATGCCTCCATGGTTACGTTCACTGCACCGATCGTGGTGGCATTGTTGGCTGTGATTGACCATGAAACCATCGGATTGGCGCACATCATCGGGATGGCAGTCATTCTAGCCGGTGTCTTCTTGGTAAACAGGAAATAACTACCTGAAGGACCGCAGTTGAAGATTGCTGCAAGGGGGCTTATCTTTACCCAAAGCATGTGAAATGAAAATCGAGCACATCGGCATCGCCGTCAAAAGCATTGAAAACTCCAACGCCCTCTTCTCTAAGATTTTCGGAAGGCACCCCTACAAGGAGGAAACCGTGGAGAGTGAAGCGGTGAAGACTTCCTTTTTCCAAGTTGGGGACAGTAAAATCGAGCTTCTGGAAGCTACAGAGGAACGCTCTGCCATTTTCAAATTCATCGAGAAAAAAGGAGAGGGCATCCATCACATTGCATTTGAAGTAGCCGATATCCATTCCGAAATCAGCCGCATGCAGGAAGAGGGGTTCACAGTACTCAATCCTGAGCCCAAAAAGGGGGCCGACAACAAGCTGATTGCCTTCCTCCATCCTCGCGATACCAATGGTGTTTTGATAGAATTGTGCCAGGAAATTCGCGATTGAGCATGCCGAACAAACAGGTTTTGGTGACCGGTGCGGCGGGTTATGTGGGAGCAGTGCTGTGCAGACAATTGCTTGATGCCGGTCATGCAGTAGTGGGAATGGACAAGTTGTTGTTCGGGGGACAGTCCCTTTGGAACTTGGCAGCCCATCCCAATTTTAAGTTCATGAAAGGGGACCTTTGCGATTTCGCTTGGGATTATAACCAAGTTCAAAAGTTCGATTGCGTGGTTCACCTTGCTGCCATCGTGGGAGATCCTGCTTGCAAGAAATTTCCCGAGGAGGCAACAGCTTTGATGGATGTCGCCTCGAAACGGCTGTTCCAAGTCTGCAAAGACGCCGGTGTAAGGCACTTCATATTTGCTTCCACCTGTTCGAATTACGGCATCATGGAGGGGGACGCTCTTTTGGATGAAAACTCTCCTTTGCTTCCTCAGTCCCATTATGCCAAACTCAAGGTTGGGTTTGAACGATTTCTCATGGACCATTCAAGCGCCCTGCCTTGGACAATCTTACGTTTTGCAACTGCTTTTGGGCACTCTTCTAGGCCTCGTTTCGATCTCACCGTCAATCATTTCTGCAAAGACATGAGTCTGTCGAGGCCGCTCACCGTATTTGCCGCGGACTCATGGCGTCCCTATTGCCATGTTGAGGACCTGGCTAGTGCAGTTGCCCTATGTGTAGACCTAGGGCCGGATCATTTGTCTTCCATGGTTTTCAATGTGGGGTCCAATGACATGAACTTCAACAAAAAAGACATAGTGGCCGCCATTCGTCCATGGGCTCCCCAGGCCCCCGTTTTTTTTAATTCGGATTCGGGCGGAGACAATCGAAACTATCGGGTAGATTTCAGGAGCTTTACTGAAAAGACGGGTTTCAAGCCATCTCAAAGGCTGGAAGATGGCATTCGCGAAACAATCGAATTCGTCAGAGAGGGGCTGTTGGAAAATCCCGATGACGCACGCTTTCATAATGCATGACATGATACCGCTATCCGTTCCCAATATTTCCTCGCAAGAAATCGATGCTGTTTCGTCGGCCATGTCATCGGGTTGGGTAAGCACGGGCGGACCGGAAATCGGTGCATTTGAAAAGGCAATGGCCACATTTACCGGGTCCCCACATGCAGTGGCCCTTAACAGTGGTTCTGCGGCGCTCCACGTTGGGTTGTTGGCTTTGGGTGTCGGCCCAGGTGATTTGGTGTTGGTGTCTAACCTGACATACACTGCTACTTTGAATGCCATTTCCTATGTGGGTGCCACGCCCATCTTGGTGGATTGCGATGCCCAATCCATGCAAATGGACAGTAGCTTGGTGGAGTCCTACCTGAAAAACGAAACCAGGTTTGAGAATGGTAAATGCATTGAGATTTCCAGCGGGCAGACGGTCAAATTGATCTTGGCCGTTCACGCACTGGGTTATCCGGCGCCCGTTGAGGGTCTGCTGTCGCTCGCAAGGGCACAGGGAGTGATGCTGATGGAGGATGCGGCTGCCGGGGTCGGCTCTTTTTCCAGAGGAAAACATTTGGGCACCTTTGGAATTGCGGGTGTGTTGAGTTTCAACGGGAACAAAATCCTGACAACCGGCGGCGGCGGAATGCTCTTGACTTCAGATCCTGAGATTGCCGAAAGAGCCCGCCATTTGGCCTTGCAAGCGAAGTCATTTCCAACCGAGTACATCCACGACCGTATCGGATACAACTATGGAATGACCAACATGGCGGCGGCGTTTGGACGGGCTCAGCTTTCGCGTTTGGACGGATTCTTGAATCGGAAGGAATCTGTGCATCAATTTTATCAAGGAGTCTTTTCCTCAACCGATTTTAAGTTGTTTTCGATTCCCATGGCCGCCGGTGATCGGTTCAACCATTGGTTGGAGGTCGTGTTTCACCCGGATGCTCCGCATTGGGTCGATGAACTTGAAAAAGAACACGGCATTCAGGCAAGAAGGCTTTGGGTGCCCATGAACCGTCTGCCGATGCACGTGAATCGTCGGTATCTTTCCCATCATGATCATGCCCAAGGCTATTATGATCGAGGGCTGTGCATACCGGCCTCCTCGTCCATTTCCGATGCGGACTTGTCCCGTGTAGCAGAAGTTTTGTTACGACTTTCCAAATCGTGACCAAGTTTGGTACGATGGCCCATCTTTGCGACCTTTGAATGAAAATTTCCAATTATGATTCGCTTACACCGTGAAGGCAGATTTTTGATTCCGTTTTCGTTCACTTTGTTGGCGGGAATATGGGCTGCCTTGTACTTCCTATTGCTTCAGGGTACCGCTTTATGGTGGATTGGCGTCATTTTGGGTTTGGCGGCGTTGATCTTCTTTGGTCTCATCCTTAATTTCTTCAGAAACCCGGAGATCCTACCAACCCTGGATGAAAGAGCCATTGTATGCCCTTGCGATGGAAGGGTCGTGGTCATCGAGGAGGTATTTGACCCCATTTATTTCAAGAAAAATGTTCGTCAGATCAGCATTTTCATGTCGCCGCTGAATGTGCACGTTAACCGAAACCCCATCGGTGGAGTGGTTAAATTCTTCCTTTACAGTCCAGGCAAATACCTGGTCGCATGGCACCCCAAAAGCAGCACTGAAAACGAACAGACCTTCACAGTCGTTGAAAATGATCGGTGGGCAATTGGCTTCAAACAAATAGCAGGGGCTGTGGCCAGGCGAATTTGTTGGTATGTAAAGGAAGGCGATCAGGTGGTCCAAACAGCAGAGATGGGCTTCATCAAATTTGGGTCCCGGATGGACCTGTTGATACCATTGGAGGCTGAAGTCACTGTCAAATTGGAAGAGGTGGTTTTTGGCGGGAAAACAGTGATAGCCCGGCATAAAGATTGATTCTGCGGGCTTGTAGGGCCACTCTGAACTTGAAGCCGAAGGTATAGAGGGCAATTTTCAGGATTTCGGTTGGAATGAGTTCATCCGGAAGGGTGAAGGCAAATCCAGGAAATCCCCATTTGAGCCTGTACACGAATCCATTCTCAAAAGGATGCCAGAGACCGACATGATTCACATGTCAATCCCAAGTCCTTGCGGAAAAAACTGGAGACGTGTCCAGCGCATCAATCAAGCCAAGACGCTGCGGATACTAAGGCGCTCTGCAATGTAATGGTGGATTGCGTCAATGGAGATACGTTCTTGCGCCATCGTGTCCCGCTCCCTGATGGTGACGGTTTGGTCTACCAAGGTTTGATGGTCAACGGTAATCGCATAGGGGACTCCGATGGCATCCATCCTGCGGTAACGGCGACCGATGGCATCACGGCCATCCTCATAGTGTGTGCGGTAGTCGAATTTAATTTTGTGGAAGATTTCCAAAGCGACTTCAGGCAGGCCTTCTTTTTCAACGAGCGGGAAGACTGCCACCTTGATGGGTGCCAATGCCGGGTGCAATTTCAAAACAACGCGTGTTTCACCGTTCACGTCCTCTTCCGTGTAAGCATGGCTCATGTGGGCCAAGAAGGTGCGGTCAAGACCAACGGAGGTCTCAATCACGTACGGTACATAGCTTTGTTGGAGCTCGGGGTCGTAGTAAGTCAGTTTTTTGCCGGAAAATTTCTGGTGCTCGGTGAGGTCGAAATCGGTGCGTGAATGGATTCCTTCCAATTCTTTGAAACCGAAGGGGAATTCAAATTGGATGTCTTCAGCAGCATTGGCGTAATGCGCCAGCTTTTCATGCACATGGAAACGAAGGCGTTTTTCAGGTAGTCCCAAAGCTCGGTGCCACCTGTTTCTTTTCTCCTTCCATTGAGTAAACCACTCCAATTCGGTGCCGGGGCGCACGAAGAATTGCATCTCCATTTGCTCGAATTCGCGCATCCTGAAAATAAACTGTCTAGCTACAATCTCATTTCGGAAAGCTTTCCCGATTTGGGCAATGCCGAAGGGAACTTTTTGACGTGCGCTTTTTTGTGCGTTCAGGAAGTTCACGAATATGCCTTGGGCGGTCTCAGGCCTGAGGTAAATATCTTGAGCATCTCCTGCCACGGCTCCGAGGGCGGTTTTGAACATCAGATTGAACTGGCGAACGTCACTCCAATTGCGGGTGCCGGATTCAGGACATGCGATTTCCAAATCCACGATGATTTGCCTCAACCCATCCATGTCGTTGCCTTCCAACGCATTCACGAACCGGACCATCACCTCGTCTATTTTTTTCTGATATTCCAGTACACGCCCATTGGTGGAGCGGAACATCGACTCATCGAAATTTTCAAAACGCTTGGCTGCCTTTTCGACCTCCTTCTTGATTTTGTCTTCCTGCTTTTGGACCCAGTCTTCGATGAGAACGTCGGCGCGGTAACGCTTTTTGCTGTCTTTGTTGTCAATCAGAGGATCTGAAAATGCATCCACGTGACCTGAGGCCTTCCAAACTTGAGGGTGCATCAAAATGGCAGCATCAATCCCGACGATGTTCTCGTTCATTTGCACCATGGCCCGCCACCAAAGGTCCTTGATGTTGTTTTTAAGTTCCACACCCATCGGGCCGTAATCATAGACAGCGCTCAATCCGTCATAGATTTCACTGGAAGGGAAAATGAAACCATATTCTTTGGCGTGCGAAATCACCTTCGCGAAAACATCTGCGTAGTTCATGGTTGCAAAATTAGCGGGTAGCGCCACAATACCTTCATGTTAAGGTGATTCTTTTGGCAAAAAGTGAGCTCAAATGAACTTGGTGATTCCGCAGGGCAAAGGCTTCATTTGCAGCTATACCCCAAGGGTGCTGGAACTCATGGTCGAGCATGATGATTTTGAAAACCACATTGATAACCAAACAAATTCAGGTGAATCAGGTTTTAGAATTCACAGGTGCAGTGGAATGAGGGGCCATCGAGGCCGTCAGTCCTCAAGCCAAACATTTGCTACCATTTTTTCAACGTTGGGACTCGACATGAAACTTGATAAAATAGACTTTCACATCCTCAAGATTCTTCAAGCCAAAGGTCGAATCACCAATGCTCAATTGGCCATGGAGATTGGCCTTTCCCCCGCACCCACACTGGAACGTGTGAGGAAATTGGAAGTTTCCGGACTGATCGAGTCCTACCATGCCGTGGTGAATGCGGCCAAATTGGGACTCAATATCATGGTGTTCATCGAAGTGAAACTGAATTATCACAGTCACTTCAAAATTGAGCAGTTCATCGAAACCATCGAGGCCATGCCTGAAATTGTAGAAGCCTACCACATAACGGGCGATGGTGACTTCCTCTTGAAGATGTATTGTCCAAGCATTACGGATTACCAAACTTTCATTGTTGAGAAATTGAGCAAAATTGAAGGGGTCGGTCACATCCAAAGCAAGGTAGTGTTGTCCCAACTCAAAAAGGCCATGAGTTTGCCGATTGAAGAAGAGCACCTGAATGCAAAAGTTAGGGCTTGAGGCGCTCCTTATTCCTTGAAGGACTTGTAAATTTAGCCTGAATCCATTCCCAATCATTCAGTGTTTGGTCGAACCTGAGGCAGTTTCCATGGTGGAGTTTCAATTTGACGAGTCTTTGGTGCGCAAGCTTCCGGAAACAGCGCTAGGGTGCCTATGCGCATTAGTAGATTTGCGCCCCTCTCACATCGAATTGGAGGAATTGATTCAGAACACAATGGCGGGTATCATGGAGCAATACACCACCGAAAGCCTGTATCTGTTCGAGCCTGTCTTGGATACCCGAAAGGCCTACAGAACTTTGGGAAAAGACCCAAGTAGATACAGGCCAAGCTCGGAGGCCCTACTCAGGAGGATCGTGCAAGGAAAAGGTATTCCCAAGGTCAACAACGTCGTGGATTGTGTCAACTTCATGTCCTTTACAACGGGCTTCTGCATTGGGGCTTGGGACCTAGATCAAATCAAAGGCGTGGCAAAGGTTGGTGTTGGAATGCCCAATGAGCCATACGAAACCATCGGACGGGGGCCAATGAATATCGAGGGATTTCCTGTAGTTCGTGACCGTTTGGGTGCCTTTGGCAATCCGACAAGCGATTCGGCCCGAACCTGTATTCGGGAGGAAACAAAGCAGGTATGTATCGCATTTTATTCCTTTGACGGAGGTGGGCGATTCATCAAATTGTTGGACAGGCTTTCAAATTTGTTGCTTGAGCATGCAGATGCCCAGGACCTTGAGACTCAGATTTTCACCGCTTATTGAATGCTCATGACCTTGTACCACCGCTTCAGGATGATTGCTTTGATGTTGACCTTGGGACTTTGGGTCAGCACCAATTCGTGGGGCCAAAAAGGGCAGCTCTTGGTTTTTTTGGCGGACATGGAGGAAACGACCACCCAAGATTTCTTGACGAACTACCAACCGGCCTTTGAGAAATTCGCGAAGCAATCTAGCATTGATTACAAACTTGTGGATGTAAGCCGTGGAAGTCCCGATCTCATCACTTTCGCCCCGGCTTTGGTTTTTCAAAACCATTTGGGAAGGTCATTGTACATCGGTCGCTATGGCTATGTAGACAAAGTAAAAACCTTCATCAGGGCCGTGAAAAGACTGCCCCAAACCGATGTTGACAATCCCAAAACCCAAGTAATGGTCAAAAAAACGGGCCGTCACACCCTGATCAATCCTGTTAAAATCACCGAGCTCAAAGGGGAAGTCCCTGCGAATCATGATGCAACCACTTTTTTGAATCGTGCCATGGAGGCAATTGACCGAGGGATGATTCAGTATGACTATCGTCCTTCATTTTTGGCGAAGCGTAACCACAGGTTGGTTTATTCCGCATTCTATCCCTATCGCAGTCCATCTGGAAAGTTTTTCCTCACCGCGGAACTTTACTCTCAGTTCAATTGCATCGTTCCTGTGGCCAAACGGTTTGATTTACCCTTCCAAGGTTCATGGTCCGGGTATGCCCGAGTTTTTGAGCAGGCTGGTCGTTGGTGTGCGCAACGCATTGATTCATTGTTGGCTGCCCCGGGCGGGGATGGACTATTGCCCTTGGATGTTCCTGTTAAGGGGTGGGAAGAATTGGGTCTTGGTCTTCCCGAAGCTCCTGGCGGCAAAGGACAAGAAAAAGTAGTCGAGCCCAAACCATTGCCACTTGAGTGGGTGGTCGAGGGTCCAATTGAAGCAGACTTGCCGGTCATTGGATTTTCTTTTCCGCCACCCATGGATTATTATGCAGGTGAGCTGGGTGGCTTGTCGGGCAGTTTGAAATTGAATAGCGACCATGACCTAAGGCGCGCCCTCGGTCGGTTTGATGCCAAGATGTCCACCCTTACCATGGGAGATCCTGAACTTGATGAGGCCATTCAAGGGATGTTGAAAATGATGGAGTTTCCGGAAAGCAGGTTTGACTTCCAATCCATCACCCAGGTGGAGAATCCCGCACTAGCCTACGGATTCCCGACCCAAATCCAAGCGCAGGGTGTTTTTCATTTCATGGGAGTTGCAGCCCCTCAGGAGGTTGATGCTACCTTGCAGCCCATGCTGGACGACGAAGGCCTTCCAAGGGTATTGGTCAATGCTCAGTTTAGCATTCGTTTGAAGGAAAAATATGGAGTAAAGGGGCCTGATGGTCCCGAGGAAGCCAAGGACACAGTAGTTTTTGATTTGAATTTCTTATTGAAGCCGGCCTGATCCTTCAAGGGATTCTGCTGAATTTCTTTTTCACGGTAGTGCTTCCAATGGCATTGAAATGCCACCACTCTGTCTGAATGTCCAAAAACCCAGCTTCCCTCATCACTTTACGTAGCAGCTTGCGATTTGAAATTTGGGTTGAATCCAGTTTTCCGCTCTTCAACATCCTCGGTTCTTCTTTGGGTTGTGACTCCGGACCAAAAAAGTCAAAAGGAGTGCCCATGTCCAATTCTTTGCCAGTGCCATCCACGATGCTCAAATCCACCGCATATCCGTAATTGTGTACGCTGCCTTCCCAAGGGGGTGCGAGGTAATTTCTTTTGAAGGGGATATCCAACGAGTCCCACATTGCTTTTTGGATGTGGTGCGGTCGTGCGCCGTCAAAAACGACCAATGAATAATCAGGATGCATCGTTTGCAACAAGGCTTGGGCTCGCTTCAACTTTTGGGCTGCTTCGGGCCGTAAATAGCATTTGTCCAATTCGCCATAAAGGTCCTTATGGACAAAGTTGTCCAGGGTTGAATATTTCAAATCCACCCGGATTCCGGGGATATGATTTTGAATGTCAACCAAACCGGAGTCGATGAGCAGTTGCTCCAATTTCGATGGAGGCTTGGGGGCCTGCGGTGCGGAAACTTGCCTCGTTTGGGTTGGCTGGGGATTGGGTTCCGATGTTTGGTTGCAACCTGTCGCAATTAAGCCCATCCAAACCCATTTGAAGAAAGATGTCTTGGTCATCTTAACTCTTGGGTGGTCATTCTTAACCCTGCAGATGGATTTGGGAAAATATTGTTTTCCCGTTTGATGTCGGGCAATCCATGGTGGGAATCCAACACAAATGCATATGCCTCTTTTGCAGAAAACACCCTTTTGGTGAATTCGTTTCTCCCTTGCATCCACATTTCTGCTGGCAGGGAGAAGGTCTCGGAAGAGCCATCCATGTAGTAAGCCTTCAATTTGACAGGCATCACAGCAGGCCCTAAGCGTTTGATTTTGACTTGATAAACATGACAGATGCCTTCAGGTCCTGCCTTGTGCATTTGCCTGATTTCATCCAACAAAGTCTTCTCTGCTTTGAACTCGTCCCGATCCGTTGGTTGAGATTCGGTGTACTTGTCCTTGAGTTCCGGCTTGTCGGAAACATACCATGCAGGTTCCGATTCTTTTTGTTCCGGCAGCAGGTGAGGGTCTATGTAGCCAAAAGGAGCCTTGTCCATCGGCATTTTCCCATGGACCACCCCGGTGATGGCCAAGTCCACTAGCTTGGTGCCATAAAACCATTCCCGCCAAAACCAATCGAGTTGCATCCCGGAGTGGTCGTCCATAGACCGGAAGAAATCAGCAGGTTCGGGCCGTTTGAACATCCATTGTTTGGCAAAATTCCTGATGGCTCCATCGAACAATTCTGGTCCCATGACCTCATTTCTGAGGATGTTGAGTCCGACAGCAACCTTTTCGTAGGATATTTTTCCATTGTCACGGATAGCATCCGGATTGGTCATGATGGGTTGTTGGTCACTTTGGGCCATGTAGGGAGCGAAGGCATCCGCAGGGCCCCGTCGGTAAGGAAAGTTGGGTTCAAATTCATTCTCTGCCACATATTGGCAAAATGAGTTCAGTCCTTCATCCATCCAAGCCCACCTTCTTTCGTCGGTATTTACCACCATCGGGAAGAAGTTATGTCCAACTTCATGGATGATGACACCGATCATGAGGTATTTGGCCTGTCTTGAATAGAACCCGCTCGGCAGAGGTCTTCCGCCACAAAAGCACAACATGGGATATTCCATGCCCCAAACAGGACCATGCACAGCTGTGGCGGTCGGGTAGGGGTAGTCAAAAAGCATGCGGCTATATACCTGAAGCGTGTGCATGATGGTGTGGGTGGCGTATTTATCCCACAGGGGCATGGCTTCTTTGGGATAAAAGGATTGCGCTAAAACCTTTTTGCCGCCGATGGTCTTGGATGCAGCATCCCAAATGAATTTCCGAGAGCTTGCAAATGCAAAGTCCCGAACGTTTTCTGCCCTGAAAATCCATGTTTTGGAGGAGGTGGATTTGGACTCGGTGGCCAAGGCAGACTCTTTGGGGGAAACAACGAAATCCAGCACACCCTCTTGACTTCGAATGGCATTGAGCCGCATCATTTGTTTTTTGGTCAAAACCTCATCTTCGTTCACCAACAAACCTGTGGAAGCCACCAAATGGTCATCCGGCACAGTGATTTTCACCGTGTAATCCCCAAACTCAAGTGCAAATTCTGAGGGACCCAAATAAGGGGTGTTTTGCCATCCCAACAAGTCGTAATAAGCGCACATCCGGGGATAAAACTGTGCGATTTCATAGATGTAGTTTCCGTCGCTTGCAAAATATTCATATCCGCTTCTTCCCTCTGTTCGGGCATCGTTGATGTTGTAAGACCATGTGACCTTGAATTGGAGCTCTTGACCTGCCGACAAAGGTTTTTTGAGGTCAATTCGAAGATTGGTTTCAACAATTGTATAGTCCAACAGATTCCCGTCCATGTCTGTGATGGAAGAAATCTCCATTCCACCCTTGAAAGGGCTTTGTGTTTCAAATAAATCTCGTTCCAAGCCCGATGCATCCGGCTGCATTCTCCGACCCAAAGCATGGGGGTTTTGTTGGTTTTGGTCCAATTGAAGCCAAAGGTAACCCAGTGAATGTGGGCTGTTGTTGTAGTAATGGATTGTGGCTTTCCCTAAAACCTTCTGGCTCAAATCATCCAAGACGATTTCCATGTCATAGTCGGCCTGTTGTTGCCAATAATCAGGCCCAGGAGCGCCTGAACCTAAACGCGCCTCCGATGGTGTCGGCCACTCTTGACCGATAGGTTGGAATGGGTTCTCTAAAGGATTCGTGGACTGTCCCCGCGTGCAAATCATGCCCCACCAAGGTATGGTACAGAACAAAACGAACCGAAGTATGGTCTTGGACACCAGGGTTAGAGTTTAATGAAAATGTTTTTGGCTTCTGTGAAAAAGTGCAGTGCTTCCATTCCGCCTTCCCTGCCCACGCCAGATGCTTTCATTCCTCCGAAAGGGGTTCGAAGATCGCGCACGAGCCAAGAGTTAACCCATACGATTCCGAAATCGAGCGAAGCAGCCACCCGGTGTGCACGTTTGAGGTCGGCCGTGTAAAGGGTAGCGGCCAATCCATAAGTAGTGCCGTTGGCCAAAGCAATGGCTTCCTCCTCCTTGTCAAAGGGCCAAACAGTCACTACAGGTCCAAAAATCTCTTCTTGGTTGGTGCGGCATTGAGGACCCAGATTGGAGAGAACGGTAGGTTGAATGTACCAACCATTTTGACATCTTTCGTTTGGCGGCATTGCAGGGGCACCACCACAAAGGATTGTGCCGCCTTCTTCTTGTGCAAGTCGGATATAAAAAAGGTCTTTTTCGTACTGATCTTTGGAGACGATGGCACCGACATCGGTATCCCCGTCCAAAGGGTCACCCACTTTCAAAGATTTTACCCTCTCCACGAAATCTTTGACAAAACGATCATAGATCCCTCTCTGGAGATAGATGCGCGACCCACACAGGCAAATTTGGCCTTGATTGGTGAACGTTGAACGTGTAACAGTGGCAAGGGTCTCCTCATAATCGCAATCATCGAACACCACAACAGGGTTTTTACCACCTAGTTCCAATGATAGCTTTTTGAACATGGGCGCAGCGATGCTGCTGATTGCCTTTCCCGTGGAAGTGCCTCCGGTGAAAGAGATAGCGTGAATGCTGGGATGTCCCACGATGGCGGCACCAGCTTTTGATCCGGCTCCATTCACGATGTTCAAAACTCCAGGTGGCAAACCCGCCTCTATGCAGCACTGAGCCAAAAGGTAGGCTGTCATGGGGGTCACCTCGGATGGCTTGGCCACCACCGTATTACCAGCAGCAAGCGCGGGTGCGATTTTCCAAGTGAAAAGGTAAAGTGGAAGGTTCCACGGCGAAATGCACCCCACCACTCCGATGGGCCTTCTCAATACGTAATTGAATCCAACCGAACCCATGTCGTAGGTTTCGGAATGGAATTGGGTGGTGGCGTGGGCAAAGTGCCTGAAATTGGCTGAGCCTCTGGGGATATCCATTCGCTTGGCCAAGCTCAGCGGTTTTCCATTGTCTACCGATTCTGCCAAAGCAAACTCCTCCAACCTGCTGTCGATCAAATCTGCTATTTTGATGAGGATTTCAGCTCGAGCCTCCACCGACTTATTGGACCATCCCGGGAAGGCAGCCTTTGCCGCCTCAACAGCGAGGTCAACATCACGTCCATCTGAATCGGCAATCAACGAATAAACCACGCCTCGCGAAGGATCGTAGTTGTCCATCCAGGCCCCGGAAATGGCAGGCTTTAGAGCACCGCCGATGTAGTTGAGGATTTGTTGCATGCACCCATTCGCCTGGCAAGTTTGGATTGCGGGCAAATCAATTCAAATGTACAAACTTCAAATGGTTTGGCCGCTCCTTTACCAAGTTCATGCGCTCCATTTAGCGAATTCCGACATTTCGTGTTGCAAGGTCCCAGACCAACCTCTTTTCCATTTGCCCGATTTTCAAACAGAATGAGGGCTGTGTTTGACTTTGGGGCGAATCAAGCTTGCAGCCTGAACCTCGCACGATTTCACGCATTTTTTCATGTGCTTCTACCATTCGAATGGAATCGTTGCCCTTGACTCCCGAGCTGTCGTTCAAGATGGATGATGGCCATTCCTCACCGTAGAGTGTGTCCCCTTCAGGATTCACGATGTAGAATAGGATCATGGTGTCCCATAACGAGGCCCCATGGTACCCAATCAAAAAATGGTCCTCTCGTTCCGCACTCGAAAAGGGCTGGGTATGCTCGAAAAACGTACTGGTGGGAATCACAGGCTGGTGTGCCAAACCTTTCTCTTCGGAAGGGGGCAGGCATGAGGCAAGAAATAGCGACAAGGCACCTCCCAAGGACCACGATTTCCAATTTTTCATTCGAAACATGGCCTTTACTTTAAAGAGATGCGGTGCGTCCGCCGTCCACAGGCAGATTGATTCCGTTGATGTATCCTGCAGCGGGGCTAGCTAAGAATGCGATGGCAGCGGCAATTTCCTCCGGCCTCCCGAATCTTTTCATCGGAATTTCAGCCAACATTTCCTCCGCCACTTCTTGGCTGTCAAGGTTGTTTTTGGCCGCCTTGTTATGGATGATACTTTCTAGCCGCCCTGTGGAGGTTGCACCGGGCAGAACATTGTTTACGGTCACCCCAAAAGGTCCCAATTCATTCGCCAAGGTTTTGGCCCAGTTGGCAACGGCCCCCCGGATGGTGTTGCTCACCCCAAGGTTGGGCAGTGGTTGCTTCACCGAAGTGGATATCACGTTGATGATGCGGCCATAGCCCAATGATTTCATCGAGGAAATGAAATGAGTCGCCAGGATATGGTTGCAAATCAAGTGTTGGTTGAATGCGCTTCTGAACTCCTCTATTTTGGCCGAATGTGCGGGACCGGCGGCGGGCCCACCTGTGTTGTTGATTAAAATGTGAACTGGGCGGCCATCGTCCTGTTGCCACCGACCCAAAGCTTCGCTCAGTCCTGAGGGGTCCGAAAAATCAGCACGGAAATAGGAGTGTTGCTGACCATTCGATTTGGGAAGGTCCTTGAGCGTGGCTAGGAGTTTTTCCTCGTTCCTTGCAGCCAAAATGACCGAAGCACCCAACTGGGCAAGTTCCATTGCTGCCGCTTTTCCAATGCCATCGGTGCTGCCACACACCACGGCTGTTTTTCCTTTCAATGACAGGTCCATGGACGCAATTTAGGCAATCTTGGACTATACAAAACGCAAAATGCCCGGACCTTACGGGATCCGGGCGCACTATTGGCAGACCACCAACTCATTCAATCATGAGGCTTGCCTGACGGCCAACTGGTTTTGTTCCAAAACCTTCACCCACAAACGGCAAAGGTGCAACGTTGCCAATTCAAGGTTCAAGGTTTCCCTCGCGGTTTGGATGCTACGCGTTTTTGCTTTTCGGAAATATTCCGTGGCCCTGAACATCGTCTTGTTTTGTACTTGACCTTCAATCCATGGCGTTACATCTGCCTCGCCGGTGGATGCCAGATCAAGCAATATGTTCTCAACTTTAGCCAAGTCATAGGTCATGGCCTTCGAGATTTCAAGGATATTCTTTCCATCCTCCAATAACCTCTTCACATACTGATGGTCAGGTTTGGAGTTGAAATAGGCTTGGCGCCGTTGAGCCAACTGCCTGTATTCTTCCCGGGTTTCGTCCAACAAATCCATCAACTCCTTGCCAAACATGTCCAATTTGAACGGGTTCAGGCCCTCAAGCTGCACAATTTGCTCCGCCTTGTTGGGCATCCGCATCACCACCCGGTCCAATGTGTAGTCCGTGAAAAGTTGGTATTCCGGCATGTTGTGCTGGCTGGCCAAATGCTTGCGAAATTCCCGCAGCTTCTTGTAAACAAAAGTTTCTTTCGCCGTTACCTTCAGGTAGGAAGCATGCACAAATTTCGGAGTGGGGCTTTCCATATAAGATTGACCCAATTCCGAAATTGTAAAGGCACTGAAGCTGTCGTTGACAGGCTGTAGGAAGCCTTCATCAACCATGTAATGGAACACCCGGGTGAGGGTATCACGGGACATGCCCTTCAAGGCTCCGTACCCAGGAAGGTTTTCGTGGTTTCCTTTGAGGTACTTGGTGTCTTCTACTCCCCTCAAAAACATCGTGAAATACGCACAGCCATAGGGCCGGCCCAAATCAAGGGCTCCACGCAAAACCTCAATGATCGCAGGCTGGATGTCTACCTCAACCCCGCGGCTGGCATTTGGCCAGGCTTTTCCTTCTTCAATCGTCATAACATTCATACTTTTTCGATCGTTTGATGGCACAAAGTTGAGGGGATGTTTGAGGCGTTTCAAGGAATTCCAAGCGCCATTGGTAACAGGGTTCGTGGCCATGTGTATGAGAAAATCTGGAGTGTTGAAAATCACATAAATTAATGGTAATCAAATGTTTGTGTGGTGGAATCAATTGCCAATTTGGTAACAGTAAACCGATAAAAATATTTTTTCCTGATAGCCCCAAGACCCTGGGTTGCCTTCCGCGGGCCAATTTTGTGTAGTTTGCATCATGCAGTCAGCTTCCAAATCCTTTGAAAAGGGCGACCCTCGTGTGATTTCGGCTTGGTGTTGGTTTGATTGGGCCAACTCGGTGTACCCCTTGGTCATCACAACGGCTGTTTTTCCCATTTATTACAGCAGCATCACCGATCCTGTGGTCGAATTCTTGGGAATGAAGATTTCCAACACGGTCCTGTACGCCTACACCATATCCTTTTCGTTCCTTGTCGTGGCATTGCTGTCCCCGATATTGTCGGGAATCGCTGATTATGCGGGCCGCAAGAAATTGTTCATGCAGATTTTTTCGACCATCGGGGCATTCAGCGCCATGGGATTGTTTTTTTTCCAAGGCATGGACACCTTGGGCTTGGGTCTTGGATTGGCCGTGGTTGCAAGCATCGGTTTTGCGGGCTCTTTGGTCTTCTACAATGCATTCCTTCCTGAAATCGCACTTCCCGAACAGATGGACAAGGTGAGCGCACGCGGATTCACCATGGGGTACATCGGTTCTTCCATCCAACTCATTTTGAGTTTGGTTTTGATCATGTTTGGTCCCGATTGGGGCATCGACAAAGGCTTGGCTACCCGGATTTCATTTCTGAGCGCAGGCATTTGGTGGTTTGGATTCGCTTTCATCACGTGGCGAGGGCTGCCGGAGATTTATTTTCAACCTGTCAAAGGAAAAGGTCAGATTTTCTCGCAAGGTTTCAAGGAACTGAAGTCTGTTTTCATGCAATTGAACCAAAAGGGGAATGGTGCGCTCAGGCTGTTTCTGTTGGCGTTTTTCTTTTATTCCATGGGCTACATGACCGTGATTTACTTGGCAACCCCATTTGCAGAAAAAGAATTGCACATGCAGGCCACCGAGTTGATCCTCACCATCATGATCATTCAGTTCGTGGGTATCGCCGGCTCATATGCCTTTGCTTGGCTTTCCAGTAAAATCGGAAACATCCGGGCCATCATGGTATCGGTGGTGATTTGGAGTGCCGTTTGTGGCATTACCTATTTTGTTCAAGACTCCGTTGGTTTTTACGGGGTCGCTTTTTGTGTTGGTACGGTCATGGGAGGAATCCAAGCCCTGTCGAGAAGTACCTATGCAAAATTGCTACCTGAAGGGACGCATGACCACGCTTCGTTTTATGCCTTTTATGACATCACCGAAAAGTTAGGTATCACCCTGGGTTCCTATTCCTTCGGCCTCATCGAAGTATTGACAGGCTCAATGCGTGGATCAGCACTGTTTTTGTGCGTTTTTTTCGCTGTCGGATTGATCCTTTTGGCTGTTGTGGATGCCATGCGGAGGCGTGCAGGAATGGCCATATGATGCGGATTTAGGTTGGCAATCCGGACAGGAAACCTCACTGAACCATCTTTAAAAAACCGATTTCTGCTTCGGTGAGGGGCCTGCAAGTACCCCGCTTCAACCCTTGTTTGTGCAAAGGGCCCAACTGCGTGCGGTCCAACATCACCACCTCGTAACCGAGGTGTTCGAACATGCGTCGAACGATTCGGTTTTTTCCGATGTGAATCTTCAGGCCCACCTCGTTTCTTCCTGCGCCGGTCACATATTCAATGTCATCTACCTGAGCTAAACCATCCTCGAGCTCCACCCCTATTCGCAGCTGTGCCAAATGGTCTTCACTAACAGGTTTGTCGAGCTTCACATGGTACAGTTTTTCGAATCCATGACTGGGATGGGTCAGCTTTTTGGCCATTTCACCGTCGTTGGTGAACAATAACAATCCCGTCGTATTGCGGTCAAGTCGACCCACTGGAAACACTCGCACGGAGGTATAATGTTGAACAATTTCCATCACCGTTTTGCGGCCCATTTCGTCATCGGTTGAGGTGATGACATTTTTGGGCTTGTTCATCAGGATGTACACAAATTGCCGGATAGACAGCTTTTTGCCGTTCACCACAACATCATCCTTTCCATTTTGAACTTTCACACCAAGCTCTTTCACCACCTCGCCGTTCACCGTGACGAGACCTTTTGTAATCATGTTGTCAGCTTCCCTACGGGAGCAAACGCCCGACAAGGCAATGAAACGGTTCAGGCGCATAGGCTCACTGATGTCACCCGCCAATGTGCGTTCGGCTTTTTTGCGTTTTTCAAGCGGACTTTTGGGCTCTTTTCGCGAGGATTTACCTCGGTTGGCCCATGCAGCTTCAAAGAAATCCGCTTCAGAGTCAAGTTCAGGACCGCGCTCAAACCCTTTGAATTGTGGCCTAAACGAGGACCTTCCCTCCCCACGGTT
>Ga0068872_10000102_pt1 | contig 66750 bp, 78 predicted proteins | sample NOAtaG_7_FD_66441 | JGI IMG/M metagenome (GOLD analysis project Ga0068872, IMG submission 66441) | Freshwater lake microbial communities from Lake Erie, under a cyanobacterial bloom - NOAA_Erie_Diel1S_2200h metaG | ecosystem: Environmental > Aquatic > Freshwater > Lake | place: USA: Ohio, Lake...
GGAGGTAACGAATATTCAACAGGAATGAAATCGGATGGTTCGTTATGGGCATGGGGAAGTAATAATTCCGGGCAACTGGGTATTGGCAACAACCAGAACCAAGCAACACCCCAATCAGTTAATTGCAATGCACTTAATATTACTGAACAGGATATCGAACCTTTTGTATTTCAAATTTATCCAAACCCATCCAATGGGCACCTTACTATAAAATTAATAGACAATATTTCCAATGTTAATCAATTAAGGGTATTTGATGTTTTAGGGAAGGAATACCAACTAGACAGCAAACAAAATGGAACCACTGAGTATTGGATAAATGTTTCGTCACTTGGCCCGGGATTCTATCTAATAAAATGTCAAACCGATGATAGCAAATCATACCATGGAGAATTTATCAAAGAATGACAAATAGCCAAGAATAGAAATGAAGCAAAGCCAGCCCTTAACAGCACCTACTCAAAAGGCGGGGTTTCGTGTTCCAAAGATAGTTTTGTGGTTAATCAAATATTAGTTTTTCAAATCAAGTTTTGTGGTAAAAGTCCCGCCCTTCGCCAAGCGCAAAAACGTTATGAGCAAGCAAATATTGAAACAAGCGCCTAGACAATGGCGCGGGGCTTATCTCCCCCCTTGTCATGGGTCAATCCCGACAATGTAACTCCCATGGACGCCTTGCACCAGCTCATCATCACCGGCAGATGGTGCCCGTATTGCAACTGCGAAACCATGTTGGTGGCAGGCCATGTCATCTATGCGCATTGGGCCCAACATCCTGAGAGACCCAAGTTCCTGAATAAACAATACCACCGCTGCACCACCAACCCCAATCACTATGTGGGTACGTATGGCGATAACATTACCTCCCTGGGCAGGGTCGCAGATGAAGAACTCAGACGCCTCAAACAAGAAGGGCATGCAGCATTCGATCCGATGTGGAAAGAAAAAACCCATTTCAAGCGCCAAAAAGATGCTTACCGGTGGCTTTCGGGAAAAATGAACCTGCCCTTTTCACTGACCCATTTCGGAATGTTCGACGCCGTACAGTGCCGGGAAGCCATTCAGTTTAGTTTGGAGCACCGCGGAAAGGAACAAACCGATTGACCGATTTTTTAGCCCACAACCGGGCATTCCTGTTTATATTAAAGGTTTGACATCAACACATCCATCCCATGAATCTACAACTGAACGATTCCATCACCTTCGAAAACTTGAAGACCGTTTTGGCTCAGAAGCTCCCTCAATACAAAGTCGAACTCAAGAAGAACCCCATCTTGCGCTTTGAATACGTGCAGATTTACAAATCGGCTTTTGTGGGCGTGTGGATCAGGATTTTCCCAGACAAAGGCAGAGTCACACTCATCAAAGCCATCCCATCAACCTTGGCAAGGGCATTATTTGGCGGACTGATTGCCATTCTCCTTTCCAACGCTGCCCAAAACCGGCTGAGGGCCGAGGTGGCAGAAGTTCTGAAGAGGGAATTCAATACGACGGAGCAAAAATAAGCCGTCAGCGGTTTGTTTTAAACCCCTGCTTAGACCACCATTTTCGGGTTTGTTTGTGAAAACTCAGGTCCATGGATTTGGAATCCGGGATGACTCCGCTTTTGATATCCAATCAGCAAATAATCACTAAATTTGATTCAGCATGGTGGATATTCTGGCAAATCAAATGGATGAAATCACGGCCCTTTGCATCAAGCATAAGGTACAATCTTTCTCCGTTTTTGGTTCAGCGGCTCGAAACTCCATGACCACCGACAGCGACATCGATTTCTTGGTTCAATTCTCCGAGGAAATTGACGTTTTGGATTATGCAGACAACTATTTTGATTTTTTGGAAGGGCTGAAAGATCTGACCAGAAGAGAAATAGATTTGGTTTCCGTTCGTTCCTTGCGCAATCCGGTACTCAAAGAGGAAATCAACAAAACCAAGGTCGAACTTTATGCAGCCTAAAGTCCTGAAGTACCTTTTGGACATCGAAAGTGTCATTATCGAGATTGAAGTCATTAAAAGTCAAGTCGGGAATGATTTCAAATTGTTCCAAGGGAATATTATCCTTCAGAGAGCAGTCGAGCGTGACCTTGAGATTATCGGGGAGGCCGTTAGGAAACTGACAAGCATCAGCCACGAAACGAACATCACTTCTTCAAAAAAAATCATCGGGCTGCGTAACATCATCTCCCATGCCTATGATTCAATCGAACCCGAACTGATTTGGGGAGTCATCCAACGTGACATTCCGATGTTATCAGATGAAATTCAGGCACTCAAAGCCCAAATAAGCCATTAACCGCACAATCGCAGTACCTCTGCACCCTGGACACCCGCCCCCCTTTGCCAATCCCACCCTGCTTCGTATCTTTCGCTTGTGAGCAAACATCCCGATGTGATCCGAAGAGTCATCCTCATCGTCCTGGACAGTGTTGGCGTGGGTGAACTGCCCGATGCGTCCGATTTTGGTGATGCCGGAAGCAACACTTTGGGCCATATTGCATCCCACGTGCCCCAATTCGTGCTTCCCAACCTTCAAATGCTGGGTTTGGGCAACATCCCGGGTGCAGGACTCGACCCCGTGGCACTTCCAACCGCCGCCTTCGGCCGGGCCGCCGAACAAAGCCGCGGAAAAGACACCATCACCGGGCATTGGGAAATCGCAGGCCTCGTCCCCGATTTGGTGTTCCCATACTTCCCGGAAGGCTTTCCCCGCGCCATCATGGATGTTTTCGAAGCCCGCATCGGCACCCCAACATTGGGCAATTGTCCGGCCTCCGGCACGGTCATCATCGACGAGTTGGGCGAGGAACACATGAAAACCGGTTTCCCCATCGTGTACACAAGCAGCGACTCGGTATTCCAAATCGCCATGCACGAGGACATCATCCCACTCGAAAGGCAATACGAAATTTGTCAGATTGCCCGGGATTTGCTTGTGGGTGAATTTGCCGTTGGGAGGGTCATCGCTCGGCCTTTCACAGGCGGGCCGGGGCATTTCAAACGGACGGCAAACCGACACGATTATTCCATCGAGCCGCCGGGCAAAACCATCATGAGTTACCTCACTGAAAACGGACTGCAGGTGAAGGGCGTGGGGAAAATCGAAGACATTTTCGCCGGGGTGGGCATTTCGGCCAACAAGAAGACCAAGGACAATCAAGACGGAGTCGACAAGACACTAGAGTGGATGAAAGAGTCCTTCACGGGATTGGTTTTCACCAATCTGGTCGACTTTGACTCCTTGTACGGTCACCGCCGCGATGTGGAGGGCTATGCTCGATGCCTGCAGGAATTCGACCAACGGCTGCCGGAAATCTTGGCTGCGATGCACGACGACGATGTGCTCATCCTCACTGCCGACCATGGCAACGACCCGACCTTTCAAGGCACGGACCACACACGGGAGTATGTCCCCCTTTTGGTGACGGGCAAACCAATTCAGGCGGGGGTGGACCTTGGCATCCGGGGGACTTTTGCCGACATCGGCGCTACCATTGCAGATATGCTGGGCGTTCCTGCGGAATCGGCAGGTAGGAGCTTTGCACCCATCATCCGAAAAACGACATGATTTCCCAAGCAAACATCGAGGAAACCGCTGCATTTCTGCGCAACCGTTTGGGTGGGTTCCAACCCAAAATTGGCTTGATTTTGGGGTCCGGTTTGGGCCTGTTGGCCGATGAAGTACAAAACCCCGTGGTGGTGCCTTATTCGGAAATCCCTCATTTTCCGGTTTCAACTGTGGCAGGTCATGCTGGCCGGCTCGTCATCGGCACCTTGGAAGACAAACCGGTGTTGGTGATGCAGGGACGATTCCATTTTTATGAGGGCTATCCCATCGAATTGTTGGCCATGCCTGTTCGGGTGATGCACCTGCTGGGTGTGAAGGAACTCGTGGTGACCAATGCCGCCGGTGGGGTGAATCCACGCTTTGCGGAAGGCGACCTGATGCTCATTCGGGATCATCTGAATTTTGCCTTTGCCAACCCTCTGATGGGCCCGAATCTTTCCGCCTTCGGTCCTCGGTTTCCGGACACATCGCAAGCCTACAGCCCTCGGTTGCTTCAATTGGCGCGTGAAGTGTCCAACATCACCGGAGTGGCCGTTCAGGAGGGTGTATACCAATTCATGACCGGTCCGAGCTATGAAACCCCAGCCGAAGTGAAGATGGCCGGAAGCTTGGGCGCCGACGCCGTGGGCATGAGTACCGTTCCCGAAGTGCAGGCAGCCGCGCACTGCGGCATGGAAGTGTTGGGCATTTCCTACATTTCCAATCTCGCAGCGGGCATCAGTCCCAAAGCCCTTTCCCACCAAGACGTGGTGGACACAATCGACTCCATCAAAGACAAATTGATCAACCTGATGCGGGGCATTCTCCGCGCCATGTAACCTCATCCAATTCACATGACGCTCACTTCCCAAATCGCAGCAGCTACCGCCTACATCCGCTCCCGAACCGACAAGCGTCCACAAATCGCTTTGATTTTGGGTTCCGGCCTGGGCAGCTTGGCCGATGAAATCCAACAACCGGTGACCATCGACTACCACGACATCCCGCACTTTCCCGTTTCAACGGTGGAAGGCCACGCAGGCAAACTGGTCATCGGCGAACTGGAAGGCAAAACCGTGGCTGCCATGCAAGGCAGGTTCCATTTCTACGAAGGTTACAGCCTCCAACAAGTGACCTTCCCTGTTCGGGTGTTCAAAGCCTTGGGAACAGAAACGGTGGTGGTCACCAATGCATGCGGAGGCATCAACTCCAATTTGTACCCGGGGGCCTTGATGTTCATCTCCGACCACATCAACTTCTTGGGCAGCAATCCCCTCATCGGTCCCAACGAACCGGAGTTGGGCCCCAGGTTCCCCGACATGAGCAACGCCTACGACAAATCCTTGATCGGATTGGGAGAGCAGGTGGCGCAGGAACAAGGCATCGAAACTTTCCGTGGGATTTACACAGCCGTCAGTGGCCCCTATTATTACAGCAAGGCAGAATTGGCCATGGTCAGGGGCTTCGGTTCGGACACCATCGGCATGAGCACCGTGCCGGAAACCATTGTGGCGGTCCACGCCGGCATGCGGGTATTGGGCATTTCCTGTATCACCGACATGGCAGTACCGGAGGATTTGGTACCGCTGGACCACGCCCATGTGGTGGCCATTGCCAACCAAACCCGGCCGAAATTCATCCGTTTGGTGAAAGGCATCATCGCAAAAATGGACAACCTATGAGAATGGTGGATTTGATCCTGCGCAAGCGGGAAGGTGGGCGATTGACCTCCAACGAAATCGATTGGATGATCCAAGGCTACGTGAAAGGACAGGTCCCCGACTATCAGATATCAGCCATGCTGATGGCCATTTTTTTCCGCGGAATGGACAGTCAGGAAACGGTGGACTTGGTTCGCTCTATGGTGAACTCGGGAGACGTGATTGATTTGAAGGCCATCCAAGGCATCAAGGTGGATAAACATTCAACCGGCGGGGTCGGCGACAAAACTTCCATTGTATTAGGGCCCATGGTGGCGGCTTGCGGAGTGCCTGTTGCCAAAATGAGCGGTCGGGGGCTTGGCCATACGGGCGGCACGTTGGACAAATTGGAAAGTTTCCGTGGGCTGAAAGTGGAGATGGAAATGGACCGGTTTGTGGAGATAGTGAACCAAGTGGGGCTTGCCATCTGCGGCCAAACCGCCAATTTGGTGCCTGCGGACAAGAAATTGTATGCCTTGCGGGATGTGACGGGCACCATTGAAAACCTGTCGCTCATTGCCGGGTCCATCATGAGCAAAAAGATTGCCTCGGGGGCGGATGCCATTGTGTTGGACGTCAAAACCGGCTCGGGGGCGTTCATGAAAACGGAGGAAGATGCCTTTGCCTTGGCCCAAAAAATGGTTGAAATCGGCGAATTGATGGGTCGCAAGACCGTGGCAGTGGTGAGCGAAATGGAGCAGCCACTCGGAAATACCATCGGAAACGCCATCGAAATCCGGGAGGCCATCGAGACCCTGCAAGGTCGAGGGCCGCAGGACCTATTGGAAGTGTGCATGGTGTTGGGAGCCGAAATGTTGGTGTTGGGAGGCAAGGCCGCTGACCATGCGGATGCCCAGGCACAGCTGCGCAAAGGCATCGATTCGGGAGCCGCTTTGGCCAAACTCAAGGAAATGGTGGTGGCACAAGGGGGTGATGGAAGCCAAGTGGACCGACCTGACACCCTGCCGAGTGCCCGCCATGAAGCGATATTGACAGCCGAAGAAGAGGGTTTCGTGGGAGCCTTGGATGCCCATGGCGTAGGGGAAGCGGCGGCATTGCTGGGGGCAGGTCGCGAAACCAAAGAAAGCACCATCGACTTGGCAGCAGGAATCGACCTCCACCTCAAGATTGGTCAAGCCGTGCGCAACGGGTCTCCGCTTGCTACTTTGTATGCCAACGATCCCGTACGGTTACAGGCAGGATTGGAGAAATTACGTTCGGCTTATCGAATCCAAGCTGTTGCACCCACCATCAAACCCATCATACTTGGCAGGGTGAGTCTGTAAGTCGCATCAGGCCTTTTTACGCCATTCCTTGGCGAAGATATTGTATTTCAAAATGCAATAAATGGCCCTGAAACCATCCCTCCAGCCAATTTTCTTGCCCTCTTCGTACGTCCGGCCGTAGTAACTGATGCCGACCTCGTAAATTCTGATTTTAGGCACTCTCGAAATCTTGGCTGTGACTTCCGGTTCAAATCCGAAGCGTTTTTCCTTCAAGGCGATTTGCTGAATCATGTCCGTACGGAACAACTTGTAGCAGGTCTCCATGTCGGTCAGGTTCAAGTCGGTGAACATGTTGCTCAGACTCGTCAGCCATTTGTTGCCGATGGAATGCCAAAAAAACAAGATTCGGTGCGGATTTCCTCCCATGAACCTCGACCCATACACCACATCGGCAAATCCTTCCAACACCGGCTTCAACAGGTCGTTGTATTCCCGGGGATCGTATTCCAAATCCGCGTCTTGGATGATGAGATATTCACCCTTAGCTTTGTCGATGCCTGTGTGAAGGGCCGCTCCCTTTCCTTGGTTCACCTCATGCTTGTGGTATGAAATGGGCAACTCAGGATTGGCTTCCCGATACCGCATGATGGCCCCTTCCGTGTCGTCTTTGGAGCAATCGTTGACGATGATGAGCTCCTTTTCCATGCCCCCAATGAGCTCAACGGCCTTAATTTTGTCCAAAATCAAATGGATCGTCCGCTCTTCGTTGTAAGCAGGAATGACAATGGAAAGCGTGTTTTTCTTCATCGGAACTTGACCATTTTGGGACCGCAAAATAATGAATTAGGTCCACATTGCGTCATGGGGCCACCTCGTGACTACCTGAGCAACGTAACATGAAATACCTTTTGTTTGTCTTTTTGGGGAATGGCATCGTCGCCAATGATGCGAACAGCCATGAAATATACCCCTTCCGGCGCATTTTCACCCCCTGATGTCCGCCCGTCCCACATCACCAATTTGTCCTTCGTCTGGAAAATCTCCCTACCCCACCGGTCGAATATCAGGATCTGGTAAAAAGCATCTCCGTGGTAATTCAGCAACAAAACATCGTTGATTCCGTCGCCGTTGGGACTGAAAACATTGGGTAAAAACAAACTGTCGGTCACGATGACCACCGTGGCCCTGCCTTGGCAGCCCGAAGTATCCGTACCTGTCACGGTATAGGTGATGGACGACCCCGGCATGGATACGGGTGAAGGGCAGGTTGCACAACTCAACATGGTGTCCGGCTCCCAAACATAGGTGGATGCTCCAAACGCTTCCAATTGCACCCGCTGACCGGGGTTGATCAAAACCGAGCTTGGGGTGGCCGTGACCTGTAGAGTCCTGACCGTAACCGTGACATTGAGGGTTGAGACGCAGCCTGTGACATTGTCCGTGACTTGGGCGAAGTAAGTACCTCCCCCTGAAGCGACCACAATGGGATTCAAAATCGTGTCGTAGGACAATGTATCCACCCCGGTTTGGATCCACTGCACGCTGTAATCCCCCGAACCTCCAACGGGCAACAAGTCGAACAGGACGGTATCGCCCAAACAGACCGTGGTATCACGCAAGTCGGAGAGCTGGAGGTTGCTGACCAAGATGCGGATGGAGTCGGAAACGCTACACCCCGTGGTGCTGTTCGAACCGGTCAGTACATAGGTGGTGGATTGGGAAGGTTGAATGCTTGGAGCCGGAGAGGTCACGTTTGAAACTCCCTGGGACGGAGACCACAAATAGGCGTTGATTCCCGAAGAAGCCGTCACGGACAGGTTGGACAAGCCCTGACCCGCACAGAGCAAGGTATCGTTGTCGAGGATGTCCAAGGACTCCTGAGGGTGAACAAGGAGGGGGACAGAGGCCGTGGCTGAGCAGTTGTTGGACTCCGTGACGGTGACCGTGAATGTGGTCGAGGTGAGGGGTGTCGCAGAAAGGGTGTCCGATGTGGTACCGGTACTCCAAACGAAGCCATAAGGAGGCAATCCCCCGGAAGGAGTGGCGAAAATCAAAGCGGTATCCCCGGGACAAATCGCAGGTGGGGCATTCAAGGAAACGGTAGGCGTATCGGCCACCACGATTCGAACGGTATCGTTGTCCGTGCATCCCAACAAATTGGTGGCGGTCAGGGGGATGTTGAAGGTCTGAGGGATGGTGGAACTGAAGATCGGATTGGCAATGTTGGGGTTGGAAATCACAGGAAAACCAAGCCCCCATTGGTAATTCACGCCCCCAGAGGCCGACAGCTGCAACGTGTCGCCCACACAGGTGTTCCTATCCGGGCCCGCAATTGCAAAATCCGCTCCCACACAAACCCTTTGGGTCATGAACACCCCACCGCAGGAGCCTGTGATGCCCCAAAACACGTTGGGATTCCCCCCGAACAAGGTGGCCACGATGTCTTGATTCAAGGTCAGCCTGAGTTGGCCATTCCAATACACATCCATGCGGTTGACCGGAGCCGGAGCCCACACCACACGTAGTGGGAAACAGGCATTGTCGGGAATCAAACTTCCATTGGGATTGGCAGCAATCGGTCCGGCCAGTGCGATGCTCAAATCACCGTTGGCTTGGATGGAAACGTGGTCAGCGGCGATGTCGATGACACCGGCCACATTGTTTTGAAACAAATCCAACTCGACCGCCAAGGAGGGTGAAATCCCGGGGTAGGAAGATGCCGGAACTGAATTCGCATATCCCAGGGCATTGCCTCCCGCACCATGTGCCCCCAATCCGGTGGTTTGAAGGACGAATGCGATTCCATCCGCACCATGCACGTCATGCCACACCGAAAGGGTGATGTCAAAGGGTTGTGTGAGGTCCATTTGGGAATTGTTCCACACCACCCCGCGCTGACTCGTGTTGTTGGTGATTTCAAAACAATCCCCACCGAGTTGAACGGCAGAATTCGGGAGCACACCCCCGATGACGGGAAGGGTCCACTGTCCAAAAATCTCACTCGAAGTGAAAAGCAAGGTAGTCAATACCCCAAAAAACGTTCGAATAGGAAGATTCCGTCTCATGTTGTTGTCAAGCCATGCAATTATGCGATTTTTTGGGGAATTCCCACACTACCCCTAACTTGCAGGCATCATGAAGAAGCGGATTCAATGGCTCTTGCAGCGTGTATTGGGGTTCAAGCGCTACCTCTTCTACTTCTCCCTTTACAAAATCAAAACGCTGAAGTCCGACAAGAAAGAGGGCGATTTCCTGCATTTTGTGGGCCTGCTCCCCAAGGACGCCACCGTGTTGGACATCGGTGCCAACATCGGCATCATGGCGGTTTGGTTGGCCCAATCCTGCCCCAAAGGGCAGGTGCATGCATTTGAGCCCATTCCCGAAAATTTTGAAGCCCTGAAAAGGATTGTCGGGCATTTCAAACTCAGCAACGTGACCCTTCACGACATCGCTTTGGGAGATGAACCCGGTGCCATCAAAATGGTGATGCCGGAGGTCCAAAACGTTAAAATGCAAGGATTGAGCCATGTCGTGCACGAGAGCATCCCGGATTTCAATGAAGGGAATTTCTACGAGGTGCCGGTAAAAACGCTCGACAGCATGACCGAAATTGGTCCTGTGCAGGGCATCAAAATCGATGTGGAGAATTTCGAATACTTCGTGCTGAAGGGTGCCGGCCACTTGCTCGAACGTGATAAACCCGTGGTGTACGCCGAATTATGGGCCAATGAAAACCGGGAAAAGTGCTTCGAATTCATGCGGGGTTTGGGTTATCAGGTGCAAGTGCTGGAGGGAAAACGCCTCTTGGAATTCGACCCGAAGCGCCACGAGCATCAGAATTTCTTTTTTGTGCATCCATGATCAAATCTGAACAACCCCAATCATTTTAAATTGAAATTCAGTTGATTGGGAATCATAATCAGATTTAAACGCTTAACAAATGAAGGTTGAAAGGTGGATTTCCTGGATTGGGAATTGAAGGGACAATCCGGATTGACATCTTGCATCCTCCCAATCGAGAACCTCCCATCCTTTTTTTCACTTGAAGGCGGACCGTAAGAGTCCCGGTTGTTTTGCTGTCCTGTGTAAGGGGCGTTTCGTGGCACGATATTGGCAACAGCCCTACCCATCAATTGCCAAGAATCGTAAATTGAACCCATCAACCCAATCGATCATGAGAAACCTTTTCCTGTCGCTGGCCATCTTCTCACTTCCTACTTTTTGTAGCGCGCAAATGCCAGAACCTGAAACCTTGCCCCATCAGGGTGAGGTCATCTTTTCGGATGAGTTTGAAGACCTAGGAGGTAGCCACCTGTTGATGGCCTCAGTGGTGCGTCATGAGGAAAAAGTGAGCAGCGACCTCCATGTGTACCAATACTTGGTGAACGGCAACAATCCCGTGTTGGAATGGGACATCCAAGATTTTGGGGGCAACCTGTGCGACGTGGTGCTGGTGGAAGAGAGCATCCAAATGCTGGACCTCAATTCGGACGGATTCAAAGAAGTGTCCTTTTTGTACCAGCAACGTTGCGACGGACTCGACCCATACGTCACGAAACAAATGGTGATTTCCAAGAGCAAAAAGTATGCTGTTCGGGGCAAATTGGCGGTTGAGGACGGAGCCCAATTGGAAAAGAACTTCGACCCGGCCTTCGATGGAGCAAGTCCAGCCTTCCGGAGCTTCGCCAACATGGAATGGGACGAATTCGTTCAAAACGGATCCCCTGCATCCACCAAGGCATTGTACGAGGAGGGGCACGGTTGGGCGATTTTGGCCCACAAAGACCTCTTGACCTCAGGTGGAACCACGTTCTCACTTTTGGACCAAACCGGAAAACTTCCTCCAATGCCCGAGAAGGTACGTAGCGCTCTGACCACCGCCGCCGATGTGAATGTCATCCCAGGACAGGATGCCATGCTGATTTTGTCCTTGGCACAGGGCGCTTTGGTTTACGAGCCCAAGACGGGAACCGCCACCAGTCTGCTCACTTTCCTCGGAGACACGGAGGCATTGTCCACGTTGGCATGGTCACCATCCAGCAAACAGGTGGCCTTTTCAGCCCTGAATCAAGCCCAATACCCAGAAAAGACCAAAATTTTCGTTTTGAAACTCGACGGCCTGAAATTGATTTCCAAGGAGAAGTACGATGCCCCTGTGATGTACATGGCAGCCTCGAACTGGGTGGTTTACCCGGTGGAGTTCGAAGGTGAACAGGCCCTCAAGTACGAACAAAAAGCGCGTGACGGCGAAGAGGCCGAAATCCATACCCTGAAATTGAAATAACTCCTTATATCCAACTCCTGAACAAAATGAAAATCACGAAAATTGCCTTTTGGGTTGCCATTTTTGCACTCCAAGGGTGCGGTCAAACCCCGACAGGCGAAAACAGCTCAAACAATTCCGACAGCCTCGAGCAAAGCACCTCCCAAACAGCCCCCACCCCACCCACTGAGCAGCCCCTCGACACCCTGGTGAAGGGCGTGGATGTTTCCAGCGACCAAGGGGATGTGGATTGGGTCAATGCCAAGGGAGCAGGGGTGGATTTCATGTATGCCTTGTGTTCCAAAGGAAAAGAAAAACTTGACGCCAAATTCACCCAGAACTGGGAGGGAGCCAAACAAGCTGGCATTCAACGGGGAGCCATCCATCAATACCGTTTCGGAACGGATCCCATTCAGCAGGCCAACTATTTCAAACAGGCCGTGAAACCATCAGCCGGTGATTTACGACCCGTCATCCGCATAGACGGGGGCAGCTTACCGCCCAATGTCCGTTTGAACCCTTCGGAGGCCTCCAAAGACATTCTGAGGTGTTTGAAGGAAATCGAAACCCTGTTCGGTTGCAAACCCATCTTGTTCACCACCAAATCTTCGGGAAACAATTACCTCAACGAAAAGGCCTTTGCCTCCTACCCCATTTGGATTGCTTCTTTGCTGCCGGAACCAGTATTGCCCGACGCGTGGAAAGAAGGTTCCTGGACGCTATGGATGAATTCAGAGCCCATGGCATTGGAAGGCTTCGCCAAGCCCGTGCAACAAAGCCGTTTCCATGCCACATCGGTGGAGTTTGCCAAGGAAGTGGGATGCAGTAGGGAGTGATGTCAGATTGGGCCTAGGTGCCGGTAAAACAATTGCTTACAGCTCGTGTTGTTTGATTTATATGCCCTTCCGAATCATATCATCATTCCTTTTTTTCCTGTTGCTGGGGCCGAACCTATTCTCCCAGAATCAAAACAACCAATGGAGGTTCGGCAACTTTGGTGGCATCGATTTTAATAGCAACCCACCAACGTTTCTTTCCAATGCTGCCATTTCGACCGGAGAGGGCGGAGCATCCGTCGCCGACAGAAACACAGGTAATCTATTGTTTTACACGGACGGAGTCACCGTCTGGAATTCTTTGGACCAACCCATGCCCAATGGTACCGGTCTAACGGGAGGTTCTGCCGCCTTGTTATCTTCAACAACCGCTGCCGTCATCATTCCCAAGCCAGGAACAACGTCGTTTTACTACATCGTGACCATCGACGAGCAATTCAACGGAAACGGACTCCGCTACAGTTTGGTGGACATGACCCTCAATGGCGGTTTGGGCGACATCGTTTCCGGACAAAAAAACATCCCATTGTTGTCAACCGATTCCGAAAAACTCGAGGTGGTGCCCAATTCCACCTGTCAGGGCTATTGGATCATCACGCACGACAATCCAGGCGACACATTTTACGCAATCGAGTTGTTATCAAGTGGATTCCAAACCAATCCGGTTGTTTCTGTGGTAGGAGGTACACATGGAAACGGAGCCGGACACCTCAAAATCAACCGACAATTCAACAAGCTAGCTTGTGGTAATTTTTTTGACCGTACCATTGAGTTGTACGACTTCGACAATGCCACGGGGATAGTTTCCAATCCGACCATTTGGAATACTCCGGACCCTAATTTGGTGTATGGTGTAGAGTTTTCGCCAAATGGGAATTTGTTGTACATCAGCAATTTGTCAGAGGTATACCAGTACGATTTGACACAGTCCACTGCATCCGCCATCCAATCGAGTGCTTTCAGGGTCCTGGCATCGAGTTTTTCCCAACCCGCAAGTTTGCAATTGGCTCCCGATGGTAAAATCTACCTGAATGCCGGCACCATCGATGCCATCAATTTCCCCGACAACCCCGGGGCAGCCTGCGGATACCAGCAGCGAGCGTTCACCAATCAATTTGCCGGTGGAGGTTACGGCCTTCCCAAATGGGTTTTTGAGGTAAGTTCAGGAAATCAATCCATCCAATTGGTGGGTGATTCTTGCTTGGGCACCCAAGTTCAATTTTCCCTTGGCAGCCCCGCCAATGTGACGAGCGTGAACTGGGATTTCGGAGATCCGGGCTCGGGAACCAACAATTCGAGCACTCTCATCAACCCAACTCACTTGTTTTCCGGTACTGGAAACTTCATCGTCACCGCTGTCATTCAGATTCCCTGTGGCACTGATACCTTGAGGGCCAATTTTAGCGTGGTTGATTGCAACCTTCCTTGCATTGCCAATGTGAATCCTCCTGCGGACAGTTGTTTGCAAAGCGCCTTTTTCTTCACGGTCTCATCTGGCTCATTCATCTTTTCTTTAGAATGGAACTTTGGGGACCCAAACTCAGGCATTGACAACAATAGCACCCAAGTCAATCCTACCCACACCTTTTCCGGCCCTGGCACCTACACGGTTACCACCATCGTTCAATTATCCTGTGGCGCGGATACCGTTCAGACCAACATCAGGGTAGTTGACTGCGAGCCTCCCTGTTTGGCCAATCTAAGCCCTCCGACAGACAGCTGCCTTCAAAGCGCCCTCCAGTTTGGCATTTCCTCAGACTCGAGCATTTCTTCTGTTTTTTGGAATTTCGGGGACCCCAGCTCAGGCATCGACAACAACAGCACAATCGCCAATCCTGCTCACCTTTTCTCGGGTCCTGGCACCTACACAATCACTGCCATCGTGGAGCTTTCATGTGGCACGGACACCTTGGAAACCGTCGTGAGTGTGGTGGAATGTGACCTCCCTTGTTTTGCCGATTTGAGCCCTCCGACAGACAGCTGCCTTCAAAGCGTCCTCCAATTTGGAGTCTCCTCCGACTCCAGCATTTCTTCGGTGGAATGGAATTTCGGGGACCCAGTCTCAGGCACCAACAACAACAGCGCGTTGGCGAATCCCACGCACATTTTCTCTAGTCCTGGCACCTACACGGTGACGGCCGTGGTGGAACTTTCTTGTGGCACGGATACCCTGCAGACCACCGTTACGGTGTTGGATTGCAGTGAGCCGTGCGAAGGGGTCATTGTCAACCAAGCGGAAGGCTGCCTATTGCCAACTTCGCCTTTCGTGATTTTGTCCGATGCCGGCGTTTCAAATGTCTTGTGGGATTTTGGTGACACGAATTCCGGCACGGCCAACCAATCCAATTCCCTTGCACCCTTTCATGAATTTTCCTCGCCTGGTCTATACTACATCACCGCTTTCGTTTCATTTTCTTGCGGCAACGACACCCTGCAAGCAACTTACCGGGCAATCGATTGCGATACCCTACAGCCAACATGTGCATTGTTCATCCCTACCGCATTTAGTCCCAATGCCGATGGATTGAACGATGACTTCTCACCCATCACGAGCTGCTCATTCCAAACTTACAGACTCGAGATTTTCAATCGTTGGGGACAATTGTTGTTTGAAACCGACAGCAGCACCGACACTTGGAATGGCACCTTCCGAGGGAAAGATTGCCCTTCAGGCGTTTATGTCTACAAACTGACGTATCAGGTTGGACAGGAACCTTTGGATGTCATTGCGAAGTCGGTCACTTTGTTGCGATGATTCGATTGCCTAGGTTGCTGATTAAAAAACGATTGAGAGAATGCTAAAATATATTTATGGAGCGGTGATGAGCTTGGCGCTTGGTTATGTTCATGGCCAAAATAACTTGGTGCCCAACCCTAGTTTCGAGGTTTTCGATTCCTGCCCTACTGCTGGCGGGGAAATACGATACGCAAACAATTGGCGGGGCGGAAGCACCTATTCCTCTCCTGATTACTTCAATGTTTGTGCTCCATCACTCGGATATGGCGTGCCTGCGAGTTTGCATGGATCTCAAAATGCCCGAACTGGTAACGGCTACGCTGGAATCGTGACCTCGACTAACAATCCACTGTGGCCCTTCCAAAACGAATGCAGAGAATACATTCAAGCAGAATTGATCCAGCCCCTGATCGCGGGACTCACCTACGAAGTTTCATTTTATGTGAGTCGTTCAGATTCAAGTGAATACATCTCAAACAACATCGGAGCATATTTTTCAGTCAATCCCGATACAATCAACACGCCCTCGGGTTACAATGTTTTTCCGTACACCCCTCAGGTCGACAACCCATTAACGAATCCACTCGACAACGATTCGGGATGGACAAAGGTGTCAGGTACATTTGTGGCGAATGGTGGTGAGAAATACTTGATGATTGGTAATTTTCATGACAGTCAAAACACATCTGTGGTATTTGTGGGTGGTTGTACAGCCTGTTCTTATGGATATTTCGGGTTTTACTTCATAGACGATGTTTCGGTTGTCCTAATGGCGGAACCTACCGGAGGCTTGAACTCTGATTTGCATACTCGAAATCTGGTGTACCCGCAACCGACAGAAGGAATTTTCTACTTAAGGAAGGCCCCACAATCCGAAGATTCTTGGTTTGAAGTATTGAACGGCCAAGGGAGTGTTGTCAAAGCCGGCCCTGTCGAATCGCAGGTTCAAATGATTGATTTGAATGGGCTTCCGAACGGCATTTATTATTTGAAAACCGATTCGGGACTCAATGAAATCATGAGGGTTTTAAAACGATAAGACGCAAAACAACAAAGGCGACCTTTTGGCCGCCTTTGTTGTTTTGGTTTTGCTTGATCAAGCTTTGATTTTCTGAAGGGCACGAGCCATCGTGATTCCGATGTCGGCTGGGGTCTGAACCACGTGGATTCCACAGGCAGCCATGGTATCCATTTTGGCTTTGGCCGTACCTTTTCCACCTGCGATGATGGCACCGGCGTGGCCCATGCGGCGACCGGGAGGGGCTGTTTGACCGGCGATGAATCCGACCACAGGCTTTTTGGCGTTGTCACGAAGCCATTCGGCTGCGATTTCCTCATTGTTTCCTCCGATTTCACCAATCATGATGATGCCTTCGGTACCGGGATCCTCGTTGAACAACTGCAGGATATCCAAGTGGGTGGAGCCGATGATGGGGTCGCCACCGATGCCCACACAGGTGCTTTGTCCGAGCCCTTGCTTGGTGACTTGGTCGACTGCCTCATAGGTAAGGGTGCCCGAGCGGCTGACGATGCCGATGGTGCCCGGACGGTGGATGAACCCTGGCATGATACCGATTTTGGCCTCTCCGGGCGTGATGATACCGGGACAGTTGGGTCCGATCATGCGGACACCGCGGTCGTCGATGTATTTTTTGGCATACAGCATGTCTTTGGTCGGAATGCCTTCTGTGATGGCCACGATGAGTTTGATGCCTGCATCGGCGGCTTCCATGATGGCATCTGCTGCAAATGCCGGTGGAACGAAAATGATGGAAACATCGGCCTGGGTACGCTTCACGGCATCTTCCACCGTGTTGAATACCGGCAAATCCAAATGGGTGCTGCCACCTTTTCCTGGGCTGGTTCCACCCACCACTTTGGTGCCGTATTCAATCATTTGGGAGGCGTGGAAGGATCCTTCCTTACCCGTGAATCCTTGAACAATGACCTTGGAATTGCGATTGACGAGAATGCTCATGTTATCCGTATTAATTACCCGGTTTGATTGGGCGGTTAAAGTTATTCAACATTTTCAGGATGCCAAAATGAAATCCGATTTCCCGCTCGATTCTTGAAAGGATTTGAAGCTCCGTGGCCGCACCATGCCCTCATCCTCCCAAGCCTTTTCAGGAATTTGCTACCTTTGGACCACACGAATATCCAAATGTATCCAAGGCTTTCCGACCTCATCAACGACCTGTTCGGCACCCATTTGTTGTTGCCCGCCAAGACTTTTGGTTTTTTTCTTGCCTTGGCCTTCTTGGCTGCCTTCGTGGTGTTGAGACGCGAACTGCAACGAAAAGAGCAGTTGGGACATTTCCGGTTGCGCAAGGAAAAAAACCAAGTAGACGGCCCGCTGCCCATCGCCCCAGCCATCTTTCAGGTGTTGGTTTGGGGCCTTCTCGGCTACAAATTCGGGTACATGTTGGTGGATGCGGAGGAATTCAGCCGTGATACCGAGGGTGTTTTGCTCTCCGGAAAAGGTTACTGGCTTACAGGATTGGTGGCATTGGCAATCGCAGGAGGTTTAAAGTATTCCGAATACAACCGCCGGAAATCCATCAAACCCAAATTCGAAGAAATCTGGGCAGGTCCGGATTATTACTCGGGCACGGTGGTGACCATTGCCTTCGTGGCGGGAATCGTGGGGTCGAAGTTATTCGCCATGTTGGAACCGGGCAGCAATTTTTGGCAAGACCCCATCCGAGACCTGACGAGCTTCAACGGATTGTCCTTTTACGGCGGATTGCTGTTGGCCGGAGCACTGATTATTCGCTATCTGTATGTGAGGGGGTTTGGTGTCCTTCGGGCTGTGGATGCATTTGTGCCTTGCTTGATTTTGGCTTACTCAATCGGACGCATCGGGTGTCAGATGTCGGGGGACGGGGATTGGGGATTGGTCAACGAACTGCCTCAGCCGGGTTGGCTATCCTGGTTGCCGCAATGGACATGGTCCTACACCTATCCGCACAATGTTGCCGGAGAGGGCGTCCCTATCTCGGGTTGCATGGATGATTTCTGCAATGTTTTGCCCAAACCCGTTTGGCCCACCCCCTTGTATGAAACTCTGATGGGTTTGGTGATTTTCGGCATTTTGATGTGGCTGAGAACACGCATGAAACACCCCGGCCAACTCACCGGAATTTACTTGGCACTCATTGGATTGGAGCGAATCAGCATTGAACAAATCCGCGTGAATACGACTTATTCGTTCGGAGGGTTGGCATTTACCCAAGCGGAATTGATTTCTGTTCTCCTGATTGCGACGGGCATCGCCGTTTGGGTGGGAAGCATGCGAAAAAAGGATGCATTGGTGATTGCACAACAAGCCCAACATGCCCAAGCCAAACCGAATTGACAACCTAAGCCCCACATTCTCGTTAACTTTGCAAACATGACTCCTTCCTCACAGGATTTTGACCTTGAATTCGACGACTTGCTGGAAGAGCGGGAAGGGGATTTTTTGTCGGATGCTGATGGTGGATTCGATGAAACGGGTTTTGACATTGGCGATGCGGATGATTTCGACGACGAAGGCAAGGAAGGCGGTGCACAAGGCGACGGTTCGCTGTATGAATACAAAAAGCTGACTGCGGACACCGGACAGAAATTCATGCGGCTTGACCATTGGTTGAGCATCTTGCTGAAAAACAAATCCCGGACGAACATCAAGAATGCTGTTTTGGCAGGTTGTGTCCGAGTTAACGGCAAGACCATCAAACCCGCTTACAAGATCAAACCGGGCGATGAGGTCACTGTGCTGCTTCCTCATCCACCCCCACCTGAACTCACTCCAGAAAATATTCCGGTCGAAATCCCCTATGAAGACGACGACCTGTTGATGCTGAACAAAAAACCTGGCATGGTGGTGCATCCTGGTGTCGGTAATTGGCGTGGCACCATGTTGCATGCGTTGCTTTACCACCTCAACCAAGACAAATTGACCGAACCCCGGGAAAATTGGCATTTCCCCTCATTGGTTCATCGAATCGACAAAGACACCTCCGGATTGTTGGTCATCACCAAGCATGAATTCGCCAACTCCTTCCTTTCCCGCCAATTTTATGAACGCACCATCGACCGTCTCTACAACGCCATCGTGTGGGGTGATGTGAAGCAAGACGAGGGGACCGTGGTGGGACATGTGGGCCGTAGCAAGCAGGACAGGAAAAAGTTCAGGGTGTACGAAGATGGTTCTGAAGGCAAACATGCGGTGACACATTACAAAGTCTTGGAACGATTTGGATTTGCCACCTTGGTTCAGTGCAAATTGGAGACCGGCCGTACCCACCAAATCCGGGTGCACATGAAACACATCGGCCATACCTTGTTGAGTGATTGGTTTTACGGCGGCCACGAAATCCTGGTGAGGAGACAAACTCCAAAATGGGATGAGTTTGCCAAAAACCTCATGGAAATCATCCCCAGACAGGCCCTTCATGCCAAAACTTTGGGTTTTACCCACCCTTTGACAAGGAAGAAGGTGTTTTTTGAGTCCGATTTGCCGGAGGACTTCCAAAAGGCAATCGAGAAAATGCGAAAGTACCGCGACGCCTATTCCTGAAGGATTTCATTGAATTTTGAGCATCTCCATCGGTCTGATGCGCATTTTAGGTAACTTGGCGCAAATTTTTGACTTTGATGGAACTTCATCTGAACGATCAGGAAATCGAACGCCGCAAGGAAGTGGAAGAACTGCGTGCCTTGGGCATCGATCCTTACCCTGCAGAAGCGTTTGACATTACAGCCACGGCCGCTGGTATTTTGGGTGGGTTTGCGCCCGGAAAAGAGGAGGCATTTTCAGGCTTGCGTTTGGCTGGAAGGGTCACTACCAAACGCATCATGGGCAAGGCTTCATTTGCCGTTTTGCAGGATTCCACCGGCCTGATTCAGGTGTATTTCAACCGGGACGAAATCTGTCCTGGGGAGGATAAGGAGCTTTATAACACCGTATTCAAACGCCTGATCTCATTGGGTGACATCCTCGGGGTGGAAGGCGATGCATTTTTGACACAAACGGGTGAAATCACCTTGAAAGTGAAGGCCTTCAAAATCCTGAGCAAGACACTTCGGCCCATCATTTTCACCAAAACGGAGGAAGATGGCACCTTGCATGATGCCTTGACCGACACGGAGCAAAGGTATCGTCAGCGTTACCTAGATCTGATTGTTCATCCCGAGGTGAGGGAGGTGTTTCGCAAACGCAGCAAAATCGTGCAGTCCATGCGCGAATATTTGAATGACAAGGGGTATTTGGAAGTTGAGACCCCCATCCTTCAGCCGCTTTACGGTGGAGCTGCGGCCAGGCCGTTCAAAACGCACCACAACACTCTGGACATGACATTGTACCTCAGGATTGCCAATGAGCTTTACCTGAAGCGTTTGATTGTGGGTGGGTACGATGGGGTATATGAATTTTCCAAAGATTTCCGCAACGAGGGCATGTCCCGTTTCCACAACCCGGAGTTTACCCAAGTGGAACTTTATGTGGCCTACCAGGACTATTATTGGATGATGGACTTGGTGGAGGAAATGATTGAAAAGGTGGCCAAGGAGGTTACGGGAAGCACTCTGGTGCAAGTCGGACCACACCAAATCAATTTCCAAAGGCCGTGGAAGCGCTACACCATGTTCGGCGCCATTCAAGAATATACGGGCATCGACATCTCGGAAATGGATGAAGCCGGTCTCCGGGAGGTATGTGCCAAGCTGAACATCAAGGTCGATCCATCCATGGGCAAAGGCAAACTCATTGATGAAATATTCGGGGAAACGGTTGAACACAAATTGATCCAACCCACCTTCATCATGGACTATCCCTTGGAAATGAGTCCTCTGGCCAAAAAACACCGTTCCAAAGAGGGATTGGTGGAGCGTTTTGAAGCCATTGTGAACGGCAAGGAATTGTGCAACTCTTTTTCCGAGCTCAATGACCCCATCGACCAAAGGGAACGTTTTCAGGAGCAGCTGGAATTGGGAAAACGAGGCGATGACGAAGCGATGGTTTTGGACGAGGATTTCTTGCGCGCCTTGGAGTTCGGAATGCCCCCTACCGCAGGGCTCGGCATTGGAATTGACCGTTTGTCGATGGTGATGACCAACCAACATTCCATCCAGGATGTGTTGTTTTTCCCTCAAATGAAACCAGAGAAACAAGCACCCGTCACGAGCGGAAATCCATTCTTGGAAAAGGGGGTGCCCGACGAATGGGCATCAGCAATCAAGTCATTGGGAATCAATAATCTGGATGAGCTCAAATCGGCCAATCCGAACAAACTTCACAACGATTTGTGTGGTTTCAACAAGAAAAACAAGTTGGGCCTCAAGAACCCGGACAAGGAAGCTGTGGTTTCATGGTGCTCTTGATTGGCACATTTGGTCGGCAGATTCAAGCCTTTGAGCCCCACTAAAATTTGATTTCGACTGCGATTCAAAGTATATTCACTATTCGAGCAATATTTTTCATTTATGTCAGAAGAAGGAATGATCCCCAACGAAGACCTCCAGCCCGAAGAGCCTAAGACTCCAGAGGTGGAGCAAGGGGAGGTACTACCCGAGGCCGAAGCACAGGAAACTGCCGAGGAAGCCCATGCTAATCTTGGCGACGAGGACGCAAAAGAATCATCGACTGAGGCTGAAAACTCCAAAAACGAGGAGGAACCAGAACTTCCAGTGATTTCCGCGGAGGCAGAGCAGGCAGAATCCGCAAACGAATCGTCAGAGGAGCCCAACGAAGATGCCGAAGAGCAAGTCGACGCATTTCCGGACGCAGGCATGGAGGATTTGGAATCCGATGAAGTTTCGGAAGACGAACAAGATGCCTTGTTTGACAACACGGGTGACTCCGCACATTCCCTTCTGCAAGAAATCTTGGGTGACCATACCAATTTTGACAGCATCGTAGAAAAGGCCGAACCCAAGGAACTCCTGTTGCTCATGGAGACCATCGCCGAACGGGGAAAAGTCAGCGAGTTTGCCCAAAAGGTAATGGCCATCCGGAAGAGTTTTGACAAAAAAATCGACTTAGAAACGGCCGAAAAAGCATTGGTGAGTGGATTCCAAACCGCCTTTGCCAAATTCAACAAGAAGCGCGCCACCTACTACGCCGAGCGGGAGAAGGAGAAGGAGGCCAACAGCCTCAAAAAACGCGAATTGCTTGAGCAACTGAAGCAAATCGTGGCCGACGAACAGGTGACCAAAATTCAGGAAGTCCGGGATATCCAAAACAAGTGGCGAGAAATCGGTTGGGTGGCTCAGAAGGACCTACAAAATCTGGCTGAAACCTACCGCCAATACCTTGATGTCTTCTACAATCTCCGTGGAAAATACAATGAGTTGGTGGATTATGACCGCAAGGTGAACCTCGAGGAGAAAAAGAAACTCATCGACGAAATCGAAGCCTTGATTCCATCTGAAGAAGGCCTGAGCCGTGAGGAATGGACGGCAAGGAGTGCAAAACTCAAGGCCATCCAAGAAAACTGGCGCACTTTGGGATTGGTACCTAAAGACAACCTCGAAGAAATCAACGGGGCCTACAAAAATGTTCTGGAGCGCTTTTACGAACTCCGCAACAGCTATTTTGAACTCCAGGACCAACAAAAAGGTGAAAATGCAACCGCCAAGCGCGAGTTGTTAGAGAAGCTGAAAGGGTTTTTGGAATACACGGCCGACAAAGCCAAATCCTGGAACGAAGCCACACGAAAAGTGTTGGCAATGCAGGAAGATTGGAAAAAAATTGGTCCCGGCCCCTTGGAAGAAAACAAGCAGCTTTGGAAGGAATACCGCCACATCTGCGACACATTCTTCGCCAACAAGGGCAATTATTTCAAAGGGTTTGATGATCAGAGGAATGAAAACCTCCGTCTGAAAACCGAAATCTGCGAGAAGGCCGAAGCCATGAAGGAAAGCACCGACTGGAAGGAAGGTGCACGCATCCTCAAGGAGCTTCAGGAAGAATGGAAAAAAATCGGTGCCGTTCACGAACGCCATTCCAACAAAATCTGGAAGCGTTTCCGTTCGGCCTGCGACTCCTTCTTTGAGCGCCGCAATGCCGCTTCAAGCTCCGAGAAAAACAGCCTTGAAGAAAACCTGAAGACCAAGGAAGCGTTGATAGCCAAATTGGAAGCCTTGGTAGCGGAAGATTCCCCTTCCTCGGATGCCTTTCAGGAAATCCAGACAGAGTGGAAAGCGACAGGCCACGTACCCTTCAAACAAAAGGACAAAGTCAACAACGCCTTCCGGGAACTGATGGGCAAGTTTTTCGACAAAAACCGAAATTCACGCCACGATTACCAAAAGCGCAACTTTGAAGCCGAGCTGAGTTCCATTCCAAATGGAGACGAGCGTGTTCGCAGATTACAAGGCGAAATCAGGAAACTCCGCACCCGTGTTCAGGAAGTGGACGGAAAGGTTGGCCAATATGAAATCAACGTCCAGTACATTTCGAAAGGCAAATCGGGTGATGTGCTTCGGAATCAAATCCAAAGTCAGATCGATGCCGAAAAGGCCAAGCTGAAGGATCTGAAGTCCAAAATCAAGGAAATCCAATCCCTGATTGACAATCCGCCGGCGGCAGAAAACCCCGTATTGGAACCTGAAGGGCCTAGCTCTGATTCCGAGACAGCCGAGGCTTGATTCATCCGGATTGACCTACTGAGCCATCCAGCGCATCCTTTTTACCCCAAAAAAAGTGGGTGAGACTGATTAAGTTTCACCCACTTTTGGACGCATTCATGCAATAACAAGAATGCTCAATCAGAACTTCTGACCACCCTTGTGTCCGGGTCTTGGATTCATTTCTTGCCTCTCCTGCAGTTTGTCCAGCAGCATCCGGGTGAATTCCTGTTCTGCACGGTGCAATTGGGCTACCTTTCTGATGGGCAGTACCTTTTTGAATTGCTCGTGGTATTTGAGAGTCACATCGAGTTCTTTCCGCTTGTAACCCAGCATGGTTTCCAAAGCAGCTTCAATTTCTTTGTCGGACATCTCGTCGAAATTCCTACGTGCGTTCATGCGTTCGAGCCTCATGCCGTCTTTCACCTCTTTCATCTCGGCGGAATAGGCATCGTAAACGGGCCAAAACAGTTTGGCCTCATCGGGAGTCAGGCTCAGCCGCTTGGTGATGTACCCGATTTTGATGGCCTCAACGTCCTCTTTGGAGGGTTGCGCCATCAGTTGTCCGCCTACCATCAGGAGCAGGGCAAAGAGGCAAGTCGTGATTTTCATGACATTTTTATTTGATTCTGTTTTCATAGTTCTAAATCATTGAAATCTATTCCTTCCAAATCCGTTTCATCCAAGCCATTTTCTTCGAGGTATTCCCAAGCCGCATCTGCATCTTGTTTGTCTTCCCAAACAGCATCCAGATCTTTCGGGCTGCCCAAGGCCAAAAACAAATCCTCATCAGAGATGTCGGAATGCTCCAAATAAGCGATGATTTGGTGTTCATCCACGGTTTCCAAAGAACTCAACGCCAGCTGTTCCGCCCCGTCTTGCCTCTCGCCTAGCCCAGCCCTTTGAGCGATTTGCCAACCTGCTACTCCCAAAGCCAAAACCACGGAAGCAGCGGCCAACCATTGAACCCATTTCGCCTTGACGATGCGAAGGGTTAAGCTCTCTTGCAATTCTGGAGCCCCAATCTGTTCATCCAAACGACTCAACACCCGGGCAGGGAATTCATCGAAATAGCCCTCGGGGGCCTCGGGACGTTTGGGTCGTGGCAAGCTGTTCAGCAGACCAGAACCCTCGCCTTCTGCGGATGATTGATGTTTTGGGTCGTCCATTTGGTTTTTAGACATGTTAAGTGGACTTGGGTTTAATCCGTCGTCAAAAAAAGTTCAATTTTCTTCACCGCATGGTGGTAGGAAGCCTTCAAAGACCCGACGGACCCGCCCAAGACATCCGCCATTTCTTCATAGGTCAATTCATCATAGTATTTCAGCACGAAAACCTGCTTTTGCTTGGTTGGCAGTCGATTCACGGCCTCCTCAAGTTTAAGTTGGATGGTATCCCCGTCGTCTGCCATTTCCAGGTCTGCGTGACTGTGCTCGATGTGGTTGGCAATGTCGGCGAGTGGATCCTGGGTTTGATTTTGCCTTTTGGAAAGGTGGGTGAGTGCTTCATTGGTTGCGATTTTGAACAACCAGGTTTTGATTTTACTGTCCCCGCGAAAGCCATCCAAGTATTTCCATGATTTGATGAACGTGACTTGAAGGACATCATCGGTGTCATCGTGATTGCCCAGCATGCGTCGAATATGGGCATAAAGGGGTTCTTGGAAAGTCCGCATCAAAACCGTGAACGCACGTTCCCTGCTTTGGGGTTCACGCAATGACCTTAGCAATTCAGCTTCTCCGTCCCGACTTTCAATATGCATATATGCCAAAATCCATCGATTTCACCTTAGACCCATGATGATGCCCAAGGTTTAATTCAGGCAGTTTTTTTACTAAAAACCAAAACAAATTCGGGACAAGATGGTAATTTTCAGCATGAAACATTGGATCCTATCAACTGCACTGGTTTTTTCGGGTTTGTTTTTTACACTCAAAGCCCAAGCACCTTCATTTGCTACGCCAGGTCCCTTTGCCATCGGGGAGCGTTCCATAACATTCCAAGACGCTACCTTGGCGTCATCGAACCTGACCATGAAGGTTTATTATCCCGGTACGTCTGCAGGCACAAACGTAGCTGTTGCTTCAGGTATTTTCCCTGGCATTGCCTTCGGTCACGGATTCAACCTCACCTACACCGATTATAACAACATTTGCGGACACTTGGCAAGCTATGGTTATGTGGTGATGAGTCCCGACGTTCAGAATGGATTCACGGTATCCCATTTGGAATTTGCAAGGGAATTGGCGGCCTGCCTCAAGCACATGCAGAATTTGGGACAAGACAACCAAAGTGCCTTCTTCGGAAAAATAGATACCACTACGGGCGTGTTTGGCCACTCCATGGGTGGCGGAGCATCCGGCTTGGTACACACCGTTTACCCCGACATTGATGCGGTCTCAGGACTCTCTGCAGCTGACACAGACCCTTCGGCAATCGCAGCGCTCAGCACCTATTCAGGTCCATTCCAAGCCATTTCAGGCAGCCAAGACAATGTAACGCCCGAACCAGACCACCAAATCCCCATGTATCAAGCCACTACGGGTTTGAAACACAACATTTCCATCACCGGGGGAGCTCATTGCAAATACACCGACGCCACCACCATTTGTGATTTGGTTTCGGGAGGAGGTAGCATTACACGAAGCGAGCAAATTTTCCTTGCGAAGAAATATGTAACAGCCTTTTTCCAGCACTACTTGAAACAGGACGCAAATGCATGGCCTTACATCTGTGGAGATTCTTTGAATGCCGATGTAGCTGCACAGCGTGTCACTTTTGCTTCCAATTATCCTTGTTCTGTTTCGGTAGACGAAGCACCATTTGGAGGAATCGCGGCATGGCCCAACCCAGCACAAGACCTTATTTCCTTGGAAATCACCACTCCCACAGGCATTAAGATTGCAGGAATTGACGGCAAAATTCACTACCAAAACAAAGTAGAAACTGCTCAAACCATGAAATTGGATGTGTCAAAGTTGCCAAGGGGCGTATACCTACTCCAAATCGGCGACCAAAAGCCCAAAGTTGTGGTTTTACAATAAGCCTTGCCGTTTTCCATTTTTTATCCCCATCCTGAATCCATCAGCCATCTTCCCCTAAATTTGTGGGATGGAAAAAGGCTTGAAAGTTTCTCGCAAGGCAGCCAATCTTGTAGGCTCTGAAATCATCCGCTTGGCCGGTGAAATCAATGCCCTGATTGCAAATGGTCAGCAGATTTACAACTTCACCATCGGGGACTTTGACCCTGCCATTTTCCCCATCCCTGAAAAATTCACTGAGGAGATCATTTCAGCATACCGGAAACACCACACCAATTATCCTCCCGCAAATGGAATGGCACCACTCCGCAAAGCGATTGCTGAGTTTATCCAAAAACACCAAGGTCTCTCCTACCCCGCCGATGACTACTTGATCGCGGGCGGAGCCAGACCCCTGATTTATGCGGCCTACCAAGCTGTGGTGAATCCTGGAGAAAAAGTCATTTTCCCGGTGCCTTCATGGAATAACAACCATTATACCCACCTTTCAGACGGTGAAAAAGTCATGATTGAGGCTGGACCTGAAAGCCATTTCATGCCTACTGCACAAAGTTTGGCCCCACATATCCAAGAAGCATCACTGATTGCCCTTTGTTCACCCCAAAATCCAACCGGGACCACGTTTACCAAGGAGCAATTGTTGGAAATTTGCGACCTCGTCCTAGAGGAAAACAAACGCCGTGGGCCTGACGCCAAACCTGTTTATGTATTGTACGACCAAATTTATTGGCTCCTGACATTTGGAGAGACCCAACACCACGATCCTGTGTCTTTACGCCCCGAAATGCGGGCATACACCATCTTCATAGACGGTTTGAGCAAGTCCTTGGCCGCCACCGGTGTAAGGGTCGGTTGGGCCTTCGGACCCTCAGAAATCATCAACCAAATGAAAAACCTGCTTGGCCACGTAGGAGCATGGGCACCCAAAGCTGAGCAAGTGGCATCGGCCAACTTCTTTCAAAACGAGACGGCCCTCAAAGAATACCTTACTTGGATCAGAGAACAAGTACACCTTAGACTTGCTGGCTTCTATGACGGATTCATGGAATTGAAAGGGAAAGGATTCAAAGTGGACGCCATTGCCCCTCAGGCAGCGATTTATTTAACTGTCAGTTTTGATTTGGCGGGGAAAAGCACCACGAATGGCACTCAATTGTTGACTACCAGAGACGTCCAAAAATTCCTGTTAGAAGAGGCTGGGTTGGCTTTGGTTCCGTTTTATGCTTTTGGAGCCTCCGAAACTTCTTCATGGTTCAGACTCTCGGTCGGAACTTCCAAATTGGATGAGATCCCTGCGGTTTTTCAGCGAATAGAAGCTGCCTTGAAACGCCTCGGGTGACCAATCCCCCCCATTAAAAGAATTCCATCGCGGAACAACATCGATAAAATCAAAAGGTTACAGACCGAAAAATCGTTTACTGGTAAAAATCGAAGAAATAAAAAAGCCGCTCCTGATAGGGCGGCTTTTTTGTCGTGAACAAATGCTTTTAACCTTCGGATTGATCCTCTGCCGGGCTTTCCACCTCTGGGGCTTCAGCTTTGGCTTTAGGTGCAGATTTTTTATCGGTTCCAGTAGCCTTCTTTTTGCGACGAGCGGCCTTCTTTTTGGGCTTCTCTGTAGCAAAGGCATTGTAGTCAACCAATTCGATGAGCGCCATTTCAGCATTGTCACCAGGACGGGGACCAAGCTTCAAGATGCGGGTGTAACCACCTGGACGATCACCAATTTTCGATGCAACAGAGCCAAAAAGTTCTTTTACTGCATCCTTATTTTGGAGGTAAGAGAAAACAACACGACGGGAATGGGTTGTATTGTTTTTCCCTTTGGTGATCAAGGGTTCCACGTAAGGACGCAGGGCTTTGGCCTTCGCCAATGTGGTGATGATGCGCTTCTTTTCACTGATTAACAATGAAGTTGCCAATGAACTCATCAGCGCTTTGCGGTGCCCGGCTTTTCTACCGAGGTGATTGATTTTTCTACCGTGTCTCATGGTATTGTTATTAACGAATCAAAGCCGTCGGCATCCCTTTTGAGGGGCTCAATCCGCAAAAGCGGAGAGCACACCGGGCACTTTGACCCGCGGATTCAAAGATTATTCGTCGTCGAGATTATATTTTGAGCAATCCATGCCGAAGCTGAGGCCTTTTTCAGCGACCAACTCTTCGAGTTCGCTGAGGGATTTTTTGCCAAAGTTTCTGAACTTCAGTAAATCGGCAATGTTGTAGCTCACCAAATCACCCAAGGTTTTAACCTCGGCAGCTTTGAGGCAGTTGAATGCACGTACTGAAAGATCCAAGTCAGTCAACGGTGTCTTCAGGATTTTGCGCATGTGGAGGAAGTTTTCATCCACTTCAGGAGCTGGTTTGACTTCTTCTTCCACGGGCATGATGCGCTCGTCGGAAAACAGGCCCAAATGGCGAATCAAAATACTTGCAGCACCCTTGAGGGCGGATTCAGCATCGATGGTTCCATCTGTTGTAACCTCCAAGAACAATTGCTCATAGTCGGTCCGCTGCTCGACCCGGAAGTCCTCGACCGCATAGTTCACGTTTTTTACCGGCGTGAAAATGGAGTCAATGGCAATTTCCCCGATCGAAGCATTGGGATCTTTGTTTTCATCGGCAGGGCGATATCCACGGCCTTTGCCAACAGTCAATTCAATGTCGAATTGCGTGTTTTTGTCCAAGTGGCAAATAACGAAATCAGGATTCGTTATTTCATAAGCATTGGTGTGCTTAGAAATATCCCCAGCAGTGAACACGGACTTTCCACGAACAGAAACGAAGATTTTGTCGTCTCCATCAATGACCTTTTTAAGGCGAACGCATTTAAGGTTAAGGATGATGTCGGTCACATCTTCAACAACTCCCTTCACAGTCGAAAATTCATGGTCAACACCTGGAATTTTGACAGATGTGAAAGCATACCCTTCAAGGGAGGACAGGAGTACGCGACGAAGCGCGTTTCCGACCGTAATGCCATAACCCCTTTCGAGTGGACGGATCAAGAACTTCCCATAGAAGTCCGAGTCCTTTTCCATGACCACTTTTTCGGGGATTTGGAAATCAAGCAATGCCATATTGTGCGTACCTATATTGGTAAGAAAGAAATCAAACAAATTATTTGGAGTACAATTCCACGATCAAGCTTTCCTTGATGTTTTCGGGGATTTGCTCACGATCGGGGTATTGGAGGAAGGATCCTTTCAAGGCTTTGTTGTCAACCGAAAGCCAATTGAATCCGCCACCGCTGCGGCCATTAACCACTTCAAGCGATTTGCTTTTTTCACGAATCTCCACAACATCACCTGGACGCAACAATGCGGAAGGCACGTTCATCACTCGACCGTTTACAATCACGTGTTTGTGGGAAACGAGCTGCCTAGCTGCACGACGCGTGGGTGCAAAACCCATACGATAGACCGTGTTGTCCAAACGCGATTCCAACAATTGGAGAAAAACTTCGCCGGTGACACCTTTTTTCCGAGATGCTTTTTCGAAGGTCTTCCGGAATTGACGCTCCAACAAACCGTAAGTGTATTTGGCCTTTTGCTTTTCCATCAACTGGATGGCATAGTTGGAAGGCTTGCTACGGCGATTGCGGCCGTGCTGACCAGGAGCGTATTTTTTGCGCTCAAGTGCTTTGGAGGGACCAAAAATTGGTTCCCGGAATCTGCGGGCGATTTTCGCCTTGGGACCTCTGTATCTTGCCATTGTATTCGACTACTCTATTGAAACAGACACCGATTTTGCTGACTGCCTTTTGAAAGGGACCGCAAAGTTCGGAAAAAAAACTGTTAAACCCTTCTTCTTTTTGGAGGACGGCAACCGTTGTGCGGGAGCGGGGTGATATCCTTGATGATCGTAACGTTGATACCGGCGTTCGCAATGGCACGGATGGCAGATTCACGACCAGCTCCGGTACCTTTAACAAACACTTCTACTGATTGCAAGCCACGATCATGACAATCTTTGGCTGCCTCAGCAGCAGCAACTTGCGCGGCGTAGGGCGTGTTCTTTTTGGAGCCACGGAATCCCATTTTGCCGGCACTTGCCCAACCGATGACGTTACCGCCCAGATCGGTGAAGGAAATGATGATGTTGTTGAAGGAAGAGGTGATGTGGACATGGCCCATGGCATCAACCTTACTCTTCTTAACGCGCTTTGTATTTGCAGCTTTAGCCATTGCGTTTTTGCAAAATTATTCTTGAATGGATTATTTCTTAGGTGCCTTCTTCTTACCGGCGACCGTTTTGGCGCGTCCCTTGCGGGTACGGGAGTTGGTACGAGTACGTTGCCCACGAACCGGCAGACCTTTACGGTGACGGAACCCACGGAAGCAGGCAATGTCCATCAGACGCTTGATGTTCATGGACACTTCAGCACGAAGCGCACCTTCAACTTTAAAATTATTCCCGATGATTTCGCGGATTGCCTGGACCTCATCATCGTTCCAGTCTTTTACGCGCTTACTCTCATCGATTCCGGCTTCTGCCAAAATACGTTGTGAAGTGCTACGGCCGATCCCATAAATATAGGTCAAACCGATTACGCCGCGCTTGTTTTTGGGCAAATCTACACCAGCTACACGTGCCATAATTATCCTTGTCTTTGCTTATAACGTGGATTCTTCTTGTTGATAACGTAAATCCGTCCTTTACGTCGGATGATCTTGCATTCAGCAGACCGTTTCTTAACAGATGCTCGTACTTTCATTGTATTACTTGTATCTAAATACGATTCTTCCTTTTGTCAAATCATATGGCGACATCTCAAGTGCGACTTTGTCTCCAGGAAGAATCTTGATGTAGTGCATCCTCATCTTTCCTGAGATATGGGCCAACACTTCGTGACCGTTTTCCAATTCCACCCTAAAGGTGGCATTTGGAAGGGCCTCCAAGATTGTTCCGTCTATTTTAATCGACGATTGTTTCGCCATAATATTCTCTAGTTCAAAATAAAATCGTGCGAAGATAACACTTCGCATTGATTTTTGCGAACAACGATTGTATGCTCAAAATGTGCAGAAGGCATTCCATCTGCCGTTTTGATGGTCCAACCATCCTTCATCAACACTATTCGCCTTTTTCCCATGTTAACCATAGGCTCAATGGCAAAGACCATTCCCTCTTCCAAGATAGGTCCAGTGTTTTTACGACCATAGTTGGGGATTTCAGGAGGCTCATGGAGGTTGCGACCAATTCCATGTCCAACCATCTCCTGTACAATGCTAAACCCATTGCATTCAACATGGTATTGAATTGCTTGGGAAATATCCCCCAAACGCGCTCCAACAACTGCTTTTTCCAAACCCTTATAAAGAGACTCTTCGGTGATTTTAAGCAAACGCTGTTTTTTCGATGCAACCTCTCCCACAGCGAATGTGTAGGCGCAGTCTCCGAAAAAACCATTTTTCAAAACACCACAGTCCACGGAAATGATATCTCCTTCCCGTAGCACTTTCTCCTCGCTAGGTATCCCATGAACGACTTCTTCATTCAGAGACAAACATAGCGTGGCAGGAAATGCTGGTGCGTCTGAACCACTCGGATAATCTTTGAAGGCAGGAATGCCTCCATGATCCCGAATAAATTCTTCAGCAACCCGATCTAGCTCAAGAGTGCTCACGCCTGGCTTAATCCACCGTGAAACCTCTCCAAGGGTTTTCCCAACTAACAAAGAACTCTCTCGAATCAATTCAACTTCCTCGGAAGTCTTGATGATGATTGCACCAACGGCCATCCCCATCAAGCAGTTACTCCCGTGCCAGTCGTCCTACGCGAACGGCTGCCAGTTTGCTTCATGAGGCCGTCGTAACGGCGCATGAGCAAGTAGCTTTCGATTTGTTGGAGTGTATCCAACACAACACCAATCATGATCAACAATCCCGTACCGCCAAAGAATTGAGCAAAGCTTTGCTTCACCCCCATTGCCATTGCAATGGAAGGAAGAATCGCTACCATTGCCAAGGCGAAAGCACCGGGGAGGGTAATTCTTGAAAGAATGTTGTCGATGTATTCACTGGTTTTTTTGCCCGGCTTGATGCCTGGAATAAAACCACTATTCCTTTTCAGATTGTCTGCTATCTCATTGGGATTGATCACAATCGCTGTGTAGAAATAGGTGAAGACAATGATGAGAAGTGCGAAAATGAAATTGTACCAAAACCCGCCTGGATTATTGAACAAGCCACTTGTGGATGTCCAAAATGTGCTATCCGGCGAGGTAAAAGCTTGGGCCACCGTTGCAGGAATGAACATGATTGACTGAGCAAAGATGATAGGCATTACTCCAGCAGAGTTAACCTTCAACGGAATATACTGCCTTAGATTGTTCGTATGGCCACCCATCATCCTTCCACCGCCCATGACGCTGCGGGCATAGTTAATTGGAATTTTACGGGTAGCTTGAGTCATGGCAACCACTGCCATGGTAGCCAATCCTAAGGCAATCACTTCCACGAAAAACAACATTGGAGGATTTGCGCGGAATTCATTGATGAAGGCACCAGGCATTTCCGAAATGATACCAATGGCAATGATCAAAGATGTACCGTTGCCAATACCGTTATCGGTAATCCTTTCACCAATCCACACTAAGAAAAGGGTCGCAGCCGTGATTGTGAATGTAGCAGTCAACCAGAAAAACACAGAGGTATCTGGGAATGCAGCAGAATTCATGCTTTTCTGATTAACCAAATAAGCAATTGCCTGACCGAAAGTAATGGCCACCGTAAGGTAGCGGGTCATCTGATTGATTTTCTTTTGACCACTTTCACCCTCCCTCTGCAGTTTTTGAATGGAAGGTATTGCCGCCCCCAAAAGCTGTACAATAATCGACGCCGAGATATATGGCATGATTCCAAGGGCAAACACCGAGCCTCTTGCAAAGGCACCACCAACAAACAAGTTGATGAAGTCCAAAATACCGCCTTGTCCGTTACCGAAGGAGGCTTGAAGAACTTGGGAATCAATACCTGGAACAACAACAAAGCTTCCTAGGCGAAAAACTGCCAACAAGGCAATCGTGTAAACGATTCTTTGCCTGAGTTCTTCAATCCGGAAGATGTTCCTGATTTTGTCGATTAACTGTCTCATTTTCAGATTTCGATGGCTGAACCGCCTGCCTTTTCAATCGCTGCTTTGGCTGCGGCACTGAATTTATTCAATTTCACGGTCACATTGGCTTTCAATTCACCGCGACCCAGAACTTTGACAAGTTCGTCTGTTTTAGCAATATAACCTTTGGAGGCCAAAAATGCGTGATCGATTTCGACCGTTCCTGGTGTTTCATCGATGTATTGTTGAATCAAATCCAAATTGACCGGAACGTATTCAACACGGTTTGCATTTTTGAATCCGAATTTCGGTACGCGACGATACAATGGCATTTGACCGCCTTCGAAACCTGCCTTGCTAGAGTAACCACTACGGGATTTGGCTCCTTTGTGACCACGTGCGGATGTGCCTCCCCTTCCGGAACCTTGTCCACGTCCAACACGCTTGCCAACCTTGCGGGAACCTTCCGCTGGTGTGAGTGTATGCAATTTCATGATTTATGCCTCCTCAACTTTAATCAAGTGGCTAACTTGTTTAATCATACCCATCAACTGTGGGGTAGCCACATGCGTAACTGTGCGATTGATGCGACCTAATCCCAATGCCTGCATGGTGAGGCGTTGATTTTGTGGCCGGCTGATCATGCTTCTGACCTGTGTGATTTTAACCTTCACCATGGTATTATCCGTTAAAAACTTTTTCCAAAGTAACGTTTCTCTGCTGAGCGACGCTGTAGGCATCCCTCATATCGGCAAGTGCTTTCACGGTAGCCTTGACAACGTTGTGTGGATTGCTGGATCCCAAGGATTTTCCAATCACATCGGTTACCCCGGCAGCTTCCAAAACAGCACGCATTGCACCTCCCGCAAGTACACCTGTACCTGGCGCAGCTGGCTTCAAGAGAACTTGCGCCGCACCGAATTTGGTAAAAATAGGATGGGGAACGGTACCCTTTTTGGTAACAGGGACCTTGATGAGGTTCTTCTTGGCATCATCAATTCCTTTTGCAATCGAGTCTTGGACTTCGTTTGCCTTTCCTAAGCCAAAGCCAACTGTCCCATGACCATCACCAACCACAACAATGGCTGCAAAACTGAAGCGACGGCCACCTTTGACGACTTTCGCAACACGCTTGATTTTTACAACGCGTTCGGTCAGTTCGACATCGCTGCTTTTAACTCTGATTTTATTGCTGAATTCCATGCTTGATTGCAATTAAAAAATGAGACCACCTTCACGGGCACCATCCGCCAAAGCCTTTACACGTCCATGGTATTTGAAACCTCCCCGGTCAAAAATAACCGAATCAATACCCTTTTCCTTGGCGATTCGAGCAATTTCGAGACCCACTTTCCGGCTAATTTCAACCTTGGTGCCAGTCTCCCCTACCAAAGACTTGGAGCGAGAAGAGGTTCCCACCAATGTGGCTGAGGTGGTATCATCAATGACCTGAGCATAAATTTCTTTGTTGCTCCTGAAGACAGCCAACCTAGGACGCTCGGTCGTACCATTGATACGCTTGCGAAGTCCCTTCTTGATTTTTTGGCGACGAGCCGATTTATCCAAATTTGCCATATGCTTTATTTCTTAGCGGCGGCTTTACCAGCCTTACGACGTACATCTTCACCAACATAACGGACACCTTTTCCTTTGTAAGGCTCAGGCTTACGGAGAGACCTGATTTTCGATGCAAAGTGTCCAACTAATTGTTTATCGATTCCCTTCAGGGTAATCCTAGGGGGTGAACCTTTTTTGGTCTCGGTTGCAACTGAAATCTCCTTGGGCAATACCATGTGAATCAGGTGGGAATGACCCAAGCTGAGTTCCAACAATTGACCGGTAGCTTCAGCCTTGTATCCTACACCGATTACGTCAAGTTCACGTGTGTATCCTTCGTTTACTCCAACAACCATGTTGTTAATCAGGGTACGATATAGTCCGTGGGCCCCCCGAACCAACTTTTCGTCGTTCGGACGAGTGATTTTGACTTCAGAGCCTTCAACAGTCACCTGAAGATCCGAGTGAATCTGCTGACGCAGCTCTCCTTTAGGACCTTTGACAACGATTACGTTATCTTGATCAACCTTGAGGCTCACGCCGCTAGGCAATACGATAACTTTTTTACCTATCCTTGACATGGCTAATTTTTAGTAAACGTAACACAAAACTTCACCACCGACATTCAGGTCACGAGCTTCTTTGTCCGTCATGACACCTCTGGAGGTGGACACGATAGCGATACCCATACCGTTCAAAACACGTGGCATTGTTTTAACCCCGGCATACCTCCGCAAACCAGGTTTGGAAACACGCTCAAGACCAGTGATCGCCGACTGCCTAGAAATACGGTCGTATTTCAGAGCAATCTTGATGCTAGGGAATTGACCGTCCTCAACGACCTTGAATTTGGCAATGTAGCCTTTGTCGTAAAGCACCTTGGTGATGCCCTCCCGCAGCTTAGAAGCTGGCATTTCTACCACGCGCTGACCGGCCATAATGCCGTTGCGAATGCGGGTCAAGTAATCTGCAATTGTATCGGTTGACATATGAATTACCAGCTTGCTTTTGTTACACCTGGAATACGACCAGCCAAGGCCAATTCCCTGAATTTAATCCTAGAAACCCCGAACTGACGAATGTATCCTTTCGGACGCCCTGTAAGACGACAACGGTTTTTCAAACGCACAGGCGAGGAATCCCTGGGAAGCAATTGAAGCTTTTCCCACTCTCCTGCAGCCTTCAAAGCTTTACGGCGCTCTGCGTATTTGGCCACCATCTTTTCGCGCTTGATTTGACGCGCAACGACTGACTTTTTGGACATATTTTTAGGATTTCTTAGGACCTTGGAATGGGAAACCGAAGCACTTGAGCAAAGCCATGGCTTCTTCGTCTGTTTTGGCCGAGGTCACGATGGTAATATCCATACCAGAGATTTTCTCAACCTTGTCGACGTCGATTTCAGGGAAAATAATTTGTTCCTTGACGCCCATGTTATAGTTACCACGACCGTCAAAACCCTTTGGAGAAACACCCCTGAAGTCACGGATACGTGGCATAGCCACATTGATGAGACGATCCAAGAATTCGTACATCCGATCTTGGCGTAACGTAACACAACATCCAACTGGCATGCCTTTGCGCAATTTGAAGTTGGAGATGTCCTTTTTCGAACGGGTTACAACGGCCTTTTGCCCTGCGATTAAGCCGAATTCGTTTACGGCATTCTCGATGACTTTTTTATCAGAGGTCGCTTCACCAAGCCCACGTGAGAGAACGATTTTCTCAATACGCGGAACCTGCATGACTGAAGAGTAGTTGAATTGCTTCATCAAATCACCTACAATTCGGTCTTTATAATCTGTACTTAATCTCGCTACGTAAGCCATTTTTATGCAATGATTTCACCGGATTTTTTAGAAACACGAACCCATCCTTTTTCCGTCTTCTGACGGCCGATACGGGTAGGCGTCTTGGTTTTGGGGTCAATCAACATCAGGTTGGAGATGTGGATTGATGCTTCCATTTCTACTTTGGCACCTTGAGGATTGGCTTGATCGGGCTTCTTATGCTTAACGACCATGTTCAATCCTTCAACAACAGCACGATAGGAGACATTGCCTGTGAACTTGTCTTTTTTGCTCACGATACGAAGAATCCTGCCGGTCTTGCCGCTTTCACTACCGGAGATGACCCTAACTTCGTCTCCTTTTTTAACATGCAGCTTTGGCTGCTCATTATGTTTCCTTCTGGACATAACCTATCTTTCCTTTTAAAGCACCTCGGGTGCAAGCGAAACAATTTTCATGTAGTTGCTCTCACGAAGTTCACGAGCAACGGGACCGAAAATACGGGTTCCACGTGGTTCACCTTCGTTGTTGATGAGAACTGCTGCATTGTCGTCAAAGCGAATGTAAGATCCGTCTTTACGACGCACTTCTTTCTTAGTACGAACTACCACCGCCTTGACCACATCTCCTTTTTTGACGCTAGCATTGGGGTCGGCCGATTTGACTGAGCAAATGATTCGATCTCCTACGGATGCATAGCGACGCTTGGTGCCACCCAACACACGGATTACCAAAAGCTTTTTGGCTCCACTGTTGTCGGCCACATTCAGTCTGGATTCCTGCTGTAACATACCTTACTTCGCTTTTTCGATGATTTCAACAAGACGCCACCGCTTGCTTTTGCTCAGGGGGCGCGTTTCCATGATGCGGACGGTATCACCGATGCCAGCTTCATTCTTTTCGTCGTGGGCCATGAGTTTGGTGGTTTTTTTCAAAAACTTACCATAGATCTCGTGTTTCACCTTCCGTTCAACGGCAACGGTGATTGACTTATCCATTTTATTGCTCAGGACCTTTCCGACCCTTTCCTTTCGGAGGTTTCGGGTCTCCGTAGTCGTATTATCAGTGCTCATGATTAAGCCTTGTTTGCATTTGAATTTTTGCGTTCCGTGATCACCGTTTTCATGCGGGCAATATCACGCTTGAGGTTCCGGATTTTAGCCGGGTTTTCGATGGCTGATACTGCATGGTTGAAGTACAACTTTTGCAGAAGTGCCTTGTCTTCAGCAATGCGAGCGGTAAGCTCTGCATCTGTAAATTCCCTGACGTCTTTGACTTTCATGGCTTATTCCTGGAAATCTTTGCGTGTCACAAATTTAGTTTTGATTGGGAGCTTCTGAGAACCCAAGGCCATGGCATGCAGAGCAACTTCCAATGGAACACCCTCGGCTTCGAAAAGCACGCGCCCCGGTTGAATGGGTGCTGCCCAATATTCGGGAGAACCCTTGCCCTTACCCATACGAACTTCAGCAGGTTTTTTGGTGATGGGCTTATCTGGAAAAACACGAATCCAAATCTTGCCTTCACGTTTCATTGCACGAACGATGGCTTGACGGGCGGCTTCGATTTGACGGCTTGTCAACAAACCTGGCTCAAGAGCCTTGATTCCAAAAGAACCGAAGTCGACGAGATGCCCACGAGTGGCGTTTCCGCGAATACGGCCTTTGTGGGCCTTCCTGAATTTTGTCCTCTTAGGTAAAAGCATTGTCGTTTACTTAACGATTTTCAACTCTATTAACGTCCGCGGCCTCCACCACGGTTTCCTCCACGGCCGCCGCCTGAGCGACCACCGCCACCGCGACCACCGCGGTCTCCACCTCTGCGACCTTCACCACCCTCATTCCGAGCTCCACCACGGCGACGGTCACCGCCGCGATCTGCACCAGGGCCACGGCGATCGTCCATTCCACCACCCATGGAGCGCTTGTCCACGCTGCCACCAATGTTAGGAGAAAGATCAACTTTGCCATACAACTCACCCTTGAAAATCCACACCTTGACGCCAATCTGGCCGTAGATGGTTAAAGCCTCAGTGAGTGCGTAATCGATATCTGCGCGGAGGGTCTGAAGAGGAACACGACCTTCTTTGTATTGTTCGGTACGCGCAATTTCAGCTCCACCCAAACGACCTGCACACATGATCTTACAACCTTCAGCTCCCATTCTCATGGTAGAAGCAAGAGACGTCTTCATGGCACGACGGAAGGAAATACGCGCTTGTAGTTGCTGGGCGATTTGCTCCCCAACCAATCGCGCATCCAACTCAGGACGTTTGATTTCAAAAATATTGATTTGAACGTCTTTCTGAGTGACTTTCTTGATTTCCTCTTTGAGACGATCTACCTCTTGACCACCCCGACCAATCACAATTCCAGGACGGCTTGTGTGAATGGTAATCGTGATGCGCTTTAGAGTGCGTTCGATAACAATCTTAGCGATACCTCCTTTGGAGATACGAGCTTCCAGGTACTTACGGATTTTTTCGTCTTCAATCAACTTGTCCGCATAATCCCTACCGCCATACCAGTTGGATTCCCAACCTTTGGAGATTCCGAGCCTGAGCCCGATTGGATGTGTCTTTTGTCCCATGAAATTAGGCGTTCTGTTCTTTAGTACCGAGAATCAAAGTAACGTGGTTGGAGCGCTTACGAATACGATGAGCGCGACCTTGAGGTGCGGGTTGGAACCTCTTCAAAACACGTCCAGCACTGACAAATGTGGTTTTGACAATCAAACCTTCTGCACGCTGACCGTCGTGTTTTGCTTCCCAGTTTGCGACCGCCGAAAGTAGAAGCTTCCTCAACGGGGCTGCGCCGGCTTTAGGAGTGAATTTAAGGACATTGAGGGCCTTTTCTACCTCCATGCCACGAATCAAATCCACAACCAAACGCATTTTGCGAGGGGCCACCGTATGGTTTCTGAGCTTAGCTGAACCAACATCTTGGCGGACAGCTTTCATGCGCTCAGCCATGGCTTTCTTGCGCTTGGGCTTTTTCTCGACACCCGCGGCAATTTTTTCCTTGAGCGTCATTTTTTTAACAGTCTCTGCCATTATCTTTTGCCCTTATCCTTTTTCTTGTCGCCACCGTGTCCCCTAAAGGTACGGGTGGGAGCAAATTCGCCTAATTTATGCCCAACCATATTCTCGGTCACGTAGACCGGAATGAATTTGTTGCCGTTGTGAACGGCCAAGGTGTGACCTACAAATTCAGGAGAAATCATGGACCGTCTAGCCCAAGTCTTGATGGTTGTCTTTTTACTCGCACCATTCATCTTGTCGACTTTAGCTGCAAGCTTGATGTCGATAAATGGTCCTTTTTTAAGTGATCTGGCCATGCTCAGTTACCTAATTAATTATTTCTCTTCTTGCGGCTAATAATCAACCTGCTTGAACTCTTCTTCTTATTGCGGGTACGGTAACCTTTAGCAGGCAAACCTTTGCGCGAACGGGGGTGACCACCGGACGAACGGCCTTCACCACCACCCATTGGGTGATCGACTGGGTTCATCGAGACACCACGATTTCGTGGTCTGCGTCCCAACCAACGGTTCCTACCAGCCTTACCAATCACGATGTTCATGTGATCTGCATTGCTAACACTACCAATGGTAGCTTTGCATTCGCCCAAAATCAAGCGGCTTTCACCAGAAGGAAGGCGCAAAGATACGTATTTCCCTTCACGTCCAAGAATTTGTGCATAAGACCCTGCGGAGCGACAAATAGCTCCACCACGACCAGGATGCATTTCAATGTTGTGAACCACCGTACCGACAGGAATCTCTTTCAGTTTCTTGGAGTTTCCGACTGAGGGTTCAGCCTCAGACCCAGAAACAACAGTCATACCTACCTTGAGGTTGTCAGGGGCGATAATGTAACGCTTTTCACCATCGATGTAATGCAACAATGCGATACGTGCAGTACGATTCGGATCGTATTCGATCGAATGTACTTTCGCTGGAATGGTATCCTTGTCACGCTTGAAATCGATGACCCTGTAACGACGCTTGTGACCACCACCGCGGTAGCGCACAGTCATTTTACCGGTATTATTACGACCACCTGTAGAGCGCATGGGCTCCAAAAGCGATCTCTCAGGCTCAGACTTTGTAATCTCCCTGAAGTCAGAGACCATTGCAAAGCGTTGGCTTGGAGTAGTAGGTTTCAGTTTCTTAAATCCCATCTCTCAGTGCCCGTTAGATGTTTTTGTAGAAATCAATTTCCTCGCCGGCCGCCAACGTAACGATGGCCTTCTTGAAATTGGATGATTTACCCGAAATAAAACCAGCCTTGGTGTAACGATTACGCTTCTTGCCCATGACGACCATGGTGCGGAGACTTTTAACGTTAACGCCATAAATGGCTTCTATTTCCCGCTTGATTTCAGGCTTCTCAGCATCCAAATCAACACGGAAGGCATATTGCTTATTCCCCGTGCGCTCATTTTTGAGCGCCATCTTTTCGGAGATGATTGGTTTTTTCAGAACACTCATGGCCTTACGCTAGTTGCTCGTTGAGTTTATCCAGTGCACCTTCCAGAATTAGTAGGTGGCCAGCATTTAAAATATCAATCGTATTCAAGTCAGCAGCACGCACAACATCGGTCTTTGGGATATTTCTACCGGAGAGCCAGATATTCTGGTTGCCTTCGGGCAATACCATCACAACTTTGTTGCCTTCCAATTGGAGTGCTTTGAGAATTTTGATGAAATCCTTGGTTTTCGGGGTTTGAAGTTCAAAGTTCTCCAACACCATGATACCATTCTCACGCATCTTGTAGGAAAGAGCGCTGCGACGAGCCAACTGCTTGATTTTCTTGTTGAGTTTGAAGCTGTAATCACGTGGTTTAGGGCCAAATACGCGACCACCATGACGCCAAAGCGGACTACGCTTGTGACCTCCACGAGCACCACCGGTACCCTTTTGGCGGAATGGCTTCTTGGTTGACCCGCTTACCTCTCCCCTTTCCTTTGCCTTGTGCGTCCCTTGACGTCCATTGGCTTGGATTTGACGAACATCCTCATAGATGGCGTGGTCGTTCGGATCGATTCCGAAAATAGCTTCAGACAGGGTAACCTTACGGCCAGTGTCCTTGCCTTGAATATTTTTAACTGCTACTTCCATGATTACTTTTCGATAAAAACGTAAGCACCGTTGTGTCCGGGAAGTGCACCTGAAATTACAATCAGGTTTTTTTCTGGGACCACTTTCAAAACGCGTAGATTTTGGACAGTAACACGCGCATTACCTGTTTGTCCTGCACGACGGGTGCCTTTGAAAACCCGTGATGGGGTTGAACATGCACCAGAGGAACCAGGGTGACGGCCACGGTTGTGCTGTCCGTGGGTACGACCACCTACACCACCAAAGCCATGGCGTTTAACTACGCCCTGAAAACCTTTACCCTTGCTCTTTCCGATCACAGAGACAACATCGCCGGGACGGAAGATACTTACATCCAAAGCGTCGCCCATTTGAGGATCTCCAACGATTTCTTCTTCAAAGGAGACCTGACCTTCTTCGCCTGCCACTGCTTTGTAGCGGACAGGAACAAAATAATCAGTCTCCCAAAGAACTCTCAAAGGAGCGCTATTGGCCTTTTTGAAGTGTCCAATCAAGGGGCTAGGAGTATTTTTCTCCTTGCGTTGACCGAAACCAAGTTGGAGGGCACTGTAGCCATCGTTGTCCTTGGTTTTGATTTGAGTTACGATGCAAGGACCTGCCTCAACTACCGTACAGGGGACGATACGATCTTCAGAAAAGACGCTCGTCATTCCTACTTTTTTACCTATGATACCAGCCATTGTCTGTTCCTTTCAGTTCTCCTGGTCAAACTTTGATTTCAACGTCTACTCCGCTTGGCAGCTCCAGCTTCATCAGCACATCCACCGTCTTCGAGCTTGAGCTCAGAATGTCGATGAGACGCTTGTACGAGCAAACTTGAAATTGTTCGCGTGCTTTTTTGTTCACGTGGGGAGAACGGTTCACGGTGACAATGTCCTTGTCTGTCGGCAGAGGAATCGGACCGCTGACAAATGCTCCGGTGGTTTTCACCGTGCGAACGATCTTCTCAGCAGACTTGTCAACCAAGTTGTGATCGTAAGATTTCAGCTTAATTCTAATTTTCTGATTCATGCTCTGATCTAATTGATCTTATCATTAATTGGCTTACGCCTTAACTGCACCTTTGATTTTAGCTACGACCTCTTCCTGGATGTTGCGAGGAGCTTGGGCGTAGTGGGAGAAAATCATGGATGATACCGCCCTTCCTGAAGTGATGGTACGCAATTGCGTAACGTAACCAAACATTTCTGACAGGGGCACCTTGGCTTTCACGACACGGTCCATGCCACGGAAATCCATGCCTTCCATTTGACCACGACGCTTATTCAAGTCACCTACAACCGATCCCATATACTCTTCGGGTGTGACCACTTCAACGGCCATGATAGGCTCCAAAAGAACGGGGGTAGCTTTTTTAGATGCTTCTTTGAACGCAATCCGACCGCAAAGTTCGAAGGACAATGCATCAGAGTCAACGTCGTGATAGCTACCAAAGTGAAGGCGGGCGCGAACACCACTTACAGGGAAACCTGCCAAAACACCTTCGTTCATCGAGGAAAGGATACCTTTTTCGATTGGCGAAATGAATTCCTTAGGAATCACACCACCTTTGATTTCATCAACGAACTCGAGGTGAGAACCTTCCTTCTCAGCAGGTCCAAATTCAACGTGAATGTCAGCGAACTTACCACGACCACCTGTTTGCTTTTTGTAAACCTCGCGGTGATCAACGTTCTTGGTGATGGCCTCACGGTAGGCAACCTGAGGAGCACCTTGATTCACTTCAACTTTGAACTCCCTGCGGAGACGGTCAACGATGATTTCCAAGTGAAGTTCTCCCATTCCGGAGATGATGGTCTGGCCACTCTCTTCGTCCGTACGAACACGGAATGTCGGATCCTCTTCAGCCAATTTCAACAATCCCGTCGTGAGTTTGTCGGAATCGGCAGTGGTTTTAGGCTCAACGGCCAACGAAATCACCGGTTCAGGGAAGGACATCTGCTCCAATACGATGGGATGATCCAAATCACATAGGGTGTCTCCCGTGCGGATATCTTTGAAACCAACTGCTGCAGCGATGTCACCAGCTTCCACACTCGGAATTTGGTTCTGCTTGTTGGCATGCATCTGGAGGATACGAGAGATACGTTCTTTGTTTCCTGTACGCGTATTCAAAACGTAGGAACCACCATCCAATTTACCGGAGTAAACGCGGAAGAAGGCAAGGCGTCCAACGTAAGGATCGGTCATGATTTTGAATGCCAAAGCCGAGAAGGGCTCAGACACCAAAGACTTTCTGGAAAGGGTATCGCCCGTGTTTGGGTCGGTACCTTCAACAGCTGCAATGTCTTCCGGAGAAGGAAGGAATTGACAAACAGCATCCAAAACAGCCTGAACACCTTTGTTTTTGAAAGCTGAACCACACATCATAGGTGTGATGGCCATGTCAATCACGGCCGCACGAATGGCGGAGACGAGTTCGTCTTTGGTGATGGAGTTTGGATCTTCGAAAAACTTCTCGAGAAGGCGTTCATCGTATTCAGCAACAGCCTCGATGAGCTTTCCACGCCATTCGTCAACAGTAGCTTGGAGGTCGGCCGGAATCGGAATCACTGTGTAAGTCATTCCTTGATCTGCCTCGTTCCAAACGAGCGCCTTGTTTTCGATGAGGTCAACAACGCCTTTGAATTTGTCTTCTTCACCGATTGGAACCTGGATGGGTACAGGATTACCATTCAAACGGGAAGCGACTTGTCCGACTACATTGAAGAAGTCAGCACCGGGGCGGTCCATTTTGTTAACGAACCCGATACGAGGGACACGGTATTTTGTAGCTTGACGCCAGACAGTCTCACTTTGAGGTTCTACACCACCCACGGAGCAGAACAATGCAACGGCACCATCCAAAACGCGGAGTGAACGCTCAACTTCTACTGTGAAGTCAACGTGACCAGGGGTATCGATGATGTTGATACGGAAGTCATCGTTATTGAACTTCCAATACGTGGTGGTGGCAGCAGCGGTAATGGTGATACCACGCTCTTGCTCCTGCTCCATCCAGTCCATCGTGGCAGCTCCTTCATGGACCTCCCCGATCTTGTGAACGATACCCGTGTAGTACAGAACGCGCTCGGTCGTAGTGGTTTTACCGGCATCGATGTGAGCCATGATGCCGATGTTCCGAGTGTGTTTAAGGTCGACCTTTGCCATTTGGTGAAACGATTGCTGTTAGAGTTGTCGCTAAAGAGTTGATTAGAAACGGAAGTGGGAGAAGGCTTTGTTTGCCTCAGCCATGCGATGGGTGTCTTCGCGCTTTTTGACAGCGGCACCTTCGCCTCGTGATGCAGCAATGAGTTCAGCGGCGAGCTTTTCCTTCATGGATTTCTCGTTGCGCTTGCGAGTGTAAAGAATCAACCATTTGATGCCGACAGAGACCCTGCGGGAAGGACGAACTTCCGTGGGAACCTGGAAGGTAGCACCACCTACGCGACGGCTACGGACTTCTACCATAGGCATGACGTTTTCCAAAGCGCGCTCGAACACCTCGATGCCATTTTCACCAGTCTTCTTTTCAATGGTTTCCAATGCATCGTAAATGATTTGATAAGCAAGATTCTTCTTGCCGCTCAACATCATGTTGTTGACGAAGCGGGAGAGCAGCTCGTTCCCAAACTTGGGGTCGGGCAGAACATACCTTTTTTTGGCTCTCGATTTTCTCATCGTATTGTTTTATCTAACAATGGTCGTGGATTCTATACTGAAATTATTTTTTACCGCCTTTGGTTGGAGCGGCTGCTTGTCCCGGCTTTGGACGCTTGGCGCCGTATTTGGAACGAGATTTCTTACGTCCGTTGACACCTGCTGTGTCTTGGGAGCCGCGCACGATGTGGTAACGAACACCGGGAAGGTCCTTCACACGACCACCGCGGATCAACACGATGCTGTGCTCCTGCAAATTGTGTCCTTCACCTGGAATGTAGGCAATCACCTCGATGGAGTTGGTCAATTTGACCTTGGCCACTTTACGGAGAGCCGAGTTAGGCTTCTTGGGCGTGGTGGTGTACACACGAGTGCACACTCCCCGCTTTTGAGGACATGCATCCAAGGCCGGAGACTTGCTTTTCTTCGTCTGACGCTCGCGGCCTTTCCGCACCAATTGCTGTATTGTAGGCATAGAATTACCTGAATTTTAAAGCGAGTTGCAAAATTAGACAACCTGACAATGCCAAACAAGGCATAACCAAGATTTTTCAACAATTTTGTACACAAAAAAAATTGTTGACCCCGGCGCCCTTATCTTGCCATCTCTTGGAAGCAGCAGTATGACTACCGAACCAATCCCTGACACGAATCAAGACCGCCCTAGAATTTTAGGGACTGCAAAGGTAGCATCTTCCGGACTTTTTCCAAAATATCCACCAAGAGAATGTGAAAATCTTGTGCGACTTGCCATCGAAGAGGTAACAGGAAAGCCTTGGCATACCTTCTTGATGGACCCCGGAATCTGCTTCGAATCAAATCAATTTTCTCATTTTCAGTCTATTATAGAACAACTACAGCGCCAAGTACCCATTCAATATATATTGGGAAAGGCATGGTTTGGTGGCCTGGTTTTTTCTGTAGGACCAGGAGTTTTGATTCCACGACCGGAAACAGAGGAGTTGGTTGAGTGGAGCTTGGAAATCATTCGGGAAAAACAAGACCCGTACATCCTGGACGTTTGTACAGGCAGCGGTTGCATCCCATTGACCCTGAAAAATTACCGGCACGACGCAAGGGTCAAGGGAATTGAAATTTCGTCAGAGGCCCTTCGGTTTGCCCGATTGAATGGTCAAAATCTCAGCCTGGAAGTGGAATGGATGCAGTCAGACCTGTTTGAAATACCAAAAGATAGATTCCGGGACCTTGACCTCATCACCTGCAATCCGCCTTATATTCCTGAGTCTGAAAAGCAGGAAATGACCGTTCAAGTGGTGGAGCACGAGCCCAACATGGCCTTGTTCGTGCCGGACCCTACTCCCGTCTTGTTTTACGAGGCATTGGCTCTCCGCGCAATGGAATGGCTGAAACCAGACTCGAGCCTGTTGGTGGAAATCCATGAAGGGTTTGCTTTGCAGGTAAAAATGTGTTTTGAAAGTGCAGGGATGGACCGAGTTGAAATTCGCAAAGACCTTCAAGGAAAAGACAGGATGGTGAAAGGTCAAAGACCAAGTCAACCCCTCGGATGAAAGGTTCGGTGAACCTCGCGCAAATATTCCCGATCCAGGTGCAGGTAGATTTCCGTGGTGGTGATGGATTCATGTCCCAACATTTCCTGTACCGCTCGCAAGTCTGCCCCTCCTTCGATGAGGTGGGTTGCAAATGAATGGCGGAAAGTGTGGGGACTGACAGTCTTTTGAATTCCGGCAGCAATCGCCAAATCCTTGACGATGTTGAATATCATCACCCGGGTCAAACGTCCTCCCCTTCTGTTCAAAAACAAAACATCTTCATCGCCTTTGTCCGCCACCATGTGGTTGCGAACACTGGTTTTATATACCTCTATATAGTGGCACGCTGTTTCACCGATGGGGACCAAACGTTCTTTGCTCCCTTTGCCAATGACACGGATGAATCCATCCTTCAAAAAAAGTTGACTTTGCAGCAGATTCACCAACTCGCTGACGCGCAATCCACAAGCATATAGCACCTCCATCATGGCTCGGTTTCGAAGACCCAAATCGGATGAGGTCTCGGCTGCTTTCAAAAATAAATCCACCTCGTGGACATTCAGGTAGACGGGAAGCTTTTGGGTGAACTTGGGGGATTCAAACAATTCCGCAGGGTTCTTTTTTACGATGTCTTCTCTCAACAAAAAACCATGGAAGGACCTTATGGCCGCCAAATTCCTCGCCAAGGAACGCTCATTCAAAAATGCATCGTAAACGAGGTATTGCACAAACTGGGCAATGTGGTCCCTTGAGATGGCAGTAACTTCCTCCACCCCAAATTGGAGGTTCATGAATTCATGGTAACGATTAAGGTCATGGAGATAGCCCTGCAAGGTGTTTTCCGACAAACCGCGTTCTATCTTGATGTGGTCGCGGTATTCCTTCAATGCAATTTTCCAGTTCACGGCCGGCCGGGGATTTTTTGTAATTTTACGGTATTATCGTGCCAAATGTGGCCTTCGACCATGTTGTGCACAACAAAACTAGGTCCCGATGAAAATCCTGATTTTGAATGGTCCCAACCTGAACATGCTTGGCCGCAGGGAAGAGGCTTTGTATGGTTCTGAAAAATTCGAAAAAATCCTCGAACAATTGCGCACAGCTTACCCCCAAGTTGAATTGGAGTATTTTCAATCCAATGTGGAAGGTGAAATTGTGACCCGCATTCAACAATTGGCCGACGAGGCATGTCAAGGGTTGGTCATCAATGCAGGAGCCTATTCCCATTACAGTTACGCCATACACGATGCCTTGTTAATTCCGCAGCTCATCAAGGTGGAAGTTCACCTGAGCAACATCTACGCCCGTGAATCCTTCCGACAGAAATCTGTCCTCTCCTCGGCTTGCGATGGTATCATTGCGGGATTTGGCAAGGAAAGCTATAGGTTGGCAATTGATTACATTGTTCAGAATTCCCGCAGAAAAGTCGGGTTTTGAACATGAAAGAGACACCGCTCTCCACTTATTACGGCCAATTCCTGATTCGTGCTTTCAATCCGAATGGGGTGATTGTGACCTTTTTGATTTGCATTTGTGTAGCATGCGCTCCCGTCGACCCCACCTCCAATCCCAAAGATGAATCCCAGTGCCCCGACCTGTTTGCTTTGCTGCAGACCGTGGATTCTGCCACCCTCGCTTTGGAAAATTTCGAGCCATGGCCAGTTTGCACACGTAAATTGATGCCGGTGTTGGAGGGATTGAAACAAAACATGAAGGAGGATACCTCTTTTTGTAGCTACCTCAATTTGCGTGTATTCCCGGATCAGGACCGTTTCCTGTTCGTGGACCTTCTGAGGGAAAGGATAGAACGGGACACCTTGGAGGAAGGGATTTATTTTTTGTTGCACTTGAGGGGCATTTTCATCGATGACCCGGATTTTTCAGAATTTTTCGCAGAAGAGTTGGCGCATGTCGCCCACCACAATCCCACCTGTTTTCAAGGATATATCCGAAACAACCCCGACCAAGAGGTGATGTTGCTATACAGCACAAAATGGAACAGGATGGACTTGGACACCTTGATTTATCAATACGCCAACATTGACAGTTCGGGCCCCGTGGTGAAGCACCTCAAGGTCGAAAAATCCAAACAAGATTGGGGATCATGAAAGGAAACTTTGCTATAAAATGGCCTTTGAGGCTATTGGCCACGGCATTGGTGGTTTATGTGGGGATTTGTTTTTACATGAAATGGGCGCAAAAGCAATTTCTATTCAAGCCTGTGTTTTTGGAAGAAAGCGCCGAAATCAGTCTCCGGTCCAATGAAAAGGAAGTGTGGTTGGCGGCAGAAGACGGGGCAAGAGTCCATGGTGTCCTCTCCAGCGTACCCAAAGCTAGGGGAGCAGTCCTTTTTTTACATGGGAATGCAGGCAACGTTCAAACTAGCTCTGCAGTACATGAGCGGTTCAATCGACACCAATTGGACGTTTTGGTGATCGACTATCGTGGTTTTGGGAAAAGCAGGGGTGATTTGTATGAGGACGGCTTGCATTTCGATGCGGAGGCGGGATACCTCTATTTAACCGGAATATATGGTGAAGACAGTTTGGTGGTGTATGGCCAATCCTTAGGCAGTGGGATCGCAACCCGGTTGTCAAGTCGATACCGACCGAGGCTTCTGATGTTGGAAACACCCTACACCAGTCTGCTTGAAGTGGCTCAAACCGAATACCCATGGCTCCCGGTGAGCTGGTTGCTGGATTTCCCAATGGATTCCAAAACCTACCTTTCACAAGCCCAATCACCCACTTGGATTTTTCATGGGACAGCGGATGAAATCATCCCTTTCTCTATGGGTGAGGAAATGGCAAAAGCGAATACCCTGACGCACTTCGTTTCATTTCAGGGCGTGGACCACAACGGGTGCAATAAACAGGCTGCCTACCACGAGGCCTTATCGGAAGCCCTCAATTGGTGAAGGTGAAGGGTGAATGTCCGGATTGACTTCCTGCATCCTACTCCGCCCCTATTCAAAAATCCGCTTCATGCCTCAAAATGGTCCTGAAAGCTGCGAATTTCCCATCATACCTGCTTTTGTGGGCAAGTTGCAGGGCTGGCGCATGTTGGTCTTGATAGCGCTTGAACACCCCCAAATTGTCGCAAGTGTATTGGACATTGAAAGTGGCGGATGCTTTATCAGGCGGCGGATCTAGCAATCTGGTCAGGCGCGCGTTCAAAAAACATCCAGTGGCCATCACATCGGGAATGTGGGTTTCCTGCATCCATTGGAGCCAATCTTGTTCGATGCCTTTTTCCAAGGTGACCGTGACAGAGTAGGTAATCATGTGGCGAATCTCTCCAAAAGTGCCCAACTGCACAATCCCGAATGCACCCATTCCTTCGGTTCGCCTCTTTAGATGGGTCATGGGAAAGGGCAAGGTGCAATCCTTCGCGTGCAATCCGTTGCAATTTTTTATTTTTGCCCTCCTGCTGGCGCAAGTTACCTAGACCTGTTAGCGAGCATTCACTAGCATGACGGCCTATGATCAGTGTTCAGGCACTTTCCAAAGTTTATGGCCCACAAAAAGCCATTGATTCGATTTCCTTCCAAATCGGAAAGGGAGAAATCGTGGGGTTTTTGGGTCCAAACGGTGCGGGGAAGACCACCACGATGAAAATCATCACCTGTTTCATGCCTCCGAGCAGCGGGACCGTGGAAGTAGACGGATTGAATATCCACGACCATGCGTTGGAAATACGAAAAAAAATCGGCTACCTGCCTGAGCACAATCCTCTGTACCTTGACATGTACGTCCATGAGTTCCTGCACTTTTCGGGCCGTTTGTATGGGTTGGCCCCCTCGTTTTTGAAAGGTAGGGTTCCGGAAGTGGTGGAGATGACCGGATTGGGTAGGGAACAGCACAAAAAAATAGGCTTGCTGTCAAAAGGCTACCGGCAACGCGTGGGACTCTCGCAGGCATTGTTGCATGATCCCGATATTTTGATTTTGGACGAGCCAACCACTGGTTTGGACCCCAATCAAATCGTGGAAATACGAAGCCTCATTCGTGAAATCGGGAAGGAAAAAACCGTGATTTTCAGTACCCACATTTTGCCGGAGGTCGAGGCCATTGCCAATCGGGTCGTGATCATCAACCGCGGGAAGATCGTGGCAGATGAATCGTTGGAAATGTTGCGGGCGGAAAGCGGTCAGCAAAACATCCTCAAGATCGAATTTGAACGGGCAGGATTCAATCCAACGCCCATTTTGGACCTCCACGGAGGCACCACGGTGATGCAGGATGGGGAGAATCAAAGGCTGTTTACCTTCACCTTGCCTGATGGAGTGGACCTCCGACCCAGCTTGTACCATGAAAGCCAATCACAAAACAACCCGATATCCATGCTCTTGAAGAAGGAGAAAAATTTGGAGGAAATTTTCCGAGGACTGACCAATTGACCCTATGCAGAATACTTTGACCCTGTTTCGTAAAGAGGTCGCCACCTTTTTCAACTCCTTGGTGGGATACATCGTCTTGACGGTTTTCCTCACCTTGACGGGTGTGTTTTTCTGGGTGTTTGACGAGCATGTCTTGATCACAGGTAAGGCCAATATGGACCTTTTGTTCCAGTACGCCCCGATTTTTTTCATTTTCTTGATTCCGGCCATCACCATGCGGTCTTTCGCGGATGAGCACCGGAGTGGCACCATTGAATTTTTGGCAACCAAACCTGTCACCGATTGGGAAATCCTGCTTGGAAAGTTCCTTGCGGCTGCATTTTTGGTGTTTGTGGCCATCCTGCCCACGATGCTGTATTGGATCACCCTGAACAACATCGCCATGGATCCTTCGGCGCTTCGCATGGGGGGCACACCGGACATGCTTCAACAATTCACCGGACCAAGCTACACTTCCCGTCTGGACAATGGACCCATTGTGGGCGCTTACATTGGGCTTTTTGCCTTGGGCAGTATTTTTTGCGCCTTTGGAATCCTATCGTCCGCGCTTACCGACAATCAGGTTGTGGCTTACATCCTGGGTGCATTCTTGTGCTTCGGGATTTATTTCGGGTTTTCGTTTTTGGCTCAATTGGAATCCCTGACCGCCATCAATACCTCGGTTGCAAGGCTTGGTATTCTTGCACATTTCGAAAGCATCGGGATGGGTGTGGTCGACACACGTGATATCCTCTATTTTGGCTCCCTGTTGGCATTCACCTTGATGCTGACGCGCTTGGTCCTCAACCTGAAAAGAAACTGACCCATGGAACCTCGTAACAAAAGCGGCCAAATCCTGCGAATGTTGATGGTGTTGGGCATCCTGGTGTTGCTGAACCTCCTGGGAGGGGCCTGGTTTACCCGCATCGACCTGACCGACGACCAACGACACACCATTTCAGAAGTGAGTGGGGAACTGACGAGAGGCTTGAAAGACCAAGCGTTCGTAACGGTGTATTACGGCGGCGATTTACCGACACACTACAAGGAGTTCGAGCGGGCCATGCGGACCCTTTTGCAGGAAATCCAAATCCAAAGTGATGGCCGGTTGGATTATCAATTCATCGACCCCACCGAAGACCCCACGATTTACCGGAGGTTTGCTGAGAAACAACTCTACCCCTTTCCCATTTCCGCCCCGGTGACCTATGGTTCCAGCAAGGAGGCTCAAGTCCTGCCCTATGCAAGTGTGAGCTACAACCAGCGGGAGTTGATGATCAACCTCATCCACAATTGTCTGTACCAAAACGAATCCGGCCAAACCGATTTTTCGGTTGAATGTGCCATTCAGCGCTTTGAGTACAACCTCATGACCACGATTTACAACCTCAGCCGTGAAAAATACAAGACCATTGGCCTACTTGCCGGGCATGGCGAATACCCCCGGGAAGCCATGAGTGACCTTTACGGCGACTTGGACCAGTTTTATAATTTCGTGGATGTGTATTTGAAGGGCGGCAAATCGATTGGACCCAGCAACCTTGATTTGCTGATCGTGAACCAACCGGATTCGGCCCTGAGCGAACGGGAGAAGTTCGAAATCGACCAATACATCATGCGGGGTGGCCAGGTCATTTTCCTGATGGACCATCAGATTTTGGACTTCAGCATTGGCGAGCAAGCCAGTACCCTCACGTTTTTGCGCAGCACCAACCTCGACGATTTTTTCATGCGTTTGGGGGTGAAATTGAATTACAACTTGGTGAAGGATGCCAACTGCGGATACATCGCCACGACCGGTTTTTTTGCTGCATCGGGGACCGAGACCAGGAAAAAGTTCTGGCCTTATTACCCCATCATCCGCGACATTTCAGGGCACCCCACCACGCGACCCATCCAAGCCCTTTCCATTCGTTATGGAAGCAGCATCGACACATTCGCTGTAGAGGGCATTCGCAAAACCGTTCTGTTCAAATCGTCGCCACGTTCCCGAAAAATGGAGGGCCGGCAATTCATCAACATCCAACAGGAGTTGGCTCAAAAGCCTGACTTGCGACAATTTACGGATGGTGGCCAAATCATGGGATTGTTGTTGGAAGGCCAATTCAATTCCCTATTTGCCAACCGTCCCATTCCGAGGCCCGATTCTGGTGCCAGGGTTGCTCAAGAACAGTTTTTGAGCGCGAGCTCGCCAGAGGCCAAACCGCGTGTGATTTTGATCGGGGATGGAGAATTTGCAACTGCAGATATCTTCCAAAACAAAATCAGGCCCTTGCCGGAGGAAAACAAAGCACTGATGATGAACCTAATTGACTTCATGAGTGGACAGGAGATTCTCACACGCTTACGGGTCCGAGAATACCATGGGCGAACCTTGGACCCGCAAAAGGTGTTGGGGCATGAAACCCGCATTCGAATGGTCAACATTGGGCTACCCTTGCTCGCGGTTGTCATTTTTGGGGTGGTAAGATGGTATTTGCGTCGCAGACGAAACTTGGCCTTGAAACAAGAATCATGAGAAAAACGTTCGTATTGCTGCTCGTGCTGCTTGTTTTGGCGGCTGTCTATGGATTGTTCGTGTACAAACAGGCACCCGATAATGAGTTTCATATCCCGGATGCCAAAATGGTTCATCGGGTAGTACTTGAGAAAGTCGTCAAAGGCGTTTCAACTCGCAAACTCTCTTTGGAAAAAGCGGGAGAAAATTCCTGGACCATCGACGGAAAGCAGGTTGCATTGCAGAGGAAGGTGGATGATTTTCTTATCATGCTGACACAAATAAGGGTCCAAAAACCGGTCGAGACGGAAGGGATGTCATCGGCAATGGCATTGTTGAAGCGCAATCACACCTTGGTGGAGATTTTTGACCAAGAGGGAGAAGTGATAAAGTCCTATTTGGTAGGAGCCACCAACCATCAACAGACCACCAATATCATGATGATCAAAGGGGCCAACAAAGCATGGTACGTGGGGCGTCCGGGGCATACTGGATATGTTTCCATCATGTATACCACCGACCCGCTCGATTGGAGGGAATTGTTGTTGTGGGAATTGGAAGGCAGGAACCTTCAATCCATCTCAGCCCAATATGGACTTGTAGCGGATGGGTTCGAATTGGCCAGAAAAGGAGTGGAAGGACAATGGCTGTTTCAGGACGGCACAGCGGTGGACCCCGCCCACATGGACGATTACCTGAAACTCTTCAAAGGCAAATTATTCGCGGAAAGCCTTGCCGAAATCTCCAATCCCGGCATTTTGGATTCCTTGACCAAACGGGCTCCCGACGTAGTGTTCTCCTTCCGTGACCTGAAGGGCCAAGGGGATGCACTGAAACTTTTCATCAGACCTGAAAACCCAAACAATTATTTCGGCTACATGGAATCCCAAAAGGAGGCCTACACCGTGCAGCACCACGTCATCGATGCGTTTTTGAAGACCAAGGGTTATTTTTTGGCCAAACCCATTTGATGTCAGGCCGGATTCTCCCGGATGGCCAGAAAGTTGGAAACCAAAGGAATCTCCAACATCTCCGAGTATCGAATCTCACGGATGCCATCCTGACAAATTCTGTACATCTTGAAGCCCTTCAAAACCTGAAAAAAGTCTTTCATGTAGGTCCGAGAGGACATATTGTTGGGTCCGAATTCAAACTGGACGAAGCGTATTTTCCCATCCGCCAACATTTCAGTGGCACCCAAGAGGACATCCAATTCAGCACCCTCCACGTCAATTTTCAGGAAATCGATGCGGGCCAGGGCCCTCTCCTTGCAAAAGTCATCCAACCTTCGAATCGAAATGGTTTCCTGACGGGTCAATTTGGTTTGTTGTTCCAAGTCATAAATGGGATACAAAGAGGCAATTGTGCTGCCTTCATGGTTAAAATGCAAGTCCAATTCAAGGTTGTCCTTCCCCAAACCCAAGGCATGCGGAACCACACAAGGTTGATGGCTGAAATGTTGTTGAAGGGCCTGAAAAGTTGCGGACGCGGGTTCAAAACTATGACACTCCATCTCGTTGCCGAACACCGTCAATAGGACATCCGCATATTGTCCTGAATTGGCCCCCACATCGAAAACGACTGGCTTATTGATCCCTTCGTCACGCAAATGACGTTTGATGTAATTCATCACCCACACCTCTCCGCTGCTTTCAACGGTGTGCCCCCGCATGTAGTTCTGCCCCCTTATACCAATCCGGTGCAGCATTTCAAACATCTTTTGCCACCTCATTTTCCCGATCATCCGGTACTCCACGGCAATCAACCACCTCTTCAACATCTTTTTCGTCCATTGATTTAAAAGCAAGATACAAAATCCTGATTCTTCGGTTTGTCCTACATTTGTGCATCATGGCGTTACCCAAGGCATATTTCCATGTGCTTCCCACCGACCGTTTGGGTTATCAGCATAACCTCATCAACATCGCCCAAGGATTTCGGGCTTTAGGGATTCCATTTGAATCTTCGGCGGACTATTGGCGCGAGCCAAATGGCAACCTTTTGTTCAAGGCCAATCCGGATGCAGACCCACGTGATTTCGATGTCGTGTTATGTTCCGAACAGTATCAAGTGTACGGCAATGGAAGTCTGCCTGAGGCCTTTTTCTCCAGTCCGGGCAAAAAGGTGTTCTTCTACACGGGGGACGGGGTAATGTTCCATAAAGCCATGAAAAACCCCTATTATCGGAAATTCGACCATATCCTGGCATTTCAATACGACGGCCTCCCCTACCCTGACAATGTCCACGGTTGGACTTTCGGCATGTCACAGCACATGATTGATTTGGCGATGCCCGATACCCCGAAAAATCCATTCATCTGCATCAACTACCGGAACGGCCATTCTGTCCGCAACCTTTCCCAAAAGGTCTTGTTCGACCAACTCAATCCTTCTCAAATCGACAATACCATCGAATCACACGACTGGAGCTCCTACCGTGACTCGCCAGATTATGAAGAGTATTTGGTGTATCAAAGTGCAGGCAGACACCACCGTTCCTATCGGCAGCGGATTGCTTCCAGTGTGGCTACTTCCACTTTCGGGGGACATTTTTACATCAAACCTTGGATTTGGAATTGGCTGACCTTCAAAATCGCCAATTATTTCGTGGAGAGCGCCGCCTCCATCGGACGCATGAATAAATTGTTCAAATCCATCGGATTACACACAGACCATACGTATCGGATTTACCAATGGGACAGTTGGAGGTTGTGGGAGGCCTTTGCCGCCGGAAGCATGGCCATCAATGTGGATTTCGAAAAATATCACATCAGGCTGCCCGAAATGCCTGTCAACCACGAACACTATTTGGGTGTGGATTTGAGAAACCCCCAAAAAGCACTGTCCGTATTGAACAACCCAACTCAAATGGAGGAGATTGGAATCCAAGGCCGAGAATGGGCACTCAGACACTATTCCCCACAAGCCCAAGCCGAGCGGCTGTTGAAAATCATGAACCTATGAGTTCGATTTGAGTTTACCTTCAATAGCATTTCCATCAATGAGTTCGAAACCAGAGTCACACGTTTGGCATCCCTACACCCAAATGCAGACCGCCCCCCAACCTTTGAAGGTCACGCATGGCAAAGGAACCAAACTCTATCTTGAAGATGGCCGGGTCCTGCTAGATGCCATTTCCTCCTGGTGGGTCACGGTGCATGGGCATGCACACCCACACGTAGCCGAGGCAATTGCAAGACAAGCAAACACGTTGGAGCAGGTGATTTTTGCGGGGTTCACCCATCCCGAGGCAGAGCGTTTAGCCGACCGTTTGGTGGGCCACTTGCCTACAGGGCTTGATAAGGTTTTTTTCAGCGATGATGGAAGCACCGCCGTAGAGGTTGCATTGAAGATGGCTTGGCAATATTGGAACAACAAGGGTGTGACCCGGAACCGTATTCTGGCCTTCGAAGGAGCCTACCACGGGGACACATTCGGGGCAATGTCAGCCTCGGCAAGGTCAATTTTCACAAAGGCATTCGGTCCCTTGATGTTTGACGTACAGCACCTCCCGAGCTTATCCGAAGACCCTGAAGGCAGTTTGGAAACACTGAAAAAAGCATTGAAGGGAGGGGATGTGGCTGGCCTGATTGTGGAACCCTTGGTACAAGGTGCAGGAGGCATGTTGATGCACAGTCCCGAACACCTCGACATGGTCACGAGCCTTTGTCAGTCGGAGGGAGTCCCCGTGATTTTTGATGAGGTGATGACAGGCTTTTACCGCACGGGAAGGCTATTCGCCATGAATCACTGCCAGCACAAACCCGACATCGTCTGCTTGGCCAAGGGCCTTACCGGTGGGTTTCTACCCTTGTCGATCACCGTGGCCAGAAGTCATATTTACGATGCTTTTTTGAGCCAAGACAGGGGCAAAATGTTGTTTCATGGGCACTCCTTCACGGCGAATCCCATTGGATGTGCGGCAGCAAATGCCAGCCTGGATTTGTTTGAATCACCCGAGTTGCCCGCCAAAATCATGGCCATAACCCAGTGGTTGGGACAATTGGCAATTTCATTGAGACATACAGGGAAAGTGAAAAACATCCGCCAAACTGGGACCATTTTGGCTTTCGACTTGCCCTCCTCGGAAACCGGATATTTGAGCACAGCTGCCGTCCAAGTCCGAGACCGGTTGTTTTCCAAAGGAATCTTGATTCGGCCCTTAGGGGAAGTGGTGTACCTGTTGCCGCCTTATTGCGTGGAGAGAGAAGAAATGCAGACGATTTATGAAGAGCTTTTGGCTGCCATTCAGGATTTGTAGGCTGATTTCGATCAACGAGGATCCAAGTCGGAAACCGAATAGCCTGCAAAAATTCCAGACCCGTTTTGGATGTTGGAATACACTTGGGCAGGCTCGGCAAACGGGTTGCTTTGGTTGATTTGTTGCTTTTGGAAGGTGGTCACGAACTGATAAAGATCGGTTGAAAGCCTCAGAATACGGATTTTGACCTCCTTGGACCGTTTGTACAAATCTTGGTCTAAATAAACCCCGATGGTTTTGGATTGTCCTGCAAAAGTCCTGTTTGAAAAGAAAACAGTGTTCTCCGAGGGGAAAAAGTGCTGTTCTCCATAGGAAGATTCGTCCACCAAGGTATTTTCCAACAACTCAGTTTCAGGACTGTAAAAGCCGACGCGTTCGAAGGCCTGAAGGTCATCGGTCGTACGGACCCAAACCTCCAACCCGTAGTAATTCAGACCTACGTCATCCAAAATGGAAAAGGGAATCCGGACATGCGGCGTACCCTGAATCATCTGTGAGGCAATGGTGCCGTTGTAGGTTTCTTTTCTCAGCCTTGGCGACCTTGGAATCACATTTGCGCTATAGATGGTCGGATAATCAGGGTGAGAAACCCGGATTTCGTAAAGGTGGCCTGCACCCGCACGGGAGGTTACTGTGCGTTGGTAGTAAAGTTGAACGAATCCGTTCCTTCCGGAGTTTTCACCAAGGAAAGTAGCGCGGGCTTCAACAGAATCCAAGACTAAATCTGTGATCCTGACATTGTCTTGGAAAATGGCAACCGTAGCGTCCTTGAGAATTTTGATTTGTCCTCCACCTGGATTGGCTGTGGTGGAAACCTCAACCCTCCAAATGCTGTCCTCTGCAAATACACTGTTAACGACCAAAGTGGCCTCCGGAGAGGAAATGCTGTATTCCAACTCCCTATCGCAGGATGAAACCATGGCCATGCATAGTACCGCGAGTATGAACCTGACTTTGGACATCATTGCAATATACTAAAATTTCAGGCCCAAATTCAATGACGGGAGAATCGGCAACAGGCTCATTTTGCGTGCTTTGATCTCCGGCGCAGTTGGGTCGTTGGCATAATCAGCCCTCAAGAAAAGGAAATATGGATTGCGCCTGTTGTAGGCATTGAACACACCAAAATTCAAATTCCACTCCACTTTTTTGCCCTTCCAATTCACATTGTAGTTCAGGTCGAGCCGATGATATGGGGGCATCCGAAAACTGTTGCGCTCTCCATAGTCGATGATAACATCCAAATTGGGGCCTTCGTTGAGATCCCAAAAGCCCAACAAAGGCGAGGTGGGTGCATAGCGCACGCTCAGGGGAAACGTGATGGCGTTTCCTGTTCCAAATACCCAAGCGGCGGAAAGCGACATGCGGGAATTCAAATCAAACTGTGCCGCGATGGACAAGTCATGTGTGCGGTCATATTTGTACAGGTATTCATTCCCAAAATTGATGGTTGGGAAAGTCCTTGTACTGCGTGAAAGTGTATATCCAACCGTGGCAGTGAAGCGCCCGGTGTGTTTGCGCATGAACCATTCCAAACCATAGGCAAGCCCCACGCCGTCCGTTTCAACCAAGTTTTGCCAATCGTTTGACCCCAAAAAATTGATGCCGGTTTGGTAATCGATTAGTTGCGTCATGGATTTCAAATAACCCTCAATGCCCCATTCTATGCCCAACCTCTTGAAATCTCGTTCGATGGCAACAGCTGCTTGGAATGCCTTTTGGGGTGGAATCCGAGAAGTGGCCGGCACCCACAAATCGGTTGGCAGCCCGACCCCAGCATTGGAAAGCAAATGGACATACTGAACCATGGAGCTGAAATTGGCCTCCAATGCAAACTGGAAAGGTAATTTGAGCCGCGCTGAAAGACGAGGTTGTACACTCGTATAATTCTTGGAGTCAACAACATACAACACCCCGTTCAAACCCAAATTGAGCGAAAGGGGCCCAAGCCGGATGTTCTCCTCCAAAAACAGGTTGTTTTCCAATGAAAAAATCTTGTCCTGACCCGCCTGGAAGGAGGTGGTGTCGTCCCAATTCAAAAAACTGAGTTGGGTGAATGTTTCGGGCAAAAACTGGTGAAGCGTGGAACTGAATCCCATCCGCAAAAAATTCCGATTGCCCGGAATCAAATCGATTTGGCCCCTCAAGCCCAAGTCCTGGACCTGGGAGGTCACCAACAACTCGCTACGCAAGGAATCCTGACCCATGTAGGCCAACTGATTGCTGCTTTGAGCACGATAATCGTAGCGGGTGAAGAAAACGCTCAAATCACTGAATAGTCGATGACTCCAATCCCTCCGCCACCTCACGATTCCTGCCGAATTACCCCAATCCAACCTGAAGTCGAATCGGTCGGCGACATTGGACGTATCGATGGAATAACCCGAACCAAACTTGTCGCCACCTGTGTAGAGCGTGATGAACAACCTGTCACGAGTCGAAATCCTATGCGTGACCTTGGCATTCAAATCGTAGAAGCTGTAATCGACCCGGTTTCCGTTTTGCTTGGCCTCTATTCGGTTCACGATGGAAAAAAATGGCTCCATGATGGTTCGACGAGCGGATACAACGCAGGTTGTCTTCCCCTTTACGATTGGCCCCGAAAGCGTAAGCCTTGCAGCCGAAAGGCCTACATTCAGTTCCCCGTTCAGAGAATCCGGATCCCCTTCCCGCATGTTGATGCTGATGACCGAGGACAGCCTTCCTCCGTACCGTGCCGGAAAACCTCCCTTGAAAAGTTCAACGCTTTGGATGGCGTCTGCATTGAATATGGAATAAAATCCAAACAAATGGGATGAGTTATAAATGGGCACGCCATCCAACAAAACCAGATTTTGGTCGGGACCACCACCTCGAACATACAACCCGGAGGAGCCATCCCCCCCTGAATGCACACCCGGGTACAACTTCAACGCATTGTATACGTCCGCCTCACCCAACAATGAAGGCAACTGCTCCAATTGGTCCAACGGAACATTCACAACACCGACACCCGACAAAGCCTCCAATCCATCTTGCTCGTTCTGATCTAGGATTTCAACCACGTTTAATTCAAAATCCGGGGCCAATCCGATGATTTTACGCAAGTCCCTCGTGGGTTTGAATTTTTCGACATGGACTGCGAAACCCACCATGGAAACCACCAATTTCACGCTGTCATCAGGCACACGCAAACTGAAAAATCCAGCTTCATTGGCCAAAGTACCTTGTTTGGAACGTACATCGTAAACGGTTGCCCCAGCCAACCGCTCGGAAGACTCCCGGTCCTCCACATAACCGCTGATGGTGAAAAATCTGTCTTTGGCGGGTGCACCACGTTGCACCACCAAAGCATTTCCTTTGACCACCCCCTGAAGGTTGTGCTTCGAGAGCAATTGGGCAAGGATTTCTTCGGCAGGGATGTTCACAAAATCAGCCGAAAAAACGGAATCAGGCAAGATTTTGCTGTCATATGACAAACTCAACCTGGAGTCCTTGGCGATTTCATTCAAGGCAGAACTCAAGGAAATCTCACGCCAGCGAAAGGTCAGAGGTGAGGACAGGTTGGAAGACTGGGCATGAATACACCCGCACGAAAAAAAGAAAAAGGACAGGAAAAAGGCGAATAACCGTACAGCCCTGGAAAAATTACTTTTCCAACCAAGCAACATCTCCATCCCGGCGAACAGAGGCCGAAAATGTGGCAGCAAGGATTTCGAGCATGGCATCATGGTCTTTTTCGGTGAAGCGGGCGGTCAACCGTGCATCGTCCAACCCTTTGCCCAACCGAATGTCAATATCATAAAATTGACTCAGACGCGGTAGTGCTGATGCCAAAGGCTCTTCTTGAAAGTTCAAAACTCCCTCGCGCCAGCCTGCCATTTCTTGGGCCGATTCCGGTATGATGGATATTTTACCATCCAAAGGATTGAAAATTGCTGCTTGATTGGCCGCCAATATTTCACTGGATTTGCCGTCCAAGCTCCCAAATTTCACCTTGCCCTCAGTGACCCCCAGGCGAACAGGTAGCCCGTCTCCGTAACTGCGGAGGTTGAAGGCAGTACCCACCACGGTGGTCAGGCTTTTGAATGTTTCAATGATGAAAGGCTTTTGCGCATCGGAAGCGACTTGGAAATAGGCCTCCCCTTCCAAAGCAACCCTTCTGTCTTTTCCTCCAAACCCCTTCAAAGCCTTAAACTCCGATCCTCCGTTCAAAAACACGGTGGAGCCATCAGGCAGTTGCAGCCGGGTGCGTTCCCCTGAGGCGGTGGTGTAAACGAGCTCTTTTTCCAATCCAGCAGAACTTCCAAGCATCCACCACGCACCCATTAGGGCCACCAAAAAAACGGCAGCAGCGGCGTAAACCTTCCAGAATTTGGACTTGGGCGCTGCAGGGGCCAACTTCACCACCGGGGTTTCATTCTGATTGAGGCGGCTGAACAACTCATTCCAAGCCTGATCGGTTTGGGGTTCAACGGCGGCAATTTTAGCCGAGAGCATTTCCAGGATGGCCCGAATTTCCTCCACTTGGCGAGCATTTTCAGGTGAAACGGCCATCCATTGGTCCAATTCAACCATTTCATGGGATTCGATTTCAGCCTTCACCCATTTGTCTACCAAATAATATGCTCTTTCCTGCTCCATTTAAAATGCAATCCGCTGTAGTAAGTTGATTCGATGTACTTGAGTTACGATTCGTCCCAATCTGAAAATCCCCGAGACGAAACTACCCGCGGGAATTGACCACAAGCTTGAATACATCCCGAGTCGACCATCCCCCAAAAGGACTGAAATATAATTCAAAGGTTGTTTGGATTGGGTCGCGGGTACGACAGTTCCCTTCGGTCTGAGGGGCAAAACAAATCCAAACGAGGTAGAAACCCGAGAGATTGAATGGCTGAAATCGAACGGCTTCATCACTCCAATTCCTCCTTTTCTTTCCCGAAAATGCCATTCCGGATTTTTTTCAAGGCTATTCCGACCTGATTTTCGACGGTTTTGGGCGACAATTCCAAGATTTCCGCGATTTCTTTGTGGCTGAGGCCCTCCATCCTGCTCATCATGAAAATCTCCCTGCACTGTTCGGGCAACTGACCCATTTGGCGGTAAATCGCGTTCAGACGCAGATCCCGTTCCTGGGCATCCTGATTGTCATCATCGGGCAATCCCATGACCCGATCATCGATGTCGGTGGTATCAGGTTTGAAGCGTTTGAGCCGGTTGATGCTGTGGTTGCGGACGGCACGGTAGAGGTAGGCCTTCAAACCATCATCGAAAGTAAGCCGGTCACGCTTGTTCCACACATTCAGAAAAACATCCTGAACCACTTCATGAGCCTCCTCGGTGCTCACCAATTGAAACGCGGCATACCGCACCAAAGCGGGCTGCAAACGTCTGAACATGGCCTCGAAGGCTTTCAATTGATTGTCCATGCGACCCAAACCGGAGCCTAGGCCCCAAGAAGTGGAAAATTTACGCAGTCTAATCAAATCCTTTGGGAAGATGAAACGAGTTTGAAAAAAACCATTTGTTTGAAACCCCAATTTGGCCCCCCAAGGGTTGGCATCGGATGATTCCAAACGTAAATTTGAACCATGCAGCCAGCCAACACCTCCACCGACAGCGTCATATCATTCAGGAACATACTGACCCACATTGTGTCCGACCGCCTTGTGCATGCTCGCTTTCTGAACACCTTGAGCTTCATGGAGCACGTGGGAGCCACCAAAATCGCCAAAACCCAAAGCGGCCAAGAAGCGAATTTCACCAGCCTCAAGCATGCGGCTGAAGAGGCCCGCCATGCATTCTACCTTAAAAAGTTGAGCCTGAAGCTACAGCCAGATGCCTGCCCGAATTACAACGACGCTTTTTTATTGGCCCCGATCCCTTCCCGCCAATACCTGTACCGGTTGGACGTAGCAGCGAGCCGTTTGGCAAAAAATGCAGGATATTCTGGTCGCGGACTGCACGATTTGGCCTACCTCCTCGTAACCTATGCCATCGAGGTGCGAGCGGATGAGTTATACCCCGTTTACGAGGAATTTTTGGATGATATGCCAGATGAACGATTGAGCGTTCAGAGCATCATCGCAGAGGAAACCGGTCATTTGGCCGAAATGGAAACCGCATTGGCATCATATCCCAGCGAGGTGAGGGCGATGATGGATGAAATCTGCCGAATGGAAAACAACCTGTTTGTGGCTTGGCTGCAAGCGTTAGAATCAAACCTCCAAAACATCTTGGTGACTTTCCCGACTCAATCAGGGAACTTCGGGTCCAATTCAGCCAATTGATCCCACATCAGGGACCGAACCCGCTCCTTGAGCTCTTCCACATCCGACTCACTCAGGCCATCAGTGGGGACAGGCTCCAAAAAAACCTGCACAATCACACCAGGCTTCAATTTCAAAAACTTGGCTTGAGGCATCAACTGCCTTGCATTCACCGTTACGATAGGTTGCACGGGAACTTGCGCCGCGACAGCCGCCTTGAACGCCCCATCGAAAAAAGGTTGAAGCAACTCACGGGTCCGATTTTGGGTCCCTTCGGGATAAACCAGCAGGGAAGTACCTTCTGAAAGCGCCTTCACCATGCGGTCGAAACTTTCCTTCCTGCTTTCCGCACTACTTCTGTCGACCATGATGCCGGAGGCTTGGAAAATGGAGCCCATCACCGGCGTACGAATCAATTCCCGCTTGGCAAGCGTCCGAAACGCTCCCCTCAAGTTTACATAAGAAACAGGGGTGTCTAAGAATGAATTGTGGTTGGTGACCACCACCATCGGTTGGGCATCCAAGTCAGGTCGCTTACCTCGGGAGCGATACCTCAATCCGATCAACAATCCCCATAGGAAGGACCAAGAACGAAGGATAAAGTTCGTGGTCAACAATGCCCTCCGCTTCGGAAGCAATTGGGACGCCATGATGAGCACATAAGACAGCAACATGGTGATGATGAACCACATGGCTACCCATCCGAAATAAATACGCTGCAATAAAACGGAGAAAAACTTCATGTTTAGGCAAATTCGTTGAATAGGTAGGTTTACACGGAATCCTTCGCAAGACCCAATTCCAAATCAAACCAATCGCAATGTAAGCAAGGAATACAAAGCCAACCCTAAAAGGTATTGACATTCTGCATCCATCATCTGTAAATTCAATCTTAGATATACGATTGTGATTCCTATGCCGGACAGCATTCGCCTCACCGCCGAGTTTCCCGTTACGCCCGACGAATTGTACCGGGCATGGCTCAATACGCACGAGCACACTGCCTTCACCGGATCTCCTGCTGAAATTTCGCCCAAAATTGGTGGAACATTCAGTGTCTGGGATGATTACATCACAGGCCACAACCTTGAATTGTATCCGGGCAGGAAAATTGTTCAAGCATGGAGAACCACGGAGTTTGCGGAGGCCGATCCCGACTCCAAACTCACGATTCATTTTGAAATCATGCCCGGAGGCTGCAAACTAATTTTGGAACACAATGAATTGCCAGATGGGGATGGAGAAAAATACAAGGATGGTTGGGAAAAATACTATTTGGAACCCATGAAGGTCTATTTTGGATTTTGATTTAAATTGTGAATCAAATAAAATTCAAAATGCTGTATTTCAATATTTTATTTTAATTATCAATCAGCTAAAGTCTTTATTTTTTAAGTCAAAATCTTGGCTGATTGCCTGAAAAACATGCGAAGGGGTCAGGCCAACCATGCATTCGAAATGTTTTTTTGGGCATCGATCGGAACCTAACTTTGAGCAAGGCCGGCAAGCCAAATCCTTTCGCTCCAAAATCAGGCATCGCGAAGCTTGGTAGGGTGCAAAACCCAACTCAGGAACAGTGCTGCCCCACAGGGTGACCAAAGGCAAATCAAAACTCGAAGCGATGTGCATGAAACCGCTGTCGTGGGAAATCACAAACATGGAATGCTTCATCAAGGCAGCACTTTCCAACAAGCCAAATTTTCCTGCTGCCACCAATACGGGCACATC